>Ga0209006_10005987_pt1 | contig 11043 bp, 11 predicted proteins | sample JacPin_JW_Ref_O2_FD_188567 | JGI IMG/M metagenome (GOLD analysis project Ga0209006, IMG submission 188567) | Forest soil microbial communities from Algoma, Ontario, Canada - Jack Pine, Ontario site 1_JW_Ref_O2 (SPAdes) (version 2) | ecosystem: Environmental > Terrestrial > Soil > Boreal... | reverse complement strand
CTGACCAAGCCCGCTTTTGTTGCTTGCGACGATCTCCGTCAGATCCAAGTGCTCGCGCGCCAAAGCGACGACGAACTGCGCCAGATGGTCCGCCGGCACACAATCGACGACCGCCGCCGGCAACAGTTGTGTCTGATCAATCGTCCAAGGACGAAAATGTCTGCTCATGCCTCAACGGAATCAGATTCGTCCCGAAAATGCCACCACTACTCGGACACGCTCCTAGTGCCGTCTCCGACGCCGGCACGGAGTTCGGATTGGGCCGAAGCTCCGTATTCTCGGCGATGGCCCGCAAGGGCTCACTGAACGGCGGGTGAAACGAAGAATTGGCGAATTCGTTGGACTCATCAGCGAATTCATTGGACTCCTATTCGACTGCACTGACTGCACAGACGTGAAAGGAGAGTGACTCCGCTGGACGCGGCTTCCGCCCGTCCCCGCGCGCCAAGCGCCTCGCCAAGGAGTCACGCCGTTGTCCAATTCGTCGCCCGCCGAGCGCCTCGACCTGCTTACCATCCAGCAGGTCGCTGAGCAGCTGCAGGTCTGCACCAAAACCGTTCGCCGATTGATCAGCAGGCTGGACGTACCGGTCGTCTATGTCGGGAGCCAGATCAGGGTCCCCGGCCAGCACCTGGCGCTCTTCCTCAAGAAGAAGTGGTGACCGGGCTTTCCCCGGAATTCCGGGGCTGTCCTCCGCTGTCCAAGCGATCGTGACAACGGCTCACGCGCAACCGCGAGAACTTTCACACCGCCCGTTCTCACGAATTTCCCCTGATGTCCACGATCGTCCAAAGGAGTGCACGATGGTCGACCACGAAAGCTCACGAACCAATGAAGGTGAGGAGCACTCTATCCGGGTACTGACCTTCGGGCGGCTCCTCGAAGCGATCGCTTCCAATGAGGGGATCGCTCAGAAAGCCCGCGCAGACATCTGTTCGGGGGTCCGCTCTTATGTCATGCGCTCGGCCTCCTGATCGAAAGCACGCCCGCCGATCCGCGCATCATCGCCGAGCGTCTCAGCGGACTCGCGCCTGCGGCGGCGCGCATGAGCCCGGGCCGCCTTCGGAACTGCCGCTGCTATATGGATAGGGCGTTTGAGTACGCGGATCATCGTTTCGGCCGCCGTCGAAACGAGCGGGCGCTGGCTCCCGAGTATGCGGAGCTCCTCAAGTTACTCCCCGACCGATGGGAGAGGGGGAAACTGCGCCGCCTTTTCCATTTCGCCTCCGAGCAGGCTGTCGCGGCGCAGGACCTTAACGACTCGTTTTTCGACCAGTTCCTCAGCCATCTGAAGCGCACGACGCTGCCCAATCCTCAAACCGTCGATCGGGAGACGCGGAAGCTGTGGAACCGCATATGCGAGACGGTGCCCGGCTGGCCTGGACGGGCGGTGACGGTGCCAAGCTACGTCGACCAATGGGTCCTGGCAACGGAAGCGTTTCCACAGAGCCTGTGGGACGAGCTTGACGCCTACCTGAAGAGGCGCAGCGCGAAAGCGACCGTCCAGATCGACGACCTCCTCAGCGAGGTAGAGCTGTTCGGTGACGGGGGCGAGGGGCCGATCGAAGCCCAACCCATCCGCGCGTCGACCGCCGACCTTATTCGTTACCGGGTGCGCCAATTTGCCTCCGCGCTCGTCCGCACGGGCGTCATGAAGGCGGAGGAGATCGTCTCGCTCAAGACGTTGGTCGGCCCCCACGTGGTCAACGCCGGTCTGAAGTTCTTCATTCAGCGTGCCGGCGGCGAGAAACAGAAGTCGCAAATCCGGGGCATCGCCTCCGATCTGATGATGATCGCGCGGCTCTGGGTGCGCAGTCCCGAGTCCGACGTCGCCAAGCTCAGGCTCATGGTCAAAAAGACCAGGCCAGAACATCACGGCCTGCCTGAGAGCGCTCGTCGCTCCCTCGCCCCTTTTCGCGATATCGCGAACGTCCGCGCGTTCCTCGCGTGCCCGGACGCAATTGTTAAGGACGCGGAGCGCGAGAAGATGGTCGATAGCGTAATCGCGAACCGCGTAGCGGCCGCGCTGTGGATGAAGATCGCGCAGCGTGCGCCGCTGCGCATCAACAACCTGATGAAGACGGATATACAGGCGAACATCCTGCGCTCCCACACGGGCAAGGACGCCGCCGTGGCGCTCTACTATCCGCCTGACCAGGTGAAGAACGACAAGGCACTGGAGGTCCCGCTGTCGCGCGCCACGGTGGAAATGCTGGACCTCTATTTGCGCAAGTACCGCCCGGCGTTGATCGACGTATCGTCGTCGTGGCTATTTCCTACGCAGGACGGCGGGCCGAAGCTGGCCAGCGTGAGGTCCGCCGACATCCAGAAGCTGATGCGCCAGTACATCGGCTTCAGCATCAATCCGCATTCCTTCCGGCATGTGGCCGCCAAGCTTTACCTCACCGCACGCCCCGGACAGTACGAAATCGTTCAACGAATTCTTGGGCATAAGAGCCGCAACACGACGGTCAAATACTACTGCGACCTCGAAGCCGAGGAGGCATTCAAGCATTTCGATGCCGTGCTCCTGAAGCTCGAAGCCCCCTCCGGCAAGGAGGATCGCTGAGATGCGGAAGTCGCCCGATAACCGGCGCGCCATGCCCTTCGAGGAGTGGCCGGAGCGCAATCGACTCGCGTGGCTAGCGGCGATCGCGCCAGGCGATGACGACCTCCTCGCGGTCGATCGCCCAGCGCTGCGCTGGAAGCCGAGCTCCAAGGAGGTCTTTGTTCGCTACTATGGGATTTGGCTGGCGTGGCTGAAGTCGCGGGGAGAGCTTGATCCAGTGCATGACCCGGGGGCGCGGGTAACGAGGCAGCGGCTCACGGAATACCTCAAGGCCCAACGCGACCTTGGAGTCGGCGCAAAGACTCTCGTGAACCAGGCCGTCAGCTTGCGCCACATGTTCGGGGCACTCGCCCCCGGGCAGGAGTGGACCTGGATGCTGCCGATGATCGGCAAGCTCAAGACGGCGGTCACGGTGGCAAAGAACCACTCCGACTTGCCCTCGATCCGAGAACTGTTCGAGCTTGGGCTTTATTTGATGCGTTTCGCTGAGGAGCGGCGCGAGGGCTCGTCCAAGCAGCGGGCCATCATGTTCCGCAACGGCCTGATGATCGCCCTGTTGGCTGCTCGGCCGGTCATGCGCCGGGAAAATCTCGCGCGGATCAGGATCGGGGAGAATTTGGCCCGCGAGGGTTCTCTATTCTTGCTGCAGTTCTCGCGAGACGAGATGAAGGGAGGGCGACGTCGCGCCGCGCCGTTGCCGCCGATCTTCACTGCCCTTCTGGAGGGGTACATCAAGGTCCACCGGCCCGTGCTGCTGATTGGAAAGTCGGACGTTGATCCCACGCTATTCATTTCGTGCATGGGGCAGCCGATCTACCCGCACGCCATGTCGAACGAAATCGGGAATGTCACCGAGGCGGCATTCGGCCGGCGCGTCTGCGCGCATGAGTTCAGGCATGCCGCTTGAAGCTCGATCGCCAAGGAGGACCCCAAGCACGTCGGCATCGTGCCGTCGATCCTCGGCCACGCCGACTATCGCACCTCCGAAAGCTACTAACATCTTCGCCGACGAGTACGCCGCCTTCCGGCATCTGGATGCGGCGTTTGAGGAATTGGCGAGCGGCCGGGAAGACGCCGAGGTCAAGTGACGCTCCCCTTGCGAGCGCGACAGGCCCAAGAGCGAAGGAGGCGCGGGCCAGATGCGCAACATCCCCCGGTTCCAGGTGCGACAGAGCGCCGCAGGCGCGGGTGTTGCCCCTCGCCGCACCCGCTGTTGCAGCATCACTCGACACCGCCGGGGTGACGATCTTGACCGACCTGCCGAGGCGGGTGCCCACGATGCGCGATGAGGTCGCGATATGGCGGGCCTTCCTTTCAACCGAGATCGACGCCATCATGCGCGGCGAGGGGTAGTGCTCCATGACGCGCGCCGCGATCTACGTCCGTGTGTCTACGACTAGGCAGGCGGAGAACGACCCATCGTTACCCGACCAGATCGGCCAATGCCGTACCTATTGCGAGCGGCAGGGTTGGGAAGTTGTCGAAGTCTTCTCGGAGCCCGGCGCATCGGCGCTTGATGATGATCGGCCGAGCTTCCAGGAAATGATCTTCAAGGCGAAGCGTGCCGACCACCCGTTCGATCGCGTCGTTGTCCACTCGCTGAGCCGCTTCAGCCGCGACGCTCTTCACTCCGAACTCTACGTGCGCGAACTCGCTAAGGCTGGCGTAAAGCTGATTTCGATCACGCAGGACGTGGGCCACGACGGAAGTGGCGACTTCCTTCGCAAGATGCTCAACGTCTTCGACGAGCATCAGTCGCGCGAGAACGCCAAGCATACCCATCGGGCGATGTGCGAAAACGCCCGCCAGGGTTTCTGGAACGGCTCCCACGCGCCCTTCGGCTATAGGGTCGAGGTCAAGGAGAAGCGCGGGAATAAGGAGAAGAAGGTGCTCGTCGTTGATGAGACCGAGGCCCCGATCGTCCGCAAAATCTTCGCCCTTGCCTCGGGCCACGAAGGCCGGCCGGTCGGAGTCAAGGCCATCGCGTCCCATCTCAACGAACGGGGCGTCTTTCGGCGCGGGCGGCGGTTCTCGACGGGCGGGGTCCATGAGCTGCTATCGTCGACCACCTACTATGGCGTCCACTACTTCAACCGGCGGGACAGCCGGAACGGGAAGCCCCGTCCGCCGTCGCAGTGGGTGACGCTGCAGGTCCCGGCGATAATCGACGAGCCCACCTTCAATGCCGTTCGCGGCTTGCTGCAAAGCCGCAACCCGAAGCGGATGCCGCCCCGCGTCGCCAACGGCCCGACCTTTTTGGCGGGCGTTGCACGATGCGGCTACTGCGGCGCGGCGTTGATCCAGAACACCGGCAAGGGCGGCGCGTATCGCTACTATTGCTGCTCCCGCAAGTTGAAGGAGGGCGTGACGGCCTGCCGGGGTTTCCGGATGCCGATGGACCGCCTCGACGAGATCGTGGTTGGGGAGGTCGCGAAGCGCGTCCTGGAGCCCATCCGCCTCGGGGAAATGTTACAGGCTTACGTGCGGGCCGGATCGGAGCGCGAGGACCAGAACCGCGAGAGGCTCGCCAATCTGCGGCACGGCCATAAGGAAGTAGAAGCGGCCATTGCGCGCCTGTTCGAGCTCGTCGAGAACGGCCTGATGGATGCCGAAGACCCCGCTCTGCGCGAGCGTCTGATCGGCCTGAAACTGCGGCGTGACGAGTTGGCGAAGGACGCCAGCGACCTTCATCGTCACATCGCGTCAGGCGCGCCCCAGATCACGCCAGACAAGATCGGCAAGGTCGCCGTCCTCCTGCGGGAGAAACTGCGCTACGGCCCGCCTGAGCTTCGCCAAGCCTATGCCCGGCTGGTAATGGACGACGTCAGTGTCACCGACGAGGAAATCCGCATCAGCGGCTCAAAGTCCGTCTTGGCCAGGTGCGCCGCGGCCGACGCAATGCCTGCTGCGCCTGCGGTTCTCTCTTTTGTTCAGGAGTGGCGCGCCCGACAGGATTCGAACCTGTGACCTCTGCCTTCGGAGGGCAACGCTCTATCCAGCTGAGCTACGGGCGCGTCGGCACCCCTCTTAGCCGAATTCCGCTCGGAGGGGAACGGCCTCGCGGCGCGGTGGAGATTGGGTAGCTTGACGAGGGCCTGCCGATGCGGCCTCAGTGCCCAACCTTCGCGGCCTTAAGAGGGAGCGCCTTGCGCGGTTTCGCTTATCCACGGCTCGTCGCCGCGGCGCTATTCGGATTCCTGGCCGGTTGCGCCCCCGTCGCGGCCGATGAACTGGTCAAATTCGCGAGCGCCGGTCAGGGGGACCCAATCCAGGGCTACCTGACCAGCCCGAAGGGAAGAGGCCCCTTCCCGGCAGTCGTCCTTCTGCACACCTGTCTCGGCCTGCCGGAAGCGCGAGCTTCGATCGGCAAGCGAATCGCGGGCTGGGGTTATGTCGCCCTGTTCGTCGACGACTTCGCGACCGGCGGCCTGAAGGAGACGTGCGCCGTCGACTTCCAACCCGCTCTGCCCAACGCGTATGGCGCCCTCGCCTATCTCGGTCGTCTTCCCTATGTCGCTCCTGGCAGAATAGCGGCCGTCGGGTTTTCGCAGGGCGCCGACACGGCGCTCAAGATCGCAGCCGGCGGCGCGGCCGGTTTTAAGGCCGCGGCTGCTTTTTACCCTCCATGCGCCAACGTGGCCGGCGCGACGCTCGACATCCCGACGCTTATTCTCGTTGGGGCGAACGACGCGGTGACCCCCGCGGCCGATTGCGCCGGGCTGGTGAAGCGGCAGGCGCCCGGCGTGGTGAAGTTCGTGGTCTATCCTGGCGCGGCCCACGCCTTTGACCTTCCGGAGTTTGGGGCGGGGACAAAGGTTATGGGGATGTTGCTGGCGTATGACCGCAACGCCGCGCAGCGATCCTGGGTAGAACTACGCGGGTTCCTGGCGGCCCGGCTTAAACGCTAGCACCGTCGCCGCTTTCCGGTGATCGGCGCGTGCTTGCCCCGATTCCGGACAATTTGTGTTAGACACCCGCGAATCTTTGCGATGCTCGATGGAAGGAGCCTTGATGCGCAGACGCGAATTTCTGCTTGGCGCGGCGGCTGGCGTGGCGGTCTCCTCGCCGCTCGCCGCCGTGGCCGCCGAAGGGCCGCCGCTTTCGAGCAAGGCCGCATTCGTCGCCTGGATGACGACCAATCGCCCGGCGGAGGAGTCCAAGTATCTCGAGCGGCGCTGGGACCGCTACCAGGTGCTGCTCAGTTTCAACGACCTCTGGACCCCGGCCGACAAGCGCGCCTTCTTGATGACGCCGCGCCAGGAGTTCTGCCTGCCCGAGAACCGCGAGGACGCCTATGTTGGGCATTATCTCGACATTGGTTTTGGCGTCACCATCACGCCGCCCGGCACGATGGGCCGCATGACCAGCGCGCTCGACATTCGCGGGAGCGATAAGGTGCTCGAGATCGGCACCGGCTCCGGCTTTCAATCTGCTCTGCTCACCTATCTGACCCCTCACGTCCATTCGATCGAGATCATTCCCGAGCTCGCCGGGCGCACGCGGGGCGTCTACGATCGCTTGATCGGCGCGGGTTATCGCGAATATTCCGCGATCACGACCCAAAATAGCGATGGCTATAACGGCTGGGAGGAGGCGGCACCGTTCGACAAGATCATCGTCACCTGCGGCATCGACCATATCCCGCCGCCGCTGCTGCAGCAATTGAAGCCGACGGGGATCATGGTCATTCCGGTTGGTCCGCCCGGGGCGCAGCATATCCTCAAAGTGGTCAAGAAGGTCGGCGCGGACGGCGCCCCTTCGGTCGCGCGCTCCGACATTTTCGGCGGCAAGGTCATTCCCTTCGTGCCGCTGTCCGGCGGCCACCAGAGCGAGGGCTGAGCATGCGGGCGAGCTTTAGCTTCGGGGCGCTTTACAAGGGTTGGGCCGGTTCGCCCCCTTTGGGCAAACGAGGCCGGGACGTCGGTCCGCTCGACCGGTTTGGATTTGCTTGGACGCTCGCCCTTTCGGTTCGAAAACCCCCGCTCAGACGTATTTGATTATCTTGGATTTCCTTGGATTCTCTCGTCCGAATCGAGACTTTTCAATGGGTTACGCGCAACAAACCGGAGAAAATTTTTCGTCGGGGTTTTTCCCTGGCGTTGGCGGCGCTGGGGCACGGACCCGAGGTCCTTGGCGTGTCGATGCGGAGAATTGTTCATCGGGCGAGCTTAGCCTGATTTCCGATTTTCTGCAAGATGTCGGCGCCAGCTTGTTTCGGCTGCCTGTCCCACGGCAAGGCGCTCTGGAAAGTCAATGCGCCGAGTCTGCCATGAGTTGAGTGTTTGAGGCGCCCGCGGGCGGACGCTTGAGGAGAGAGGTTGTATCGATGGGTAAGATGCTCGATGTTGTGGCTGCCGCGGCGATTCTCGGCGCGGCTACGACTGCATTCGCGGCGGAAGCGCCTCACAAGACGACCGGGCGGATAAAGTCCGTCGACCTGATGACGCATGTCATTACGTTGGAAGACGGCTCGACCTATAAGGTCGCTCGGGGTGTCAATATTACGCGGATGAAGCCCGGCGAGAAGGTCACGGTGACCACCTCCACATTCGGCGGGACCGTCGAGGCCTCCTCGATCACGCCGGCGGTTGATTAAGCGCCGGTTGGCGCGCGCTGGTCTTTCGGGGCGCTGTTGAGCGCGGCGGACGCGCCGCGGCTGAGGGGAATAAAGCCGCATGCGCGAGGCGACATCGGGCTGGGGACGGCGCGTCGCCGGCGTGCTGCTGCGCATCCTTGTTTCGGCGCTCATCATCGCTCCGCTCACCGCGTGGAGCGCGCTTGCGCTATGGTTTCGGCTTCCGGCGCCGGAGGCCTTGAGGGGGGCCGCGGCGATTGTGTTCGCCGTCGTTGGCCTCGCGACGATTGTGGCGCTGTTCATGCGCCGCAGTCGCAGTCTCACCGCGATCGTTGTTTTCGCCATCGCCTTTGGCGGGTTGCTCGCCTGGTGGAGCACGATCAGGCCGCCGCTCGACGGCGATTGGGCGCCTGACGTCGCGCGGCAAACAACAGGCTCGATCGCGGACGACATTCTGACGCTATCCGACGTTCGCGATTTCGATTGGCGTACCGACAACGACTTCACCGAGACGTGGAGCAAGCGCGCTTACGACCTCTCGAAGCTGAAGACGCTCGATCTCTTTCTTGCTTATTGGGGCGGGCCGGAGATGGCTCATGTCATCATGAGCTTCGGTTTCGAGGGCGACGAATACCTCGCCTGGTCGGTCGAGGTGAGACGAGAGAAGAGCAGCGAGTTCTCGCCGATCGCCGATGCGTTCAAATCCCACACCCTCGTCTATCTCGCTACGACCGAGCGCGATACCGTCCGGCTGCGCACGAACGTGCGGGGCGAAGACGTGCGCCTCTACCGGCTCAACACGCCGCCCGAACAGGCCCGCGCGCTTTTGCAGGAATATGTCGCCGAGTCGACCGCGCTCGCCGAACAGCCGAAATTCTACAATTCAATCACCGCGAACTGCGCGACCGTCGTCTTCAAGCTGGTGAGGGCCGCCGGGAGCAAGCTTCCCTTTGACTGGCGGCTCGTGGTCAACGGTTTTCTGCCGGGCTATCTTTATGACCATCGCGCGGTGGTCACGACGATGCCGCTCAGCGAATTGATGGAGCGGGCGCGCGTCAGTCCCCAGGCCAAGGCCGCGGATCAGTCGCCCGACTTCTCGCGGCTCATTCGAGTCGGCGTGCCGTCGCCATGGGATCAGTCGCCGAAGTAGGGCGGCGGGCTACCGCCCTGCCTTCTTCGCCGCCGTCAGGTGGGCGTCGAGCGCGGACGGGTCCGCGAGCAGTTCGACGCTTGGCGCGGCGTGGGCGATCGCGCCGCGGTCGAGTACGATCGCCTGATCGGTGAACGGCAGGATCTTCTTCGGCTTCTGTTCGACGACGATCATCGACAGGCCCGCGCGGCTGAGTTCGCGCAACGCCGCCAGCAATTCGCCGACGATGATTGGGGCGAGTCCCTCGGTCGGCTCGTCGAGCAGCAGCAGGCGCGGGTTGAGGACCAGTCCGCGCCCGATGGCCAGCATTTGCTGCTCCCCGCCCGACAATTGCCGGCCCATGGCGCCACGCCGCTCTTTAAGGCGGGGAAAGAGCCCGTAGACGCGCTTGACCGTCCAAGGTCCCGCGATCGCGACTGCGGAGAGGTTCTCCTCGACGGTCAGCGACCGGAAGATGTTGCGCTCCTGCGGCGTCCAGCCGACGCCGCGGCGAGCGCGGAGGTACGGCGGAAGAGGCGCGATATCCTCGCCGCCGAGCGCGATTCGCCCGCCAAATTGGGTGGTGACGCCGATCAGCGAATCGATAAGGGTCGTCTTGCCGACGCCGTTGCGTCCGAGCAGCGCCAGCGACTGGCCGTCTTCGACGGCGAAGCTCACGCCGTGGATGACTCGCGCCTCGCCATAACCCGTGCTCAGGTTTTCGACCCGCAGCAACTCAGCCATGCGCGTCTCCGCCGAGATAGACGGCGCGCACGCGCTCATCCGCCGCGATTGCCTCCGGCGAGCCCTCGGTCAGAAGCTTCCCCGCCACCAGCACCGAGATGCGCTCGGCGAAATTGAACACAAGGTCCATGTCGTGCTCGATCAAGAGGATCGCGACATCCGACGGGAGGGCGGTAAGCGCCGCGAGGATATCCTGCCGCTCCTCCTCCGGCACGCCGGCGGCGGGTTCGTCAAGCAGCAGCACTCGCGGGCGTGTGGCCAACGCGAGCGCGATCTCCAGGAGCCGCTGCTTGCCGTAGGGGAGCATCCGCGTCGGCTGGTCCATATCGGCTTCGAGGCCGAAACGCGTCAATAGCTCCGCGATTTCGGTCACGATGGCCGGCTGGTCGCCCGCCACGCGCCAGAAGTCGGCGCCGGATCCGTTACGCTCGGAGATTGCGAGCCCAAGCGACTCGGCGGGGGTCAGATGGGGAAAAAGCTGGTTGATCTGGAACGTGCGCGTGAGGCCCATCCTGACCCTCGCGCTTGGCGCCAGACGCGTGACGTCGCGGCCCGCTAGCCAGACCTGGCCTGCGGTCGGCTTGAGCACCCCAGTAAGGAGATTGATCAGCGTCGTCTTGCCGGCTCCGTTCGGCCCGATCAGCGCCTGCCGGGCCCCGGGCTGAACCTCGAACGACACATCGTCGGTCGCGGTCAGCGCCCCGAAATGACGTATGAGGCCGCGCGCCTCCAGCGCCGGAGCGCTCATGCTGCGCCTCGAGGCGCCACGCGCGGCGCGACGAGGGCGATCAGTCGCCGGGGCGCCGCTGCAATTCGCTCGCGACCGGCTAGCACTAGGATCACCAAAGCGAGCCCGATCCAGAATTCCCAATATTCGGGCGTCGCTGCGGAAATCACGTCCCTCAGCACGATGAACGCCGCCGCGCCGATGAGTCCTCCGTAGAGATATCCGGCGCCGCCGATGATCAGCATCAGCATGACGTCGGCCGATCGATGGAAGTCGAACAGGTCGAGCGACACGATCTG
>Ga0209006_10005986_pt1 | contig 11044 bp, 8 predicted proteins | sample JacPin_JW_Ref_O2_FD_188567 | JGI IMG/M metagenome (GOLD analysis project Ga0209006, IMG submission 188567) | Forest soil microbial communities from Algoma, Ontario, Canada - Jack Pine, Ontario site 1_JW_Ref_O2 (SPAdes) (version 2) | ecosystem: Environmental > Terrestrial > Soil > Boreal... | reverse complement strand
CGACCCGCCAGTGCTTGGTCCCGGTCGTGGCGCAGCTGAGATACAGACGCCAGGTGCCGTCCGCGGTCACCGCCAGCACTGGCCGCTCCAGTGACTCGGCGTCCATCTCTTCTTTGCTGATGGTCTGGACTGGCACGAACGCCTCGCCGTCGGACGACCGGGCGATGACAACGGCGTAGCCGCGGCCCTGTCCAGCCGGGCGGCGCAGCCGGTAGGCGAGCACGACGTCGTCGCCGTCCAGGACCGCGCTCGGGCCGCCGGCCCACGAGCCCGGTCCGCCGGCCGGCGGCAGCACGGCAACGACGGACCTCCCTGGATCCGGGACCAGCGCGCCGGCCTGAGCGAAGTCCGTATCGGTGATCATGAAGTGAACAATAGGTGATACCGGCCCGCGCCGGGTTCAGTACGACGCTTTTGGCTTGTTTCCAGAGTGGAATAGTAGGTAAGGTCGGATAGGCCGAGCAGCCAGGAGCGGAGCAAACGTGAGCCTTGCCGTTGTCGTCGGGAATCCCAAACCGCGGTCGCGCACCTACCAGGCGGCACACCTCGTGGCCGAGCGGCTCACCGGGCAGGCACCCGACGTCAGCATCGACCTGACCGAGCTGGGGGCCGCTCTCCTGGACTGGTCCCATCCCGAGGTGGCTGCGCTGGTGTCCGCGGTCCAGGCCAGCGAGCTGGCAATCATCGCGAGCCCGACCTACAAGGCCACCTACACCGGCCTGCTCAAGCTGTTCCTGGACCGGTTCCCCGGCGGCTCGCTGGCCGGCGTGACCGCGGTGCCGCTGATGCTCGGCGGCCACTGGAAGCACGCGCTGGCCGCCGATCTGCTGCTCAAGCCCGTACTGGTCGAGCTGGGCGCGACCTGTCCGACCGCCGGCTTGTTCCTGCTGGAGTCGGAGTGGGACAGCGACCTCGCGCTGGACCCGTGGCTGGAGCGGGCCGGGCCGCAACTCGGCGCCGCCATGACCGCTCGCCGCGAGCTCGCGTGACCACGGCCGGGCCGGTTGGTCTCAGGCGCGCCCGAACACCGACGCGAGGTTCTCACTGGTGAGGGTCAGGAAGATCCCCTCGGCTTCCACGGTCACCTCACCGCGGGCGGAGATAGCCGCGGACAGGTGAAGCTGCCTGCCCTCAGTCCGTTCGAGCCGGACGCTGACCGTCAGCGGAATCTCGATCGGGGTCGGCCGGCGGTACCGCAGCGTCAGCTGCACGGTCATGGCCGGCCGCTCGGGCCTGGCGGCCACGCAGCCCATCGCGTGATCGATGAGCAGCGCCGCTACTCCCCCGTGCACGAGACCTGGCCCGCCCTCGAAGAGCTTGCCGACAACCACCTCGCCGGAGCCACCGTTCTCATCAGCCACGAAGTTCAGCTCCGGGGCGATGGGGTGGGACAAGCCGCCCACCAGGCTCATGTGCGAGCGGTACGACGAGCCGGGTTCGATGGCGAAGTCCCGGCGGATCACCGGGCCGGCGAGCCGCGCCGTCAGCTCGTTGATCACGGCGGTCGCCTTGGCCAGCTCGTCCGGGCCGGATCCGGTCTGCACGACCGCATCGAGCAGCCGTCGCAGCGCCGCGCCCAGTTCCTGTCGCTCCGGGGACTCGACCCACTCAACCTGCGCCGCCGCGGCGGTATATCCGGACATGTGTCCGGACATTAGTTCAGTCGCGCCGGCGCCTGCAACCGCGAGCCCACGAGGAGAGCCGGCCCGACCCGCTCAGACGTTCAGCAGCTTCTTCAGGAACTGGCCCGTGTAGCTGTCCTCGACGTGCGCCACCTGCTCGGGCGTCCCCGTCGCAATCACGGAACCGCCCCTGGATCCGCCGTCAGGCCCGAGATCGATGACCCAGTCCGCCGTCTTGATCACGTCGAGATTGTGCTCGATCACGATCACGGTGTTGCCGCCGTCGACCAGCCGCCCGAGCACCCCGAGCAGCTTGCGGATGTCGTCGAAATGCAGGCCGGTCGTCGGCTCGTCCAGCACGTAGATCGTCCGGCCGGTGGACCGGCGCTGCAGTTCGGACGCGAGCTTGACGCGCTGGGCCTCCCCGCCCGACAGGGTGGGGGCCGGCTGCCCGAGCCGCACATATCCCAGCCCGACGTCCACGAGCGTCTTCAGGTGCCGGTGGATGGACTGGATGGGCTCGAAGAACTCGGATGCCTCTTCGATCGGCATCTGCAGCACGTCCGCGATTGTCTTGCCCTTGTAGTGCACCTGCAGGGTGTCGGTGTTGTACCGGGCGCCGTGGCAGACCTCACACGGAACGTAGACATCCGGCAGGAACTGCATCTCGATCTTGATGGTGCCATCGCCCGAGCAGGCCTCGCACCGGCCACCCTTGACGTTGAAGGAGAACCGGCCGGGCTGATAACCGCGTACCTTTGCCTCGGTCGTCTGCGCGAACAGCTTCCTGATGCTGTCGAACACGCCCGTGTAGGTGGCCGGGTTCGAGCGCGGAGTCCGGCCGATCGGCCCCTGGTCGACGTGCACGACCTTGTCCAGGTGCTGCATGCCGGTGACCCTGGCGTGCTTGCCCGGCACGATCCTGGTGCCGTGCAGTTCCCGCGCCAGCGCGCTGTACAGGATGTCGTTGACGAGCGTCGACTTGCCGGAGCCGGAAACCCCGGTCACCGCGATGAAGCAGCCGAGCGGGAACGCGACATCCACGTTCTTCAGGTTGTGCGCCGTCGCGCCCTTCACGACCACCTCGCGGCCGCGCGTCCGCTTGCGTCGCTTCGCCGGCACGGCGATCGACTCCCGGCCGGTCAGGTAGGCGCCGGTCAGTGACTCCTGGCTGGCCAGCAGGTCGGCCACCGGGCCGGACACCACGATGTGGCCGCCGTGCTCACCCGCCCGCGGGCCGATGTCGACGACCCAGTCGGCGGCCATAATGGTTTCCTCGTCGTGCTCGACGACGATCAGGGTGTTGCCGAGGTCCCGCAGCCGCAGCAGCGTCTCCAGCAGCCGCTGATTGTCCCGCTGATGCAGCCCGATCGAGGGCTCGTCCAGCACGTACAAGACGCCAACGAGGCCGGACCCTATCTGCGTCGCCAGCCTGATCCGCTGCGCCTCACCGCCGGCCAGCGTGGCCGAAGCCCGGTCGAGGCTCAGGTAGTCGAGGCCCACGTCCAGCAGGAAGCCGAGCCGCGCGTTGACTTCCTTGAGTATCCGGCTGGCGATCTGCATGTCCCGCTCGGACAGCTCCAGCGACAGCAGCAGCTTGGCCAGTTCGCCGATCGGGAGCCCGCAGTAGTCCGAGATAGACCGGTCGTCGACCTTGACCGCCAGGGATACCGGCTTCAGCCGCGCGCCCCCGCAGGACGGGCACGGGACTTCGCGCATGAACTCGGCGAACCGCTCCCGGCTGTAGTCGCTCTCGGCATCGGAGTGCCGTCGCTCGATGTACGGGATCGCGCCTTCGAAGTTCGTGTAGTACGACCGTTCCCGGCCGTAGCGATTCTTGTAGCGGACGTGCACCTGCTCGTCGTGGCCGTACAGCAGAGCCTTCTGGGCTTTGGCCGGCAACCGCTCCCAGGTCGTCGAGCTCTTGAACCCGAGCGCGTCACCCAGCGCATCGATCAGCCGGATGAAGTAGTCACTGACGTGCCCGCCCGTCCAGGCGCCGATCGCGCCGTCGGCCAGCGTCCGGGTCGGGTCGGAGACGACAAGCTCGGGGTCGACCTCCATCTTGGTGCCGAGCCCGGTGCAGTCCGGGCACGCGCCCCACGGTGAGTTGAACGAGAACGAGCGCGGCTCGAGCTCGTCGAACGATAGGTCGTCGTACATGCACGCCAGATGCTCGGAATACATCCGCTCGCGCTGCGGGTCATCCTCGGGCAGATCCACGAAATCGAGCACGACGACACCGTTGGCCAGCGCCAGCGCGGTCTCCACCGAGTCCGTCAGCCTCCGGCGCGCCGACTCTTTCACGTCGAGCCGGTCAACGACGACCTCGATGTCGTGCTTCTCGTACTTCTTCAGCGCCGGCAGCTCGCCCGCTACCGCCGTCTCGAGCCGGATGACCGTGCCATCCACTCGGGCCCGGGAATATCCCTTGACCTGCAGGTCGCGCAGCATCTCGGTGTACTCACCCTTGCGCCCGCGCACCACCGGCGCCAGGACCTGGAACCGGGTGCCCTCGTCCAGTTCGAGTACCCGGTCGACGATCTGCTGCGGGGTCTGCCGAGCGATCGGGCGACCGCACTTAGGACAGTGCGGCTTGCCGACCCGGGCAAACAGCAGCCGCATGTAGTCGTAGACCTCGGTGATGGTGCCCACCGTCGAGCGGGGATTGCGGCCGGCCGCCTTCTGATCGATCGAGACCGCCGGCGACAGGCCGTCGATGAAGTCGACGTCGGGCTTGTCCATCTGACCCAGGAACTGCCGTGCGTACGCGGACAGCGACTCGACGTACCGGCGCTGGCCCTCCGCGAAGATCGTGTCGAAGGCCAGGCTCGACTTGCCCGAGCCGGACAGTCCCGTGAACACGATCATGGCGTCGCGCGGCAGCTCCAGCGAGACATCCTTGAGGTTGTGCTCGCGCGCGCCGCGGACGACAAGAAGATCTGCCAATTTGCGCCCAGCCCTCATGTTCGTCCCGGTTTACGTGGCTGCCCGACCGCACCACAGCCCGCCACGTCATGCTATCCGCGGGGTACGACAAAACTGGTCCGCTTCGCGGCGCTGCTGGTCCTGGCGCCAGTGGCCTCCCATAGGCCGACGGGCAGCCTCGCTGCCGTATTAAGCCCAGCCCGCCCGCGCGGTATTCCCGCTACCCGGCCACAAACTGACAAAGTGCGCATATCGCACGCCGCGCGTCGTACATCGCCGTCGAGCCGCTCGCCCGCGAGGCTCGAGCGGAATACGGGCCAGCGCCGTCCGGATACCACGGCTGGCAGACTCTACGACGAGAGAGAGGATGACCTGGTGATCGCGATCGCCGGATTTGACCACTACGCTGACGGCCCGGCGGCGGCAGCGGACCTGAGCAGGCGGCTGGCGGCGGCCAGCCAGAGCCTCGCGCGAGCGGCGGCGGGAATCAGCGACGCGCAGGCGCGCGAGCCTTCGCTGCTGCCGGGCTGGACCCGCGGGCACGTGCTGACGCACATCGCGCGCAACGCGGACAGCCTGCGGAATCTGCTGATCTGGGCCCGTACCGGAATCGAGACACCCCAGTACGCGTCGGCCGGGGAACGTGACGCCGGGATCGCCGCGGGCGCGGGCCGGCCCGCCGCCGAGTTGCGGGCGGACGTCGAGGAATCGGCGGCCGCCTTCGCGGCGGAGGCCGCGAGCATGCCGGCGCCGGCCTGGGACGCGCAGGTGCACGGTCTGCGCGGACCTGGGCACCCGGCCTGGTACGCGGTCTGGCGGCGGCTCACTGAGGTCGAGTTCCACCACGTGGACCTGGGCACCGGCTACCGGCCGGCCGACTGGCCCGGCACGTTCACCGGGCAGGGCCTGACCAGGCTGGCCGTGGAGTTCCAGAAGGAAACCGTCCCGCGGCTGACCATGCGCGCGGCCGGATCCGGCACCCGGTACGAGATCGGCCCCGCGGCGCCAGCCACAGCCGGCCCGGCCGATGGCCAGACCACGAGCATCCCGGTAGTGACCGGGCCGACCGCGGATCTGCTGGCCTGGCTGGTCGGCCGTAGCGACGGGGCGGGACTGAGCCTGGACCCGCCCGGCCTGCTGCCGGAGCTGCCCGCATGGTAGTTATCAATCAGACGAGCCAGCAGGCGCGGAGATGAGGAGAGCATGAGCTATACGGGAAAGGTCAGCGTCGGCGGGCCGGCCGACACCAGGGAACTGCCCGGCCTGACGATCACCAAGGTCGCGGTCGGGCCGATGGACAACAACGCCTACCTGTTGCGCTGCACCCAGACTGGAGAGCTGGCGCTGATCGACGCGGCCAACGAGGCGGACACTCTGCTCGCCCTGATCGGCGATACGCCCCTGGCCACCATCATCACCACGCACCAGCACTGGGATCACCATGCCGCGCTCGCGCAGGTACAGCAGGCGACCGGTGCCGCCACGGTGGCCCATCCCGAGGACGCGCCGGGCATCCCGATTCCGGTGACCCAGCCGGTGCAGAACGGCGACACGGTCGCCGTCGGCAACGCCCGGCTCTCGGTGATCCACCTGCGCGGCCACACGCCGGGCAGCATCGCGTTGTGCTACGACGGGAACGGCGAGCTGGCCACCGAGCCGCACCTGTTCACCGGCGACTCCCTGTTCCCCGGCGGCCCGGGGAACACCGAGAAGGACCCCGCGCGGTTCGAGGCACTGATCACCGACCTCGAAGACCGCGTCTTCGGTGCCCTGCCCGACGGTACGTGGGTGTATCCGGGCCATGGCACGGACACCACGGTTGGCACCGAGCGCCCGCACGTGCCGGAGTGGCGTGCCCGCGGCTGGTGAGGGGCCCGCCCGGGCCGGGAATCTGACGGTTCACAGGGACGAATAGCAGGCGTCGATGAGGGCCCGGTTGCGCGGGTTGCGCCAGCGCGGGCCCATCTGATTGGTGACGTACCCGAACGCGAGGCGTGCGTCCGGATCGCAGAAGCCGACCGAGCCGCCCGCCCCGAAGTGCCCGAAGCAGCCGGGCCCCGGCCCGAACTCGCGCTCGGGATGGGTCAGCTGAAAGCCAAGGCCGAACCGTGACGGGCGCTGCAGCACGAGATCGTCGCCGTACACCTGCTCGGTCGTAGCGGCCAGGAGAGCGCCCGGGTCGACCAGGCCGCCGCCACCCGCGGCCAGCGGCGCGTACAGCCGCGCGATGCCGGTGGCGGTGGCGTGCGCGTTCGCGGACGGGATCTGCGCGCTGCGCCAGGCCGCGGTGTTGACCACGCCCGCGCCCGACAAGTCCGGCGGGTTGAAGTAGGCGTGCAAAGCCATCTTCTGACTGTCCGCGGGGGGTTCCGGGGGGTCGTCCCCCCGGGCTGGCCCAGCGGGAACGAGGGCGGCAGCTGGACTGGCTGGCGCCGCGTCGGGCCAGCGGAACTCCGCGACCCTGGGGAACTGCGCGGCGGTGAGCCCGATGTGCACATCTGCCTCTAGCGGCCCGGCCAGCTCGCGGCGCAGGTACTCACCTGGCATCAGCCCGGTAATCCGGTGCAGCAGCTCGCCGGCGAGAAAGCCGAACGTGTTGACGTGATAGCCATGGCCGGTGCCCGGCGGCCACCAGGGCTCCTCGGCGGCCAGCGCGGCGGTCATGAACTGCCAGTCCAGGGCACTGCCCGGCGCGAGCCTGGCGTGCAGCGCCGGCAGGCCGGCCTGATGGCTGAGCAACTCGCGGACGGTCACGGCGTCCTTGCCGCTCGCGGCGAACTCGGGCCAGTACCGGGCCACGCGGGCGTCCGGGTCGAGCTGCCCGCCGCCCATGAGCCGCGTCAGGCAGGCCGCCAGCACGCCTTTGCCGACCGAGAAGACATTGACGAGCGTGTCCGCCGTCCACGGCTGCGCCCCGGCGGCGTCGCGCTCACCCCCGGACAGCTCGGCCATCAGCCGGCCGCCGACGATGATGGACACCGCCGCGCCGCACTCACCGCGGTCGCTGAAATTGCCGGCGAACGCCTCCCGCACGGCCAGGAACGCGGGATCGCACGAGCCGCTGACCTGGTCCTGGCCCATGTCCCGGACCCCGCCTTCCCGCCTGTCGGCGCGGCCGCCCGCCGGCGTAGTCTGCGCGGATGATCCGAGTACACGACGTAGTGATAGTAGGCGCAGGCCTGCTCGGGCTGTCGGCCGCCCGCGCGCTGACCGCGGCGGGCCGCGACGTCGTCGTGCTGGAGCAGAGCTCGGTCGGGCATCCGGGCGCCGGCTCCAAGGGCAGCTGTCGCATTTTCCGCCTCGGCTATGACGACCCCGGCTACGTGGCCGCCGCCAGACAGGCTCGCGGTCTGTGGCATGAGCTGGAGGCGGAATCCGGGCGGCAGATCCTGTGCGCGACGCCGCACCTAACCTTCGGGCCGCAACTGCCCGACGTGCATGAGGCCATGCGGCAGGCGGGGGCGCCGTGCGAGTTGCTCAGCGCCGCCGAAGCGGCCCGGCGTTTCCCCGGCATCCGCATCGGCGGGCCAGCGCTGCTGGAGACCGAGTCGGCGGTGATCGCGGCCGATGTCGCGCTGACCGCGCTATCGGCGGCGGCCGGGCCGGTGCTGGCCGGCGTCCGGGTCACCGGGATCGCCGACGACGGCCGTGAAGTGACCGTGCACTCGACGGCGGGGCCGCTGACGGCGCGGGTGGCGGTCCTGACCGCCGGGCCGTGGACGGCGGGTCTGCTGGCCCGGCAGGTCAGCATCCCGGCCAGCACGCAGCTAGAGCAAGTGGTCTACCTTGCTCCGGCCGGACCGCGACCGGACACGCCCATCTTCATCTGCCATGCGGACGAGTCGCCCTACGGCCTGCCGGTACCCGGATCGGACCTGTACAAGATCGGTATTCATCACAGCGGGCCGCAGACCGGGCCGGACACCCAGGATCAGTCGCCCGATCCCGCGCTGCTCGCACGCCTGACCGACGTCGCGGAGCGCTACCTGCCCGGCTACAAACCGACGCCGGTGGCGTCCGAGCGGTGCATCTACGACAACCTGCCGGATGAGGACTTCGCGCTCGACCGGACCGGCAATGTCGTCGTCGGCTGTGGCACATCCGGCCACGGCTTCAAGTTCGGCCCGTTGCTCGGCACCTGGCTCGCCGCGCTCGCCTGCGGCGGGCCGGATCTGCCGCCGGCCAGGTTCAGCCTCAGCCGGTTCCGAACCCATTCGTCAGCGGTACCTGGATGATCAGCGAGGCTCCGCCGCGCGACCTGGTCGTCTGCTGAACGCTGGCGGTGTAGGGCGGCTGCAGCCCGTGCAGCAGGCTGAGGTCCGCGCCCAGATAACTGACGCGCCGCTTGCCCACGTGATGCACCAGGCCGTCGATGGTCATCGAGCGCAGCGGCGCCGCCCAGCTCGCGCCGGGATCCGCGTCGCCGAAGCCAGCCAGGCTGACTGAGTGCGCGGCCAGCATGCGCTTCAGAATCACCAGCAGCCGCTGGTCGACCAGGCCGGACCTCAGCTCGTGCCGGGTGTTCGGTCCTTCCCGCAGCCGGTGGTTGCGCGCCAGCGACTTGCCCAACCGCGCGCTGAGCTTCTGCGCCCGCTGTGTCATCTGGAGGAACGCGGCGGCCGGGCCGGACGCGGCGACCAGGATGTCCACGCGTTCCTGGCCAGACCCGAAGCTGGCGACGACCTCGGCCGCGCCGGCGGTCAGCGCTGCTGCGGACTGGCGGCGCAGCAGCGGCGTGGACAGCACGAACGCGGCGCGGCCAGGCACGGCCGCGCCACGGCCGAAGACCACGTCGTTCGCCGCGGGAACGCCGGCCTTCTGCAGGAACCCGCACATCGAGGGATCGCAGCCCAGGGCCAGGCCCGGATCGACCTGCGCCTGCACCCACGAGCCGGCCGCCTCCTCGTTCGCCACGGCGCGCAGCTGCGCCGCAGTTGGCTGGGCGGGCCCGAGCTTCTTCGGCGGCGCGGCCGCCGGGGGTGATCCGCTCACGGCGAGGGCGACGCCGCCGCCGGCGAGCACGACCAGCACGACGCCCAGCACCGACCAGCGAATCGCGCCAACCCGCGCGCTGTCGGGCAGGCGCAGTACCCGCCGACGCCACCACAAGCGGAGCGTCGTGCCCGCTACGCGCGCCAGCGACGGTTCATCACGCGCGGGCGCGCGCGCAGCAGCTTCCTGACCACGCTCGCCACCAGGCCTGGCCGGCGCGTCCAGCCACGGGCCGCCGGAGGGCGAGATGTCACGGGCCACTTGCACTCCAAAACCATGCAGCAGTCGGGTTAGTTCAGCACAACGGATCCGGCTTGGTTCTGCCGGATTGCGCTGATTCTAGTCAAACTGCGGTCCTGGCGCGGGTGGCTCTGTGCTGCGGCTTACCGCCAGCTCGTGATAAATCGTCATGGCTTGCCGGATCGAGTCCGGCTCAGTCGGCAACGAGCCGGCCCGGGCCCTCGCGGCGAGGCCCAGCGCTGCCGCCAGCGCAGGATCGTCCAGCACTGCCAGCACGGCCTCGGCCAGTGCCTCGTCGTCCTCGGGTGGCACCAGTACCGCGGCCTCGGCGCCGGTCAGCGCCGGCGTGCCGCCAGACTTGGTCGCGACGATCGCCCGGCCCGCGCGCATGGCCTCCTGCAGGACCAGCGCCCGTGCCTCCCACCGGCTCGGCAGCACGAACACATCCGCCACGGCCAGCAGGGCCGGCACGTCCGCGCGGGCACCGAGCAGTACAACATCGGCACCCGCGTGCCGCGCCTGCTCCCCGAGCTGGCGCGCGAGCGGCCCGGCGCCGGCGATGACAGTGCGCGGCGGGTTCGCCTTGTCGCGCCATCGGCCGGCCGCGGCGATCAGCACGTCGAAGCCTTTCTGCCGGGCCAGCCGACCGACCGCGAGGATCACCGGCCTTCCGTCAGCGCCGATATCCGCAGCCGCCCGGGCCACGGCGTCTGCGGACGGCGGCCCGGCGGGGGGCGCCGGGATGTCGAACCTGGTCGCGTCGGCCGCACCCAATTTGCGCATCCTGGCGACCAGATCATCGGAGGCACAGAGCACCGCATCTGCGCGCCGGGCGCACAGCCGTTCCAGCGCGCCGTAGACGACGCGGTTCAGCCCGCCTTCCGGCGGCGCATTGTGAATCGTGACGACCAGCGCCGGCCGGCCCGGTGCGGAAGACAAGCGGGCGGGCCCCCGCTTCGGCGGCCTGCCGCGGGCCGGAATCGCCAGGGCGGCGAAGGCCCCGGCCCGGACGCCGTGCGCGTGCACCACGTCCGGCTGTAGCCGGCGCAGTTCGCGCCGTAGCCCGACGACGGCGCCGGTGTCGGAAGCGGGCCGCGGCTTGTCGCCGATCCGGACCGGCACGAACGGGATAGCCGGATCAAAGCCGGCCCGGGCCGGTTCCGGTCCGAGTACGGTGACCGCCGCGCCCGCGCGCCTGCACCCGTCGGCCAGCGCACCGACATGCCGGGCGGTGCCGCCGGAGATCGTGCCCACCAGGAACG
>Ga0209006_10005985_pt1 | contig 11045 bp, 9 predicted proteins | sample JacPin_JW_Ref_O2_FD_188567 | JGI IMG/M metagenome (GOLD analysis project Ga0209006, IMG submission 188567) | Forest soil microbial communities from Algoma, Ontario, Canada - Jack Pine, Ontario site 1_JW_Ref_O2 (SPAdes) (version 2) | ecosystem: Environmental > Terrestrial > Soil > Boreal... | reverse complement strand
AAAGCCGACGCGATCAGCCTGAAGAAATTCTACCTGCGGCGCTTCTACCGCATCATTCCGCCACTCTATATCGTCCTGTTGGTGCTGCTGCTGCCGTACAGCACGCGCGACTCCACGCACCATGCAACAAATCTCGCTCTTGTTGCGCAGTTTGCACAACTGACGAACTATTACCAGATCTTCTGGGGTGGCGACACCATGATTCCCGGCACCGGGCAAATGTGGTCGCTCGCCGTAGAGGAACACTTCTATCTGCTATTTCCTTTGGCGCTGTCTTTGCTGCTGCAACGCTGCGATTACCGGCGCATCGGTATCATATTTGCCGGCGCCTGCTTGGCGGTACTGGCTTGGCGCTGTCTGCTCTTGTTTGGTCTTGGCGTGGGCCATGACTACATCTATTTCGCGACCGACACCCGAATTGACTCGCTGTTATATGGCTGCATCATGGGTATCTGGTTAAATCCAGTGCTGGGGCGCCATTTTGTCGGCGTCAGCAATGCGCGATGGATCGGAGTCCTCGCGCTCGCCACGGCAATCCTGGGGCTAACCTTCCTATACCGTTCCGAGAGTTTCCGGGAAACCCTTCGCTACAGCTTGCAAGGCGTAGCGCTATTCCCCATCTTTTTTTGCGCGGTCCGTAAGAACGAATGGCCACTATTTCGGTGGCTCGAGAGCCGTCCGATCCGCTTCCTCGGGCTTATCTCCTACACGTTCTATCTCATTCATTTGAAAGCCCTGGTAATCGTCCATCGCTACACCGATGCGCCTATGCCAGTGCGAGCCGTGCTTGCATTCATGCTAGCCGTGGCGTTCTCAAGCGCCATGTACTTTTTGGTCGAGCGCCATCTTGGTGCCCTCAGGCGTCGGCTCCACCCGCATTGAATGGACGGAGCGGCGTGAGCGAAAGTGCGAGTATCCCTGCTTGCTCCATCGCGCATCGCGATAGCTGAGTAACATAACTTGCTGTCCGCGGGTATGCGCGCCGGCGCCGACGCGATCCGCCCCCTCATCTCCTAAGGCCAGTTCATGTGGGGGACCGCCGCCGTGCGAGCTGCGAGGTGCGCCGTCCCGGCGCGATTCATCCCGGTGTCCAACCTGGACGACGCACCCAACGCTACATAAGCGCCGTAAATTTCATCACTCATGTAAACGTAGCCGCTCGAGTGCGCCAGTGGTTTAACTCATTCACAAACCGCATGCTCCCGAGGCGACCGCCTGCGCCGGAGAAGGGTGATTCGCACTCGGGTGAGCCTCCTCTCCAACCGACGCCAAGGTAACCTTCCAGAGCGCTGCCCTTTGACATTTACACGCATCTCTCGCTTTCACCTAACCTTTTTCGGCTCGCGCCGCGGCCGATGCAGTAGTAGATCTGATTCAGATCCAGCGCACGCGGATGCTTAGCGTCCGGTGCCGTATTTTCCGTACGCTCAACTTCATCGTCGCATTTTGTCGCACAAAAATTGAGATAGGTAAAACTCTTGTCTGTGCGCACCGACATTTGCAATTCAAATATAGGTACGCTTTACTCACGCCAAGTTAAGGGCAAACCCGTCGTGAGGCGGGGACGCAAAGCTTCCGGTCTTGAGAGCCTCAATAGGCTTACTGAAGACAGCGGGGTTGCCGGCAGAACGCTACACCGTACGTAGCGTCCGTCGTCAGTTCTTCGGTGTTGTTCGTGAATCTCAAGATCGCGCGTCGCGGCCCGCTTAAAGGCTGTTTTGAGCGTGCGTTTAGGGATTTACGACCATTTCACCGTCTCCCACTTCGAATTCTGCGAGCTTGCCTGGCGCTCATTCCTTGCCGTGCCCATCTCGCTTGCGGTGGCGCCTATGAACGGGCAGCACACGCAAACCATGCCGTACGACGACCACGAGTCGAGCCATCCAACTATTTACCCTCAGGCGTGTGCTTCGCTCCGCCGCGACCATCGCAAATCGGCACGAGCGCCGCGCATTTGTGACACGACATTGCACGCCGCCGGGGCCTACACGCCCATTCGCATCGCAGCAGCTGCATTAGTGATTCTGCTGCTCGCGGCATGTGGTAACGACGGCAGCACGAGCGAGGGTTCATCGACACTCGCCGCCACGCCGACGGCGCCTGCCGCACCTGCACCGGCGCCTGCGCAGACGAAGGCCCCACCAACGCCGCAAACCGTAACGCCCGTCAGCGCCGCGGACGCCGCGCGGCTCCTCGAACAGGCAACATTCGGAGTCACCGCGGCGGACATCGCTCGCGTTCAGAGCATCGGCATTGATGCCTATATCGACGAACAGATGGGGTACGCACCGACTCAGTACGTTGGCTACAGCTACACGCCACATGGGGGGCGGCCAGGCTGCAGCGGCGATGGATCTCATCCGCCCGATGCATCCACTATATGTGCGCGCGATGAGTACGCGCCATTTGAAGTGCAACGTGATTTCTTCACGCACGCGCTCAATAACCCCGATCAACTGCGTCAACGGGTTGCATTCGCGCTGTCGCAGATCATGGTGATCTCGGGCATCGAGATTTACGAAGCCTATGGTCTAGCCAATTATCAGAACCTGCTTCTGAAGGATACGTTCGGCAATTACCGCACGCTGCTCCAGGATGTGACGTTGAGCCCCATCATGGGCCGCTATCTCGACATGGCAACCAGCGACAAGACCAACCCGAAAACGGGAACCGTGCCCAACCAAAACTATGCGCGCGAGGTATTGCAGCTGTTCTCGATAGGGCTGGTCGCCCTGAATCCCGACGGCACGCCGCAGCTCGATGCGAGCGGTGCACCGATCCCGACCTACGATGCAGCCACCATCGAGGGGTTCTCCGCGGCATTCACCGGTTGGACCTATGCGCCATTGTCCGGCATGCCCGCGCGCTGGAGCGACCTGATTAATTACCAAGGCACGATGGTGGCGTTCCCCGCTCACCACGACGCGGGCACAAAGGTGCTGTTAAACGGCTACACGATCCCGGCGAATCAGACGCCCGCGCAGGATCTCGCCGATGCGCTCGACAACATTTTCAATCACCCCAACGTCGGTCCGTTCATCAGTCAACAGCTGATACAGCATTTGGTGACGAGCAATCCGACGCCGGCTTATGTAGGGCGAGTCGCCGCAGTTTTCGCCAACAACGGTCAAGGCATACGCGGTGATCTGGGCGCTGTAGTGCGCGCCATCCTGACGGACCCAGAAGCGCGCGGCCCTGCGCCCGCCACAAGCGTCTTTGGCCACCTGCGCGAACCTGCGCTCTTCATTACGAGCGCTCTGCGCAGTCTCGGAGGCCAATCGGACGGCGTCCTGCTACTCACTGCGAGTTTAGCGATGGGTGAGCCCATATACTGCCCGGACACCGTATTTAGTTATTACTCGCCAACTAATCAGATTCCCGGTACACAGACGCTGGCGCCAGAATTTGGCATCGACAATGCCGCGACCGCACTCGCGCGGGCGAATTTTATCAATACCCTCGTCATGGCGGGCGGCGCCTCGCCGGATGCGACCGTTGCCCATAGCACCGGAACGAGCATCAATCTGAGCTCGCTGCGGGCAACGCGCGACAATACGACATTGATCGCGCAGCTGAATCAGACTCTGATGCACGGCAGCCTATCAAGCGATGCCAGTAACACCATTCTAACGACGGCCGATGCTGTTGCCGCGAGTTCAAAAGACCCGCTCGCGCCGGCGCGGGTAGCGGCTTACCTGATCTTGACGTCCGCGCAATACCAAGTGGAGCGTTGAGATGAAACGTCGAAGCTTTATGCAGCACGCCGGAGCGCTCGCCGGTTCCGCAGCTTTGAGTCAATTCGGCGTCTTCGCCGCACGTGCCTCAGGAGCCAGCGATTACAAGGCTCTTGTGTGCATATACCTCTACGGGGGCAACGACACCAACAACACTATCGTGCCGATAGACGGCGCGGGCTACGAAAATTACGCGCAGACGCGCAGTGACCTCGCCCTACCGCAATCGCAGCTCCTGCCATTGGCGCGAGTTGGCGGTGCGCCCGAGTTCGGGCTACATCCGGCTCTGCCGGGTCTTCACTCGCTCTGGGGCGCGGGCAATCTCGCCGTCGTCGCGAACGTTGGCACGCTGGTGCAGCCGTTGACGAAGGCACAGTATTTATCGACGGCCACGGTGAAACCGGCATGCCTCTTTTCGCACATCGATCAACAGCATCAGTGGCAGGCGGCGATCTCGGATACGTCCTCATCGAACAGCGGCTGGGGCGGACGGCTTTCAGATGCGCTTGCCACACTCAACGTCAATTCGCGCGTGCCGCCGATGATCTCCACCGGTGGCAACAACCTGTTTGTAACCGGCGCCTCTTCGCAGGCCTTGGTGATTCCGACTAGCGGCTCATTCGGTCTGAACGGATTCTCGAACAGCAGGGCCGACGCGGCGCGACGCTCGGCACTTGAGGAACTGCTCAATGTCGATCAGAACATCAATCTCACGCAAGCAGCGCAGGCTGTGATCAGCGGCGCGCTCACCAGTAGCGCCATTTTGAACCCCATCTTGACGGCGACTGATGCGACGCTAGCCGCTCGCTTTGCGGGGCATGCGAGCAGTTTCTCGCAGCAGTTGCTCGCCATCGCCAAGATCATCGAGGCTCGCAGCGCGCTGGGCGCAAGTCGTCAGGTGTTTCTCGCAACCCTCGGCTCCTTCGACACGCACACGAACCAGCTCCTTCAGCAGCAAGCCTTGCTGAGTGAACTGGACGCGGGCCTTACGGCCTTTCACGGCGCGATGTCCGACATCGGCGCAGGTAATAGTGTCACTTCCTTCACGCTGTCGGAGTTTTCACGCAACTATCTGCCGAACACCGCCGGCGGCACCGACCACGCGTGGGGCAGTCATCCCCTCGTCATCGGGGATGCCGTCAAGGGCGGCCATCTCTACGGAACGATGCCCGCGTTGGAACTTTCCGGCCCTGACGATGCGGGTACGCTGGGGAGCTGGATTCCGACGATTGCCGTCGATCAATTCGCGGCAACGTTGGCGACGTGGTTTGGAGCCGATGCAACCGCACTTGCCGCCGTATTGCCTAATCTATCGGCGTTCAGCCCAAAAACGCTCGGATTCATCTAGAGATCAACCGTAGCGCTGCTCCGGCATGGCGGTCGCCCGGGCGAATGACGTCTGCGGTCGGCAGACCTCCGCGACCACGACCTTTTGCTGTCCTCGCAATTTATCGAGCAGCCCCGCCGCCGGCTCGCCGTCGCGGATATCCGACCATTCTAATCCTGAATCAGCGACTTTCTGAGCCATCGGCTGCGCGGCGAACCCGTATCAGAGTGAGGCTCGTCAGCTGAGTCGTCGCGGGCCGCAGATGCTGCAGGTGATATGAAGTAGAACCCATCGGCGCAATTGTGGCCTTGAAGCGCTCAGATGACGCCAATACGCAAGACCTTTCTGTGGAATAGCAACAACAACGCCCGCGCCCATGACCGGGTTTTTGCATTGCGTCGCCCCTCAACTACAATTTCATCGCAGCAGTGCCAGCAATACACGGATAGAATCATCGGCGTGCAGTGGCAATGTAAGTTATGCGAATCAGACAGCTTGAAGCGGGCGTACACCTTAGGAGCGTGTGCGTTGCTCGAGTGCCGCACTTGCGGTTTCCGGTTCATCGACTACTTAGACTCAGATTGGGCGTCCATCAACGCCATAGACGAAGCAGCTATTGCCAACACGGTCGGAGTTATCAAGACCGGCCTCGAGAGCAGTCGCGCACGTATCGCCTCATGCATAGACCTCGTCCAATCGCACGTAGCGCACGGACCCATACTTGATGTCGGTGCAGGTGGCGGCTTGTTTCTCGGGCGTATAAGTGAGTTGTTCCCCGGCTCCTTGGGCATCGAGCTCATGCCTGTTCTATACGAGATTTGCCGCCGCGCGGGATTGCGAATCTCGCGCGAACCGCTTGAAAGCGCGCACTGGGACGGCTACCGAGGTGCATTCGGCGGCGTCTCAATGTGGGACGTCATAGAGCATGTAAACGACCCGCTGGCGCTGTGCAAAAGAGCTTGGGAGCTTCTGCGTGATGGCGGGGTGCTTATAATGGATACTCCAATGCGTGACGGACTGCTGTATGGAGTCGGAGAGACCACTGCAATGCTTTCTCGCGGACGCTACCCAACGACTTTAGGAATTCAGTACAGCCCAGAACCGTTCGCCCATAAGCAGATCTTCCGCAAGATCGACATGCATCGGATGCTTAGCACTGCCGGATTCACCTCGGTGTCCATAACAGAAAAAAAGGAGCTTAGTTTTCCCGTGCGCTTCTACCTGCAGGCTCTGTTCAAGTCGCGGATTCTAGCTCGTGTGCTCGAGCCCGCCGTCGCGACTCTGCTCTGGCTCGCGATGTTCAAGAATAAGATGATCGTTGTAGCCGTGAAGTAAGCGCCGCGGATGTTCTCTATCCGTCCAATTTGGCGTAGAAGCCACCATTAAGGGTCGCTTTTCTACTGCAGAGGTTTGGTAAAAGCCGCAAGACGTTCCACATATCGGGCGACTTGGTCGATTTCCAGATTCAGGCGCGCGCCACTCGTCAACCGGCCGAGCGTCGTTACCGCGAGAGTGTGCGGGATCAGATTAATTCCGAAGCGCGTCATATCCACATCATTGACCGTCAAACTGACCCCGTCGAGCGTCACCGAGCCTTTGCGGGCGATGTAGCGCGCAAGGTCAGCGGACGCCTGAACGGTGAGTCGGCTTGAGCGCGCGTCAACCGCGACTGCGATGACTGTGGCGACCCCATCGACGTGACCGGATACGAGGTGACCACCCAGCGCGTCACCTGCCCGCAACGCTGGCTCGAGATTCACTGCGGCCAAGTGCTCAAGCTCACCCAGGGTTGTGAGCGAGAGCGTCTCGCGCGACACGTCTGCAGAAAAACTCCGATCCGTCAGTGCGGCTACCGTCAGACACACGCCCTGCACACAGATGCTATCCCCGACTGCCACGCGAGCCAGATTCAATCGGTCCACAGCGATCGTAAGGCGCATGTCGCCGGCGCCCATTTCGCACTGCTGAATCCGTCCGACGTCCTGAATGATCCCGGTAAACATGCGCTCCTTTAGGCGGGCCGCAACCGCAGCCTCAGATCGGGTGCAATGTTATGCGTATCGATGATCGTGAACTGCTTGCTCTGCGCCAAGTCAGTGAGCTCTGGTAGTTGCACAAGCGCTCGCGCCTGCGGCCCCAGCAGTATGGGCGCTACGTAGAGCAGGAGCTCGTCGGCAAAACCGCCCTGCAGAAGGGCACCTGCAAGCGTCGGCCCTGCCTCGACCAGTATTTCATTGACCTCAATCTCTGCAAGTCGCTTCAGAACCTGCTCCAAATTCAGTCTGGTGTCCGTAAGCTGCTCGACTCTGGCGCCCTGCTCCTCGAGCGCCCTGCGCCGCACGGGCTCGTCGTAAGCACTAAAGACCAAGGCAGCGCCCGGTCGCTCAAGAATTCGCGCTGTCGTTGGAGTACGCAGTCGACTGTCGAGGATGACGCGCAGCGGCTGATCGCGCTCGGCGGCCGCGCGCACGTCCAAGCGCGGATCATCGGCGAGGACGGTACCGATTCCCGTGAGGATAGCGGAGCTGCGCGCGCGCCATCTTTGCACGTCAGCGCGCGCCGCCTCCCCTGTGATCCAGCGGCTCGATCCGTTTGCCAGCGCCGTGCGCCCATCGAGACTCATAGCAAGCTTGATCCGCACCCAGGGACGGCCGTGCCGCATGCGACTCAAATAGCCGGCATTGAGCTCTTCCGCCTCACGCGCCAAAAGGCCCGATTCCACCTCTATGCCAGCCTGGCGCAGCCGCAGCGCGCCTGCACCGCCTACGCGCGGATTCGGATCCCCAATCGCAAACACGACGCGCGCAATTTGCGCCCGAATGAGCGCGTCCGCGCACGGCGGCGTGCGGCCAAAATGGCTGCACGGTTCAAGCGTGACATACGCGCTCGCACCCGCCGCCGCAGCGCCTGCCGCGCCAAGCGCCATGGCTTCCGCGTGCGCTTCGCCCGCGCGTTCGTGCCAACCCTCGCCGATAATTTTGCCGTCGCGCGCGATCACGCAGCCGACGCGCGGATTGGGATGTGCAGTCGTGAGGCCTCGCTCGGCAAGCGCCAGCGCCCTCGCCATCGCGAGGCGATCGAAAGCGTTGAACTGCGCAGACACGGCTCGCCTACTTGCTCTCGTCCGGCGTCGCGGGCTCCGACGGCAACAGCGGCAGTTGATCGCTGCGCTTCTCGCGAGTCGTATCCCGCGGCCGGCGATGATGCCGCAGCCGTTCGATCTCCTCGCGGAAGGCTTCGAGGTCCTGAAAGCTGCGATACACAGAAGCGAAGCGCACGTAGGCGACTTCATCGAGGTGCCGCAGTTCCTCCATGACGAGCTCGCCGAGCGCCCGCGAGTGCACTTCACGCTCGCCGAGCGCTCGCAGCTGGTGGCGAATGCGGCCTACGGCTTCGTCGAGTGCCTCACGGCTGACCGGACGCTTTTCCAAGGCCTTTTCCATCCCGGCGCGCAGCTTCGCTTCATCGAATGGCTCGCGGCTGCGGTCGCCCTTGATGACGAGCGGCATGACAAGTTCCGCCGTTTCGAACGTGCTGAAGCGCTCGGCGCAGGACAGGCACTCGCGCCGCCGACGAATCTGCTGGCCTTCGCTCGCCAAACGCGAATCGATGACCTTGGTTTCGATGTGGCCGCAAAAAGGACAGTGCATAGGCCGTCGGCGTTACGCCCGTCACGGACCGTAGACGGGGAAACGGCCGCACAGTTCAATAACCTGCGGCCGGATCCGCTCGACCGTCGCCTCCGCGCCGCCCGCCTCTATCACCTCGGCAATGAAGTCGCCCACCTGTTCCACTTCGCGCTCTTTGAAGCCGCGGGTCGTCGCGGCAGGAGTGCCGATGCGCAGGCCACTCGCGATCGAGGGCGGGCGCGGATCATTTGGGATAGCGTTCTTATTGACGGTGATATTGGCGTGCCCGAGTGCGGCATCAGCGTCTTTGCCGGTCATCGAGTGACTCGTCAGGGCGAGCAGGAAGAGATGATTGTCGGTGCCGCCGGAGACAATCGGAAAACCCCGCGCCTTAAGCCGCGCGCACAGGGCACGCGCGTTGGCGACGACCTGCCGCTGGTATTCCTTGAATTCAGGCTGCAGCGCCTCTAGGAACGCCACCGCTTTGGCGGCGATAACGTGCATGAGCGGCCCGCCCTGAGTGCCGGGAAACACCAGCGAATTGAGTTTTTTCGCGATCTCATCATTGGGACGCGCGAGGATGAGACCGCCGCGCGGGCCGCGCAGCGTCTTATGAGTCGTGCTGGTCACAACGTCCGCGTGCGGCACGGGATTCGGATAGAAGCCCGTTGCGACGAGGCCGGCAACGTGCGCCATATCAACGACGAAGTAAGCCCCGACGCTCTTGGCTATGGCCGCAAAGCGCGCCCAGTCGATGATGCGCGAATAGGCCGAAAAGCCGGCAATGATCATGCGCGGCTTGTGCTCCTCGGCCAGCCGCTGCACCTGTTCGTAGTCAATCTCCCCGGTGTCCGGGCGAATGCCGTATTGCACGGCGCGGAACAGTTTTCCCGAAAAATTGACCTTGGCGCCGTGAGTCAAATGACCGCCGTGATCCAGGCTCATTCCAAGGATTACGTCCCCCGGCTGGATGAGGGCGAGATACGCTGCGGCATTGGCCTGCGAGCCCGAATGCGGCTGGACATTGGCGTAGGCGGCGCCGAAGAGCTTCTTGGCCCGATCGATCGCCAACTGCTCGACGATATCGACGAATTCGCAGCCGCCGTAGTAGCGCTTACCGGGATAGCCTTCGGCGTACTTGTTGGTGAGCACCGTGCCCTGCGCCTCGAGCACGCGCGGACTTGCGTAGTTTTCCGACGCTATGAGCTCGATGTGCTCTTCCTGGCGGCGGACCTCCCCGGCGAGCGCCGCCGCGAGCTCGGGATCGAATCCTGCGATTTTCATCGATTTTTTGAACATGTTGCCAATGCCTCGATCTTTCGCGATCTGGTCTGCGAGGATTGTACCCGCTACAGGAGATTCTCGACGACCGCGCTCCAGGCCTGCGCAAGATTACTGCGGTTGTAGCCGCCGCCGCCCAGCGCCAGCACACGCCCATGGCCGAGGCGCTCGGCGAGCTCGCAAAGCTCGCGGGCGGCGCGCCCGTGCGATGCCGCAGACAGCCGCAAATGGGTGATCGGATCGCCTTCGAGGCTGTCTGCGCCGCATTGCAGGAGCAGGAATTGCGGCTCGAATCGCCCCAAGTGCGCGGTCACCTGGGGCCAAACTTCGGCAAACGCGCTATCGCCCGCACCGGGCGGCAGCGGCAAATTGAGCTTGGTGCCGGCGGCCGCGCCACGCCCCGTCTCCTGCACCATGCCGGTGCCGGGATACAAAAAGCGCCCATCCTCGTGAATGTCGGCAATGATGACTTCGGCGTCATCTTCAAAGGCGTAGTACACCCCATCGCCGTGGTGGGCATCGATGTCCACGTAGGCGATGCGCCTAAGTCCGGCACGGCGGCGCAGGAGCTCAATCGCGACTCCGCAATCGTTGAAGACGCAGAAACCGGCTGCATGATCGCGCCCGGCATGGTGCAGGCCTGCAATCGGCACAAAGGCCCGGCGGCAGCGGCCCTCCATAATGGCATCGACGGCGTTGAGCGTGGCGCCCACCACATAGGCCGCGGCCTCGTACATGCCACGGAACGCCGGTGTGTCCCCGGCGTCGAGATAACCCTGGCCGCTGCTCGAGCGCTCGCGAACAAAATCGACGTAAGCCGGCGTGTGGAAGCTCAAAAGTTCCTCGTAGGAGGCTGTACGCGGTTCGATGAGCTGCACGCGCTCATCAAGCGCGCGCCCTTCAAACTCACGCAGAAAGGCCGTATAGCGGTCCGACCCGAACGGATGGGTATCGCCAAAGCTGTAACGAGCGAGGCGCTCCCCCAATACCACCGCCACCGCTGCGCCCACGATTCCTCCTCAGCGACCGCCAAAGCCTAGCACACGAGCCCTGCGCGGCCATCGCCAAGCTCGC
>Ga0209006_10005984_pt1 | contig 11047 bp, 7 predicted proteins | sample JacPin_JW_Ref_O2_FD_188567 | JGI IMG/M metagenome (GOLD analysis project Ga0209006, IMG submission 188567) | Forest soil microbial communities from Algoma, Ontario, Canada - Jack Pine, Ontario site 1_JW_Ref_O2 (SPAdes) (version 2) | ecosystem: Environmental > Terrestrial > Soil > Boreal... | reverse complement strand
TGCCTCCGTTCGGCAACGTCAGTCCGCCCAGATCAAAAAATCCTTCGAGCGATGCGCTCATTGATCCCCACTCGTTGTAGGGATTACCCAGCGCGTCATCGAAGCCCGTAATCGGATTGCCTGCATTTCCGGCGAAAAGAAATCCCGACACCGAAGACGCGACGTACTCCCGCGACGGCAATCCAGTAGACGGATTAATCCAGCGCGCAACCACGTTGACTCCCTGCATCGGCTGCGTGGGATTTCCCGAAGTGTCGGTGAACCATACCGAACCGTAAATGCGTCCGGTCACGCTCGAGAAAATCTGGCTGCCGGCAAAGCTGGACTGATTCTGCGCCGTTACCGGATAAAGCCGAGAAATCGCGGCAACATCGTCGGGCGCGAACTGCAGCGGATTGGGATAGCAACTCGTAATCGGCACGCAACTGACCGGGTCCATGGAGTGCATGATGGGAAACCCGGCATAGTCGGCGGTCGTCGGCGTCGGATTTCCCGTCAGAACGTTGTCGTTCACCTGCGACCAGTCGAGGCCCAGCACCGCTCCGATCACGCGTACCAGCCGGTACTCGACGTCCACTTCCTGAGACGGTTCCTGGGCGCACTGACCGTTAATCACGATCAGTGCATGCTGATAGGTGCCCGACGATCCATAGTTGTCGTCGCCGCCATAAGCGGCATTGAAAAAGCACTGCGCCGCATCGCCTGCGCCCGCGCCCAACAATGCATCGGTCACCGACCCGTCGTAGTCATACACCACGCCCACCGGTGTTCCCGTCGCAGTGGGCTGAATGTCGGCGGGCATGGTGATCGTTCCATTGGAATTTATATAAACATTCGATCCATTCACGTCTTCTGCCAGCTGGCCACCACTTGAAATCGCAACAGCCGCTGTCGGTACGGATGTCCACAGGCTGAAAGCGCTGGCTACAAAGGCATTTGCAGAAGTGTTCGGCAGAATCGGACTGAGATCGCCCTGATCGGCGTAATAAGTGATGACGCCGCCCGGCCAGATGAGCGGCTGACCGTTCATGGTGGCGTTGAAGTAACTCACTCCGGCTACATTCTTCGGGCCGCCCGCGCGCGAAAGAATTGCAAATAACAGGATGATCGTGATGGCGAGAGCCATTCGAAGAATGAATGGACGATATGCGCTCATTCCGCCTCCACTATGCGAGGCTCGGCGTGCCGCACCGCCGTCGCAAAATCGCCGAATGTCACGCGCGATTTTCCAGCCAATATGGAATCGCCGCCAAAGGCCGCAAGATGCCGCGCGGAAAAATGAACCATCCCCCCCGGATCGATGATGAATCGCCCGAGGCTTCCTCCAACGCAACTGGTAAGCCCCAGCTTGCTCGTCGGATATAAAAAGAGGAGCAGCCGCTCGCCTGCGCGATAGCGCTGCCCTCCCGACCACACTCCAATCCACTCCGTCAGAATGAAATCGTCGCCCGGCGTAACGCCGCGAATGGCTTGGTCCACGTGAAAGGTAATGGCAACAGTTTCGATCGCCTGTTTGGGGTCGATCCGGTAATTGACAGCTTGGCGCGGATAAGCCTGACGCGGATTCGGCCGGATCGAATCTTCCGACGGTCGGAGCACGATTGCTGTCACCGTGCCCGAGAAGATCGTCCCGGCAGCAGCCGTAAGCTCAGCCAATCCGTAAGTCTTTCCCTGATTGGGAATAGAGATCGGTAGCAGTGGGCGCACAGGCGGCAGCGGAGCGGAAAAGTCCCGCCCGACAGTCGCCGACTGCGAACGCGCCGCAGCCGGAAACAAAATCAGTAAGAGGACAGCAAGCACACACGGGCAGCTTCTCCCATACCCTGGCACAAACATGGGGAGACACCTCGAACGGTGAATTGTGCTCGGAGGATGCGCCGCCAGACCGGAGGACGACGCCGGGAAGTCACCAACCTATTCCATACGCGCAAACGAAGTCAGTGACGGATGTCACAATGCACCTGTGCATAACTCGGATTTCTAACGGCTCGGTTTCCGGGCGAGTCTTTGTTACAACTTTGTGACATTCTTCCCATTATGGATTTATCGGCAACCTCCATAACCCGCGCGACATTCCAATGCAACCGGGGTTCGTAATCAGTGCGCACCTTTTTTCTGCCGTACCTCGAGTGTCTATCGACAAGCTAAGTTTGAGGCACACCCTATGTGGCTCCGCTCTACGTTCGCCGCGGTCATTTGCGTGTTTTCATCCGGAAGCGTAATTGCTCAAACGCTGACGCCCATCTGTCAACCGAAGGTGACTGGGCCGGCGATCATTGAGGCTCACAATCAGATCGACGATGCTGGTAACTTGGCTGAACCGCCTCTAACCGATACCAAGGGATTCGGCTTTGCGTGGCCCGACACGGCGATGGGAGTGATTAAAACAAGTGACGGTTACGAATTCTTCACGAGCGATGGGGCATTCCATCCCCGGCAAATGTGGCAGGGCCAATGGGTTGGCAACAATAACTATGGTTCGGTGACCACCACGCGGGGCACACTCGACAATCCTTTGGGCGCGGGCGCGCCGCACGATGTGACCATATCGCCGAATCCGGATCCGGGCGTGAATCCGAATTATTCCTTCTATGGATACATTGGCGGAGGACCGGTTTTTCAGGTTCCAGAAGGCATGACGGGCGCGGGTAATCTTCTGGTCGGCTATCATGCGGAGTTGCCCAGCAACACGCTTTATGCAGTACATGGATTAGCCGCGTCCTGGGACAATGGTCTGCACTGGACCGATCTCGGAGAGGTAGTTCGTCCAAATCAGTCGTTTGCGCCCGAGCTCGCTCCCGGGTTTGATGAAATCGGCGATGGTCCGCTCGTTCTCTCGCCCGATCGCAAATACTTTTATTTTTATTTTCCTGACTGGCCCGCGGGTACCACAACCACCACGAACGTGTCCGTCGCGCGTGCTCCAGTTGCTTCTGTATTGCAAGCCGCTTTTGGCTCGACCCCTCCGCATGCAGTCCAGTTCGAAAAGTTCTATCAAGGGAACTGGCATCTACAACCCGGCCTGGGAGGAGCTGCCACCGACCTCAATCCCACCGCTCAGTATCAGGGATATCTCGATGTTCACTACAACGGCGCTCTCGGCCGCTACGTAATGATCACCTCCGACGATACGAACTTCGCGTATTACGAATCCGTTGACGGCCTCATCTGGACGAGCGCGTTTTTCCTTGGACAATTCGCCGATCCCGGCGACGGCACGGGCACGATTGCTCCCTATCCGACGTCTGTGGGGCTAGGCGACGATCCAAGCATCCTGGGAAAAAGCTGGTACGTCTATTACACCTACCTGCAATTGGAAAACGGCGGGCTGCCGCGGAAAAATAATTCATTGCGCAGGATCGGACTCACCTGCCCATAAAAAACTCAGGATGTTTTCTGTGCAAAGAGTAAAGAGAAGAAGAGAAGAAGAAAAGAAATGTCAGATCAGAAATCAGATTAGAAAGAAGACCGCCAATGCGCATACGAATTGTTCAAGTCCCTGCACTCATGATCGCTATCTCCGGCGCGTTGGCATGGGCACAAACCGTCCAACCACTTTGCACGCCTAAGATCAGTGATGCCATAGTTGTCACGTCTGCCGAACAGCGCGCTGCTGCAGGGCAGATCGCCGAGCCGCCACTCACCGATCAATACGATGGCTTTGCCTGGCCCGATACGCCGATCGGAGTCCTCAAAACCGCCGAAGGCTATGAATTTTTCGCCAGCGATGGCGGTTCGCACGCGCACCAACTCTGGGATGGCCACTCCTTCGGCAACAATAAATATGGATCGGCCACGCGCACTCTGGGCACTCTCGACAATCCCCTGGGTACCACGGCGCCCGTTGATGTGACGATCCGCCCGAATCCCGATGTGACGGTGAATCCTTACTATCCGAGTTATGACTACATGGGCGGAGGACCGGTCTACCAGGTGCCCGACGGATTGCCGGGCGCGGGAAATCTGCTGATGGTCTATCACGCCGAAATCAACACGGTCTCGACGCAGAGTTTTTATGCCGTTCTGGGATTGGCCTCATCCATCGATCACGGACTTAGCTGGATCGATCTCGGCGAAATCGTTCGCGTCAATCAGGCCTACCGCACCGACCTCGACGGTTACGACATCGGAGATCCTCCGCTCGTGGTCTCGCCCGACGGCAAGTATCTCTACATTTATTTCCGGGACTGGCTGGCCAATGGAACCACGCACTGGGGCAATACAATTACGCAGGCGTCGGTGGCGCGCGCCGAAATCGCCGAAGTTGCCAGGGAAGCCTTCGGTCCCAAGCAGCGCGCCGCAGCTTTTCAAAAATATTACGCGGGTGACTGGCGCCTTCAGCCCGGCATCGGAGGCTACTCCACCGACCTGAATCCCACGGCTGAATTTGCAGGTGAACTGCAGGTTGCCTACAACGCCGACCTGAAGCGCTACGTCATGATCATCGGCGAAGGCGTTCTATTCGCCTATGCCGAATCTCCGGACGGACTGAACTGGTCGTCGCCGGTTCAGATTTATCAATTCAACGGCCAGCCCAACACCTACGTGATGCCGATTGGCATGGGCAACGATCCGCACGTCCTGGGCAAGCAGTTTTATCTTTTCTATACCTACGGCGGAAGCGGCGGCTGGCCCACCAACTATGTAGGCCGCCTCACCGCAACCTGCCAGTGATAATGACGAAGGATCCTGTCATCCTGAGTAGCCGTTCTTCAGGCGGAACGAAGAATCTCCCGCTGAACTGGCCCATCGCGCCAGCCCAACGGCACCACTACCGCGATAATGATTGGATAGACAAATGCTGAAGTTCCTAAAATGTGATCGCAGCATGATACTCAGAGCAACAATCATCGTCTTCGCTCTGACTCTGTCACTCGCTGCGCTCGCTACATCACAGACCGCGCCTCCTCTACCCGTAGGTCCGCTCGTCGTCGACCACAGCAGCCACATCGTCGTCATGGAATACGAAAACTGGTTTGGCCCCAATGCCGTCACGTTTCAGGGAGCGGCGGCCATGCCCGTTCTTCAGTCCGCCGACATGCAATCCGTCGGCGGCGGCTACGACAGCGCCGATCCCGCCGTCATTCAGACGCACGTCGCATGGTTCGAATACATGGGCATCGACGCCGCCCTGATCGAAGTCACCAACAATGTGAGCTGCATCTTTAACAGCGAGTGGTTTGTTAAGAAATACGTTTCTAATTGCACACCGTCGTTTCGTTCCTCCAACCGCACGATCCGGGACAATACCGGCAACACCTACCCCACATGGACCGCGCTGGGAACGCGGATGAAGCTGATCCCGCTGCTGGGCGGAATCGACGAGGACGTCCTCTACAAAGATATCGATGGCAAGACTTCGCTCGAAAAAGAAATCAACTATTTCGGCGATCTCATGAGCCGCTACCCGGACCGTGTCGTCATCTACGAAGGCAAGCCGCTCATGCTCATCTTCCTTGGCGCCGGACAGGATCCCAGCCGCGCCGACCACCCCGAGTGGTTTCAGATCATAACTTGGCTGCACGGCCACCCGGAGATCGAGAGCAAATACACCTTCAAAGAAATGGCAGGATATCTCGACAGCCAGCCGTATCTCTGGGCGTCCGGCGTCCGACCGATTGCCCCGTTAGAGATCGATCCCTCCTACGGATTCTGGAGCTGGGTCGACCGCCTCAACCCGACATGCGCCGTGGCTCCGTACTGTCCTTACTTTCCGTCGTATAACCGGATCGGCACGCCCGGCGATCAGCGCGTGGAAAACTTCACTGCCTCCATCGCGACCGCCGGCCAGGACGGTTGGGCATGCGCCGTTTCCACCTCGAATCCCACTCCCTACTGTCTCGATGACGCTCTGCGCTACGGCCCCGACGGCTCCAATGCAACCCTCGACTCCTTCATGGACTACGCGGCCAAACTCGATCCCATTTTCCTCATCCTTCACCAGTTCAACGAATTCGGCCCGCCCGACGAAGGCTTCGACGCCAACACCGACGACGACATCGAACCCGCCAACCTCTGGGGCAATGACTTAGGCATCGTGAAGCAGCAGATCGAGCAGTACCGCCGCAAGGTGCAGGAACACGAAGGGCATAACTAAGCGCAAAAGTTTTCACGTAACGCTGTCGTAATCCCCAAGCCCGTGCTTTGCACGCGTCCGAGAGCCCAGATCCATCATCAGAGTTCTTTTCGTTGACTTTCTTTCCACCCGACTCCTAAGATGACTCGCCTGAGCTTTTCAGCTTCCGCTTGCGCGCCGTGCTAAACCGACTGGCCAAACGATGATCGGACAAAACATCTCTCACTACCGCGTGATGGAAAAGCTCGGCGGTGGCGGGATGGGCGTTGTCTACAAAGCCGAAGACACCCGCCTCAAGCGTTTCGTGGCACTCAAGTTTCTTCCTGAAGATGTTACCCGCGACCCCGGCGCTCTTAGCCGCTTCCGTCGCGAAGCCCAGGCGGCCTCGGCTCTGAACCACCCCAACATCTGCACCATCTATGACATCGGCGAAGAAGGCGATCAGGCTTTCATCGTGATGGAATATCTCGAGGGCGAGACGCTCAAGCACCTGATCGACAATCGACCATTCGAAATCGAACAAGTTCTCAGCATCGCGATCGATGTTGCCGACGCCCTCGACGCCGCGCACGCCAAAGGCATCGTTCACCGCGACATCAAACCCGCCAATATTTTCGTCACCCAGCGCGGCTCCGCCAAAATTCTTGACTTCGGCCTCGCCAAAGTCGTGCAGGAAGCCAGCCGCGCCCTCGATCCCTCCGAAGCCACGCGCACGCAAAACGTGAGCGCAGAGCACCTCACCAGCGCCGGCTCCGCGCTTGGCACCGTCGCCTACATGTCGCCTGAGCAGGTTCGGGGCAAGGCGCTCGATGCCCGCACCGACCTTTTTTCCTTCGGCATCGTCCTGTATGAAATGGCGACCGGATCGATTCCATTTCGCGGCGAAACCTCCGGCGTCATCTTCGACGAAATTCTGAACCGCACGCCGACCGCGCCCGTGCGGCTGAATCCCAAGTTGCCGGCGCGCCTCGAAGACATCATTAACCGCGCTCTCGAAAAAGATCGCGATCTCCGCTACCAGCACGCCGTCGATATCAAATCCGAACTGCTGCGCCTCAAGCGCGACCTCGATTCCGGACGCAGCCCCACGCTCACGTCCTCCGACTCGCACACGGCGGCGCCCTCAGGAAGCGTGCCCGCATCCGCGCAGAAAACCAGCGGGTCGGCTCGCGTAATCCCATCTGCCGCATCCTCCGGCTCCGCGCCAGTCGCAACCGAGCCCGCGAAACGCGCCTGGTTGAAGTGGATGATCCTGCTCGCCGCCGTCCTAATCCTCGCCGTGATCGCCGGAACTTTTTACTTCAAGAAGCGCTCCACCGTGCAACTCACCGACAAAGATCAGATCATCCTCGCCGACTTCACCAACCAGACCGGTGATCCCGTCTTCGATTCCACCCTGAAGGAAGCGCTTGCCATCCAACTGGAGCAGTCGCCGCTACTGCAACTCGTAAGCGACGCTGAACTGCACAGCAATCTGCAGTATCTCGGACAAAAAGCCGATCAAAGAATTACTCCCGATTTAGCCCAGCAACTGGGCCAGCGCCTCGGCGTCAAAGCCTATCTCGCCGGTTCCATTGCCAGCCTTGGCTCGTCTTATGTCATTGAGATCAATGCTGTGAACGTGGCTACCGGCGAAGTCTTCGGCCGCGAACAAGAGACCGCTTCCGACAAGACCGGAGTTCTGCAAGCCGTTTCCAAGGCTGCAACTGCCATTCGCTCGCGGCTGGGCGAGTCCATGGCGTCGATCCAGAAACTAAGCACGCCGTACACCAACGTCACCACCGCGTCGTTGCAGGCTTTCCACGCCTTCGCACTCGCAGAGGAAGAGCACCGCCTGGGTCACGACTTGCAGGCAATGTCGCTCTACGCCGATGCGGTTCGGCTCGATCCTAATTTCGCCATGGCCTATGCCCGGCTCAGCGTGACCTATGCCACAGAAGGTTCGTTGGTGAAGTCCGAGGAGTACGCCAAAAAAGCCTATGATTTGCGCGAACGCGTCACCGAGCGCGAGCGCATGTATATCGAGGCAGAATACGAAACTCAGCAGTATGACTTGCCTAAAGCGCTCGACGCCTACAAATTATTCGCTGCGACGTATCCGCGTGACGCTTCGGCCTGGAATAACCTTGCCATCGTGCAATCCAATCTAGGCAATCTCGAGGAAGCGGTGCAGGGCTTCGAGAAAACCTGGGAAATCGCCAAATGGAACATCACATCCGCAGCCAACAGCGCCGGCGCTCTCTTGCAGTTGGATCGCATACCGGAGGCGGAGCGATATTTGAAGGAAGCAAAAGATCATGGTGGCGGCGACGATATCAATTATCAGGGAACGGCTATGGTCCTCGATTTCATGTCTGGCCAACCCTGGGAAGGACATATCCAGTGGGCTGCCAGCCACCCCGATGGTTTCTCCATTGATGCAAATGCGGCCATGATTTATTTCTTCGATGGCCGAATGCGCGAAGCCGACCGCGCGTGGGAGCATGCCTCACAACGCGCCATTCAGCAGCACTTGCCCGATGCTGCCGGTGGATTCTTGGCCATCAAAGCCCTGCACGACGCCTTAACGTCGAACTGCACCACCGCTCGCGATGCTGCAAGAAAAGGCTTGGCGCTCGATCATTCGTTAGCCACTCTTCCAGATGCCGACTTGGCGCTTGCGCTCTGCGGAGAGACCGCGGATACGGTAAAAGACCCGATCAAAGATATGGAGCATCTGGCTGCATCAGCTCCGAACAATACTCTGGTAAACGAGATTTTTCTGCCCGAAGTGAAAGCAGCAACGGCTCTGGCCGCGCGCCATCCCGACCAGGTTGCGGCCCTTTTGAACTCCACTGCACCCTACATGCTGGTCTCCGTTGCGCCGCAGCTTCTGGGCCGCGCCTCGCTCGAAAGCAAAAATCCACAGCAAGCCGTAACCGATTTCGCCCCTTGCTTGCGTTATCGCGGTGTGACGCTCCAGGAGGGATCAGGGGCCGACACACAAGCCCCCGATTATCCCCTCTGCCTGCTCGGCACCGCCCGCGCCCAGGCGCAATTCGACAAGGCCGCCGCCATCAAGAGCTATCAACAGCTGCTCGACATCTGGAAAAACGCCGATGCAGATTTCATCCCTGCCCAGGAAGCCAAACGCGAATTCGCCGCGCTGAACGCCCCCGCAAAGAACTAAGGGCCAACAAAGCACGCAGCACGCAAGACCCAGCCGCAAAGCGGCGAAAGAATGCAGCCCCGGACGCAAGTCCGGGGTAAGTCACAAATAATGGAACCAGTCCCGTAGGGACGACAGAATCGCCGGCTAGACCGACTCAGGATGCAACGATTAAGGGCTGGGTGATTGAAGTGTTCGATTTCTTTCTAACGTACATCCAAAAAAGTACATACAACGCTTGTCAAGTCCACTTTAGTAGACGTTTTTAGCCCTAAAATCGCTCTCTTTTTCCACAGCCTAACCCTCTGAAAACAAATCACGGCTCCGCAAGCCCCCGCGAATCAGCCACTTGTAGCCCTCGTTTTTCGGACTTTTGCACAGTGTTCCTGCAGGAACACTTCGTCACTTTTGCACGTCGTGCCTCGCCGGTTTGCCCATCTCTCACGCGGGATGCAACAATAGTAGCTATGCTTAAATCTTTCATGATTGCGCCACGACTGTTGGCCGCTAGTGTCCTGCTTGGCAGCGCATTCGCCCAGCCAGCTTCACCACAGCAAGGATCGTCCTCCACGCCCGCTGCTGGCCAAACCAGTTCGCAGACAACTCCCAAAACCAGCAGCGGCACCGCCAGTAACACGGCGAAGAAACCTGCCGCGAAGCCCGGCGCGTCTGCGCCTGTCGTGCTCAAGACCGATCGCGACAAGCAGAGCTACGCCATGGGCATGAATCTTGGCAATCGCCTGAAGCAGCCGGGGATCAAGCTTGATCCCGCAATGGTTGCGCGCGGCTTGCGCGACGCGCAGAGTGGCGTTAAAACCGCAATGACGGAAGATGAAGCGCGCAATGCGCTGCAGCAATTACAAACCGAGGCGCAGAAGACTATGCAGGCTAAGTCGCAGCAGGAAGGTGCAGGCAACCGCAAGGAAGGCGACGCATTCCTCGCCGCCAACAAATCGAAGTCGGGCGTCGTGACGCTGCCCGACGGCATGCAATACAAGATCCTGACCGAAGGCAAGGGCCCGAAGCCGACGGCGAGTGACACCGTGTCGTGCAACTATCGCGGCACGCTGATCAATGGTAAGGAATTCGACAGCTCCAGCAAGCACGGTGGCCCGGCGTCGTTCGCCGTGGGCGGCGTGATCAAGGGCTGGACCGAAGCCTTGCAGTTGATGCCCGTCGGATCGAAGTGGGAGCTCTACATTCCTCCCGACCTGGCTTATGGAGATCGCGGCGCGGGCGGAGACATTGGCCCGGGCGAGACGCTGGTGTTTGAAGTGGAATTGCTCTCGATTCAGGAACAGAAGAAGTAAGGCGTCAGATCATAAGAATCAATCGGGCCGCCTCAAGCAGGCGGCCTTTTTCTTGCAAAGGTAATGAGGCTTGTGGCCGTAGTAATTTGTCATCCCGAGCGAAAGCGAGGGATCCAGGGTTTTGTCTACTCTACGGCCGGTGCCGGGAACAGCAAAACCTAGATCCCTCACAGCGCCAAAAACGCTTGTTCGGGATGACACGTCAAATTTGCATTCACACTTCAAACTACAGCACACGTCAAACTGCACCAAACCCCAGGCGGGGCGCGGCTTTTCGCCGAATTGGTAATTGGCGTTCATCTTCGCTTCACTTTTGATTCTCCTGTGTTACTTCGCGGTGACCATCGCATCCGCTTCAAAGACAATGAGTTTGCAGGGTAACCTGCGCGGGTGACGAATGTACGTTGCGGCGCTAATTCGCGCTGGCTAATCTTTACAGACGGTATGGAACTAAAAACCACGAAAAACCGTCCCCACTTACACTCAACAAATTTAACCGCCGCAAACCTCATA
>Ga0209006_10005983_pt1 | contig 11048 bp, 7 predicted proteins | sample JacPin_JW_Ref_O2_FD_188567 | JGI IMG/M metagenome (GOLD analysis project Ga0209006, IMG submission 188567) | Forest soil microbial communities from Algoma, Ontario, Canada - Jack Pine, Ontario site 1_JW_Ref_O2 (SPAdes) (version 2) | ecosystem: Environmental > Terrestrial > Soil > Boreal... | reverse complement strand
CGAGCGATATCGCGGCTTGCGAAGCCGGCAACTCCTTCACCGCGACCCAGTCAGACGTGGCGCATGACTCGCGGTCTGTGTGGTTCGCTACTCCTTCACCGTAACGGATTCGCACCGTCTACTCCTTCTCGGCCTCAACGGTCACTTTGCTGGAAGAAATGACCATGGGCAATCCACAGATGCCTATGAAGTCAACCCAATCCCTGCGTCACGTATTGACAAATTACCGTTTGGAGAGAAATGCAGTACTACCTTCGACAGCGAGCGGCGTTGCCTACGGCAATGGTCATTAAAGCCATCCGCTTTACCTCGAACTTGGAAGCTGATGATTCGTCGGCCGAAAAGACGGGAGTCGAGCGAGTACGACGGGACCCCGCATTCCCAATTCGGCAGTATTAACGCCGGAATGAGTCTCTGCATTCTCGGATGCTACCCGTGGTTCGATTGTCGAACAACCCCGATAGGATGACTCTCGGATCGTTATTTCGGGCAGACGAACCAGCTACAAACCTCTAATTTTGACCCTACAGACGCACAGTGGGAACAAGACGATGAACAAACTTGTGCTCGATGGCGATTAAAAACTGTCTTTCCCCTGCTGCATCGTCCTTCTGGCCACATTCTTCTTGCAAACCACTCGTGAATCCGCGCCGGATCCTAGTCGGCACATCTCTCGACATGCCCGTACTGCTTGGCGCATGCTGGACGGCTATTTTGTAGTTGGTCCCTTGAGCATTACACGAAGTAAAGATGAATATGTATGGATCGCAAAGCGAAGCCGGACCTGTGCCCTTTGGCGGAATGCAATTTGTGCCTTGAACTCCGCCTGATGCAAAGTCCCTACGGCCACAGTATAAAGTTTACGTCTGACTTGATCTCTCTTTCTCCGGCAGACCTTGATGTGTGCGCGCGATCAGTCCAGATCGAGATACCCTCTCTTGATCGCGATAGTTACAGCGTGAGTCCGGTCATTCGCGCCCAGTTTTATGAGTATATTTTGTACATGAGTCTTCACTGTAGTCTCCGAAAGCGATAGGTGCGCTGCAATGATCTTATTCGACGTTCCGGCTGCAATCAGCTTCAGCACTCCAATCTCCCGGTCGCTTAACTCGTCGTCTACGATGTGCTCCCCGAGCTCTCTCGCTATCTCCGGCAAAATGCGTCGGCGTCCGGAGTCTGCAACTCGGATCGTATCCAATAAGTCCTTACGCAGCATGTTCTTCACTAGATAGCCAACCGCACCGGCTTTGAATGCTCGTAACGCCTGAACGTCCCTCTTGTATGCAGTGAGTACAACGACACGAGCCGCCGGGAATTCACTTCGGATTGCGATAATTGCGTCAGTCCCATTCATAATCGGCATCTGCAGGTCCATAAGTGTCACATCGGGTCGATGTAAACGAAATTGCTCAATAGCTTCCTTTCCGTTGCTGGCCTCGCCAATCAAAACCATGTCACTCTGACTATTGATTGCACCTACAATCCCCTCACGCAGGAACGGATGATCGTCCACTACAAGTACTTTGATTTTTCTTATCTCACTCACTGCATCACTCTTCTATCGCCTATCAGCCTCTTCATCCAGTGAGACCAAAGACGACGAAAGCCTTTCTCGTAGGCCAGATCGGAGGGTATTTCCAGATCGATCTCTGTTCCCACCCCTGGTCGGCTCCGGATGACCAGTTTACCTCCTATGATCTGTGCTCTCTCCCGCATTCCGCGCAGGCCCCAATGGCCCGGTCGCCCCCCGGCCAGAGTCTGCTCGTCGATCCCGTGGCCGTTGTCTCGAACTGTCATGTGTACCACGCGACGGTCGTAGGTAACTTCAACCTCGATCTTTGTCGCATCGGCATGCTGAAATGCATTTCCCAATGCTTCTCGGCCGATGCAGTATGCTTCATCCCGCACAAATGCGCCAACGGCTTTTGGCGAGCCCAAAAGGGCGACCGAAAACGTGGCTGGATGATCCTCCGAGAGGTCTTGACCATAGGACGCGAGCGCTTTTGACAGTTCTTTGACTGTAGTCGCCTCTGGCCTCAGGTCATTCACGCGTTGACGGCCTTCCAGCATCACCTCGTCAGCTGAATCAAGAGCTTTCTCGATCATCAGGCGACTCCGTTTGGGGTCAGACTCATTCAGCGCTGTTTGGATCCGCAGCATCAATCCGTCGACGCTCTGGATCAACGTGTCGTGCAGTTCCCGCGCGATGCGGGTCCGCTCGCCGACGCGTGCTTCCAACGTCATGTTGAACTGCCGCCGCAACTGTTGAAGACGGAGTTGATAGAGCACCCACAGCAATAGAACAAAACCTCCCAAGCACAGAAAGCGGAACCAGATCGTCTGGTACCAGGCAGGCGCGACTCTAAAATCCAGTGTTGCACCTGCTTCGTTCCAGACACCGTCGTTATTGCACGCAGTTACGTGAAAGTGGTAGTTTCCGGGCGGGAGGTCGCTATAGAAGGCCTGCCTTCTTGTACCCGGCTCTTGCCAATTCACATCGTGGCCTTCAAGTCTGTAGCGAAAGCGTACCTTCCGTGGCGCCATTAAGCTCAATGCTGTGTAATCGATCTCTATATCTCGAGTGATTGGCGGAAGACGGAGATTGCCGTTGGGGACATAGCTTCTGCGATCGGCGATGACTTCTTCGATATGCACTGGGGGCACTAAGAGATTCCGCGACATGTGAGCCGGATCGATCATCTGCAACACTGCCTCGTTGGCGAACCACAACCGGCCGTCGTGAGACTTGGCGGCTCCCTCAAAGGCGGCGTAGCCAGGCAGGAAGCCATCCAAAGAATCCCATATATCGAATTGCACGATGGTGTCAGGTTTCTGCCACCACTTTTGCAGCTCTGTATTCGGTATCCCAACGAGGCCGCATTCCGAGGACAACCAGAGATTGCCTTGATTATCCTCGATCAGCGAATTGATACGATCGCAAGGAAGGCCATTCCGAACTGTGAGGGTCCGTTGCGTGCCATGTTTCCAACCGATCAATCCAAGGTGCGTAGCTCCCAGAACGGCTCCGTCGGAAGTTACGAGTAACTGATTTACTTCGGTATCGTGGCTGGGAGGCGAGCCGCGCTTGAAAGGAAATGTCTCGAGCTTGCCACCCCGGTACCGAGCTAGATCGCCGCTTATGAGACCTAACCAGATGCCACCAGCCACGGGATCGGCGGCAACCTTTCGGGCAGCCGGCATCTGCGGCGCCGGAAACTGCTCTTGGACTTTGAAGTCCTGAATGCGAAAGAGTGTTCTAGCCGGCCCCCCCGTCTCAGCCCAGATATGGTGCTCTACATCTTCGGTCATTCCGACAATGAGACCGATTGGCTTACCGTCCGGCTTATCGATCCTGCGGAACTTTCCGTCCTTGTATATCGTCAGGAAATCATCGATACCCACCCATATCCGACCGGAATGATCTTCCAGGAGCGACGTAACCTGATTTCCTGGTGTCCGTTGCGCCGCAACGTTGGGAGTTTGTTCCTGCCGAAGTGCGGTCAGGGTTTGATTCCCGCTGATCCATACGGCACCATCGCGAGCTGCCAAAACGGAATCGACCTCTTCCGGTGGAAGTCCCTCCCGGCTTGAGTACGTCGTAACGGGTAGATCGCGGAAACAGTCGAGGCCCAGAGACGTGGCGACCCACACGTTGCCTTCGCGATCCTCGAATAGTGTTAGCACATAGTCACTGGACAGACCGTCCGACCTTCCAAAGTGATCCAGCTGCGTTCCGCGGATGCGGTAGATTCCTTTGGTGGTGCCAATCCACAAGGCATTCTCCCGGTCTAACAACAATGCGGCAACCACCAAAGTGCTGCTATCGAAATGCGGTCCAATAAATGGCTTCCAGGTGCCATTTGTGAATCGTTGCACTCCTGCCCCGCGCCCGCCAGACTGCATTCCAACCCACATCGAACCATCTCTTGCCGGAGCCAGGTCGACCACACCCGTTGCCGGAATCAATCTCACCCCATGGGGAACGTAGGTGCTGGATGATCCCGGTTTCCAGCGCGTAATCGTTGCCCCGGAGCCTGTCCAAAGAGACCCGAAGCCATCCTCGACCAGCGGAGAACCATTGGCCTTTCCGAAGTCGCACTGCGTTCGCGTTCCATCGACTTTACAGATTCCCCATGAGGCTTCCCCGGCTGATTGATAGAGCGAGAACCAGATTTCTCCATCGGCGCGCTCCGCGATTGCGCCGACTCTTCCTGGCCGGGCAGGATATTGGATCAGATCACCATGCACCAAACGGGTCAACCCAGAGTCCGTGCCGATCCATAGGCTGCCATCGCGGCCCCCCAGAAGCGTGGTGATCCTGGGTGACGACAACTTACTTCCACCCGCTGGTTTCCAGGGAACGAATCGGACCCCATCGAAACGCAAAAGTCCGGTCTGCGTTCCTATCCATAGATAGCCATCTTTGGTCTGGGTGAGTCCATGGATGGCGCTACCGAAAAGTCCGTCTTCCGCTCTCCATGCGGTATGTGCATATTGCGTAATCTGCTTGCTGGGATCGAGCGCGAACGCAGCCGTGGCAAACAAGCACACCGCAAACCAACCGATGACGGGCCAAGCGGAGCGCCATGCACGAGGCTGTCGTGCTCTAGAAATGTGAGTTGCGATCGCGGGTTCGAGCGATTGCAGATTCATGGTAAGCGCTCGATTCATCCATGGACTTCGACTTCAGCAATACAATAATCTTACCCTGCTCAAGTCATCCACAGACACCTACAGGAAAACCGCTCTAGCGTCCTCAAACCCGAGGCTGGAGAGATGGCAAGGGCTCCCCCATAGACAGGAACGCACAAACCTCGAGCGGCCAAGTCACGCAGAGCACGACAGATCATATCCTCAGAGGTTGAAAACCCTCGAGCGACAGCTGTACAGGTCCGGTCGTCGACATGATGTATGGCTCCCCCGATTGGATTGAGAAAGAGAGTCAGCACGAATTCTCGACTCAATGAGGCGTCTCTCGGTTATAGCACCTGTCTTTGGGAGAATGTACGCAGTTCGCGGTGCTGTCCGATCGAACAGGATGGTGATTGAAAACTGAAGCTGGAGGCGGCTCGTCCGTATCCGGGAGAGCTGGCGCGCTCCATTGTGTTTCTGGACGCGAGGCTGTTGGTGGAACAGTGGTGTCAGGATGGGAGTTCCACCCCTGTGACACGGGAACAGAAGTCCAGCAGGCGATCCTGAAGACTGACATCGCGCGTAGCAGGCAGCGGATCCTTTCTGTTCATGTGATAAAAGTATTCACCGGACACCGAAGCGGCAGGGTCATCGCCTACCGCAAGCCACACTTGAGTGCGATGCGCTTGGTCCAGATCGTCTGTAGCGCCTGAACCGCCCATTTTGGTCGGCACCCAACCTGGCTCCAGCGCGTTGGAAAGAACGCTCGGCCACCGTCTCGCAATAGAGAATGCCAACAGCACGTCATGTAGCTTCGTATCGCAGTAAGCCTGCCGTCCCACCCAGGGTCGGTCGTCCCATGTCAGGTCTTTTAGACTCGGGTCTCCGTCCTGATGCAGAATCGAACTTAGATACACAAAGCGTTTGGGTCGAGTGATTAGTGCCGTCAGAATGTACGGTGCAATCGTATTGGCAGCGAGAACATGCGATAGGCCATCTTCAGTAACAATTCGCTTTGGCTCTTGGTAGCCGATGCCGGCGTTATGAATGACGGCATCGAAGGTCCCGAGTCGATTGACTTGATCGGCAACGTGCCTTGTCTGGGCAATACTGGTGAGATCCCCGATGACTACCGATTCTGCTGCGGGAAGTCTGTTTTGAGTCTCATCCGCCCGTTGTTGATTTCGAGCATGCAACACCACCCTGTGGGCCCGTTCAACCAAAAGCTGTGCGGCCGTAAGGCCTAAACCATCGGATGATCCAGTAATGAAAATGCGAGCCATAACTATCTCCCTCTGGAAAAAAAATCGAACGATGAAAGTTCGTCCATCACAAATTACTGTTCAGAGCGTTGTTTGAAACCAACTCATGTACCCGGCTCTCAATGTGAACACCGAATGTGTTCCCATGAAAACCAACCTTCCCTCATGGAGCAATTTCACGCTGACATTTTCGTTTCCTTCACGCCGCTCGATAGCGGAGGAGCACTTTGAATAATTGCTGCTACAACCTGAATATCTGACGCGGCCAGCTATGACAAAGCGTCATAGTTCTACGTATCTTTCTCATTTTCAAGCATCATGAATCGACGACATTTCGATGATCGAGCCCTCAATGGCGTACATCTGTTCGGGCGCATTAACCGCACCGTCATACATCGAGCGGAAAAGCGCGCAGGCTCTATGAACAGATCGTGAATTCACGATATTCCCGGTTTTCCCAAATTTCACGAAATTCACATTGCCCTCACGCCTTCCTTCCCGCTTTGTTTTCAGCCACTTCAAGCTGGCTTTCTGCGTGCATTCCAAATAAAGCAAATGTATCGCCAAGCAGGAGCAAAGCTGCCTGCAGACGCAGAAGGAGACGAGAGGTGGAGCGACGCCACCGACCAAAACAGGGCTTATGTGGATCGTCAAGATAGCACTCAACCGGCCTTATACATTTATCGTGCTGGCGCTTCTCATTCTCATTCTGAGTCCGGTGATGATTTTGAGGACGCCAACAGACATCTTTCCGAGCATCAATATTCCCGTCGTCGCAGTGGCCTGGACCTACACAGGGCTAAGTCCGGAGGAGACCGAGGGGCGGATCACCACAGTCTACGAGCGGGTTCTCACAACGACCGTAGATAACATCGAGCACATCGAGTCCACGACCGTAAACGGGATTGCGATCGTAAAGATCTATCTTCAACCGAACGCTAGTATTGATCGGGCCAATGCGCAGATTACTGCCGTTTCGCAGACCATCCTCCGCCAATTGCCTCCCGGCTCTCTGCCCCCTCTGATCATCAACTACAGTGCTTCGACTGTCCCGATCCTGCAGTTAAGCCTTTCCGGGAATGATCTGACCGAACCGCAGCTGAACGACATCGCGCTGAACTTCCTGCGCACCCAACTGGTCACCGTTCCTGGTGCTGCGGTTCCATTTCCTTACGGAGGCAAAACGCGTCAGGTGATGGTCAATCTCATCCCACGCCTTCTCCAGGCCAAGAGTCTGTCTCCGAACGACGTATTGACGACCCTGGGTACCGAGCAACTCATCCTGCCGGGCGGCACAGCCAAGATAGGCCAGTTCGAATATGACGTTGATGTCAACGCAGATCTGAAGAAGATATCGGAGTTTAACGATCTCCCGATAAAAAGGGTGGGAAATACAATCATCTATCTTCGCGATGTAGCGACGGCCAGCGACGGTTTCGCACCGCAGACGAATATCGTGCGGCAGGATGGCAAACGCGGCGTGTTGGTAACAGTTTTTAAGGCCGGAGACGCGTCCACCATCGATGTCGTCAAGGGAATTCGGCAGATTCTTCCTCGAGTGGCTCAGACGCTTCCTCCCCAGCTCAGGATTCAGCCCCTGGCCGATCAGTCGATCTTCGTGCGCGGAGCGGTCAACGGTGTGATTCGCGAAGCTGTGATTGCGGCCGCGCTTACCGGCCTGATGATTCTCATCTTCCTGGGCAGCTGGCGCAGCACCCTCATCATCGCTATCTCCATCCCCTTATCCATTCTGACTTCGGTTATCGTATTGAGCTTCCTGCACGAAACCATCAACACCATGACGCTAGGCGGGCTGGCACTCGCCGTAGGCATCCTCGTCGATGATGCAACGGTAACCATTGAAAATATCGAACGGCATCTCGAAGAAGGCGCTGAACTGCATGACGGCATCCTGGACGGCGCAGCGCAGATCGCCGTTCCTGCTCTCGTTTCAACGATGTGCATCTGTATCGTCTTTTTACCGATGTTCTTTCTCAGCGGTGTCGCGCGATACCTCTTTGCCCCGCTTGCCGAGGCGGTCATCTTCGCCATGATAGCTTCCTATATTTTGTCCCGCACTCTCGTGCCAACATTGGCGATGTATCTGCTGAAAGCGCACAAGCAGGGGGGTGCGTCTTCTCCTAATATCTTCGCCCGTTTTCAGAGAGGTTTTGAGCGAATGTTTGAGAAGATTCGCTTGTCCTATTCCTCTCTGCTGGCGCAGCTTGTTTCGGCTCGGCTCGCCTTCGTTCCATGCTTTGTTGTTGTCTGCTTCCTTGCGTTCGCTCTTGTTCCCTTTCTTGGCCAGAATTTTTTCCCGGATACCGACAGCGGCCAGTTTATTTTGCATGTGCGCGCGAAGACAGGAACCCGCATTGAGGATACCGCGCGTTTGGTCGATCAGATCGAGGGCACCATTCGCAAAACGATTCCGCCTGGTGAGACGGACAATATTCTTGACAACATAGGTTTGCCGTACAGTGTCATCAACTATATGTACAGCCAGTCAGGTCTCACCGGGGCAGCAGATGCAGACATACTCGTTTCTCTGAACGAAAAACACCATGCAACCCGAGACTATGTGCGCACTCTTCGTGACAACCTGCCGCAGGAATATCCTGGAACGACCTTCTACTTCCTTCCGGCCGACATTGTCACGCAGACTTTGAACTTCGGGCTGCCGGCGCCCATTGATATCCAGATCGACGGTGCGGACGTCGCTGCGAATGCCCGTGTTGCCGACAAAATGCTCAAAGAGCTCAGCCATGTCCGAGGCATCGCGGATCTGCGCATTCAGCAGCAGAATGATTATCCAAAACTTCACATTGATGTCGATCGCACAAAGGCACTGGAAGCCGGATACACGGCGCAGGACGTTGCCGACAGCATGCTGATCTCTTTAAGTGGGAGCTTCCAGGTAACACCGATGTTCTATCTCAACCCGCAGAACGGTGTGTCCTACAACCTTGTGACTCAAACGCCTCAATACGACGTTCAGTCTGGCCAGGATCTCCAGAATATTCCGTTAACCGCTGCCAATCAAAAGCAGCCGGGGATTCTTGTTGACGTCGCGTCGATCGAGCGGACTAGTGAGCCGGGCTCTATCAACCACTACAACATCCGGCGTGTAGTGGACATCTATGCGTCAGTTCAGGACAGAGATCTGGGGGCAGTAGGACGCGAGGTGAGCAGCATCGTCGATGCCAACCGCAAACTACTTCCACGCGGCAGCTTCGTGACGATCAGGGGTCAGTATGGCACGATGCGTACTTCCTACCTGGGACTGATCGGCGGTCTGGGCTTTTCAATCATTCTGGTTTACTTGCTGATCGTCGTAAATTTCCAGTCATGGCTAGACCCATTCGTCATCATTACTGCCCTCCCCGCAGCGCTGGCAGGGATCATCCTGTTTCTATTTATCACCCATACGACACTCAGCGTTCCTGCATTGATGGGAGCGATCATGTGTATGGGCGTAGCCACGGCTAACAGCATCCTGGTTATCGCTTTTGCCAAAGAGCGGCTGCAGCATCACGGCGACGCGATCCTGGCGGCGCTTGAAGCTGGCGCCACACGCTTTCGCCCCGTGATCATGACGGCATTGGCCATGATCATCGGCATGATCCCAATGGCGCTCGGATTGGGCGACGGTGGCGAGCAGAATGCACCTCTTGGAAGAGCCGTGATCGGAGGACTTCTTTGCGCGACCGTCGCCACCCTGGTTTTTGTACCTTCTGTTTTTGCTCTCCTGCACGGCCGGTCTCGAGATGCAGATTCGCCGCGGACCCGGAAAGCAGAAGATGAGCCAATCCACGCGTAGTCGTATCCAAAGCAACGGAGGCAGGCGATGAGCAACAATGAAACCGATTTGAATCAAGCTTCACAAAACAGTTCTGTGCAACGGGCTCCGATCGAGAAGCAACCGTTATCCCGTTCTCTGTTCGTCGGATTGGGGGGCGCAGCCCTGTTACTTGGTGTAGTTATCTACTCCGGCATTCACCACCGCGCGATGGCAGCAAACAATCTTGGAGTTGTGACGGAACGCACTGCCATTGCAACGGTAAGCGTGGTAGCGCCCAAATCCGGAGCCGCCCTCGAGGAGATTGTTCTACCGGGCACCACACAGGCGTTCATCGACACCCCAATCTTTGCTCGTACCAATGGCTATCTCAAACAGTGGTACTTCGACATCGGCGCGCACGTAAAGCAGGGTCAGCTGCTCGCCGTGATCGAAACTCCTGAATTGGATCAGCAACTAGACCAGGCAAAAGCGAATTTGAAAACCGCGCAAGCAAACGAGAAACTCGCTGAGATCACGGCAACACGCTGGCAAAACTTGCTCAAAACTGACAGCGTTTCCCACCAAGAGACGGATCAGGCAGTCCAGGATCTGAGCGCAAGACAAGCGACTGTAGACTCGATGATTGCCGACGTTCAACGTTTGCAACAATTGCGATCCTATGAGAGGGTATACGCTCCTTTTTCGGGCGTGATCACGGCAAGAAATACGGACATCGGCGCACTCATTAACGCCGGGGCTGGAGGTGCGCAGGGGCTGACGGTGGTCCAACTGGAACTGTTTCATATGGCGGCGCTAAATCGTCTACGCATCTTTGTCGCCGTACCGGAAGTTGATTCCGCGGCGGCGCAGAATGGCGGGAAAGCTACTCTGACGCTGGATGAATTCCCTAGAGAAACATTTCAGGGGACGATTGTGCGCAACTCTGACGCGATCGATCTCAACTCAAGAACTTTGAATGTGGAGGTTGATATCGACAATCGCGATGGACGCATCAAGCCGGGTGCCTATGTTTTCGTGCATCTCAAGCTTCCGGACAGTTCAAAGAAAGCAACCTCCTCACTGATCATCCCTGCCAACACTCTGCTGTTCCGGTCTGAGGGACTTAGGGTTGGGGTTGTTCGGGGTGATCAAGCTGAGCTGGTGCCGATAACCATCGGGCGTGACTATGGGTCGACGGTCGAGGTGATCAATGGGCTCAAGCCAACCGATCAAGTCATCGTCAATCCATCGGACTCACTCACCGCAGGAACCCCGGTTCGAATGGCTGCCCAGACAGGAGTCTCCAAATGAAGACACTCGTCGCTGTGCTCATGCTGCCCGTGGCGACCATCGTTCTCGGCGGCTGTATGGTC
>Ga0209006_10005982_pt1 | contig 11049 bp, 11 predicted proteins | sample JacPin_JW_Ref_O2_FD_188567 | JGI IMG/M metagenome (GOLD analysis project Ga0209006, IMG submission 188567) | Forest soil microbial communities from Algoma, Ontario, Canada - Jack Pine, Ontario site 1_JW_Ref_O2 (SPAdes) (version 2) | ecosystem: Environmental > Terrestrial > Soil > Boreal... | reverse complement strand
TCCTCGACGAATAGGGTAATGAAGTCGACACTCTTCGACGACCAGCTCACCTTGTGAACCTGTTCCCTCGCTGGCGGTCCGGCACCGGGTACCGGACAACTTGGCAGCGTGAAATCACGCCAGAGCGCATTCAAGCGAGCCAAAACCTCGTTGTCGGCGCCGCGGCCGCTGGCTAGTGTCCAGTAGGTGAGTTCCTGGGGGCATGTCGAGGTAGCGCACGTCAGCCATGTCCTGCCGGATGGGCGGACGCTGCTCGACGACGTGGGCTTCCGCATCGGCGAAGGGCTCACGGCGGCTCTGGTCGGGCCCAACGGCGCGGGCAAGACCACGCTGCTCCGCATGGTGGCCGGAGACATCCAGCCGCAGTCGGGCACGGTCGCCGCCACCGGCGGGCTCGGGGTCATGCGGCAGTTCATCGGCGGCATCAGAGACCAGACGACGGTCCGTGACTTGCTGTTGTCGGTCGCTCAGCCGCGGGTCCGGACCGCGGCCGAACGGCTGGACGCCGCCGAGCTGGTCATGATGGAGCGCGACGACGAGCCCGCGCAGATGCGGTACGCGACGGCGCTGGCCGAGTGGGGCGACGCGGGCGGTTACGAGGCTGAGGTGCATTTCGACGCGTGCACGATGGCCGCGCTCGGCATCGCCTACGAGCGCTGCCAGTGGCGCGAGGTCAGGACCCTTTCCGGGGGCGAGCAGAAGCGGCTCGTGCTGGAGGCCTTGCTCCGCGGTAAGGACGAGGTGCTGCTGCTGGACGAGCCGGACAACTATCTTGACGTGCCCGGCAAGATCTGGCTCGAGGAGCAGCTCGCCGCGACGTCGAAGACAGTCCTGCTGGTCAGTCACGACCGTGAGCTGCTGGCGGCGTGCGCGCAGCGGATCATCACGGTCGAGGACCGGCACGTCTGGGTTCATGGCGGCGGCTTCGCCACGTACGCGCAGGCGCGCCGCGACCGGATCGAGCGGCTGGACGAGCTGCGCCGGCGCTGGGATGAGGAGCACGAGAAGCTTCGTCAGCTGATGCTCATGTATAAGCAGAAGGCCGCCTACAACTCCGACATGGCCTCGCGCTATCAGGCCGCGGTCACTCGGCTGCGCCGGTTCGAGGAGGCGGGGCCGCCTGAGCTCGCGCCCAAGGAGCAGAACGTCAAGATGCGGCTGCGCGGCGGCCGGACCGGCAAGCGAGCGGTTATCTGCGAGCAACTGGAGCTCACCGGGCTGATGCGCCCCTTCGACCTGGAGGTCTGGTACTCCGAGCGGGTCGCCGTGCTGGGCTCGAATGGCTCGGGCAAGTCGCACTTCCTGCGGCTACTGGCCGGGGATCCGGTCGCGCACAACGGTGTGGCCAGGCTGGGGGCCCGGGTTGTGCCCGGCATGTTCGCCCAGACGCACGCGCGACCCGACCTGGCCAGCAGGACTCCGGTGGAGATCCTCATGACCGAGCACGCAAAGCTGATCAACGAGGCGATGTCGGCTCTGGCGCGCTATGAGTTGCACGTCTGCGCACGCCAGGCGTTCGGAACGCTGTCGGGCGGCCAGCAGGCCCGGCTGCAGATCCTGCTGCTCGAGCTGGCGGGCGCTACGTTGCTGCTGCTCGACGAGCCGACGGACAACCTGGATCTGGCCAGCGCCGAGGCACTGCAGGAGGGCCTTGAATCCTACGAAGGCACGGTGCTCGCGGTGACCCACGACCGGTGGTTCGCGAAGTCGTTCGACCGGTTCCTGGTCTTCGGTGCGGACGGCGGCGTGTATGAGGCCGCCAGCCCCGTCTGGGACGAGACTCGCGTGCAAAGACCGCGATGACGGGTACCTTGCTAGGCTTGCGAGGTCTCGGGGCGCCGGACGCCAGCGCCGGCCTGCCGTAATGTCGTTCGCTGGAAGGGTTGACCGTGAAGAAGCTGTTGGTAGTGGCCTTGCTCGGGCTGAGCGCCGTCGCCGTCTGGCGGAAGGTCCAGGCAGACCGGGCTGAGCTTAACTTGTGGACCGAGGCTACGTCGGCCGACGAGTAGTCACGCCGGAGCTGGCGTGACCGACATCCCCGGTATAACCCTGGCGTGCTTCGGCTTGGTCGGCACGCTGGTTGCCGACGACGGCGCCATCGAGCTGGCCTTTGCCGAGGCCATCGCGACGCAGGGCGTCGTGAGCGGCACCAGCGCGTTCGCCCGCTCGATGGCCGCGGTCCATCGCGCCCGGGGTCAGGCGCCGGCCGATGTGCTGCAGGCGGTGTTCCCGGACAACGCGCCGAGAGCGCAGGCGGCGCAGCTGGCATTCGACCGATCGCTGGCGGGCGCGGTCGGCCGCCGCGTGGTCACTCCGGTTCCGGGTGCGCGCGAGGTACTGACCGGGCTCGCGGACTCCGGTTGCCGGATCTGCGTCCTGACGATCATGCCGCGCCGCGAGCTGACGGCGCTGTTGCAGGCGAGCGGCCTGCGAGACCTGGTGAACGTTGCACTCTGCGCCGAAGATGTGCCCAGGGGATGCCCGTTCCCGGACCTGGCGCTCGCAGCAATGCTTCGCACCGGGGTCGGTGAGGTCGGTGAAATGGCGATGGTGCACGGCGCGGCCGCCGGCATCGAGTGCGGCCGCCGGGCCGGGGCGAGCTTGATCGCCGGGGTACTGACCGGACCGCACCCGGCCGCGCGCCTGCACGCCGCCGGCGCGACGCACGTGATTCGCTCTGTTGCCGATCTGCCGGCCGTGTTCGGGGGGGCCAGCGCGACGGCGACGGTGCCGCGGCAGGCCACGCTGGAGACCAGGCCGACTTAGCCGCCGACGGAGCAGCGGTGGGCCGGCCGTCGGTGCGCGATGATGAGCTCATGACGACGCAGCGAGGGCTTACGCACATACCCGCTCCGGAGGGTGTGGCGCCCGGCCGGGGTTATACGCAGGTCGTCACCGGGTCGGGGTGCCTGGTGGCGGTTTCCGGCCAGGTCGCGCTCGATGAGCACGGACAAGTCGTCGGCGCCGGCGATCCCGCGGCTCAGGCGCGACGGGTTTTCGAAAACCTGCGGCGGTGCCTGGCGGCGGCCGGGGCGACCTTCAGTGACGTCATCAAGCTGACCTACTTCGTCACGGATGTCGCGTACATGCCGGCCATCAGGGCTGAGCGGGACGAGGCACTCGGGACCGGGCCGCTGCCCGCCATCACGGCGGTTCAGGTGGCAGCGCTGGTCTTGCCCGAATTGCTGCTGGAGATCGAGGCGCTCGCAGTGACGGGCCAGCCGGACGCGTGAGTTGCCTGCCCGGTTTTAGGCGGGAACGAGCTGCTGCCCGCCGTCGATGTCATAGGTCGCACCGGTCAGCGCCGTGTTGCTCATCAGGTGAACGGCGAGCGCGGCAACGTCGGCGGGGCCCACGACCCGGCCGATCGGGAGCTTCGCCCGGAGCTCAGCGCGGCGCGCATCGAGTTGATCGCCGAGCAGCGAGGCTGACAGCGGCGTGTCGACGAAGCCGGCCGCGATCAGGTTGGCCCGAATCGGCGCCAGTTCCAGTGCGAGCGCCGCGACGAACGGCGGCAGCGCCGCGGTGGCGGCCGGGACGATCCCGGCGCCTGGGCCAATACGGCGGCCGCCGGTCCCGCCCATGAGCAGCAGCGTGCCGCCCGGCCGCATCCGGCCGGCCGCGTTACGCGCGACATTGAGAGCGAGCACGATGTGGTCGCTGATCGCGTCGCGGACAGCGGCGGTGTCCATCTCCAACAGCGGCCCGTAGGTCGGCGCGCCCGCCGTGATTAGCACGTGGTCGATGGGTGCGTCCAGCTCCCGGAAGAACTTCGCCACGGCATCCGCGTCACTGGCATCAAACGCCGCGGTGCGGCGCGCGCCCACCTCGCCCGCCGCGTGCTCAAGCCGGGCCGGGTCGCGGCCGGCCAGGATGACGTCGGCACCTTCCGCCCGGGCGCGGCGGGCGGTCTCGAACCCGATGCCCGCGCTGCCCCCGATCAGGACAACTGTCTGGCCATCCAGCGCGGGCTGCGGCCGGGTAATGCTGGATGTCGTCGCGCTCGTCACAGTCATGCTCCCTCCTCAGGACGGCAGCCTCGCCACCTGCGCGTTCATCGGACGCGCCGGCCGGGGCATGTCCGCGATCTCCATCAGGAGCATCTTCAGCGCGGTGTCGTAGATTCCGGAGAAGCTCGGAAACGGCTGGATCGTGTCGCTCATTACCGCCAGCGGGACGTGCGCGCGGATGGCCAGGGTCGCCTGCTGCAGCCACTCGCCCGCTTCTGGCCCGAGCGCGTACGCACCGGTGAGCCGCTCGCCGTCGCTGAGCAGTGTCAGGAATCCGTTGGAATCGGCGTACGCGTGCGTATAGGTGGCGGTCTTCGGCACCTCCGAGACCAGCGCGGTCGCGCTGTGCGGGGCCTCGGTCGCGCCCACGGCCGCGGCCTGCGGATCCGTATACGTCACCCGAGGAACGGCCTCGTAGTTGGCCGGGCGCGTGGCTCCCGCGATGTTGCTCGCCACCACGTCACCCTCGTACTCGCCGACGTGGGTCAGTGGCCAGATGCCCGTGACGTCGCCGATGGCCCAGAGGCGCTCGCCCGCCCGCAGGTACTCGTCGACCTTGATCCCGTGGGGGTCGGCTTCGACGCCTACGGTCTCCAGGCCGATGCCCGCTACCCGCGGGCGCCGGCCGGTTGCGACGAGCAGGCGGTCGCCGCGCAGGTCGGCGGCGCCGTCGAACTGCAGGACAAACTCGCCGTCCTCGAACCGCGCGCCGCTCGCGTGCTGGCCCAGCATCAGCTCGATCCCGTCCTGGCGCAGGGACTCGGCCAGCGCGTGGCCCAGCGGCGCCGCTTCGCGCGGAACGACCCGGTCGGCGCCCTCAATGACTACAACTTCGCCGCCCAGACGGTGGACGACCTGGGCGATCTCGACGCCCGCCGAACCGCCGCCCAGGATGAGCAGGCGCCGCGGCACCGCCTTCATGCTCGTTGCCTCGCGGGTGCCCCAGATACCGGCAAGGTCGCGCAGGCCGGAGACCGGCGGCACGAACGGTTCAGAGCCGGTCGCCACGACGATGTGCTCCGCGGTGTGCCGTACGCCGTCGACCTCGATCACGCCGGGGCCGGCTAGTCGGCCGGTGCCCCGCAGCAAGTCGATGCCCCGGTCCGCCAGCCAGCGCTCCTGGCCGGCGTCGGAATAGTTCGAGACCATGAAGTCCCGGTAGGCCAGCGCGGCTTTGACGTCGACCTCCGCCGTCGCGGCCGCCTCACGCGCTCCGTGCACCGCCTCGCCAGGGCGCAGCAGCGTCTTGGACGGAATGCACGCCCAGTACGAGCACTCACCGCCGACCAGCTCCCGCTCGACGATCGCGACCCTCAGCCCGTGCGCCGCCACGGCGGCGGCGCAGTGTTCCCCGGGCGCCCCGCCGCCGAAGACGATCACGTCATAGTCGCTGCTGGAGTGCATCGTTACCTTCCTCGGTTACTGCGAGTTCGCGTGCGTTCCGGCGTAGGCGCCGGCCAGTTAGTGCTGGTCAGTGAGCTGCAGTGGCAACGTGCTTGACCTCGGACATGTACCGCCCGGCCGCCGCGGCGGCGGCGTCCTCGTCGCTCCCGCGCTGGCGGGCGGTCATATAGGCCGCGTACCAGTCCCACCAGTCATGGGGCGCGGCCACTGCCTCGTAGCGGCCGTGATGGTCAGCCGTCTCATGCAGGAGGTCCGCCAGTGTCGCTATGTCCATTACCGCCACCTCGCAGTCATCTCGCGTCTATCGCTTGGATCACACCGAAATGCCCGGCGGCGTCGTTGTGGCCACGTCTATGGCGGCGCCGAGCTGGGGTTCCAAACATTGATGCCCGGTACCAAGTAGCCGATAACCAAGGACCGCGTTCGCAATGCCGCTTCAGTTTGTCCCGGCCTGCCGGTCGCGACGTATCCACCGGCCCTCGCCGGGCCGGGCGGTATTGAGGCCATCGCGGAGCACGACCTGGCCGCGCCGCAGGACCGACCGTGGCCACCCTCGGACCGTCCAGCCGTCATAGACCGAATAGCCCGCCCGCGATTGCATGACTGCCCCGTCGACCGTCTTGCGTTGGTCCGGGTCCCACAGCACGAGATCAGCGTCCGCGCCCACGGTGATCGCGCCCTTTCGCCCGGCGAGGCCGAACATCCGGGCCGCGTTCCCGGACGTGAGCTCGGCGAACCGGTCCAGCGAGATGCGCCCCGTCGTGACGCCCTCGGAGAACAGCATCGGCATGAGCGTCTCCAGATCGGCAACGCCTTGCCTGGCGGTCACCACGTTCAGCGCCGGGTCGAGTTTCGCGGCGAGCGTCCAGGGCGCGTGATCGCTGCAGACCGTGTCAATGTCCCCAGCGGCCAGGCCGCGCCAGAGTGCATCCCGGTCGGCCTGGCTCCGCAGCGGCGGTGCGCCTACATACTTCGCGCCGTCAGGCTCGGCGAACCGTTCACTGGTGAGATGCAGGTACAGGGGCCGGGTCTCGACGTAGACCGGCAGGCCGGCTGCCCGGGCCCGGCGGCATTGCTCGAGCGCGGCCGCAGCGGACAAATGCACGACGTAGGCAGGCGCGCCGGTGTGCCGGACCAGGCTAATCGCCTGATCGACGCCGGCGACCTCGGCGCCGACAGGCCGGGAGTCGGGGAAATTCCGCACCGCGCCGCGACCCGACTCAATCAGCTCCTGACCAGTGCGCGCGAGTATCGCGGCGTCCTCGCAGTGCATCAGCGTCAGGGAGCCGGCCAGGCCGGCCGCCGCCACCGCCTCAGCGAGTCCCGGCGTCCCGGCCGCGAAATCCGGATCGGTGAGGAACACCTTGATACTGGTGTGACCGTCCGCGGCCAGGGCGGCAATCTCCGCTTCGGTGCTGTCGTTGAGCTCGGTGAGCACCGGGTGCAGAAACCAGTCGGCGGCGGCCTCGGTCGCGGCACCGGCCATTTCCCGCGCGACCGCTTCGGTCATCGACTCGCCTGGCAGCGGGAAGGTCATGTTCCCGACCGTGGTGATGCCGCCGGCGAACGCGGCTAGTGACCCGGTCCAGAAGTCATCGACCCAGACGGGCTCGTCCTGGCCGGTCACCTCGGCCAGCGCGGCGCAGACCAGGTGAACGTGTGCGTCGATCCCGCCTGGCAGGACCATCAGTCCGCCGGCGTCGAGCTCGTCGTCGGCCGTCATCGGCCCGCCGAGCTGCGCTATCTGACCGCCGCGGATCCCGACGTCGGCGATTTCCTGGTGGCCGGGCGTCAGCACCGCGCCGCCGCGCACCACGAGGTCAAAATGCGGAACAGTCACCAGCGAATCCTGACATGGCGGCGAGCCGGGGGGAATGCCCGGTCAGCGGCCGTAGGGCCGCGGGCGGGCTATGCGGATACCAGGTCGCAGACGAAGATCAAGGTCTCGCCGGGCGCGATCGAGCGGCCGGCGCCCCGGTCGCCATACGCGAGGTCGGGCGGGATCACCAGCTGACGACGGCCGCCAACGCGCATTCCCTGAACGCCCTGGTCCCACCCGGCGATGACCTGCCCGACACCAAGCCGGAACTGGATCGGATCGTCGCGATTCCAGCTGGAGTCGAACTCCTCGCCGGTCGAAAAGGCAACGCCGACGTAGTGCACGCTGACCGTGTCACCCGCGTTCGCGACTGGCCCGTCGCCTGGCCAGATGTCGGTGACCTGCAGTTCCGCGGGCGGCTCGCCGCCTGGGAAGTCGATCTCGGGCTTCTCGAGGCTCATCTGCGCTTCTCCTTAGTCATCGCTGGCCAAGGTTATGCCCTGCGCAGTCCTGCGATTGGCGAGTTCTGACACGTGTCTGGATCAATCGACCGGCCCGGAGGCGCGGTGCGCGAGGTCCGGGAGGCTGTCGCCCGCACCCGAGGCTGTCCGCGCGCCGTGGCCCCCTTCAGCCACCAGGAACGCCGTTCCCTAATCCGTTGGCCGGTCATTGAATGAGATTGCAGAGAGCCACGGACGATTCAGGCTGGCTGGGCGCGCAATTGCAATAGTAAATTCGACAAGGTCGCGCACTCGTGTAATGCTGATTCTTTGTGCTCCGGACCCCGGCACAGCCCCTGAGCTGTGGCGAGAGTGCGAATGTGCGGCCTTTTCGGCCGGCAGGACTTTCTTATCTGAATGATCAGCACTGCTTTCCGGGGGGGGTTGCCGTGCCAGAACTGCAGGTATCCGTGCCAGGAGATACGGGAATAGGTCGAGCCGTTCGCTTCAATGTCATCTATGGATGTTCAGAGCGCACGGCGATGAGCATCACGCAGGAAACCGGGAATCCCGTCGTCGTGATCCGCGGCGGGCAAGATGCGGAACCGGACTATTTCATCTACTCGTGGGATGACCGGACGCAGCAAGTAACCAGGGCCGCCGCCGCTGATGACGACGCGCCTTCAGCGCGGCCCCTTCCGGTTCCCCAGCAGGGTTCGGCGCGGCAGCGTTCGGCCGGGCCGGACGCCGACCGTGGCGAGCGCAAGGTGGCTCACTATCGAGCCGCGATCTAGTGTTCTAACTCGTAGGACATGACAAAAGCCCGCGGGCAGGACGCCGAAGATCGGGGGGTTCTCGGCGACCTGCCCGCTTCCCACGCTCGGGCTCGCGTGCCTGCGCGCCGGCGCCGTGGTAGCTAGTTTGCCGGATTATCGCGGGTATGTACGGCGACGGCGTTGACTCGCGCGGCCGGGGAATGATCGCATCGATGAAGGACCGATAGCGCGGGAACACTACGCGAGGTACCGTCGGGCCGACGATTTGGCTGGCCCGGAGGCGGTGCCCCGCCAGGCCATGATCGAGGCGCCGAAGGCACGTTCCCCTCGATGCGGGGTCAGCAAGCCACTGCCTAGCAGGTGTGCGCTCATGAATCAGCTGGGGTGGCTCGCCATCACAGGGGAGGGATGAGAACTATGAGGCTGGTAGTCATCGGCGGTACCGGACTGGTCGGCTCGCAGGTTGTCCGGAAGCTCGCCGCAGCCGGGCATGAGGTCGTCGCCGCGGCCCCGGACACCGGAGTCGACGTGATCTCCGGGGAGGGCCTGGATCAGGCCCTGGCGGGCGCCGAGGTGGTGGTCAACGTCGCGAACTCGCCGACGTTCGATGCGGCATCCCTGGAGTTCTTCGGGACCTCGATGAGCAACTTGCTGTCCGCGGGAGAGCGCGCCGGCGTCCGGCACCAGGTGATCCTGTCCATCGTGGGCGCGGATCAGGTGCCGGGGCTGGACTACTACCGGGCCAAGACGTTGCAGGAGGACATGCTGCGCCACGGGCCCACGCCGTACTCCATCGTGCGCGCTACCCAGTTCTTCGAATTCATGGGACCCACGATCGCCATGACCTCTGACGCCAGTACCGTCCGGCTGCCTGCTACCCCGATCCAGCCGATCGCCGCCGCCGATGTCGTCGACGCGGTCGTCGAGGTCGCTAGCGGCGCGCCACTGAACGGCGTCCGGTATGTCGCCGGACCTGACGTCTTCCGCCTCGATGAGCTGGGCCGGCTCACGCTTGCCGCGCACCACGACGGCCGGACCGTGATCACCGATGACGGGGCTGGGATGTTCGCGACCGTCACCGGCGATGTGCTCACGGCGGGACCGGGGGCGCGCCTGGCCCCCACGCACTACACGGACTGGCTCCACGAGAGCCGCTAGGAGATTTTCCGGTGGTAGGTGGCCATGGCGAGGGCGTAGGCGACGATGAGGAGGCCGAGGCACCAGCCGAGGGCGATCCAGATGCCGCTGGTGACGGGCTGCTGAGTGAACAGGTCGCGGATCGTGTTGACGATGGACGTCACCGGCTGGTTGTCGGCGAAGGCGCGCACCGGGCCGGGCATCGTTCGGGTGGGCACGAAGGCCGAGCTGATGAACGGCAGGAAGATGAGCGGGTAGGCGAACGCGCTCGCGCCGTCGATGGTCTTGGCGGTGAGACCGGGGATTACGGCCAGCCACGTCAGCGCCAGGGTGAACAGGACGAGGATCCCGGACACGGCGAGCCACGCGAGCACTCCGGCTCCGGAGCGGAAGCCCATGAGGAGAGCGACGAGCACCACGAGAACGAGCGAGATCAGGTTGGCGACCAGCGAGGTCAGCACGTGCGCCCACAGCACCGAAGAACGCGCGATCGGCATGGACTGGAACCGCTCGAAGATGCCGCCCTTCATATCCGTGAAGAGCCGGAAGGCGGTGTAGGAGATGCCCGAGGCAATCGTGATCAGCAGGATGCCGGGCAGCAGGTAGTTCACATACGAACCCGACCCTGACTTGATCGCGCCGCCGAGCACGTAGACGAACAGCAGCAAGAAGGCGATCGGCATGATCGTGGTCGTGATGATGGTGTCCAGGCTGCGCGTGATGTGGCGCAGGGATCGCCCGAGCAGTACGGCGGTGTCGCCGAAGAAGTACGTGGTCATCGTTATTCCTTAGTTGTCCGTGCTGCCAGTGCCGGTGATGGCGAGGAAGATCTCTTCGAGGGTCGGCTGCTTTTCCACGTACTCGACCGTGGCGGGCGGGAGCAGTTGCTTGAGGTCGGCGAGGGTGCCGTTCGCGATGATCCGCCCCTCGTGGAGGATCGCGATCCGGTCGGCGAGCTGCTCGGCCTCGTCCAGATATTGCGTGGTGAGCAGCACCGTCGTGCCCTGCCGGGCGAGCTCCTTGATGCTGTTCCACACTTCGATCCGAGATTGCGGGTCGAGCCCGGTCGTCGGCTCGTCTAGGAAGATCACCGGCGGATTCCCGATGAGGCTCATGGCGATGTCCAGGCGGCGGCGCATGCCCCCGGAATACGTCGCGACACTTCGGCCCGCCGCGTCGGTGAGCTGGAAGCGGGCCAGCAGGCCATCGGCGATCTGACCGGCGTCCTTCAGGTGCCGCAACCGCGCCACCAGCACGAGGTTCTCCCGCCCGGTGAGGACTTCGTCCACGGCCGCGAACTGCCCGGTGAGGCTGAAGTTCTCCCGCACGTTCGCCGGTTGCGTGGCGACGTCAAAGCCTTCGACGGTGGCCGTCCCCGCGTCGGACTTAAGCAGTGTGGACAGGATTCTCACGACCGTGGTCTTGCCCGCGCCGTTGGAGCCGAGCAGGGCGAAGATGCTGCC
>Ga0209006_10005981_pt1 | contig 11050 bp, 10 predicted proteins | sample JacPin_JW_Ref_O2_FD_188567 | JGI IMG/M metagenome (GOLD analysis project Ga0209006, IMG submission 188567) | Forest soil microbial communities from Algoma, Ontario, Canada - Jack Pine, Ontario site 1_JW_Ref_O2 (SPAdes) (version 2) | ecosystem: Environmental > Terrestrial > Soil > Boreal... | reverse complement strand
ATTTGATCCACGCTGTATCGTCTGTAGCAAGGAGTGGAAGGGCAGCCCAGGTGAGGCCACCTTTCCCAAGACTTCACATTCGCCCGGGGGCTGATGACTAGCCTGGGTCGCGCTGGGCTGTGGATCGTCCCCACCCGTGAGACCGCAATGGATCGCTTCTCATCACCACCGCGAGCAGTACCCACGAGCACCGGCCTCGTCCGTGATCCCAAGCCCTGCGGTCCCACGAACGGGCAGGTAGCGCCCGGCTGGAGCCCGACGCCCGCCGTCTCGCCTCTATCGGGACGCATCAGTCTCGTGCACGACTACCTGCTGGTGATGCGCGGCGCCGAGCGCACGTTCGCCGCGATCGCCGACCTGTACGCGGACGCACCGATCTTCACGCTGCTGCACGACGGGCAGGGCACCAACGGGCGCTTCCACGGGCGCACGATCGCCACCTCGCCGTTACAGCGCCTCGGGGTCAGCCAGTCGTCGTTCAGGCGGCTGCTGCCCCTCTACCCCTACGCGATCGAGCGGCTCGAGCTACCGGACTCCGACGTGGTGCTCAGCAGCAGCAGCGCCTTCGCCCACGGCGTGCGTGTGCCCGACGGCGCCGTGCACGTCTGCTACTGCTACACACCCTTCCGCTACGCCTGGGACGAGGAAAGCTACGCGCTGCGCGAGATCTCACCCGTGCTGCGCCCGCTGCTGCGACGCCAGCTGCGCCGCATCCGAAAGTGGGATCTGCAGGCCAGCCGTCGCGTTGACGCCTACATCGCCATCTCAGAGCTCAGCCGCCAGCGGATCAAGCTCCACTACGGTCGCGACGCGCCCGTCATCCATCCGCCTGTGGAGACCCGTCGCTTCGCGCCCGGTGACGCCGGCGACTCGCTGCTCGTCGTCTCCGAGCTCCTACGCCACAAGCGCGTGCGGCTCGCGCTCGAGGCTGCCCGCCGCGCGCATGCGCCGATCCAGGTCGTGGGCGCCGGACCCTCCCTTGCAGCCCTCAAAGAGGACTACCCCGAGGCGGAGTTCCTGGGGCGCGCCAGCGACCATGACCTCGCAGAGCTGTACGCACGCGCGCGCGCGGTGGTGATGCCCGGCGTGGAGGAGTTCGGCATCACCGCCGTCGAGGCACAGGCCGCCGGGCGGCCCGTGATCGCAGCGGCCGCCGGCGGGGCGCTTGAAACCGTGATCGATGGGCAGACCGGGCGCCTGGCCAAGCTCGACGACATCGACTCCTTCGCCGACGCCATCCGCAGCATCGAGCAGCTCGACTTCGATCCCGCGCATGCCGTGCGCAACGCCCAGCGCTTCTCCGTCGCCGCCTTCGAGCGACGGCTGTCCGACTACGTCAGCGAGGTTCTCGCCGGCGGACGTCAGGCAGCTTCAGTCGCCGCGTGAGCGAGAGACGCGCGTCGCTCGCGGCGTGATCCTCGCCTGCTGCGGGGAGACCCAGCGGCGCTCGCTCGCTGTCACGCTCCCGCGCGCATCGCCAGCGCGATGTCGAACCTCGCCGTCGGCCGTCGACTCGCCCAGCAGCGGGCCTTCGTAGCTGCGCAGCCACGCGCGTTCGAATTCGATCCCCAGCCGGCGGAACGTCACGCCGCCAAGGACCGCAAGGCCTCCCGCAGCGACCGCCGGTCCCGGAAGATCTCCTATACGGGTCCGCATCCGTTTGCCCCCTTCGCCTCGCCGTGATGGCTCACAGGCCGCGCCCTCGATGACCACACAGATCATCTACGTTGCCGGAAGCCGATGCCAAAGCTAGCGTATCCCCATGACGTTCACAACTGATATTCGGGATTGTCCCATAAGTTAGACAACTGGAGACATGCTGTAATCGAATGTCTGCCCTGCCATCACTGCGACGCTGCACCCGCGTCGCAGGTGTGCAGCACGATCGTGGATCTCACCGTCTTGCCCCGGGAGGTGAGCACCACGAGCGTCACCTCGTAGGCGCCTTTAGGCAGCCCCTCGAGGTCCACCGTGGCGACAGGATCGGCGCCGCTCAGCTGCGCCAGCACCCGACCGCCCAGCAAAACCTCAGCGTGCTTGATCTTCACGCCCGCAGGCAGGCCCACGTGCTTCGCAGGATGGATCAAGAGGCTGCGCTTGCTCGCACACGCCGGTGGCGGTGCGATGCTCGGCGAGACCACCGTCGGTGCGGCTGTGACCGTCGGCGTGCTCGCTGTGGTGGTCGAGATTGGTGGGGCTGCAACGGTGTAGGAGATTTCGCTGGTTGTGATCTCCCCGTCCCTGCTCGTCGCTGTGAGCTTGTATGTGTGTGCGCCGAGCGTCGCCGTTTCGAGTACCCCAGCGCCTGCCGAAGCGCCGTTTGAGTCGATGCACGATTCGATCCCAGGTCCGCCTTCGCCCTCGGCGCAGGAGAACGTGGTGGCAACTACCGCTCCTTGCATATAGACGCCGCCGCCGGCCGGGCTGGCGATCACGGCGTCGGGCGCGCCCGCCACGGTGTAGGTGATCGTCACCTCCTGCGCTTTGCCCGCGCCGGAGGAGACGGTGCCCATCACGCCGGCGCTCGCGTCCAGGAAGCTCGAGCCGGCGCCGCCGCCGCCACCGGCGCCGTTACCCAGGCCGCCGCCACCGCCACCGTAGTAGCCGCTGCCGCCACCGCCGCCTGCGGAGGTGTACGGCGTGCTGCCCGCGCCGTTCCATGTGCCTCCGGCGCCGCCGTAAGTGAGCGTGCCCTGTTCTGCGGCCGTGGCCCACGAGGCCATGGCCGACTCGAACGCGCCTGGCGCGCCGCCTTTGCTGCTTTCACCGCCTCCGCCTCCTTCGCCCTGCACTTCCACGGAGCTCCCGAAGTGGAGCTCACCCGCGGTGCCGTCGGCAACGCTGCTCGACGCGCTCGCACCCACGCCCCCGTCTTCGCTTTCTCCTTCGAAAATGCCCCCCTCGCCGAGGCTGGCCCCACCGCCGCCGCCACCACCGGCGATCACCAACGGTTCGGAGGCTCCCGCGAGCACCTGCGAGGCGCCGCCGCCAGCGCCTCCGTCGAGGCTGCAGTTGGGCGTGTCGCCCGCGCCAGTGCCGCCGGCGCCGCCGGCGGGGAACTGCACGTAAAGCGTGCTGTCGCTGCTGACCCCCACCACTGCGGTGACCTGCGCGCCAGAGCCGCCCGCGCCCGAGCCTTCTTCATCGCTGCACAGCGCTCCCGGCTGACCTTCGCCGCCGAACGCGCTGATCTGCACGCTGCTCACGCCTACCGGCACCTTGAATTCCTGCGAGGAGCCGGGAAGGAAGGTAACCGTCTGGGCGAGCGCGGAGGCGCACGGTGCGAGCGCGAGCGCTGCAAACGCGCCGACGCTCGAATACAACAGCCTGCGGAAGCTCGGAGTACGCACGCTACCTACCTCTCTGGCTCCAGCTGTTAGCGGCCGGGCCGTGAATCTCGTCGGTCGGATGGGGGAGACGGCGCTTGTGCGAGCGCCACCCACGTGGGGGGCAGCTCCCAGCCGAGAGACCGTCTGGCTCCCTATCGGCAGCTGTGGGGGATGGCAAAAGCGCGCGGGGCATTCATGCGCGCTGGTGGCGGGCGACCGGTGCTACTGCTCGCCGTCTTCCTTGAGACACGGCTCGACCCACCTGCCGTAGCGGCCGATGAAATCGCGCGCGCTCTCATGTACCAGCTTGGCTGCTTGATGAACGTTGCCGGACGGAGTTCGAACGTGGCTGTGCTCAAGCATCGTGCGGGCATCTTGAGCTGGCTACCTCGGCGCTGCAATCCCTCTCCGCGGTAGCTCGACCACGTCAACCGGACGACCGACGAGACGCGTTAGCTTCGTGCGCAGATCAGCAACACGCTCAAAGCTCGCGTCGCGCAGATCGACAAGCACATCGACGTCGCTGTCCGCCGTGTCCGTTCCTGCAGCCGTCGAGCCGAACAGCAGCGCAAAATTATGCTGCATCCATGCGTCCAGACACTGACGCGTCGTCGTGTCGCCCGGCTCGGCTCAAACGCGTCAGGCACGCCCCAGCGTAATCACGCGGTGCGTGACGCCTGGACCGGTCAGCATCACGTCGAGCGATCCACTGCCGATACGCGACAGCAGCACGCGGTTCTGAGAGGAGAGCCTTGAGTGGACCGCGACGCTCGCACCGGGCGCGATCGAGAACTGCACGCTGGCAAGCGTGACCTTCAGGCTGCGCCTGGACACCGTGCGTGTGCCGCCGAGGCGTGTGATCCGCTCCTCTCGCACCTTGATCCTCGCCTCGGCTTCACCGCTGCACACTCCTCCGTCGCTGTCGCAGCTGAGCAGCAACGAGACGGCGCCGCCTCCCAGGCTCACGGACTTGGCGCTTGCCACGCCCGACAGCGCGGGCGCCGCAACGAGAGTTGCCGGCAGGGGTGTCGAAGCCGGCGGGGAGCCCGCCAGTGCCTGCGCCCATCCTTTCACCCACGCGGCGATCGCATCGACACGCGTGAACACCGACGGACTGGTGGTGGCGCATTCGTCATACACGTGGCTCGTGACGCCGATCTGCACCATGCCGCCTGGCGCCGACGGTTCCGCCAGGAGCAGTGGGCCGCCGCTGTCGCCGTTGCACGCGCCCGTATGGCGGGCCGGCGTGTCGAGCGTGCAGATCTCGCTGTCAGGGAGGAACGGCGACGCTTCGCTTTCGCACACTGCTGCGCTCTGCACGACCGTTGGCGCCCACTGCAGGCGTTCCACGTGGGTGGCCTGTCCGGAGTACGTGTCACCCCATCCGGCGAGCAGCGCCGCCGTGCCGGTGTGCGGGCTCGAAGCGAGCGTTACCGCAGGCGCGCTCGTGGGAGTGGACAGCTGTAGCAGCGCCACATCTCCAACCGCGGTGTGACGGTCAAAGCAGCCGCACACGATCACCCGCGTGACGCCCGAGACCTGCCGTTCGGTTTCCGCTGCCGCCAGGTCCACGTTGCCAGTCATCACCTGATAGCCCGACGCTTCGTCGAGCACGCCCGTCTGCACTTCCTCCGCGCAATGGCCCGCCGTCAGAACCAGGTTCGGGGCGACCACGGTCCCCGAGCACTGCCCGACGGTGTTGCCTTTGAAGTCCAGCACGTAGGCCATCCACGGGAACGAGCCCAGCTGCGCAGACTGCCCGCCGACGACCGCGGCGTGCGCGCTGGTGGGAGGAGCGCCGCGGGAGGAGGCGGTCGCGCCGGCGGATGACGGCAGGGCCACGGTGGCCGCAAGCACGGCCGACGCAAGCAAGGCTCGCGACGCTGCGCGCGGGTTGGAGAGCCTGGCCTTCGTGAGCAGTGCGCGCCTGGAGAACACCGAACCACTATCGGCACGAACCGTCAGCGGCTGCACCGCTTGACTGTCTCATGCGATTTAGTCACGATCGTTGCGTGTCGCACCCAGACCCCAACGGGTCGCCCGATCTCACCCCCATGCGGGTCGGCGACGTGCTCGAGAACCCCGTCACCGGCGAGCGCATCGCCATACTCGAGCTTCCCTGGGAGAATGCTGACCGCCGTGCCAGCGCCGAGCTCAACGCGCCCGCCGGCACCCGCGTCAACGGCGAACATCGCCATCCCGGCATCCTCGAGCGCTTCACCGTGCTCGAAGGCGAGCTGACAGTCAAGCGCGACCGTGTCACCAGCGTCCTGCGCGAGGGCGAGAGCGCAGCCGTCGAGCCCGGCGTCTGGCACGACTGGTGGAACGCCGGAGCGAGCGAATCGCGCGTGCGCGTCGAAGTCACGCCCGGCGAGCGCTTCGGGCACATGTTCGAGACGATCTTCGGGCTCGCGCGACTCGGGCACACCAACGCCAAGGGCATGCCCAACCCACTGCAGCTCGCCGTGTTCGCCAGCGAGTTCAGCGACGTGATCGTGTTCCGCTCGCCGCCGCCCGCGCTGCAGAGCGCGATCTTCGGGGCGCTCGCGCCGATCGCCCGCTGGCGCGGCTACCGCGCCAGCTACCCGCAGATCTCGCGGACTGTGCTCGCGCCGCGGGAGTAGCGCGTAGCAGTTCTGCTACGGTTGGCCTGTGGCCACGATCCCCCAAGGTAAGCTGCGCAACGACATTGGCGCGGTATTGCGTCGCGCTGAGCAAGGCGAGCGCTTCACCGTGACCGTTGCGGGCCGTCCCGTCGCCGAACTCGGTCCGCTGCCGGGCGCGCGCACGCTCGCAGCGCCAGAGCGCCTCGCGGCGATTCTCGCCGAGACCCCACCCGATCCCCGGTTCGCCGAGGACCTGCGCCGGATGCGCCACGAGGACCGCGAAGCAGCGCGCGATCCGTGGGCAGCCTGATTGACACCAGCGTCCTTGCGGGCGCACGCGACGTTGGAGAGCTCACCGACGATTGGGCGGTCAGCGTCGTCACCGTGGGTGAGCTCGAGGCGGGAATCCTGATCGCACAGGACGCGGCCACACGCGCGTGCAGATTGGCGCTACTGGCGGCCGTGCTCGCCGAGGCGCCGGCGCTGCCCGTCGACCGCCACATCGCAGCCCGCTACGGCGAGCTCCGCGCCAGCGCCGGTCGGCGGCCCAGCAACGATCTCTGGATCGCGGCGACCGCGCTGGCGCACGACCTCACGCTCATCACAGCCGACGAGAGTCAGGCGACGCTGCCGCTCGTACGCTCGAGGCTGGTGGGCACCTAGAGGCGGATCTCGATGCGGCCGCCCGTTGACGGCGCCATACGCCCTCACTACGTACGCGCTGTTCACTGCAGTCCAACCCGACCACGAGAGGCTGTTAGGGTTGCCGCGCTTGGCCGTCGCCCGCCGCATGCGGACGCGTCAACGCCGAGCCCCAGATCAGCGAGACCCCAGGGGGGAAGATGCTCGAAGCTTCAGGAATTCGGCGTATCGCAAACGGTGGGCGCCTGCTGATACTCGCGTCCATGATCGTCGTGGGACTCTGGGCATACTCGCCCTCGATCGCGCATGCGAGCGGCTGCCAGAACTCGTGGACGAACGCCTCCGGCGGGAGCTGGTACACGGCCGCCAACTGGAGCAAGAAAGCGCTCCCAGCCTCCGGCGAAGAAGCCTGCGTCACGCTCAACGGCACCTACACGGTGACGATGACCCAGGGCGAAGCTCCAACGTTGAAGGCGCTCACCGTGGGGGGAACATCGGGCAAGCAGACGCTTGAAGTCAACGGTCAGTGCGGCACGAACGCGGTGCTCACGACGACGTCCGGACTCACCACCCACGCGGACGGCGCCGTCTCGCTCGGTGCGGTGAGCTGCGGCGCCAGCGCCACGCTCGCCGGTCCAGTCGCCAACGGGGGCACGTTGACGAGCGCCGTCGGCGACGGCGAAGGCTCTCGCTATCTCAACGGGTCCCTGACGAACACGGGCACGCTCGCGATTGCCTACAACGCCTCTTTCGAGGCCAGCAAAGCCGTGCTCACCAACGACGGCGCGCTGACGATCGCCAACGGCACGCATCTGACGCTCGAAAACGAAAGCTCGGCCGTGAACGGCGCCGGCGGGTCGATCGCTGGCGGTACGAGTGGCTACCTGCTCGCCCCACCCAAGACCGCTTTCACGGAGGGTGCGGGCACGACGAGCGGCACCGAACCGGTGTTGATCAAAGAAGGCGCGCTGTCATACACGGGCTCGGGCGCCAGCACGATCGCGATTCGTGACGCGAGCACGTTGAGTGGGAACCTAGCGGCGGGGCAGACGCTGAACCTGCAGGGAGAGTGTGGGGAAGACACGCGCGTCGAGGCTTCCGCGAGCTTCACCAACGCCGGCGCGATCACGCTTGGGAGCGGGGGGTGTGGCTCGTACGAGACGCTGGAAACGTTGTCGGGGACGCTCACGAACACGGGCTCGATCACGACCGCGGCAGCCGACAAAGAAGGCAACCGCTATCTGGGTGGAAATCTCACGAACAAGGGCACGATCACGGTCAACTACCCCACGACCTACGAAGGCAGCTACACCAAGCACGAAGGCAAGGAAGGCACGCTCACCAACGAAGGCACGGTCAACATCGAAGGCGTGCAGCTGACGGTCGTCGGGGGAAACACCGTCAAGAACGAATCGGGCAAGATCTCGGCTACCGGCAGTGGTCTGCTCGAGCTTGAACCGAAAACGGCGTTCACTGAGGGTGCAGGCACGACGAGCGGCACACAACCGGTGCTGATCAAAGAAGGCGCGCTCTCCTACACGGGTTCCGGGGCGAGCACGATCGCGATTCGCGAGACGAGCACGTTGAGCGGGAACCTGGCGGCGGGGCAGACGCTGAACCTGCAGGGGGAGTGCGGCGAAGACACGCGCGTCGAGGCTTCCGCGAGCTACACGAACGCGGGCACGATCACGCTCGCGAGCGGTACGTGTGGCTCGTACGAGACGCTGGAAACGCTGGCGGGGACGCTCACGAACACGGGCACGATCACAAGCGCCATCGGCGATGCAGAAGGCAGCCGCTATCTCGGTGGGAACCTGACGAACAAGGGCACGATCACGCTCGACTACGCCACGACCTACGAAGGCAGCTACACCAGCCACTCGAGCAAAGAAGGCACGCTGCTCAACGAAGGCACGATCGACATCGAAGGCGTGCAGCTGACGGTTCCCTCGGGGAACACCTTCAAGAACGAATCGGGCAAGATCGCCGCGACCGGCAGCGGCTTGGCGCAGCTCGAACCGGGCACCGCGTTCACGGAGGGCGCCGGCACGACAAGCGGCACCGAGCCCGTGTTGATCAAGGGGAGCGCATTGTCCTACACGGGTGCGGGCGCGAGCACGATCACGATTCGGGGGACGAGCACGTTGAGTGGGAGTCTCGCGGCGGGGCAGACGCTGAACCTGCAGGGGGTGTGTGGAGAAGACACGCGTGTCGAGGCCGCCGCGAGCTACACGAACGCAGGGACGATCACGCTGGCGAGCGGTACGTGTGGGGCTTACGAGACGCTGGAAACGCTGGCGGGGACGCTCACGAACACGGGCACGATCACGACCGAGGCTGCGGACAAAGAAGGCAGCCGTTATCTGGGTGGGAACCTGACGAACAAAGGCACGATCACGGTCGACTATCCCACGACCTACGAAGGCAGCTACACCAGCGACTCGAGCAAAGAAGGCACGCTCACCAACGAAGGCACGATCGACATCGAAGGGGTGCAGCTGACGGTGGTCTCGGGGAACGCCGTGACGAACGCCGCAGGCACGATCGCGGCCAGTGGCACCGGAACGCTCTACCAGGAAGGGGGCACGTTCGACGAGGCCGCCGGAAGCCTCAGCGGCACGAAGCCGGCGACGCTGCAGTCTGTGGCGCTGAGCTACACGGGCAAAGGCACAGGCAAGATCGTGCTCCGCGGGACGAGCACTTTGAGTGGCCCCATCTCCGAGGGGCAGGCGCTCGTGCTCGCCGGATTGTGCGGAGTCAACACGAGCGTGACCTCAGGGAGCTTCGTGAACTCGGGCACGATCGACTTCACCAGCGAAAGCTGCGAACCCTCGGTGCGGCTCGATCTTGCCGCCGGAACGCTCGAAAACAAGGGCACGCTCAACATCGAAAACGCGACCGGCGGAGAACGCGCGATCGAAGGCAGCCTCGTCAACGAAAAAACGCTCTACCTCGCCGGAGCCAGACTGGACGTCAGCGGCATCTTCAAACAGCAGGGCAAGAAGGCGGTGTTCGAGACGCTGATAACGAGCTCGCAGTACGGCGCGCTCACGGCCACAGGCGCGGCGGCGATCACGGGTGAGCTGGAGATCAAACAGGTCAAGAACTACGTCCCCGCCAAAGGACAGACCTACGAAATCCTCAAAACGTCGGCCCTCACCGGAACCTTCAGCAAGGTCAAGAAGAACAAGATCAAGAAATCGCCGTACTCCTACGTACCGCACTACTCCAGCACGGGCGTGACGCTCGTCGTAGAACCGTAGGCAAGCCGCATCAGGACCCTCGCCGGCGGACCCGGCCGACGGCGAGGGTGGCGGCACGCCCGCAATTCGGACATAGCAGTCCCGCTACGCTGAGTCGAATGCGCACCCCGGATGCGATCGTGCTCGGCGGCGGCGGGCTTCTCGGCGAGGCGTGGATGAGCGCCCTGCTGGCAGGTCTCGAGGACTCCTCGGAGCTCGACGCCCGCGGTAGTGCCTGCTACGTGGGAACGTCTGCCGGGTCGATCGTCGCAGCCAGCCTCGCCGCGGGCCTCGAGCCAGGAGCTCGCCTGGGCCGCCTGCCGGATCTCGCCGCGCCTTCCGCGGAGCGCTCTGAGGAGCGCGCGACGGCGTTCAGCTCCGCGTTCGCCGCCGCCGCCAAGCTCGCTGGCGCGGCAGCCACGCCGCTCGCGCCACTGGCGTTTGCCTCCACCGCCGCCGGCGGCGCGATCCTGCGGCGCACCGCGCTGCGCGCCATCCCCGACGGCAGGCGCTCGCTCGAGGAGCTGGGGCGCCAGGTCGAGCTCTCCGGCGTCAGCTGGGACGGACGTCTGAGGATCGTCGCAGTCGAGCGCGAGTCCGGCCGGCGCGTCGTGTTCGGCGCGCCCGGCGCGCCGGATGTGCCCGTTTCCGCAGCCGTGCAGGCGTCGTGCGCGATCCCCGGCTACTTCCGCCCGGTCAAAGCACACGGGCACAGCTACGTGGACGGCGGGCTGTGGAGCCCCACGAACATCGATGTCGCCGAGGTGGACGGCGGCCAGCACGTCCTGTGTCTGAATCCCACCGGCGCGCTGCGCCCCGCCAGCAGGGCGCTCACCGGCGCGATCGGGACGTTCTCGCGCGCCGTCACGAGCGCCGAGGCGCTCGTGTTGAAGAACCGCGGCGCGATCGTCACCACGCTCAACCCCGATGCAGACAGCGCCGCCGCCATGGGCGCGAACCTGATGGACGCACGCCCTCGTCAGGCAGTGATCGAGGCGGGGCTCGCGCAGGGACGACGGCTCGCCGCGGAGGATTGGCGCAGCGCGGCGTGAGCGGCGCCGAGCTGGTCACCACGTCAGTCCGGCTAGCGTCGTCCGAGCAGCTCTTCGAGGAAGAACCGTGTCTTCGGCGGAGGCTCCTGGGCCGGGTACACAGCTCTCAGCAGCGCCAATGCCTCCTCCGCCGTGCGTATCGCGCAGTCGCCGAGCAAGATCTCGATGTCCTCGTCGTC
>Ga0209006_10005980_pt1 | contig 11051 bp, 11 predicted proteins | sample JacPin_JW_Ref_O2_FD_188567 | JGI IMG/M metagenome (GOLD analysis project Ga0209006, IMG submission 188567) | Forest soil microbial communities from Algoma, Ontario, Canada - Jack Pine, Ontario site 1_JW_Ref_O2 (SPAdes) (version 2) | ecosystem: Environmental > Terrestrial > Soil > Boreal... | reverse complement strand
TCATCCAGACTATGGGCCGCGCCGCGCGCCATCTGAACGGCCGCGCCGTGCTGTACGCCGACGTCTATACCGTCAGCATGAAGCGCGCCATTGACGAAACCAATCGCCGGCGCACCATTCAAGAGCAATACAACGAGCTAAACAATATCACTCCGCAGTCCATCATCAAGCCCATCGATATGAGCCTGGTGCGAATCGCCGAGGGCGATTACGTCACGGTCCCGGTGGAGCCCGAAGACCCGGCCGAAGAGTGGACACCCGAGCAACGTGAAAAATTCGTATCCGAGCTGGAAGAAAGCATGCGCGATGCCGCGAAAAGATTTGAGTTTGAGAAGGCTGCTCAACTTCGCGACCGCATAAAAGTGCTAAAATCACTCGGAATTCATGAAGAAAGCCCAGTCGGTGGGCCTAATCGGCACGGGTAATCTCACCGACTCTCCGCTGACTCGCTTCTGGTGGCTATCAGAGCGCCTCGGCCCCGTGAAATCGGCCTCCTATCGCGTAGCCAGCCGCATTGCCAACATGCTGCAGGCCGGCCATCCTGTTAAGGATTACGCGGAATTCGAAACGTGCGATCTCATTCTGGTTTGCGTACATGAGGACACCGTTTCGCAAGTGGTTTCTGAAATGGTGTCGTCGGGAATTTCCTGGGAGGATAAAGCCGTGGTGTTATGCAGCACCTGGCTGGACAGCGGGGAGTTGCGCGAGTTGTCCGCGCGCGGGGCATCCGTAGGATCCATTAGCCCGATTCCCGGCTTTGACGACGAGCGCTATCTGGTGGAGGGGGATCCCATGGCGATTCGCCAGTCGAAAAGCCTGGTGGAACATCGCGAGCGCCGCGCCGTGGCTATCGAGCGGCCTCTCAAACCGTTTTACCTGGCCGCGCTCACTTGCACCAGCACTCTGCTATTTGCCCTGCTCCACGTGGCGTTCGAATCGTTGCAGCGCGCCAAAATCCCGCCGGGCAATTCCGCGGCGGTGCTGGACCGGCAAATCAATCGCACATTGCGCTCGTTTCTGAAAGGCGGCCGGCGGGCTTACCCCACGCCGCGCGAACTCCCGCGCCAGCTACGAGCGCTCTTGGTGGCCAATCCGGAGCTGGCAAGTTACCTGGAACAGAGCTGCCGTCTCGCATCGCTGCTGATGGAGAAGAGACGAGCGGTTTGATAAAATGGCCGCCGGGAGTCGCACATGGAACGGCGTGAATTATTGAGTCTGGGCGGGATCGCGGCCATCGCGGGTGCATTTGCGGCTGCCGGGGACGCAACGGCGCAGGAAGGAGCGCCCGCCGCCGGCAAGCGCGTGATTCGTATTTATGCGGACGCGGACGGCAATTCGCAAATCCAGGAGCTGCCCATCGCAACCAAGGCGGGCCGAACCCGTAGGACGGACTCTGCACCCGTCATAGGATTGACTTACGCTGAATACACCTCCAGCTCCGTTGAAGACTGGCATCGCACCCCTGGACGGCAGTTTTCGATTTCCATGTCCGGAGAAATCGAAGTCGAAGTGTCTGGTGGAAAAAAACATGCCATACACACCGGCGATATCGTGTTCCTTGAAGACCTGCAAGGCAAGGGTCACATCACGCGCATCCTGACACCCGTCACCAATCTGTTTATCCGCGTGGCCGACGGCTTCGACGTCGTAGCCTGGTCGCGCGGCCAGGTTTGATAGAACCAAGCTTGACCGATCCTGAAGGCCGCCTGGCGCGCACCGGCGTAGCGCTATCCAATTGGAGCGAACGCTGGTTTCCCGATCCTCTAGTGTTCGCACTGGTCGGTATCGTCGCCGTCTTCCTGATTGGAGTAGCCGCCGGCGAAAAGCCTCTCGATTTAGCCATCCAGGGCGGCAAAGGCTTTTGGTCGCTAATCCCATTCACCATGCAGATGGTGATGATCATTATCGGCGGCTATGTGGTCGCATCCACTCCGTTGGTCCAGCGCGCCATGCAAAAGCTGGCCAACATTCCCCAGAGCCCGCGCCAGGCTATCGTTTTGGTCGCGATTTTCTCCGAGCTGACAGCGCTGATTTCCTGGGGGATGAGCCCCATCATCAGCGGCCTGCTGGTTCGTCAACTCACGCAACGGATCAAAGGCTTGGACTATCGCGCAGCCGGCGCCGCCGCATACGTCGGAGGAGCCACCGTGTGGGCGCTCGGATTGTCTTCGTCCGCCGCCATGCTGATGGCCACCAGGAGCGCGCTCCCTCCCAAGCTCTTCGGGATTAGCGGCCTGATTCCGCTCACCAGCACCATCTTCCTGTGGCCCAGCCTGGTGATGACCGCCGTGCTGATTGTGGCCGGTGTTTCGGTAGCCTACTGGTCGGCGCCGGCAGCGAGCAGGGCGCGCACTGCCGAATCCTACGGGCTGCAATGGGAGCCGTTCCAGTTGGACCTGAAGCCAAGAACCAAGCCCGGCGAATGGCTGGAATACAGTCCGTTGCTGACTATCCTGGTTGTCGCGCTGCTCTCGGTCTATCTGGTGGATCTTTTCCGCACCTCACCGCAGGGCGCGCTCGCCGCGCTGGATCTCAACACCTTCAATCTGATCTTCATTACCGCTGGACTGCTGCTGCAATGGCGTCCAAAGCGCTTCCTGCGCGCCGTCATGGAATGCGTGCCGGGGACAGCCGGCGTGATCATCCAGTTTCCGCTTTACGCCGTGATTTTCGGGATGATCGTCGGCACCGGACTTTCCGACAAAGCCGCCCGTCTTCTCACGTCCGTGAGCACTCACGACACCTTTGCCTTGCTGGTGGCGCTGTACTCCGCCACCCTGGGCGTCTTCATTCCTTCGGGTGGAAGCAAATGGATCATCGAAGCGCCTTATGTTCTGCAGGCGGCCATTGAGCACCACGTGAATCTGGGATGGGTGCTGCAGATTTACAACGCATCCGAAGCGCTGCCTAATTTGATTAACCCGTTCTTTATGTTACCGTTACTGGGAATTTTGCGGCTGCGCGCCCGGGATTTAGTGGGGTACGGATTGCTACAACTAATGGTGCAAGCGCCCATCGTATTTTTCCTGTGCTGGCTGTTTGCGCGGCACCTGCCGTTCGTAGCGCCCCTGAAATAGCGTAAACCTGCAAAAAAATGCTAAACTATAGTTAATGCAACATCACCATCACTCCGACATCACCGATTCCTTTCACTGTAAACGGTCCCACTCGGGCGATGTCGTCCATGTTTACAATTCCAACAACTATCTGATGGCCGAGTACACGGTTCGGACTGGCCGCACCAGCTGGCAACGTGTAGCGCCAGTGACGCAAAGAGAATCCGTGGAAAAGTGGCTACGGAACAACTATCCTGCTGTACCCGTGCCCCAAGTGGCGGCGGTAGAGATAAAATCCAAGGGTCGCAGAAAAGCCGAACCTTTGAACGCCTAAGTTCTACCGATAGTAGCGGACCAACAATTCGGCCACACAGCAAGGCTTCTCGGAGTCTTCGCTTTCGATGGTGATCGAATAAGTGGCTTCGGTTGCATCCGGCACGTCGCGGATGGATTGCAGAACTATGCGCGCCCGAAGGCGTGCGCCCGCGCGAACCGCCGCCGGAAAACGAACGCGATTCAAGCCGTAGTTAATCGCCATACCCAAATCGCTGGACTCAATGGACTCCTTGAGGAACTTGGGAACCAGTGAAAGGGTAAGAAAACCATGGGCGATGGTGGTCCCATAGGGCGAGTCCCGTTGCGCGCGTTCACCATCGATGTGAATCCATTGATGGTCCTCCGTCGCATCCGCGAATTGGTTGATGCGCTCCTGCGTGATCTCCATCCAATCCGTGACGGCGATCTCGCGTCCCGCAAATCCTCGGAGATCCTCCACTGTTTTTATGGTCATCGCCCTAGCTCGAATTTCGCGATGGATTCGCGATGCACTTCGTCGGGACCGTCCGCCAGCCGCAGCGTTCGCGAATTGGCCCACGCCCACGCCAGCGGGAAATCTCCAGAAACACCCGCGCCACCGTGCGCCTGAATGGCCCGGTCCAGAACCCGCAGAGCAACGTTGGGCGCAACCACTTTAATCATCGCGATCTCGGCCCTCGCCACCTTGTTCCCGACCGCATCCATCATATAAGCCGCCTTCAATGTCAGCAGCCGCGCCTGCTCGATTTCCATGCGCGATGTCGCGATGTCGGCGCGAATGGTTCCCTGCTCCGACAACGCTCGCCCGAAAGCAACCCGCGACTTCACCCGCTGGCACATGGATTCCAGAGCGCGCTCCGCCACACCGATCAATCGCATGCAGTGGTGAATTCTGCCAGGCCCGAGCCGGCCTTGTGCGATTTCAAAACCCCGCCCCTCGCCCAACAGAAGATTTCCCGCCGGCACGCGTACATTCTCAAACAGCACCTCGCCGTGGCCATGCGGGGCGTGATCGTATCCGAAAACCGTAAGCATCCGCTGGATGGTCACGCCCGGCGCGTCCATGGGCACCACGATCATGGATTGCTGCTTATGTTTGGGCGCCGACGGATCGGTTTTGCCCATGAAGATGGCCACTTTGCAGCGCGAATCGCCGGCCCCGGAGCTCCACCATTTGCGTCCGTTGATGACGTAGCAGTCGCCGTCGCGCACTATGCTGGATTCAATGTTGGTGGCGTCCGACGATGCGACGTTCGGCTCCGTCATCGCGAAGCAGGTGCGGATTTCGCCCGCGAGCAGCGGCTTGAGCCACTTCTCTTTCAACTCGGGCGAACCGTAACGTTCCAGCACTTCCATGTTTCCCGTATCGGGCGCGGAACAATTGAAAACTTCGGGACCTATCGGCGAGCGGCCCATGATCTCGCACAACGGAGCGTATTCCAGATTCGTCAATCCGGCTCCGTGTTCGCTCGCCGGCAGAAAAAGATTCCACAGTCCGGCCGCGCGTGCCTTTGGTTTTAACTCCTCAATGACGGGAACAGGCTGCCAACGATCCGGGCCTTCACAGTGTTCCTGGTACTTCGATTCGCTGGGATAAACGCGCTCTTCCATGAAGGCCGTCACGCGCTTCTGAAGATCTTTCACCTTGGGCGAGAATTCGAAATCCATCGTTTGGTTGTCCCTTACCGATAGCTTCGCAGTCCAGGTTCGCTAAGGTGCGGGATGGCATTAAAGGAATGCAGGCGCAGCTCGCCGTCCTGCCATCGCAGAGTGGTGAAAGATGCGTTGTGCAGGACGCCCGCCAGACGCATGGCCCGCTGGTCATGGACCTCCATCGACAGCGCCGTCCAAATTCCGATCGGCGTGGCGGAGGTAAACACCACGATGTTCTCGTCGCGCTCCGCCGGCTCCAGCTTCAACCGGCATTCCATCACACGCTCGCGAAATGCCAGCCATGATTCGCCATCGTAGGCATGCTGGCCGCTAATCCACGCCTGAACCACCTTCACGTCGCACGGTAGCCAGCGGCGATTCACACTCGCGTCGGGCTGCTCGGCCGCCACGCGCGCTTGCGCCACGAGATCCTGATACTGCCGCTCAAATTCGGGATCTTCCGCGCACAGTAGCGGCGCGAGCGAGCGATACACATGCGTCAGATCGAACTCATTCCACCCGGGCTCATGCACAATCTCCGGGAAGGCGGCGCCCGCTTCGCGATAAACGGCGCTCACTTCGCACGCGGTTTCTTGCTGGCGCACCAGCGCTCCCGAATATGCCGCCCGGAAGTGAATTTTCTCGCGAACAAAATATTCACCCAACAGTCTGGCCTGCCGCTTTCCCAACTCGGACAACGAATCGTACGCCTTGCGAGTCCCCGCCTGACCGTGCCGGACCAAATAGATGCGGCTCATGCGCGCGGCTCCTTCTCGATCATGGCCGCGGCCAGTCCAATCAGTCCACGCACCCGCCGGTCGAAACTACGAAAGCGCTCATCCTGCGTCTGCCCGCGGTGAAATCGATAATAGATCTGTTGCAGGATCACTGCCAGTTTAAAGATCCCGAGAACTTCGTGATACCGGATGGGAGTAAGGTCGCGCCCGGTGCGCTCCGCGTATCGCTGCAAAAACTGATCGCGCGTGTACCAGCCGGGCTGCGCAGTCAATGCGGGCGTCGCGGGATGCGGATCGTTTTCGGCGGCCACGTTGGCCCAGGTCCAGTAACACATGGTCAACCCCAGGTCGGCCAGGGGATCTCCGATGGTTGTCATCTCCCAATCGAGCACTGCTTCCACGCGATCTCCTTCGGGCCGCAGCATCACATTGTCGAGCTTGAAATCGTTGTGTACCAGCGTTACGCCCAGCGAAGGCGGCAACGAATGGTGCAGCCATCGGACGATGCCATCCATTTCAGGAAGCTCTTCGGTCTTCGATCGGTTCCAGCGTTCCGCCCATCCGCGGACCTGCCGCTCCACAAAGCCCTCGGGCTTGCCCAGCGAACTGAGACCGGGCTTGGAAACATCAATGGAATGCAGCCGCACCAGACAATCGATGAATGCTTCGCTCACCGCTCGCGGATAATCGGGAATCGCAGCTAACTCGCGCGGCACCGAATCGCGAATGACTAATCCGTGCCGCCGCTCCATCAGGAAAAAAGTGCTTCCGATCACCGCCGGATCTTCACACAGCAGAAAAACCTGGGGCGCTTCCGGAAAGTGCGGACTCACCGCTTGCAGCACGCGGTATTCGCGCGCCATGTCATGCGCTTTCGGCGCTACCGGCCCCAGCGGCGGACGGCGCAGAACATATTCGCGCTCCGCTGTTCGAACCAGATATACCAGGTTGGAGTGGCCGTGTGGAAACTGCTCCACCTCGACGTCCGTCGCGCCACCGGGCAGGCGCTCCCGCAAATAATCCGCCAGCGCCGCTCGGTTCAGTTCTTCACCAGGCCGGACCGCCGAGGTATCGGATTCAAATGCCACGAGCGTCAATGCGATCTATGATATCAGGCCATTTTGACGAATCCGCCTGATGGGCAGCGGCATCCGAAATGATGTGGACGTGATCAGTCAGGCGCAGCTGCCGTTTGTAGGGATGTCCCACGAGTTCGTCGGGATGGATCGCGGTGGCGTCGGCATCTCCTTCTTCCTGGTTATTGCCGAACCCGGCCAGGGAACCAGGCTGCACAAGCATGCTTACGACGAGGTGGTGTACGTAATGGAGGGCCGGTCTAAGTGGACCGTCGATGGTAAGGAACGCGAGGCCAGCGCCGGCGACGTACTTACTGTCCGCGCGGGCGAACCACATAAGTTCATGAACAGTGGCGCGGGCCCGCTGCGCCAGATCGATATTCATCTCAACCCGACTTTCGAGACAACCTGGCTCGAAGAATAGCGGCCAGGGCGAGTGGAAGTCGAGCGGCTGACCATCGCGTCGAACCGTTTCGTCACGCCGCTCACGCTCGGAGCAGTTCAGCGCGCCCAACATGCTGAACATACGGCGTTTTTAGGCCGTCAAACGCCGGAAGCGCCTTTGGATTAAGGATTGCTCAACTAGTGAGAACGAGTGATGAATCGGTTCGATAAAAATGTTAGTGTATACGTGTCGAAGTGAGGCGCAAGCCTGAGATTGCCTTAAAATGCAGAAGCCAGTCATTTTGACCGTGGATGACGATCCGGAAGTTCTCCGCGCCATCGAACGCGACCTGAAGAAACACTACGAGGAGCGCTTTCGTGTATTGCGTGCGGACTCTGGCCGCGCCGCGCTCGACCTGCTGCACCGGCTGCAGCAGCGGAACGACGCCGTGGCGCTGCTGCTGGTGGATCATCGCATGCCGGAAATGAACGGCGTGGAAATGCTCCAGGAGGCCATCAAACTCTATCCCAACGCCAAGCGGACGCTTCTAACCGCCTACGCCGACACCGATGCCGCCATTAAAGCGATCAACGACGTTCAGCTCAATCACTACCTGCTGAAGCCCTGGGACCCGCCAGAACAGGAGCTTTTTCCCGTTCTGGACGATCTGCTGAACGACTGGTCGGCGAACTTCCATCCGCCCTTCGACGGGATCCGCGTGCTGGGCACCCGCTGGTCGTCAAAATCCTACGACATCCGCAATTTTCTCGCGCGCAACCAAGTACCGTATCAGTGGCTGGATGCGGATGCGGCGGCGAGAGACGAAGAAGTGGAGCGTCTGCTGAAGAGCTTCGCTCCCGAAGATCTCAAGTTGCCCGTGGTGATGTTTCCGGACGGAGGTTGCGTATCCGAACCGACAACGCAGGATCTGGCGGGAAGGCTTGGTCTGAGGACGCGTGCGGGCCTCGAGTTTTACGACCTCGCGATTGTCGGCGGCGGACCGGCCGGGCTTGCCGCCGCGGTTTACGGCGCCTCAGAGGGATTGCGAACCATCATGATCGAAAGGGAAGCGCCGGGCGGGCAAGCGGGACTGAGTTCTCGAATTGAAAACTATCTCGGCTTTCCCTCCGGCCTCACCGGCGGCGATCTCGCGCGCCGCGCCGTGGCCCAAGCCCGACGGTTTGGAGTGGAGATTGTTTCTCCGCAGGAAGCGATGGCGCTCCGCGTGGATGGTCCTTATCGTTACTTGCGCCTGAACGACGGCACGGAGCTATCTTGCCACGCGTTGCTGCTGGCTACCGGCGTGCAATGGCGCAAACTCGATATTCCTGGAATGGATCGCTTGCAAGGAGCGGGCGTTTATTACGGCGCCACTTCGCTGGAGGCGTCATCCTGCAAGGGTGAGGACGTCTACATCATCGGCGGCGCCAACTCCGCGGGACAAGCGGCGATGTCCTTCTCTCAATATGCCAGGCGTGTGGTCATGCTGGTCCGCGGCGAGTCGCTGGGCGCCACCATGTCCCAATATCTGATCGAGCAGGTCCAAAACACCGCCAACATTCATGTCGAATACCGTACGCGAGTGTCCGAAGTGCACGGCGACGATCATTTGGAAGCTGTCTCGTTCACCTGCGATCTCACAGGCGGCGTGAGCCGCGTATCGGCGAGTTCGCTCTTCGTCTTCATCGGCGCGGAGCCGCGCACAACCTGGTTGGATGGAGCAGTGGAGCGCGATGAGCGCGGGTTCATCTTGACGGGTCCGGATCTGCTCAAGCCCGGCAAGCGGCCGAGGGGCTGGACGCTGGAGCGCGACCCCAGTCTATTGGAGACCAACATCCCGGGCGTCTTCGCGGTGGGCGACGTTCGATATGGTTCGGTGAAGCGCGTCGCCTCGGGCGTGGGCGAAGGCTCGGTGGCCATCCAGTTCGTTCATCAATACTTGAGTAACGTATCGTGATCAACCCGCTTTCGCCCGGAAAACAGTCGCCTGCCGCTGCTTTGCGCTCGATTGAGATCTTCGCCGATCTCCGCGACGATCAGTTGCAATGGTTTGTGTCCAACGCCGAGGAACACAGATTCGCTACTGGCGAGGTTCTCATACAAGAGGGCGATCCGGCGAATGCGCTCTTCGTTTTACTGGAAGGCGAGATCCGCGGACGGCGCGAAAATGGAGGGGCAGACTCGCCGGGCTTTGTCGCGCGCAGTGGCCAGGTGACCGGTCTGTTGCCGTTCTCGCGGTTGACGCGTTTTCCGATGACGGTCAGGGCCGTCCAGCCGGCCTGGCTTCTCGGTCTCAACAAGGACCACTTTGATGAAATGCTCCAGCGCATTCCGGAGCTGCTTCCACGCTTGATCGGTGTAATGGCCGATCGAATTCGGGAATACAGCCGGGCGGAACAGCAACGCGACAAGCTGAGCGCGCTCGGCAAGCTTTCCGCGGGATTGGCTCATGAGCTGAACAATCCCGCTTCGGCGGCGCGCCGGGCGGCGGAGGGGCTGCGTGAGTCCATGCTGGAGCTGCGCCAAACCAACAAGCTGCTCGACGATGATTCGCTTTCCTGCGCGGAGCGTTCAGCGCTGGCGTCTTTTGAAGAGAACCTGCTGGATCAGTTGTCATCCAAACCCCAGTTGGATGCCTTGGAACAGAGCGATCTGGAGCAGGAACTCGCGTCCTGGCTGAATCGCCGCAATATCGCGAATGCGTCGCATCTTGCCTCGGGCCTGGTAGAGGCGGGCGTGGACCGCGCCGCGCTGGACAAACTGGGCGCACAGTATCGGGATGTCGTGCTGTCGCATATTCTCGCCCGCATTGTTTCCTCAGTGAGCTCCGAGCGGCTGACCCGCGAGATTGAGACCAGCACCGGGCGAATTTCCGAACTGGTCCGGGCCATCAAAGAATACACGTATATGGACCAGGCGCCGGAGCAGGAGGTGGACGTTCACCGCGGCATTGACAGTACGCTGACCATGCTGAAATTCCGCCTGAAACGCGGTGTGGATGTGAAGCGCGAGTACGACCCCAACCTTCCCCGCGTGTTTGCGCGCGGCAGCGAACTGAACCAGGTATGGACCAATCTGATTGACAATGCCATCGACGCCATGGGCGGCAAGGGCGAGTTGATCATTCGAACTTCCCGGGAGCTCGATTATATTGTCGTTGAGATTATCGATAATGGAACCGGTATTCCTGCCGCCGTACAGCCTCATCTCTTTGAGCCGTTTTTCACCACGAAAGGCGTCGGCGAAGGCACGGGAATCGGTCTGGACACCGTCTACCGTATCGTGCGCGGCCATCACGGCGAGGTTTCGTTTGAATCCCGGCCCGGGCGGACGAGTTTTCAGGTGCGATTGCCGTTGAAGGCTGCCTAACTGCTGAACAAAAAGCGATTTAGCCGCTGATAAACACGGATAAACGCAGATAAGAAAAGAACGAACTCACTTCCCCGTTCACTTCGGTAGTCGGCGTGATTCTTCTCCGGCCGCCGCGTTCATTCCGAGTGTCTCAGTTAGGGGTTCACTCCATTGAAAAGAATGAACCTGAGTTTGTTTTATCCGCGTTCATCTGCGTTTATCTGTGGCCAAATAGCCTTTTTCCGCAGCCCCCAAAGGTGAAACCCGCCGGTTCAATAAAACGTCTCTCTTCCAAGTTCCCAAGGCCAGGAGAATGACGCTCAAAACACTTCCTTCCATGGTTTTGTGTGCGGGTGTTTTCCTCGTCGTCGCATTTGCGCAGCCTCTCGGAATGGCCTCGATTTCCGGAAAGGTGGTGGACGGCGAAAGCGGCGAAGGCATTCGTAAAGCAATCGTAACCCTAACTCTCGAAGGCACT
>Ga0209006_10005979_pt1 | contig 11052 bp, 10 predicted proteins | sample JacPin_JW_Ref_O2_FD_188567 | JGI IMG/M metagenome (GOLD analysis project Ga0209006, IMG submission 188567) | Forest soil microbial communities from Algoma, Ontario, Canada - Jack Pine, Ontario site 1_JW_Ref_O2 (SPAdes) (version 2) | ecosystem: Environmental > Terrestrial > Soil > Boreal... | reverse complement strand
AGGGAAAATGATCTGTTCCTTGATACCGAAGTTGTAGTTGCCACGGCCATCGAAGGCACGCGCCGACACACCACGGAAATCGCGGACGCGTGGCAGTGAGATGTTGATCAGGCGATCAAGGAATTCCCACATCTGCGCACGGCGCAGCGTGACCTTGCAGCCGATCGGCCAACCGTCGCGGATCTTGAACGAGGCCACGGAAACGCGCGCCTTGGTCGTGATCGGCTTCTGGCCGGCGATCTTGGCCATATCGGCCACGGCGTTCTCGAGCACTTTCTTGTTGCCCGCGACCACGATGTCGCCGCCGAGGACGAGGTCGGCGCCGCGTGCCGCCACGCGGATGGCGTGAATGTCGGCCGGGGTTTTTGCGATGCGAATATGGCTCTGCACGGCGCCGCCCTTCTGGGCGAGGCCCGCCATGTCGATCACGCCGACGCCCTTGCCTTCGAGATGCGCCGCCATGCCGATGATGGCGCCGACCGTGACGATGCCGGTGCCGCCGATGCCGGTGACGATGACGCCGTAGGTCTGGCCGATGTCGGGCAGCTTGGGCTCGGGCAGCTCCGACAGGTCGGCCGGCGTTGCGACGCCCTGGCCACGCTTGAGCTGCGCGCCCTCGACCGTGACGAAGGACGGGCAGAAGCCCTTCACGCAAGAGAAGTCCTTGTTGCAGCTCGACTGGTCGATGGTGCGCTTGCGGCCGAACTCGGTCTCGAACGGCTGCACCGACACGCAATTCGACTGCACGCCGCAATCGCCACAACCTTCGCAGACGAGCTCGTTGATGATGACGCGCTTGGCGGGATCGGGGAACTGGCCGCGCTTGCGGCGGCGGCGCTTTTCGGCCGCGCAAGTCTGGTCGTAGATCAGCACCGTGCAGCCTGGAATCTGCGACAACTCGCGCTGCACGGCGTCGAGATCGTCGCGGTGATGCACCGTGAGGCCGTTCGGCCAATCGGTGCCGGCCGCATATTTGTGCGGCTCATCGGTGACGACGACGACGCGCTTTGCACCTTCCGCGGCGACCTGGCGCGCGATCTGCGGCACCGTCAGGCCGCCATCATTCTTCTGGCCCCCGGTCATCGCGACCGCATCATTGAAAAGGATTTTGTACGTGATGTTCACGCCGGACGCGATCGCACCGCGGATCGCCATGTAGCCCGAGTGGTTGTAGGTGCCGTCGCCGATGTTCTGGAAGACATGCGGTCGCTTGGAGAACGGCGCCTCGCCGATCCAGTTGGCCCCCTCGCCACCCATCTGGGTGAAGCCGAGCGTCGAGCGGTCCATCCACTGGACCATGTAGTGGCAGCCGATGCCCGCATAGGCGCGACTTCCTTCCGGCACGCGAGTCGATGAATTATGCGGGCAACCGGAGCAGAAGTAGGGGATGCGCACCGCCACGTCCTGCGTCTCGCGCAGCGCGCGCTGCGCCTCCTTCAGCTTCGCGACGCGGCCGACGAGGTTCTCGTCGGTGACGTATTGTAGCAGCCGCTCGCCGAGGCAGATCGCGACGTCGTTCGAATCGAGCGCGGCCTTCACGGGGAAGAGCCAGTTGCCCTGCTCGTCCTTCTTGCCGATGCATACCGGCTGGTTGGCGCTGCCGTAGAGCTCCTCGCGCACCTGCACCTCGATGAGCGAACGTTTCTCCTCGACCACGATGATGAGCTCGAGGCCGTTCGCGAACTCCTGCAGCTCCTGCCGCCCGATCGGCCACGGGCAGGCGATCTTGTGGATGCGCAGGCCGAGGTCGTTGCACTTGACCTCGTCGAGACCGAGCTCGTCGAGCGCCTGGCGCACGTCGAGATAGGACTTGCCGACCGTGATGACGCCGATCTTCGGGTTGCGGCCGCCCGAGGTGATCTGGCGGTTGAGCTTGTTGGCGCGCACGAAGGCCAGCATGGCGTCGCGCTTGTAGTCGTGCAGCCGCGCTTCCATGCCGAGGATGGTGTCGTTGAGGCGGATGTTGAGGCCGCCCTCCGGCATCGCGTAGTCGGCCGGGATGACGATGTTGACGCGGTCGAGGCTGCCGTCGATCACGCCGGTCGACTCGACCGTCTCGTGCATGCATTTGAGCCCCACCCAGGCGCCGGTGAAGCGCGACATGGCCCAGCCGAGCAGGCCGTAGTCGACGATCTCCTGAACCCCGGCCGGATTGAGGATCGGGATCATCACGTCGACGAAATTGAACTCGGACTGGTGCGCGGTGGTCGACGATTCGGCCGTGTGGTCGTCGCCCATCAGGGCGAGCACGCCGCCGTGGCGGGAGGTGCCGGCGAAATTGGCGTGGCGCAGCGCATCGCCCGAGCGGTCGACGCCCGGGCCCTTGCCGTACCACATGCCGAAGACTCCATCGAACCGGCCTTCGCCGCGCAGCTCCGCCTGCTGCGAGCCCCACAGCGCGGTCGCGGCGAGATCCTCATTGATGGCGGGTTGGAAGAGAATGTCGTTCTGCCGGCACAGCGCCTGCGCGCGCTGGAACTGGTAGTCGAGCCCGCCGAGGGGCGAGCCGCGATAGCCGGTGACATAGGCGGCGGTATTGAGCCCGGCGCGGCGGTCGCGCGCCTTCTGCATCAGGCACATGCGCACCAGCGCCTGGTAGCCGGTGACAAAGACGCGGCTTTTGGTCAGATCATATTTGTCGTCGAGCGTGACGCGTTCGAGCGCCATGGGAAATGTCCTGCCGTGGGGACCGGCCAACCGGATCAGGCCACAGATATAGAGAGGGCGCAATCGGGCGGAAAGGCAGTGGGTGGCCGCGATTGCGTCGCAGGCGAGCCAATCGCCAGTAAATTGCTGAGAGCCGGAGCGGTGAGCAATTTGGCGCACCGCAGCAAAAATTTTTTCATGCCGCCTGGTTGCGCCGTGACGGCCGGATCAGCACTTCGGCGGAAATCCCAAGCCTCCGATGCAGGCGGCGAATCATCTCGATGGACAGCCCGCGCTTGCGATTGAGCACTTCAGCGACGCGCGTCCGCGTGCCGATCAGGGGCTCCAAGTCCTTGCGCGTCAGGCCTTGCTGTTCCATGCGGAACTTGATCGCCTCGATCGGGTCGGGCGGATCCATCGGGTAGTGCTCGTTCTCATAGGCATCAATCAGGGTCGCCAGCACGTCGAGACGATCGCCATCAGGCGTCTTCGACTTGGCTCCCCACAAGCGTTCTACTTCGGCCAACGCGGCTTCGTAGTCTTTCTTGGTGCGGATCGGCTTTACGTCATTTTTCATGCTGAACCTGTGTCACATCGATCCGATCATAGTCGCGGTGAGTGCCTATCCATTTGATCCAGACGATGCTTTTTTCGAAATCGACGGACACCACCAGTCGAAAACTGTTGCCTTTGATATTGAATACGATGCGCTCTGCGGTGACGATGCTCGCTGTTGCGTACATTCGCTTGACGTCGCCTGCGCTCTGCCAACGGGCCTTGCGGACCTCATCGAACCATGCATCAAGCGCAGCCTTGAGCGCAGGCTGATCTTTGTGCCCTGCACGCGCTGCGACGAATTCCCGCAGCGTTCGCCGGGCGATGATGCGCATGAAGGAAATGTACTACGCGCCCATTTTGGGCACAAGGCGAGAGGCCGGATCGAGGGCCTAGTCGCACTCGCTCAGGCGCCGCTTTAGTCCGGCGTTTTCGGCTTCCAGCCGCTTGATTCGCCGCGCAGACGCGAGGGGAACCGGCGCCCGGTCGGCCGCGAGCGGCACCACCTCGACACCGAGGGCGCGCAGCTGCCGCCAACGCGGCCGTACGCGGTAGGCGGTTTTGCGTGTGGTGATGTGCAGGACGAACTCATCGGGAATGAGAGTCGTGCTAGGCACGAGCAGCTTCGCACCCTTGCCCGACATGTTGCGGACCACGCAGTCGATCGCGATCAGCTTGTGATCGGTCGTGATCTGAGCCCCCAGGTAGGAAGGCATGCGCTGCTGCTTGCGGCGCTCTTGCTCGGGAGATTTCCGTTCCATGCCGGCATGGTGCCTACAGCACTCAACGGTTGCAAGCGCATGGTTGAGAAAGGGTTAAGGAGGATTACTAACAAGTCCCCCAGCGTCGTTGCCCGTGAAAGCGGGCAATCCAGTACTCGCGAACGCGAGAATGGAACGTGGGCAGTGGCCTCAACGGATGCTGCGGCCTACTGGATCGTCCGCTTGCGCGGACGATGACGCCAGTGGGCGGGAGGCGCACCACATCACACCCTATTCCCGGCGCTCCAGCGCCAGAAGTCGCGGCCTTCCTCACGCATGAAGCGGGCGAGCACCATGTTGTGCACCTCCGAGGCGCCGTCGACCAGGCGAGCGGCGCGGGCGGCGCGATAGACCCATTCGAGAATCGTGTCCTTGGAATAGCCGCGCGCGCCGTTGAGCTGGATCGCGACGTCGGCGGCGTTATGCAGCGTGTCGGCGACGTGCACCTTGGCCATGGAGATTTCCTTGCGGGCGCGGTCGCCCTGGTCGAGCTTCCAGGCGGCGTGCATCGTCAGCAGGCGGCCGATCTGGATCTGCTGGGCGACCTCGCCGAGCTTGATCTGCACGCTCTCGCGGTCGGCGAGCTTGATGCCGAAGCCTTCGCGCCGGCCGACGTATTCCTGGGCGATCTCGAGACAGCGCTTCGACCAGCCGAGCCAGCGCATGCAGTGGGTGAGCCGCGCCGGGCCGAGGCGGATTTGCGTCGCGCGCAGCCCGTCGCCGACGCGCATGAGGACGTCCTCGTCCGCGACCTCGAGCCCGTCGAACTCGAGCTCGCAATGGCCGCCGTGCTCCTCCGGGCCCATGATCTCGATGCGGCGCACGATCCGCCAGCCCGGCTGGTCGCGGTGATAGAGAAAGGCCGTGAGCCCGGTGCGCGGATCGTCCGATGTGCGCGCGATCAGGATGAAATGTGCGGCGGCGCCGGCGCCGGTGATGAACCACTTGCGGCCGTGGATCACCCATTTGCTGCCGCGCCGCTCGGCGCGCGTCTTGATCATGCTCGGGTCGGAGCCGCCGCCGGGCGCCGGCTCGGTCATCGCGAAGGACGAGCTGACCTTGCCGTCGACGATCGGGCGCAGCCATTTCTCCTTCTGCGCCGGCGTGCCGACCTTGGCGAGCAGGTTCATGTTGCCGTCGTCGGGCGCCATGCAGTTGAGGGCGAGCGGCCCGAACAGCGAGCGCGCGGCCTCCTCGTACATCACGGCCCAGGCGACGATCGGCAGCGCCATGCCGCCGAATTCCTTGGGGCTTTGCGGCGCCCACAGGGCGGCCTGACGCGCCTTGGCGCGCACCGGCGCGAGGCGGTCGAGCGGGATGTTCTCGTGGTCGGCGAAGTTCTGCGGATCAGCCTCGAGCGGCAGCACATGCTCCTCGACGAAGGCGCGCACGCGCAGGCGCAGGTCCTCGATCTCGGGCGACAGGGTGAAATCAATCATCGTGCGGTTCCTTCGGATTACCCAGGCAGCACCACGACCGCGCCGCCGTCGACCACGATCGTGGTGCCCGCCATGTAACGGCCCGCATCGGAGGCGAGCAGCAGCAGCGCGCCGTCGAGATCGCCGTCTTCGCCGAAGCGGCCCGCCGGAATGGCGCGCGCGAGCTTCTTGCCCTCGTCGCTCGCGAGGTAGTCGTGGTTGAGCTCGGTATCGAACCAGCCGGGCGCGATGGCGTTGACGCGCACGCCCTTGAAGGCGAGCTCGACGCCGAGCGCCTTGGTGAGCTGCACCACGCCGGCCTTGGCGGTCGTGTAGGCGACGACGCCCTTGGCGACGCCGAAGCCGAGCACCGAGGCGATATTGATGATGGCGCCTTTCTGGCCCGACGCGAGCATGCGCCGCGCGCCCTCCTGCGCCCAGTAGAACACGGCATCGAGATTGGTCGCGAGCACGCGGCGCCATTTCTCTTGCGACATCTCGACGGCCCGATCCGCGTGGGCGACGCCCGCATTGTTGACCAGGATCGTGACGGTGCCGAAGGCTTTTTCGGCGGCGTCGAACGCCCGCGTGATGGCGGCGTGGTCGAGCACGTCGGCCTCGATCGCGATGGCCTTGCCGCCGGCTGCCGCAATCTTCTGGCGCACGCCCTCTAGACGGTCGGCGCGGCGTGCCACCAAGGCGACGGTGGCGCCGTTCTCGGCCAGCACCGAGGCAAAGCGGGCACCAAGCCCACTGGAGGCCCCGGTCACGAGCGCGACGCGGCCCGTGAGATCGAACAGCTCGGCAGCCTTCATCAACAATCCCCGCTGTGCCCTTGAACCGGAGGGCACTAGATTTTTCATTTTGCGCATGTTCTTGTCGCTGAACCGGTGTCCACCCCCGATCAAGTCGGGGGCAGGCTTTCGGCGGAACATGCGCTAGGCATTAAATCATGCGTCCAGTTTGCAGAAGGGGGCAACCCGTGAATCTGCTGCGAAAAGCCAGTCTCATCGTGGCCGCCGGCGCGGTCTTCTGCGGGGCCGCATCCGGCCCGGCGCAAGCCAACCGTCTCAAGCCGCACTGGTACGCCTGGCAGCAACTGTGGGACTACGGCGACACGTATCAGATGAATGAGGCCGGCTGCGTGACATGGAATTATCGGAATCAGTCCTGGTACACCCATTGCGGCCTGCCGCAGAATGCGGTGCTGTATCCGCCTCACCGGGCGATCTCGGTCAGGGACTGATCGCGGCGCCGATCAACCGCCGGCCAGCAGATGGGGCAGCCAGGTCGCGAGACCTGGCCTGAACCACAGCACGACCAGCATGGCGAGCTGGATCAGCACGAACGGGATGACGCCGATATAGATGTCGAGCGTCGTGACCTGCGGCGGCGCGACGCCGCGCAGGTAGAACAGCGTCGGCCCGAGCGGCGGGTGCAGATACGAGGTCTGCAGGTTCACGGCCATCAGGATGCCGAGCCAGACCGGGTCGACGCCCGGCAGCCGCAGCAGGGGCGGCGCCACGATCGGCACCACCACGAAGATGATCTCGAAGGCATCCATCACGAAGCCGAGCAGGAACATCGCGACCATCACGGTGAGCACCGCGCCGGCGACGCCGCCGGGCAAGTTGCCCAGCGCGTTCTGCACCATGTTGTCGCCGCCGAGGCCGCGGAAGACCAGGCTGAACATGGTCGCGCCGATCAGGATGGTGAAGATCATCGCGGTGATGCGGGTGGTGACCGCAAGTGCCTCTTGCAGGATTTTTTCCCGCGCAACCGCCGCGATGGCCGCGACAGCGCCGTAGGCGAGCACCGCCAGCAGCAGGAACGCGATCGCCATGGCGGCATCGTCCCAGGGGGTATCGTCGGCGCGGCCGACGCGCAAATCGGCGACATGATGCAGGACGAGCAAGCCCGCGGCAGCGAGGATCGCCAAGGTGACGGCGCGGGATTGCGCCGGCGCGACCTTGCGCGCGGTGAGCAGGATCGCGCCGAAGGCGCCGACCGCGGCGGCCTCGGTCGGGGTCGCGAGCCCGCCGAGGATCGAGCCGAGCACCACGATGATGAGCGCAAGCGGCGCGACCAGCGCCTCGGCGAGCCGCCGGATCAGCGCGAGGCCGGTCGGCGCGTCCGGTTCGGGCGGGATCGCCGGGCAGGCCTGCGGGCGCAGCACCGCGACGCCGATCTGGAACGCGAGGTAGAGGCCGACCAGGGTAAGCGCCGGAACGACCGCGCCGGCAAAGAGGTCGCTCACCGACACCTGGTCGGGCGCGAATTTTCCCTGGGCGAGCTGGGCGGCCTGGTAGGCGGTGTTGAGCTGGTCGCCCAGCAGCACCAGCACGGTCGCGGGCGGCATGATCTGCGCGAGCGTGCCGGTCGCCGCGACGGTGCCGGCGGCGAGGCGCGGATTGTAGCCATGGCGCAACATGGCAGGCAGCGTGATCAGCCCCATGGTGACGACGGTCGCGCCGACCACGCCCTTGGCGGCGGCGAGCAGCACGCCGACGAGGGTCACCGAGATGGCGAGGCCGCCGGGGAGGCGGCCAAACAGCCGGCCCATGGTCTCGAGCAGCTCCTCGGCGATGCGCGAGCGCTCCAGCATCACGCCCATCAGGATGAACAGCGGGATCGCCAGCAGCACCTCGTTGGTCATCACGCCAAAAACGCGCGGCGGCAGCGCGCCGAGGAGCGAGAACGGCATCACTCCGAGCGCCGCGCCGAGCACCGCAAAGGCGAGCGCCGTGCCGCCGAGCGTGAAGGCGACCGGATAGCCGGCCATCAGCAGAACGCAGACCGCGGCGATCAGGAGGATGGCGAGCAGCTCCGGCAGGCCCATCGGCGCCTCAATGGCCGGGTGCGGCGCGCGCGCCGCCGGCGAGCACGAGCCAGGCCTTCGCCGCCTGCGCGATGCCTTGCAGGCCGAGCAGCAGCGCGAACAGCAGGATCAGCGTCTTGAGCAAAAACACCAGCGGCAGGCCGCTCGCCTCGGGCGAGCGCTCGAGGATTGCCCAGGAGCGCGCCACATAGGGCAGCGCGAACCAGGCGAGGACGCCGACGAAGGGCAACAGCAGAAGGATTGCGCCCAGAAGGTCGACCAGCGCGCGGGTGCGCGGCGAGGCGCTCGCATAGAAGATGTCGACCCGCACATGCCCGCCCTGCTGCAGCGTCCAGGCCGCCGCGCCCATGAGCAAGGTCGCGTGCGCATAGAGGATCGTCTCGGAGAACCAGATCGAGCCGAGGCCGAGCACGTAGCGCATCAGCACCACGATGACCTGCACGACCACCATGCCGATGAGGCACCAGGTGACGGCGCGCCCGATCGCGGCGGTCAGCCGGTCGATCCCTGCGGCGATGGCGGCAAGCCGGTTGCCCATGCGGTCCCCGAACGGGCGCCCGCGGCGCCCCGCGCCAGGGATTTCTAGCCGCCCCCCGATCCCCTATATAGAGCCCGAATGGAGAACCCAATGTCCGAAAAGACGTCCGACAAGGTGTCCGACAAGATTCCCGTCACGGTGCTCACCGGCTATCTCGGCGCCGGCAAGACGACGCTGCTCAACCGTATCCTGTCCGAACCGCACGGCCAGAAGTTCGCCGTGATCGTCAACGAGTTCGGCGAGATCGGCATCGACAACGACCTCGTGGTGGGCGCCGACGAGGAAGTGTTCGAGATGAACAACGGCTGCATCTGCTGCACGGTGCGCGGCGATCTGATCCGCATCATCGACGGGTTGATGCGGCGCAAGGGCAAGTTCGACGCCATCATCGTCGAGACCACCGGCTTGGCCGATCCGGCGCCGGTGGCGCAGACCTTCTTCGTCGACGAGAACGTCGGCAAGCGGGCAAAGCTCGACGCCGTGGTGACGGTTGCGGACGCGAAGTGGCTCAAAGACCGGCTGCGCGACGCGCCCGAGGCGAAGAACCAGATCGCCTTCGCCGACGTGATCCTGATCAACAAGACCGATCTCGTCAGCGACGCCGACCTGCGCGAGATCGAGGCGCGCATCCGCGGGATCAATCCCTACGCCAGGCTGCACCGCACGGAGCGCTGCGCCATCCCGCTGGCCGAGATCCTTGGCCGCAACGCCTTCGATCTCGACCGTATTCTCGACATCGAGCCGTCCTTCCTGGAAGAAGGCAACGGGCATGATCACGACCACGGTCATGACCATCACCACGATCACGGCCACGGTCACGATCACGGCGGGCTCAAGCACTATCACGACGAGCACATGCAGTCGTTCTCGCTCAAGACCGAGAAGCCGCTCAATGCCGACAAGTTCTTCCCGTGGATCCAGAACCTGGTGGCGCAGGAGGGGCAGAAGATCCTGCGCTGCAAGGGTATTCTCTCGTTCAAGGACGACCCCGAGCGTTTCGTGTTCCAGGGCGTGCACATGATCCTCGACGGCGATCATCAGCGGGCATGGAAGGACGGCGAGACGCGCGTGAGCCGCGCCGTCTTCATCGGCCGCGACATGCCGGAGGAGATGATCCGCAAGGGATTTGCGGAGTGCGTGGCCTGAGCGGATGAGCGATACGCGCACCGACACCGCCTCGATCGCCGATCGCGTTCGTCCCGTCGCGGCGGGCGGAACGGTCGTCGCCGTCCACTTCCTCGGCGACGATCCGGTTTTCGTGCTCGGCGAGGAGACGCTGCTGTTCTGGCGCGACGGCGCGGAGCAGCGCATCGCGGTGCATGGCGGCGCGATCCTCGGCTCGACCAGCGACGGGACCTGCATCGTCACCGGCGGCGACGACGGCAAGGTCATGGCGACCAATCCGGCGGGCGAAAGCGAGACACTCGCAACCGACCCCAAGCGGCGCTGGATCGATCACGTCGCCATCACCAACGACAGCGTCGCCTGGTCGTGCGGCAAGCAGGTCTTCGTGCGCAGCGCCAAGGGCGAGCGCAGCCTCGATGTGCCGTCGAGCGCCGGCGGGCTCACGTTCGCGCCCAAGGGCTTTCGCCTCGCGATCGCGCACTACAACGGCGCGACGCTGTGGTTTCCCAATGCGCCCGACGCCAAGCCGGAAACGCTCGAGTGGAAGGGCTCGCATCTCGACGTGACGTTCAGCCCGGACGGCCGCTTCCTGGTCACTGCCATGCAGGAGCCGACCCTGCACGGCTGGCGCCTCGTCGACGCCAAGCACATGCGCATGTCGGGCTACTCCGGCAAGGTGCGCTCGACGAGCTGGGGGCCGGGCGCGAAGTGGCTCGCGACCTCGGGGGCGAGCCAGCTCGTAGTGTGGCCGTTCGCCGGCAAGGACGGGCCGATGGGAAAAAACCCGAAGGTGCTGAGCCCCTCCGAGCATCGCATCTCGGCGGTCGCGGCGCATCCCAAGCAGGAGGTCTGCGCCGCCGGATTCGAGGACGGCATGCTGCTGCTCACCCGCGTCGAGGATGGCGCCGAGGTGCTGGCGCGGGCGCCGAAAGGGTCGCCGATCACGGCGCTCGCCTGGAACGGCGCCGGCAACCGGCTCGCGTTCGGGACCGAGGATGGGGACGCCGGAGTTATCGCGCTGTGATTTTGCTGCGTCATTGCCCGCGGCAAGCGGGCAATCCAGTACTCACGACCACTCAATGGGACGGCAGCGGTGCCCCAAGGATCCGCTGCGGGGTACTGGATCGTCCGCTTTCGCGGACGATGACGGCGGTGGATGCTCTACCGCAC
>Ga0209006_10005978_pt1 | contig 11052 bp, 8 predicted proteins | sample JacPin_JW_Ref_O2_FD_188567 | JGI IMG/M metagenome (GOLD analysis project Ga0209006, IMG submission 188567) | Forest soil microbial communities from Algoma, Ontario, Canada - Jack Pine, Ontario site 1_JW_Ref_O2 (SPAdes) (version 2) | ecosystem: Environmental > Terrestrial > Soil > Boreal... | reverse complement strand
ACCCTCCTTCGACGAGGCCGGCGCGGCGATCCCGGAAGTTCCACATGATCTGTTTCAGGCGGTCCACCGTATTGCTGATTTCCTGTGTGCCTCCGAATCGTTTATCGAGGGCAAGTTGCCATGCGTAGTCGAAGGCCTCACCCGCAAGCTGCTGCTTGCTGTCGAAGTGGCGGTAGATTCCGCCTTTTTCCAAACCTGTCGCCCTCATGAGGTCGGAGAGGGCGGCTCCGTCAAAGCCTCTCTGATTGAAGATGGGCGCCGCCTTATGAATGATTTCCTGGCGGGTTTGTTCGCCTTTGCGCATTCCGGAATTCCTCCTCCTTGCTCGAAGAGACCAACTGGTCGCAGCAAAGGAGGATAGCATACAATTTATGCGACCGAACGGTTTCTTTGTGCATCGAAGAAGCTGGCACTCGCGAGAAACGCCCCGGACCCTATGGCTCCTGCGCCAAGTACGTCGGCTTACCGGCCCCCGATCAATCCATGGGTCATTGCCATCACCGTTACGCTGGCGACGTTCATGGAGCTGCTGGACACGGCGATCGCCAACGTCGCCCTGCCGCATATTGCGGGGGGACTTGCTGTTAGCGTGGACGAAAGCACCTGGGTGCTGACCAGCTATCTCGTTTCCAATGCCGTCGTGCTTCCTCTTTCGGCGTGGCTGAGCCGCGTTTTCGGCCGTAAACGCTACTACATGGTTTGCGTCGTGCTTTTCACCGCAAGCTCGCTGCTTTGCGGGCTGGCGCCTTCCTTGGGTCTGCTGATTTTTTTTCGCGTACTGCAAGGGATGGGGGGCGGCGGACTGGCTCCGGTCGAGCAGGCGATTCTTGTGGATACATTTCCGCCCAAGAAAAGGCCCGCGGCGTTCGCTTTGTACAGCATGGCCATCGTGACGGCACCGGTGATCGGCCCGCCGCTCGGTGGTTGGATCACCGACAACTGGAGTTGGCGCTGGATCTTCTTTATCAATATTCCCATAGGGATTTTGTCTCTGATTCTGACGAGCCGGCTCGTCTCCGACCCTCCTGAGTTCACCCGCGAAGTGCAGGCTGCGCGCAAGGATGGAAAGCTTAAGGTGGATGGTCTCGGGATTGTTCTCGTGGCTCTGGGCTTTGCATGCCTCGAGGTGGTGCTCGATCGCGGTCAGACGGAGGATTGGTTCGAGAGCAGATTCATAGTCTTCTTCTTCACAATCGCACTCGTAGCAATCATTGCCGCCGTGTTCTGGGAGTGGCGGCATCCGGATCCGGTCGTGGAGATCCGCCTGCTTGCAGATCGGAATTTCGCGATCGCAAGTTTTTATTATTTCCTTTTTGGATTTGCTCTTTTCGGATCAACCGTATTGATCCCGCAGATGTTGCAGAGCCTCTATGGCTATACCGCAACAGACGCCGGACTGGTTCTGGGGCCAGGCGCATTTGTGATCGTGGCTCTAGCACCGCTGGTGGTGAGGGTTCTCCCAAAAGTTGGCATCCAGCCGATGATTTTCACCGGGTACGTCATCTTTGCGTTCGCCATGTGGCACTTCGCCAGTTTTGATCTGGGCGCGGATTACCGGCACATAGCATTCGCTCGCGCTATCCAGGGACTGGGGATCGCACCACTCTTTGTTCCTGTGAGTCAACTTGCGTACTCCTATCTCCCTAAGAATAAAAACAACAAGGCGTCGAGCCTGACCAATTTGTTCCGCAACCAGGGCGGGAGTTTCGGGATTGCGTTTGTTACCACCCTTCTTGCTCGGCGGACGCAGTATCACCAGTCCGTTCTGGTCGCCCATGCTACTCCCTATGATCCTCCCTACCGGGAGAGGCTGGCTGCGTTGTCGCGGCAGTTGGCCAGCGGCGGATTCTCGGCTGCGGATGCGTCGGTGCACGCCAAAGCCCAATTGGCTCACATTGTTCTGCAGCAAGCGTCATTTCTGAGCTTTCTCGATTGCTTCTGGATGCTGGGGTGCGCCTGCCTGATCGGGGCACCTCTGGTTTTCCTTACGCGCAGGGTCAGGTCCGGATCGCCGGGCGCAGCGCACTAGACAGGAGCTAGGAAATGTCAGCAGCCTGCCGGCGCTTGGGACGCATCGCAGGCTTCTTGCGGCGTTTCATCGCGGGACGGAGAGGGCTCCTCAGCCCTTACAAACAGGGCTCGCCTCTGTGCCCCCACATGCGGAACGTGGAGGAAAACTGGCTCACGTGTCGTCGGCCTGTGTGTCAGGAAAGTTGTTGGTGAGTTCTAAGTGCTGAGCTTTCAAGCGAATTGACAACCGACGGCCTGCCGCATATTCTCCGCTTAATGCGCTTCCCTGCGGGCGATGGAGAGTGGATTGTCGAGCGAAGCCCCTAGCCAGGTTACAGACCTGCTTACCCGCTGGCGCGGCGGAGACCGGCAAGCGCTCGACTCCCTGATGCCGCTGGTCTACGAAGAACTGCGCGTTCTTGCTCGTCACTATCTGCGCGGCGAGCGGCCCGACCACACCCTGCAAAGCACGGCTTTGGTTCACGAAGCGTTCGTGCGTCTGGTGGGGCAGGATCCGCCCGACTGGAAGAGCCGCGCCCATTTTTTCGGCGTCGCCGCCCGGTTGATGCGGCAAATCCTGGTAGACCACGCGCGCAATCACAAGGCCGCCAAGCGCGGAGGAAATTCGCTGACCATCACCATCAGTGAGGAACTCGTCGGAGGAAAGAGCGAGGACATCGACCTCCTCGCGCTGGACTCTGCCCTGAACAGTCTGGCGGAGGTTAACCCGCAGCAGGGACGGATCGTCGAACTCCGCTATTTTTCTGGGCTGACAATCGAAGACACCTCGGAGGTCCTCGGCGTTTCTCCAGCCACCGTGAAGCGCAGCTGGACGGTGGCCCGGGCATGGCTCTACCGCGAAATGAATCGAAGCGCACCACCATGACCCCTGAACGATCACAACGGATCGAAGAAATTCTCGAGAACGCTCTGTTGCTCGACACGAGTCAGCGCGATTCGTTTATTGAAAACGTGGGTGCTGACGATGAGGAGTTGAAACGAGAAGTCCGTTCCCTGCTGAAAGCACACGAAGACGCCGGTAACCACTTCCTGAATGTTGGCGCGTTCCATGCCCTAGAGCCGACGCGCGGCGAGGCGGCGCAAGCGCCTGCGGCCGGCAGAAGGATCGGGCCCTACTTGATCGAAAAAGAGATTGGGCACGGCGGGATGGGCGAAGTTTTCGCCGCTGTGCGTGCTGACGGTCAATTTGATCAGCGTGTGGCGATAAAGTTAGTGCGCAGCGGATATAGTTCGGCTGCCATCCTCGAGCGCTTTCGCAACGAACGCCAAATCCTCGCAGGACTCGAGCATCCCAACATCGCCCGGCTGCTCGACGGCGGCACGATGAGCGACGGCACGCCCTATCTCGCTATGGAGCTTGTCGAAGGCGCGCCCATCGACTCTTACTGCGACTCACAAAGGCTTTCTATTACTGAACGATTGAATTTGTTCCGGCAAGTTTGCGGCACCGTACAGTACGCACACCAGCGCCTGGTGATTCACAGAGATCTCAAACCGTCTAACATTCTTGTCACCGCCAACGGTATTCCGAAGTTGCTGGATTTCGGCATCGCCAAGCTGGTTGATCCTGCGGCGGCCAGCGAGGCCACAACGCTCCGGCCGATGACTCCCGAATATGCGAGTCCCGAGCAGATTCGCGGTGAGACAATCACCACTTCGTCCGACGTCTATTCGCTCGGCGTCGTCCTGTATTGGCTTATCACCGGGCGTTCGCCTTATCGAACAACAACCCAAACGCCCGCGGAGTTATCCCGCGCCATCAACGAAGTTGACCCGGAGAATCCAAGCACCGCCGTCACGCGCTCGGAGCAGGTTCAGCGTGATGGCGATTCTTCCCAACAAACACCGGAGATCCTCAGCGCTGCTCGCGAGGGTTCGCCGTTGCGCCTGCAGCGCCGGTTGCGCGGCGACATTGATTTCATTGTGTTGAAAGCCCTGAGAAAAGAGCCGCAACAACGCTACGCCTCCGCTGAACAGTTCTCGGAAGATATACGCCGCCATCTTGAAGGACGTCCGGTAGCGGCGCGAAAAGGCACCTGGAACTACAAGGCCGCGAAATTCGTAAAGCGGCACAAAGCGAGCGTGGCTGCGGCGTTGCTTGTTGTACTGGCCATTTCCGCAGGCGTTGCCGGGACCGTACGCCAAACGCGCATCGCACAGCGCCGCTTCAATGACACTCGTAAGCTCGCCAACTCCTTAATCTTTGAGATTCACGACTCCATTGCCGATCTTCCCGGTGCAACCAAGGCGCGCAATTTGATTCTGCAGAAAGCCCTGGAATACCTGGACAGCCTGGTCAAGGAATCCGGGAACGAACCCGACCTGCTGCGCGAACTCGCGACAGCCTATCAACGAATTGGCGCGTTGCAAGGGAACGAGCAGCTCCCGAACCTTGGCGATGCAAATTCTGCGCAGTCCAGCATGAGCAAGTCGATGGAGCTGCGCGAGAGAATTGCACGACTGAATCCAAATAACCGCAAAGACCAGGTAAACTTGGCGGCCAGTTACCTGGACTATTCCCAGTACCTGACATCCACTGCCAACGACACCGCAAACGCTTATGAGTATGTCAAGAAGTGCATAACTATTCTGGACCGGGAGATTGTTGTTTCTCCCAATGACGTGCGGGTCGTGCTGCAATCTACGCGAGCTTATTACAGCCTCGGCATGATGCAGGTCGGCGAAGGCGCTATGGGAAGTGTGGGGACTGTCGCTGGCGGGATAGCAGACCTCAAGAAGGCTGCGGTCATTGCAGAACATGCCGTGCAACTTTCCCCTGACAATATCGGTCTGCGCATTCATATTTCCTTGATAGATGAATTGCTTGGGGACGCTTCTTTCCGGATGGGGGATCGTCAACAGTCTCTAGCTTACTATCAGAGTGCACTCGCCAAGATGAACGCCATCAACACCAAGGGCGACAACATCAGGGTTCTCTCCAACACCATCGAAATCAAAAGCAGGATGGGAGACGTCTACTTCGCGAATGGTGAGCTCGAAAAGTGCGTGGCGACATACGCTATGGTAGCTGAGGAAATAAAAAAACTACTGCATGCCGACCCAAGTAACGAAACGCTGCGCAATGAATGGTTTGCCGACGCTGCACAACTGGGCTATGCGGTAGCGCTGAACGGCCATGGGAACGAGGGGCTCGCTTACCTTCGGCAAGCGATCGCAGCAGCCGACGCCGAACCCTCTCAAACGGGGTTCGTTCATACTCAGCAAGGGATCATGCACGACTGGACCGGAGAAGCCTTGGAGCTGCTGGGTAAAGGAGAAGAGGCGTTTCATGAATATGAGACTGCCAAGAGTCTGTTTGAGGGATTGCGTGCCAGCGGGGCGAACGACCAGCGCATTCAGATCTACTATGCGGTGACCTTGAATCATTTCGCCGCTTCCCTCTCAAAGACCGGAAAGTCGGAACCGGCCAAGCACGAATTCGCCGAATCCGTCGGAATTCTGGAAACATTGAGGCGCGCAAATCCGGAAGATAGAGAAGTGCGGTATGCGCTTGCTGATGCGTACACAGGCTCGCGTGTAGTCGCTAAGAAACTTGCAGAGCGCGAGTCCACTCCCTCCGGCAAATTGGCACAATGGCGAAGTGCTCGGGACTTGTTCCAACTGAGCCTCAACACCTGGCAGCAAATTCCGAATCCTGGCTACATCAGTCCTACGGGATACAAGACCACACTTCCCAGTGAAGTCTCACAGCGTCTCGCCCAGTGCGACCGTCAAATCAAGGCATTGGACAGTTCTCAGAACTAATTGCTGCTTCTTGTATCTGGGGACTCGATTGCAGCAAGTTTCACGACATCGTGGACCTTGTAATTGTCGAGGACGAGCTAGCTCAGCTTACCCGCTGACGGCTGCAACCGACAGCAACTACCAGGCGGCTGTGCTGCTTAAACAATTCTGAACGAGCAGCGGCAATTCGGCACCAACGCAGAACACGCGCATCCAACGGATTCAGATTGGCTTCCTCGCTGAAAGCCGTGCCGCAGCAACCAAACACATCGTGATCATGGTTGAGAAAACAATGGGGGTGGCGAAGGCGTATTTCAAGCTCAAAGCTGTGACCGCGGCAAAGCAAATCGCGAGCGCCCACGCAGTGCGGCGTGCAAAAGTCTCTGCCGGAAGGCCGCCCAGCTGCCACGCCAAGACCGCCGCGAACAAAAGAAACACGGAGAAAAAAAACCCGAACGCGCTAAAGAAGTCCCAATAAGTCCGGCTAAAGCCTTGTGCATCGAAATGAATCGACCGCATTGAGTCAATAAGCGAGCCTACTCCCCATGCGGGATTGCTCTGGCGAAACCCAAGTGTATGTCCGATGGCAAAAAGCAGCAGAAGAACAGAAGCGATTCGATAAAGCAAAGACGCTTTCATGTCTTGCCTCCAGAGATCACCCGGCGGCACTGTATCCCCTTCGCATACAACGGGCAACCCTAAGTTATTCCGGGCCCGAGGTTCGTTTATGGGAAGCGATGACCTAGCGGCCACATGCCTGGTGAGTTGCCAGCCGGAAATCTGCAACTGCGCCATCGACGATGCCGAAGAACTCGTGCGACCAATGAGCCAAGTTGATGATGATTAGCTCGGCATTTCTACCTCGGATCAGCTCGCTCGGCAAGATTTGTCCTGAAAGCACAACACTGGAGACGGGTTGGCATTCGAACTCCTGCTTGACTTTGCATCGTCCGCCAGCGGAACAACAAGTGTTTGAATCTCGCAGCCTGACGCGTAAACGATCATTCTAATTTTGGTTGCCGGTTTGCCGTCCAGCGAAGTCGCAATCTCGTAGGAATGCAGACCAGGCCGCTTTTCCGTATGACCGCCATGCAACCAAATAACCGCGGCCAAGACATCTCCGCTGATTGTGCAAAAGTGAACAGCGCGCATCCCGGAGAGTCTTTAGGATGCGCCACTGGGTGGCTAGCGGGCTGCTAGTGGGATTTCTTCATCGGTGACCCGCGACCGTGCAAGGGGTCAGCTATTGTGATCGCCTTGGACAAGGGAATATAGCCGGGTCATCAGCCACGTCCACGCCTTTGTGCCGTGTTCGCTCAGCGTCTGTGCGCACGATGCGCGATTCGGCGCGTATGTTTTTGTCGCATCACTAAAGTTGCCGGCTAAGACCTATGACAAACGCAGTGCCTCCGCCCTGCGTAACTGAAGGGTGGTGCTTTTCTCCATGAGGATTCTCTTCCCCGCATTGTTTTGTTCCCTGCTGTGCACTGCGTCTGCTTCAGGGCAATCGTCAATCGCGGGCGCAAGTGGCGAAGCTTCTGCCGCTGCCGCAAGTGCCGCAACTCCACTCGCACCCATAAAGCCCGTAAAACCCATAACGAGCAAACCTCCCGTCGCGACGGCCAAAAGCAAGACTATAGAAATGGGGCTGGGCTACTCCTACGTAAGTCAACCGGGGAACCTGTCCAAGCGATTGGGCTTACAGGGCACGGATGCCAGCTTCACGATCGGTTTTTCTCGACTGGGCATAACGGCTGATGTGGGCTATGCGCGAGCCTCCAATGTACTTGGCACGGGGCGGCGCAGTACTGTACTTAGTTACCTTGCGGGTCCCGTTTTCCATCACACGGTCCACCGGAGCTTTGATTCTTACGTTCATGTGCTCGTGGGGGGAGCCAGAGTGGGTGGTCCGATCCTTACGAATGACGGGACAATCCTGCTCGGCGGATGGACGACCGGCTATGCCTGGGCAGTTGGCGGCGGAGTTGAGTATTGGGCGACAGATTCCATGGCCATTCGCACGGGCGTGGACTATTTGAGAACTTCCTTTTACGATTCTTCGCTTGTGGTTCGGGGCCAGAGCAGTCTCAGGACAACCGCGGCGGTAGTCTATTATTTGGGAAAGCCGTCTAGGGGTCGGCGGCGGCTGGCACCGCGTTAACTCTTGCCGGGTGGCGCACCGTTTGGGTTCTGGTTCTGCAAGGGGTGCGGGTTTTAACCTGTGCGATAGCGGTGTGCACCATGCAAGTGATTCTAGTCCGCTGGCGCTCCACGTATCCAATCAGGATTTGGCAATCGTTCGCATCCTCTTTTCGTGATGGAGTAAATCCGCCGGTCCGGCTTGCCCTTTTGCCGCTCCGCCTTACAGCGCACAAATCCGTCGTTCGCAAGCTTTCTCAGGTTTGGATAAATCTGACCATAGCCCTCGTTCCAAAAGTATCCGACCGATCCCCGGATCGTCAGCCCCAGGTCGTAGCCCGACATGGGTTCGATCGTCAACAGGCCGAGCAGCACTTCCATGCTCGAATCCGAACGCTTCGCCATATAACTATCAGATATATATCTATTAGATTTATATTCTCAATACAAAAATTGTTCTGCTACGACGCACTCACACCGACTCACCAGCATGTTCAGGCTGTGCACGATTCCCGGAGTGGTGGACGCCATTTGGGAATTGGCCGCGTCTTGCGGCCGGAAGGCCCGGTTCCGCGTGCGGGCCCTGGCAAGGACGGAGCCTCTCTTTCAATGGGCCTTTGAAGGCTGCCATTTGACTCGCGACATTCCCGCACTCATCGAGGAGGGAGGGTTCCCAGTCGAACGGATGGAGACGGGGTACGTCGCTCGATTCCCAAAATCCGGATCGTATTACTTCTGGGGCGTCGTGTGCATGGAGCCGAGGTGATAGCCGCTGCTAGTCGTCGTTACGCGGTGTAACCCAGACGCAGAAGCAAACAAGAGTTGGCACAATTCGAGTGCAATCGCACACATTAGGGAAGCTAGTTGCAATCGCTCGACAACATTGTAAGCACCCCACCGGTTGACGGCGATAGGGGTACAATGAATTGATGAACTGCCAAGTAAAGGACGAGCTGGTGAATCAGCTCGTCGCTTTGAATAACAAACTCAATCTGCTCAGCCCTGATCTGGTACATGGGGACAAAGAACGCGCTGAAGTCCAAGAACGACGCGAGAGCTTATACGCCGAGATTAAGCACCACAGGGCGAAGGGACACGAAGGCAAGCCCTGCCCTGCCGCAAGACAAGCTTAGGTCAGTCTCCCTGACTGGTTTGGCAATCGAATCGTGCATGAGTTCGGCGTTAGAACGGTTTCATCTTCCATCATTTCCCAATTCAGAGTGCTTTGACTTGAGATAAGTGCCGCCAGGGCAGCGTGTTAAGGTTTGCTGGAGGAAGCGTCGGAAGCGTGTGTTCTGCCACTGAACTACGCCCGCTGGGGTTTTCTTGATTCTACTCACACGATGACGGCGGAGGAACAACGGCTTCGTTCACGAAAAGAGAGGTTTCAATTCGCTAGTTGCTCCGGTGAATCGGTTCCCTCTCGCGCGTGATGTCGTTAGAAAACTCGGGCATTGGTCGCTTGACTCTCCGTCGCCCATGATCGAGTTTACTACTGCCTGGGCACCGCCTTGATCTCTTTGTGGGATTCCTACCTCTGTGCATTCGAAGGCGCAGCGCCTCTCCCCTAGCGCAGGCCCGGCAACCCCTAACAATCCGAAAAAGCGATGGTCGGTCCAGGGCAAGTGCTCATAGATCGCCTTTTGAATTCCCCACGTGGAGCAACTGGCTGGGGTCTTCAGCCGACGAGAGCTGCTGTTATGCCGGTCTGAAGGAGAACAGCAAATTGTGCAACGGGCAGCGGCCTGCTGAAGAGGTACCCCTGTCCTTCCTGACAATGGTGGGTTTGCAGGTAGGCCCTTTGTTCTTGCGTTTCGATACCCTCGGCAACCACAACGTGCTTGAGGCTCTTTCCCATGCTAATGATCGCGTCCACGATGGTGGAGCCATCGCAATCGGCAGTAATCTGGTTGATAAACGACCGATCGATTTTCAAAATATCGATGGGAAACTCACGGAGATAGCTAAGGCTGGAATAGCCAGTGCCGAAGTCATCCGCGGCGAGACGTATGCCCATGCCCTTGAGCTGTTGAAGTACCGGAGCCGTGAATTTGGCATCGTCCATAAGAACGCTTTCGGTGAGTTCGAGTTCGAGGTATCGCGCCTCCAGGCCGGTTTCCTTGAGGATCGTCTGGACACTTTCAACAAAATCAGTTTTGCGGAACTCTGCGGAAGAGACGTTAACGGCAGTGGGGATTGGCGGAAATCCTGCGTCCTGCCAGGCGCGCGTTTGCCGGCACGCTTCGCGGAGCACCCAGCGGCCGATTGGCACAATTAGCCCACTATCTTCGGCGATGGGCACGAACTGCGCTGGAGAGACGAGTCCTCGATCCGGGTGCTGCCAGCGTATCAACGCTTCGACGCTTGTGATCTCACCTGTGTTGAGATTTACCTTGGGCTGGTAATGCAACAAGAACTCTTCTCGCTCGAGAGCGCGACGCAGGCTGGCTTCTAGGGATTGCCGCGCTACGACCTTCACATTCATTTCCGCCGTGAAGTACTGGAAGTTGTTGCGGCCGTTTTCCTTGGCATGATACATCGCCGTGTCCGCATTCTTGATTAACGTTTCCGCATCTTCTCCGTCCACCGGATAGACACTGATGCCAATACTGCCATCGATATGCAGTTCGTGCCCCCCGATGAAATGCGGCGCTGTCAGAGACAGAAGTATCCTTTTTGCGCTCTTGGCAGCGTCTTGCGAAGAGGCGATCTCCGAGAGAAGGATCACGAATTCATCTCCGCCCTGACGGGTGACCGTGTCCGAATCGCGCACGCTGGCCATCAATCGGAGTGAAACGGATTGCAGCAGTCCGTCCCCGATGGCATGTCCCAGTGAATCGTTGATGTACTTGAATCGGTCCAAATCGAGAAAGACTACCGCCATCGCTGTCTTCCGACGGCGAGCCAAGGAAATCGCCTGAGAGATCCGGTCGTTCAGCACTAGCCGATTGGGCAGGTTTGTCACCGCATCGTGCTGCGCGTTGTATGCCGTTTCGACTTGTGTGCGATGGCGGTCGATGGCGTGCCGAAGAGCTCTTGGAAGCGCGCGATTTTCGACCTGTCCTTTAATCAGGTAGTCTTGCGCACCTGCCTTCATAGCTTTGGCGGCCAGCGCCTCGTCGTCCAAGCCGGTTAGCA
>Ga0209006_10005977_pt1 | contig 11052 bp, 7 predicted proteins | sample JacPin_JW_Ref_O2_FD_188567 | JGI IMG/M metagenome (GOLD analysis project Ga0209006, IMG submission 188567) | Forest soil microbial communities from Algoma, Ontario, Canada - Jack Pine, Ontario site 1_JW_Ref_O2 (SPAdes) (version 2) | ecosystem: Environmental > Terrestrial > Soil > Boreal... | reverse complement strand
CCGTAGGTTCTTCATACGGGTCTGAAATACCCGTGAATTCTTTGAGGATACCGGCGCGAGCTTTGGCATACAGACCCTTGCGATCGCGCTGCTCACAGGTCTCCACCGAAGTGGCAATGTGCACCAGGATGAAGCCGCCGACGGGTTCAATCATGCCGCGGACCGCCTTGCGAGTCGCATCATACGGAGCGATAGGCGCACAAATCGCAATGCCGCCGTTCTTGGTGATTTCAGATGCAACGTAGCCAATGCGCCGGATGTTGATATCGCGATGCTCCTTGGAGAAACCCAACTCCGAGGAGAGATGCTTGCGCACCAGATCGCCATCCAATAGCGTCACCGGACGGCCTCCGGCCTCCAGAAATTTGGTTACCAGGACATTCGCAATTGTCGATTTGCCTGAACCCGAAAGCCCGGTGAAGAATATAGTCACGCCCTGCTTGTGGCGCGGCGGATAACTGCGCCGCAACTCGTGCACGACTTCGGGATAGGTAAACCAACTGGGAATTTCGCGGCCTTCGTTTAGACGGTCGCGCAATTCGGTGCCGGAAATGTTCAGCACCCGTGAGCCGTTGGTCACTTCATTGTCGGGCACGTACTGATCTTTGTCTTCGAGGTAGACCATCATGTTGAAAGGAACCATGGTGACCCCGATGTCCGCTTCGTGCTTCTTGAAAAGTTCCTGGGCATCGTACGGACCATAGAAGTTCTTGCCATCAGCATCTTTTCCCGGACCCGCATGATCACGCCCTACGATGAAATGCGTGACCCCGTGATTCTTGCGGATCAGCGCGTGCCAGATGGCTTCGCGCGGTCCGCCCATGCGCATGGCCAGCGGCAGCATGGAGAGCCTTACGCTTCCGGCGGGAAACTTGGAAAGCAGCAGTTGGTAGCAACGCACGCGGGTGAAGTAATCGACATCGCCGGGTTTAGTCATTCCGACCGACGGATGCAGAAGCAGATTGGCTTCGACTTGTTTAGCGGCGCGGAAAGTCAGTTCCACGTGGGCGCGGTGCATGGGATTGCGCGTCTGAAAGGCCACCACGCGGCGCCAGCCTAAACGGGCAAATTCAGTTCGCAGTTCGGCTGGAGTAAGGCGCAGCGTGCGGAAGTCATAATGCGAAGGCATCTGCAGGCCTTCAACCTGTCCGCCCACATACCAGGAGTTCCCCTTATTGAGCAGGTAGTCGACGCCGGGATGAACCGCGCTGGTGGTTCCGAACACGGATTTGGCTTCAGCTTGGCGATCGGGCTGCCAGATTTCTTCAACGTTAAGAACGGCCAGCATCACGCCTTCGGCATCGCGCAGCGCAACCTTGCTTCCCGGCTTCAAAGACTTGGCAAAATCTTCTTTAACATCCAGTGTAATTGGCATGGGCCACAGAACGCCGCTGCTAAGCCGCATGTTGTGACAGACGCCTTCATAGTCGGACTGGGTCATGAACCCGCGCAGAGGGGAAAATCCTCCGCTCATCAGCAACTCAAGATCGCAGATCTGGCGCGGTGTGAGATCCCATGAAGGCCATTCCCGGGAGTGAGCCTTAAGTTCTGCGATTCGTTCAGGCGCGGCAATCAGGTCGGTAAGCTCTCCGCCGTGCGGCGCAATAATGTGGCTTGTCGAAGCGATCAAATCCTTACTCTCCTTGTCATGACAGTATGATTACGTTTGAAGCACGCGAGTCATGAACTGCGTGCCATTCTGACACTGCGGCCGTAGAACACGCGGACGATGAAACCAGCGGGAGCCAGTAAACAGCGACGCGCCAGAATACCGTGTGCGCAGCAGGGTAGCAAGTTCTTCCTGAATAAAGCGAGTCAAGTTCCAACAAGAGCAATTGGCTTACCTTTGCAACTTTTGGTTTGCCTCGCTATGTGATTATAAACGGGATAGTTACCCGTTTGAACCCAGGTCGGACGGTTAGCTGCCTCTGTGAATGTGGAAAAGCTTTGCACTCAAGGTGCAGTTCAGACTCCGCTCTGCTCGTCCACCCATTCGGGAATGGCATTGATCTCGCCATCTAGCGGTAATCATCTCGCTGCGACCCGAGGCATCTAGCGACCCAAGGTATTTAGAATGATGAAGCAGAGAAATGGGCGGTGTAATTACTTCTTGTGACCTTTACATGATTGTGGAATTTTGTCCTAAGGTGTTCGCCCTATACAGGCATCGGGTCCGGACAGTATAGATTTTATTCAAATTCCGACTGCCGACCGGTCGGCGGGGAACGTCGGCAGGGTGGGAGGAATAGCTCTGTGCACACTTTCCACCGTGCTAAATGCACAATGCGAATAAATTTATTTTTTTATTATGTTTCAACAACATAGACGCCCGCTGCCCATCCCAAAAAGGCACAGATTTACGGCCGGCCGAGGCCGCCGGGTCATATACACATTGCTTTGAAAGAGTTGGTTCGAATGGTCTGCCGGTTGGATGGCCAAGAGTGGGAAGCACAGGAGAAATCCAGCTTACTTGGCAGCCTGAATGCTATGGATTTCTGTAGCCACCTGTGACCCACGTTACTTCCTTTTCGCAGTCTGGCTGGCGAAGGCGCTACCGGGACTTAGATGCACATTGCTTCCTGATAGCGTGAATTATTTCAACCCTTGGGGAAAGAGTCGACATGGAGGAAAAATCCGTTCGTTTGGGCCCACGGGAGAAGCAAATCGCCGAGTTGCTGTTGCAGGGTTGCGACAACCGGGAAATTGCTTCACAGCTCAAGATGGCCCGACGCACCGTCAAAGCGCATTTCAATCGTCTTTTTCAGCGGTTTGGGATACGTAGTGGGATCAAGCGAGTCAAACTCGCGACAACTTTATACCGGAGGCAGCTATGTTTGGAGGAGAGCGATACGGAAAACGCATTCCCAACGAACGGGAACGGCGGGTCATCGAACTTGTCGCCCAAGGACTCAAGAATAGTGAAGTCGCAGAAGCCATCGGCACCACTGAACATGTCGTGAAGAATTATCTTCGCACTATTTATGACAAACTTGGACTCTGGAACCGCGTGGAACTGGCTCTCTGGTACGAGGCGCGCCGGCACGAGACTTTAGCCCACGCCTAGAAGAAGCAATAACAACCTCTTTCGACCCTTGGGCCGCAAGCCCAGGGGTCTTTGCTTTGATAAGCGGTTTTCCGCGAAGTGGTGCAACCTCAATCGCAAGTCTTTCTGGCGGCTGGCTCGAACTGGTCGAGCTGCGCATCCCGCTGAGTGGTAAATTTTCCCCCCGCAGTTTTGCCATACAAGTCCGATCCCGAACAGTAGTAAAGCGCAGTGTGCAAGTCTACCCACACCGGCGCATTAGGATTTCCAAGATAGGTGGGAGCCGGTGGGGTTTCCGCCAAACCCAAACTCACCATGAGCTTTTCGAAGAGTGTGAGACTGGGCTGGGGGGAGTGCTTTGGGGCTACATGACTTTCGTCAGAATGCATGCCCCATCCCGATAGCACCACTAACAGCAGTAGGACGGCGGCACCAACATAGAGGTCGGCGCGATGTTTAGCCAGCCAGATCTGGCTGGATGACGTCGCAGGCAAGATTTGCGCGGGGTCGCTAGCGGGAATTTCCGAATCCGGTGGCGACAGCACGTCGGCTTGCGAAAGCGCCAGAGACGAATCTGTATTTCGAGGCTTATCGGCAGTTGTTTCCTCGCTGACCAAGGAGCCAGAGCGTGGTTCGAGCGAAGATCTGTCTGGAGGTTGCGCCCGCGCGTCATGCACGTCGGCCGCAAAAGTATCGGGGAAGTCGGTAGACTTCGCGATTATCGGCGGTTCGACTTCGGCGCCTTCGCTGTTTTCTATCGCCTCGGTTCCATGTGGTCCTTGCGGGGCAGCTGGCTGCAAAAGCCATGGCGGCGCCCAGGGGCTTTCCAAATCGTCAGCCGGCGAAGCCGGGGCCGGACGTGCGGTTCCGCATCTCCCGCAGAACATTTCATGTTGTCCGAACTGGTATCCGCACTCCGGGCAGACGGTTTCGCGCCCTGACTTCGCGCTGGATTCGCTGAGGGGCACGCGCGGTCTAACCGCTGCTTCCGGCGGCTCGACCGCGTGGTTCGTTGGTTCGAAGGGCTGATTCTCCAGGCCCGCGATATTGGGAGTCGAGCCCACCGCGAGACGCTCGAGCTGCGGTCTAATTCTTTCCAGAGCCTCCAGCATGGCCGCGCGCTCAGCAGCCAGGGTCTCCTTCCACTCTCGATCGGCAGCTCGGGCGATGGCCTCCGTCATCAGTCCGGCCATGAGTTGGCAACTGCGCATTTCGGCTGATTGAACGGCATCAGACTCCGCAAAGCGCACTTCGAGCAAGCCGCACAGATTGCCCTCGCGATGCAGCGGCAGCGCGATAGATTGTTTGTCCGGATGTTCCCGGCTGAACTGAGTCGACAGTTGACCGTCGGCCGACAGGCTCGCATCCATGGGCAAACTTGTTCCGGTTAGGCTGGATGCATCCCCCGCCGCTGCGCAATATTCCAGTCGATTCTCCTGTACCACCGCGACTGCCACTCCGGTGGCGTGCGTGATCTTTTGCAAACGTTCTACCACCACTGTGGCAGCGGCTCGCAAGTCATCGGGTTGCGTTCGCAGGAATTCCTGCGTCTCAACAATCTGCGCAAGTGCTTCGGTGGGGTCGGGCCGGGGACGGCTGACCACTTCGAACGCCTTCTGCTCCTGCAGGACATGAGCGGCTTCCAGAAGTTGCTGGAATGTGGATTCATCCAGCGCCGGCTTTTCGCGTTCGGTAAGAATGGGGCTCTCCAAAGGTTGATCAGCTCCGGGCTTGGGAGATTCTGCCATATCCGAAGTGCAATTGGCCGTCCAAAACGCTGGCCGCAGCCGCGTGACGCCTTGATTTTAGCAGCCTTAATTACGCCGAACCAATCACTAAGGAAGGTACACAAGTGCCTGCACTTCTTGGAATTATCGACCCGCGGCAGATGATCGTGAGATGCGATGGGCAGGCCAAGTTTCATATCACGACGATCGGGAGATTTCGCATCGCTGAAGCTCAGCCGAGTGTGCAAAGTAGTGCGCTATCTCGTCCCGGAAAATGCCGGTCAATGCGCAGCGCGGTTTTTCGGAGCACGTATTTTTCGCCACTCCCCCTCGAACCTTTGACTCCGACCAAATACGCGGCTGCAGGCTTTGGTGCGGGCGTCAGATTTGACCGGAGTCTGTTTCGGAACTGATTTGTCCCATTTTTGATCCCGCGACCATCGACAACCTCCCTCTGCAATTTTGTGAGTATGCAGGCAAAGGTATTTAGCCCTCGGTGCGCGTAGCGAAGGTTTGGCGAAGCAGTTGCTTCTTACATGGAGTAATTGGGTCGGGCCGCGGCTCAAATTTTGAGCCGCGGAAAAGGAGCCGTTATGTTAGATATCAGCGAAATTAAGATTACCCAACGCGACGAACAGGTGTTACTCCTGCTGGTCGAAGGTTGCAGCAATAAGGAAATTGCACAGCAATTGAACATCAGCCCACGCACCGTGAAGCAGCATCTGCGAACGCTGTTTCTGCGCGCCGGAATCAAGGATGGCCGCAAGCGGGTGAAACTCGCGACCGCAGTCTTTCAGAGAGAGCAGAGGGAATCCAATGCAACCATGTGATCGCCTGACCAGCAAAGAAATTCAGGTTGCGACGTTGGTCTGGGAAGGCCAGACGAACCGCGAAATCGCCGGCGTGATCGGCACGACCGAGCAAGTCATCAAGAACTACTTGCGCAATACCTTTGACAAGCTCGGGGTATGGAGTCGGCTCGAACTGGCATTGTATGTGGCCGCTCATGGCGGCACCGCCTGGCGGAAACCCAGCGCGTCACCGCCCGTTCCTGACCCGACAGTCAAGGGGCTCGAACCCTCACCGCAGCCAGTAGGGGCGCGTACCTCACTGCAGATCGACAAGGCCGATTCGCGATCAACTCCAAGGGAATTTAAAGCCAAGGCCTTGCCACCACTGATTTCGGCCTAGTTTTTCACATAGCAATAATTTTCTGAAGCTGCGCGGAATCGATGCCCAGGTTCGTGCCAGCCGCTGGTGGCGTGATCGCGAGGGTAGGAGTACCTGACGGTGCGCAAACCGGAAGCAGCGAAAGTGGTGCAATGTCCTGTGGAAGGAGTGCATGTGCCTGCGAAAAAAGGGACAGGAGACGCGGAAAATCAGTTGACGCCCTAAGGCTTCACGGAGTACATAGCTCAAACTGTTTTTGCAGATTCCTGTTTCATGTGGCTTTCTCGCCACTTCAAAAGGGAAGGGTAACGAATCGGGTATGCGCTTCTTCCGCAAGCCGGCGTCGCCACTACGGACCTACGGATAACGCGGACACACATTGCTAGTTAAGTGGCGGGGTATTCCTGAGGACGCGATAAGGCGCATAATCCACGGCGCATAGACGCGGCCATTTGGCAGCAATATGCGGAGTGCGGAGTTCGACTGTGTGAGCCGTAAGAAAAGCTGGAACCGTAAGCCATTAAATTTGGAGCAATTTCAATTCCTATGACTTGCATTGGACGTAGTGCAGTCAAAGCTACCATTCTGATCGTCGATGATTCGCCCGAAATCCAGCGATATCTTCGTACCTTGCTGGAACTCGAGTCATATCGCGTGATTGTTGCCAGCAACGGGTATGAGGCGTTGGAAAAGTTGCGTCGCCTGCCGCATGCCGACGTGGTTTTGCTCGATGTGCAGATGCCAGGCATGGATGGGCTGGAGGTTTTAGGACGAATGCAGAAGTTATGTCCAAAGGTAAGAGTCATCATGTGCTCGGGCCTGAATGACTCCGAAAAAATTTGTCAGGCACTATCCCTGGGGGCATATGCCTATCTTCTGAAGCCCGTCCAGCATTTATACCTGTCGGCAGCGGTGGAGCGTTGTCTGCGAAAAGTTTCTTCAGCGCGGCCAAAGGAGCAGCGAAAACTTTTCGTATTGCCGTCGCCCATCCGCGCGGAACACGCAACCTCGTTACCGAATTTCAAATCCTGATTCGAACCATACTCTCGAGGAATTGCTTGAGCTGGTCGCGGTCTCGCTCCGCTATTTCGGTAAACTTCACCCCAATGCCGAATCCAGGAGTGCTGGTTACAACTTGGCCAGTCACCCACATTTTGAACTCTTTAACCCAGAGTCCGAGCCGGATTTGGGACCCAGCGGGCAGAGGGTTAGGCATTTCCAAAAAGCATCCGCCCACGCTCAGATCGGAAGTTCGGCTGCGGATTGGAATGGTTTGACCCTGGGGAAAGACTTCCACGGAATTGGCGCACTTGAGCCGCGGATGGGCTCGGCGTTCTCGAGTATTGAGCACTGAATTATCCATTGCGGGCGAGGGCAACGGAAAATCCCAAAAACTTTTTTCCGGGGAGAGATTGAGCAGACCCAACTGACCCGCCTGTGCGGTGCCAGCTTTGCCGATCCATTTCACCCGGAAGTGAGCCTTGGTGGCGCCATAGGTCAAACCGATGATCTCATCGATTTTGGGCTGAGATTGAACTCCGGCCAACTGCACTCCCTGCAGGCTTACGTTGGCGGTCAGCACTTTCTCGGAGAAAATTTTTCCTTCGCCGTCCGTACCAAAAATCCGCACCGGAACCTTTATTTCCATGCGGGGCTCGCGGCGCTTACCCATGAGCTGTTCAAATCCTCCAAAGTAAACTTAGGGACTGAGTGAGCTGATTCTACTGCAGACTTCCCCCGTCGCCTAACTGACGAATGCGCACAGTCCCTTCCCCTGACTTTTCCAAACTTGAATCTTAACCTTGGTTTCTGCTACAACGGTGGTAGTGTCCTTGAGTGGGGTCTAGTAAATTTTGCGCTTTCGCTTGCGAAGGCCGGAGTAAGTGGTTGTATCGCCCGTCCGGCGCCTCGAGATTCGTTGCCAAACTTTTCTCGCTGGCGTAAACCTTGAACCTCCTAGCACGTCATAGGGAGTTTTCGGTGGCTTTACATTGCGGATTCCTAATTACTCAAGTTAAATGCAGGATAGTCCTGCGTCCTTTCTTGTCTCGCACCAACCTCTCCAGATTCAACATTTGCCGCGTTAAAACGAGTAGCGTTGCTTTGTCCCTACTCTCATCCGCTCACGTTCGAAACATGCAACCGCCGGAGGAAGCTAATGGCGACCAATTTAATACAGATCAACACTGACGAAGAAATTAAACAGCGTCTGGAGGCCGAGCGCGCCAGGCTGCGCAAAATCGCTGGTCTCGACCAGTCCACACATTTTCATCGCCCCATCGAGCGGGCGTTTACCGCAGACGAGCGCAGCCAAGTGACGATCCTCTTCGGCGGCTTCACTTGGAAGCATGAAGACCTGATCCGCGCCGTATTCCAGGGCTGCGGATATCGCTGCGAGAAATTGCCGGTGCCGGACGTCCCCGCTTTCCAGACTGGCAAGGAATACGGCAACAACGGGCAGTGCAACCCGACGTATTTCACGGTGGGAAATCTGGTGCAGTATCTCCAATTCCTCGAGAAGGAAGGTGTTCCCCGCAAAGATATTCTGGACAACTATGTGTTCTTTACGGCGGGTTCGTGCGGTCCATGCCGCTTCGGCATGTATGAGGCGGAGTATCGGTTTGCTTTGAAGAATGCGGGCTTTGATGGTTTCCGCGTGCTGCTGTTCAAAGACAGTGATGGAATCAAGGCCGCCTCGGGAGAACCAGGGCTGAAGTTCACGGTCGATTTTGGATTCGGCATGCTGAACGCCATGCACCTGGGTGATGTGTTCAACGATTTGATTTATCAGATTCGCCCGTTCGAAGTGAACAAAGGCGACACCGAGCGGATATTCCGCGAGACGGTGGATGGTTTGTGCGAAGACCTGCGTAATCGAGATTCATTTGAGATCGAAGATCGGGCGCCGGACTGGGCCAAGCCGAAATTCAAAAGCAATAAGATTCTACGGAACACCTTCAACGTGTTCGGCAAGATGCACGAGCATCTGTGGGGAAAAGATTATCTCGATGCACTGGCCGCCGCACGGCAAAAAATGGATTGCATCGAAGTCGACCGCACTAAGGTGAAGCCGGTCGTAAAGATCACGGGCGAATTCTGGGCGCAGATCACTGAAGGCGATGGCAACTTCCATATGTTCGATTTCCTCGAACGGGAAGGCGCGCAGGTGCTGGTCGAGCCAATCGCGACTTGGGTTGCATATTTGATGTATCAGGCCAAAGCCCATGCGAAGGCCAAGTGGCCGGTGAACCGTCCGCATCGGAATCCGCAGTGGTGGGAACTGAAAAAGCATCTGGCGAATGATCTGGGACTGCGAAAGAAGCTGATGGGTATTGGCGCCGGCGAAGCCATGTGGAACTACCTGTATCATCGGACGATCAAGAACCTCGGCGGGATCACGCACCATCTCGTGCCCCAGACCGAGTTGGCTGAGATGGCCCATCCTTTCTACAACCAGTTCGCGCGCGGAGGTGAGGGACACCTCGAAGTCGGGAAGAATGTTTATTACACGGTGCATCACCTTTGCCATATGGTGCTGGCGCTGAAGCCGTTCGGCTGTATGCCGTCATCGCAGTCGGACGGAGTGCAATCGGCGGTGGTGAACAAGTTCAAGGACATGATTTTCCTTCCCATCGAAACCTCGGGCGAAGGCGAAGTCAACGCGCACAGCCGGGTGCAGATGGCGCTGGGCGAAGCCAAGGTAAAGGCCAAGACGGAGTTCGAACAATGTCTGAAGTCTACGGGCAAGAGCCTTGACGAAATTCGCGAGTACATCGCGGAGCATCCCGAACTGAAGCGGCCGTTCTATCATGTCCCGCACCGCGACGGAATCGCGGGCACGGCGGCGCAATTCATCCTGCATGTGAACGATCGCATGGACAAGAGCACGCGGCTTTTCCGTCGTGCCCGGGTGCCGGGGATCGCGCTTCCAAACGCTGCCTAAGCGATTCGGGCCGGCAGTGCGTGCTGCCGGTCCTTGCTTTTCTCGCTCGAACCTTTTCTCGCTCGAACTGATCGGAGAGATTGAATGCACGACCATTCGAATGGACATGAAAAGCCGGCGCCCGAGTTATTTCAGATTGCGCCAGCTCCTGTTATTTACAAAAAACCGCACGACCATCAGACCAAGTTCCTGGTAGGTCTCGACGTAGGCTCGACCACAGTCAAAGCCACCGTCGTCGACGCTGCGAGCGACCAGATTCTGTGGCAGGACTACCAGCGGCATGAGACCAAACAGCCGGAGAAGACTCTGGAATTCCTGCGCCGCATGGAAGCTGAAGTCGGAATCAATCGCCACAACACCCGGATGTTTATGACCGGCTCCGGCGGTGGCGGAATCGCGGAACAGATTGGCGCGAAGTTTGTGCAGGAAGTGACGGCGGTATCGCTGGCCGTCGAGAAACTGCATCCCGAAGTATATTCCGTGATCGAGCTAGGTGGGCAGGACGCGAAAATCATTGTGTTCAAAGATGACGACGAGACTGGGCGCAAGAAAAAGATCCCGTCCATGAATGACAAGTGCGCGGGCGGTACCGGCGCAGTCATCGACAAGATCAACGCCAAGCTGAAGATTCCCGTTGCTGAGCTTGCACTGCAAGGCTACCGCGGTATCAAACTGCACAAAGTGGCTGGCAAATGCGGTGTGTTCGCCGAGACCGATATTAATAGCCTGCAGAAAGTAGGAACGCCGCCGGATGAGCTGATGGCTTCGCTATTCGAGGCCATCGTGCTGCAGAACCTGAGCGTGCTAACCCGCGGCCACACGTTGCGACCACATGTTTTGCTTCTGGGTGGGCCAAACAGCTTCATTAAAGGCATGCGCGAGGCGTGGCAGGCGAACATTCCGCGCATGTGGCAGGAGCGCAAAGTTGCGGTTCCGGACGGCGCGAAGCCCGAAGATCTGATTAAGGTTCCAAGCAATGCGCAGTACTTCGCGGCCCTGGGCGCGATTGAATTTGGCAAGAGCGAAGAAGATTGCGTGGGCTGTTATCAGGGCTACGAAAAGCTGGTTTACTACATCGAGTTCGGGCGCCAGGAGGAGAAAGCGAAATCGGGCGGCAAAGGGCTGGTTTCGAAAGATGGCGAACTCGACGCGTTTAAAGAATCGTATCG
>Ga0209006_10005975_pt1 | contig 11054 bp, 11 predicted proteins | sample JacPin_JW_Ref_O2_FD_188567 | JGI IMG/M metagenome (GOLD analysis project Ga0209006, IMG submission 188567) | Forest soil microbial communities from Algoma, Ontario, Canada - Jack Pine, Ontario site 1_JW_Ref_O2 (SPAdes) (version 2) | ecosystem: Environmental > Terrestrial > Soil > Boreal... | reverse complement strand
GTCCGTAGCGGCATATCGCTTCGGAACCCTTGCCGCTTTCGCGAGCAGGGCTGCAGTACAGGCTGCCCGATTTTGCGGGGCAGCCGCAGTCTTCATGAGCACATTCCTTCAGGTCAGCGCTGTTTATCACTGTTGACTCCTTCTAAGACCGAGTGGCCGACGCGGTGATACAGTCGGTTTGGCGCACACAAACACCCCGGTTAGTGCCAAATTCATGCGATTGGGTTGCCGGCCGATCTACTGGACTCGTTGTCCTGGCCCGCTGTCCTGGGGCTGCAATTACTTGGATCCCAAAGCGTAGTACTTTCGAGTATTTGCGCTCATAGTTTTTGCTTGGAAGGAATACAGTGATTCTGGTATGGTCGTGAAAGTTTTGGGAAGCGGATTCGGGCCGAAGCCCTCAGCTGGCTGAAAAACTGAGAGCAGATCTTAACAGTTTAAACAAGACCCGCAATCAAGCTCCCGTTCTAAGCCCTGACGCGCACCGCTCGCGCGAGGGGATGCAGTTTCGCAAGCAGTTCTGAAACGCAAGCCAATAACCTAATTTGGAGAAGTGTAGTATGCCGAAGTATCCATTGCTGAAGGTGTGCCTGCTGGTTATTTGCGCTCCATCCCTCTTCGCTGGTGTGACGGTCAGCACGCCCTCCAATAATTCGACCCACCAGGGATCGGTTCCCTATGCCGCCTCGGCTTGGACTTCGTGTGACAAGGGCGTTGCCTCCATGGGAATTTACACGGCCCCCGGAGTTTTGTCGTATGTAGTCAACGGCGCCTCTCTAAATACAAATTTGAATCTCAGCCCGGGAACCTACAACACTGTGGTCGAAGCTTGGGATTACTGCGGCGGAGCATCGACGGCTAGGGTTACCGTTACGGTCAGTAGAAGCGGGCAATCAGGCGTGCACGTAACCTCGCCTGCGAACGACAGCACGGTCGGCTCCTCGGTCAATTTCACGGCTACAGCGACCACGTCCTGTTCGCGAGGCGTTTCTGCGATGGGAATCTACACAGCGCCTTATCAACTGGCATATGTGGTAAACGGCGCCAGCATGAATCACGCTCTGGGACTCAACCCGGGGACATACCACACAGTCGTGCAGGAGTGGGACAACTGCGGAGGCGCCGCCACCACTCCAGTTACGATTACCGTAAATGGAGGCGGCGGAGGCGGAAACACATTCTCGAATGTTCAGCACAGCGGCGGCTGGGGCGTGTACGGGCAGGGGCCGCCAAATTTTGTTGACTGCTCGCCTTCGCCCTGCGACGGCATCTCTTTCTGGATGGCCCAGGGCGTAAAGTCGCCCTCCATGAGCGGGGATGCCGCTGCATTCAATGTCGGGGGAAGCGCTCCTTACTCTGATGCACTGTTTAACAATCATTTGATCGGCGATTTGTCCTCCCAAGGAATGCCCGACCACGATCACACTCTGGTTCCCACTCTCCACAACTTTACCTACGACGTGTGGTTCTTCGGAAGCAACTTAGGCCTCTCGCAGGCTTTGGAGTTTGACCTGAATCAGTTCTTCGGCGGCATGGGTTTCATCTGGGGTCATGAGTGCCGCATCGCAGGCGGTAATGAATGGGATGTTTGGGACAATCAGAAGGCCCGTTGGACCGCCACTGGTATCCGCTGCTACCCGAACAACAATGCCTGGAACCATCTTACGATCAAGGCGCAGCGGACCTCGAACGACGAATTGCTATATCAGTCCATTACTCTCAACGGAGTGACCAACACCCTTAACTGGACCTTCGGCCATGGGTCCGCTCCTGGCTGGTACGGCGTTACCCTTAACTATCAGCAGGATGGCAATAACAAGCAACAGTCCTACGACATATATCTCGACAATCTGAGCTTCAGTTATCAGTGAGGGACAAGATGAGGACGTAGCGGGTGTATGCCCTTTCATTGTTAACCTGTTTCGACTAGACGAACCAGCAGAATGCGGACCCGTTCCCGGGTCCGCATTTTCACGCGCCTTTCCCCTTTCCAGTTCCGGAATTTTTCCCAGCCGTAACACGTCGGTAACTTGGAACTGCTCGAAGTAACGGTACACAATGGGACAAGCGCTGCTCTCTCCTGCGACCGCTCGCGCAGGCGAGGATTTCCATTCGGCGCGGCAATGATCGAGAGAGTTCTCGAACATTCAGTCCTTGCAATGAAACTCTGAAAGCCGCAAATTCACTTATGGATGACCGCAGAAGCGAGCGCTTTGGGAGATACGAGATCCTGGCTGAACTTGGGCGGGGAGCCATGGGTGTTGTCTACAAGGCTCGCGATCCCAAGATTAATCGCTGGGTGGCGGTAAAAACAATTTCGTTAGCCGGGCAGCCACCGGAGGACGAACTGGAGTATCGCGAGCGCTTTCACCGCGAAGCGGAAGCAGCAGGGCGCCTTTCGCATCCCGGAATTGTCACCATCTTCGACGTGGGCGAGGAACCGGAGACGCGGGCTCCTTACATCGTGATGGAATTTGTAGGGGGGCAGTCTCTCGACAAGCTGCTTTCCGGTGAAGACCGGAGGTTGCCGCTGGAAGCCGCGCTCCAGCTGACCCATGAACTGGCGGAAGCGCTCGATTGCGCTCATGGCCAGGGAGTAGTTCACCGCGACCTAAAACCCTCCAACATCCTGCTAACGGAGGAGGGACACGCCAAAATTGCAGACTTTGGCGTAGCCAAACTGAACCTTGCCAACCACACTTTGGCCGGTCGGGCCTTAGGAACTCCTGCTTATATGTCGCCGGAGCAACTGAATGACGAGGCCGTGGACGGCCGCTCGGATTTGTTTTCCTTAGGCGTCGTTCTATACACGATCCTGACGGGTTACAGACCATTTCAGGGAAATAGTGCCCTCACGGTTTCCTACAAAGTAGTTAACCGCGACCCTATCCCCGCGACAGTGTTGGAAACCGAATTGCCGCAGGGACTTGACTACATCATTTCTCGAGCCATGGCAAAAGATCCGGCACAGCGCTATCAGCGCGGCATGGAAATGGCTTTGGATATCCAGGATCTGCGGGAAGGGCGCGAGCTATGGAGTAAGGCAAAACAACCAGGTTCAACACCGACCCGCACGGCTACAGTCCTCGGCGAGAAGGACAGGCAGTCGGCGACGGCGAGGATCGGTACAGTAGTAAAACCTCGGTCATCGAAGCTTGTGCAATCACCGCAAAACTGGGCGGCGGAAAAACTGATGGCCAACATGAGGAAGAAATCCCTCGTCGGTATCGTGTTCTTGATGGGACTCTTACTCTTCGGCCTTCGCCTCGGCCACGTAGCTTCGCCCAAAGCAGCGTCAGCTCGAAGCGGCCTGGAAAAAACCATTGCGACGCCGTCTCAATTCGGAGAGGAGATGGACGGCAAGTCCGCGGCGGCGCCGCCTGCGGCGGTTCCATCCGCGACAGGTCCCAGTCGCGATACTCCAACCCCTCAAGCATTGCAGTCGATCGCCCCAAAACCAAGGAAGGCCCTCATCGCCATTTACGAGCGGCCAATCCCTCTTGCGGCCAAAGCAGGGCTGGTCGCCACCAGTTCAGCTGCAGTGCCTGCGGTCACAATACCTGCCACACTGGGCATCGAGGTAGATCACAAATTCGCCGAGGCGCATCTCTCCATATGGGTAGATGATCAGTTGAGCTATACCCACACTCTGGAAGGAACTGACAAGAAACATTTGGTCGTGTTCCATCATGTTCAAGGCCACGAAATTCACTCCATGCAGATTCAGCCAGGAAACCACCTTCTGCGCGTCCAAGTCATATCCGAGTCGTACTCCTCCAGCCAGTCGGTGACGGGGGCTTTCGCCAGTGGGGCCGAAAAGGTGCTGCGGATTTACTTCGACAAGCGCGCAGAGATGAACCTGAAACTCGAGTAATCCTACATTCCCGTTCATCTCGTGGAACTAGCTTTTTGTCCCTGACTTCGACTTCGTTCACTACTTGCCGCACGTTCGGAACTGTTGACGTCACCTTTTCCACCTGCGCACGATTGGACCCACGCTTGGACCCTGAGCTGACGTTACCCTTCAAGGTCACAACTCCATTCTTGACGTCGTAGGGAACGCCTTTCGGAAGACCGCTTTGAATAAGGGCAGCGTCAACATTTTTAGCAATGGCCTTGTCGAGATCCGTGTTCACCGTACGCGCGTCGCTTTCCGCGCCGGGGGGAAGCACAATTTCGTCTGCGACGACCTGCCCTCCTTGTCCTGCCATCGAATTCGCAATCGAGTCGGCTTTGGCTTTATCTCCGTCGGCAGCCACCTTGCCGGCGAGAGTGACGACTCCCTGGTCACGGTCTTGAGCAACTGAAATATTGTGGAGGCCAGCTTGATCCAACGGTTTGCGAATGCTGTCGGCGTGTTCAAGCAGCTTCTCCCGAGGGAGATTCAGTCTTCATCGTTTCCGGCTTGCCATGCGATGGCCGATGTATTTCCTGTCGCAGCGTCGACCTTTGTTCGTCGGGGAAATTGGAAACCTCCTACTGCTTGACTTGCCACCCTTGGTGATCTGACGTTTTATTCCGGAAGCGTGTTCGTAAGCGGGATCGGCAGTAAGTACACCTTTCGTTCCGACCAATGTGTATCGACTGATGTCGGCGGCCAAAGCTGCAGGTGAAAGTAGCAAGCCTTTCATCTGGAAAGCGCATGACGACAGGCGTCATCTCGTCGACTTTTTCGAACCGGGGCTCGCCGTTGTTTGCGCTGCAGGCCAAGACCGATGTAGGCTCAGCCCGGAACAGATAACGGGCGGCATTGATGCAATAGAAATCTTCGTTCCCTTTCCGCGTTTCGTCTTTCCGGCCTTATGTCCCCTTTTTTAGCCGGTGCGAAACTCGCGTCGATAAACGCCTCCCGGACATCGATGCCGCCTTTGGCACTAAGCTTCAAGGCCAGAGCAGTCATGATCTTGGTCATAACACCCGAGCGAACCCACTGCTGAAAGCGCCTATGACAGGTCTGGAACGAGGGGTATCTGTCGGGAAGGTCCGCCCAGGGCGCACCGGTCCTCAATACCCACAGGATGCCGTTAATGAGTGAGCGTCAGAGGAAGCACACAGTTGACTCAATATCCTGATTCCTTGTCCAGGTCAGCGGGCAGTTTCCAGAGACGCGGAACAGGGTCGTTGTCGGTGGTGTCCAATTTGTCATGGGGACTCTAGGAACGACTCGGACGATGCTGCGCTACCTCTCCGTGTTTGTCACGCTTACACTCCAACTGGCACTTTCGATAGGTTGCGCGAAGCAGCAATTTGTCCTAGCCAACATCACGCCCGCTGAGTCCACGTTGACTCAGCCAGTCACTAACTCCACTCTCATCGAGAAAGCGCTTGATGAACTTCGCGTGCGCTTTCCGAAAGATATCGTGATCGGATTCGAGGAACGTTTTGACCCGCGTCCTGACAGAGAGCCCCAAGTCGATCTCGGCCCCCCGAGCCTCTCTCTCGATGAAGTTCTGAACCACCTTCGGAGCATCGATCCGAAATATCACGTCGAACTTTTGCAAGGGAGGCTGGTCCGCGTATATCCAGCCAACGAAAGTGCGGATCCCATTGGTCTGCTTGATGTCCGCTTACGACTATTCTCCATGCCGCAGGACTCGTGCCTCCGTCAGGCAATCGAAAACATTGATGAAGGGCTCCGTGGGTATGCTCTTGAACTAACTACGCTTCTGGCCGAGCGCCAGCGTGCCTGGTATCGGAACCATGGCCAGGAGGTTCCGGGGCAAGTAGGGGACATTCTGGGTAATTGTTTTTCCCTCGCGGCGCCCGGCCCCGTGCATCGCAACATCACCGTGCGCGATGCTCTGAATTTGATGGCCGAACGGAGCCTGCAAGTAAGTCGGAGTGAAGTGACCCCCAACGATCCGATCTACCCACCCTACAAACCGGTGTCTTGGAAGTTCCGCTTCCGCCGCGAGCCCGACTCTGCCACCGGTCTTGGAGGGATACCTCTGTTCCAGACTTTCTAGCTCTGGATTGTCTCGAAAAGTTGGCTGCGTTTGGCGGTCCAGGCAGGAGCGCTGTGAATGGGCGTAACCCGCTTCTGATGGGACGAACTCTTCATGCAGAGCACATTAACTTTGGCCAGCTGCAGCCATAGTTCAAACATAGGTTGGGTCATCCGGCCCCGGCATCCGGTAGCCACTGTAATGTCTTAACGAAATGCCTTAGCCGCCGACGTAAGGCCGATTACTGGAGTTCGTTCTCTTTGGTGCCCGATGAAATCCAGTAGCGAAATCTACCGACGATTGGCGACTGGCTTTCGATCCACCACAGAACGCAGAGTGTGAGTGAGAATATTGGGACGGTGGGCTCGCATTCGTCTACAAAACGTCTCGCGAAGTTGCCATACTGATAAAGCAACCAGGAACCAGGCTAGGCTGGCCATCATGAGCACGGTCGCGGTTTTCCACTCGCGCATTCTCAACCAAACCACCAAAGCGAATGTAATCAGACCGAGCCCTCCCAGGACGGCTCCCGCGACGTCTACGGCCGCGGCCGCTCTGCCGCGCTCCGCGCCTTCATATCCGGCGCGCTCTTTTTTCTGTTGTTCTCTTTTCTTTATGAGAGTGGCTGTCGCAGGGATTATGGCGGGAAATGCCAGAAAGAGGCCGCCGATTTCAGGACCAAACCGTTTCGCGGCCAGTCCCGCCAACGCTGTGATGGCCCCGCCCATGAAGAAACGAAACACAAATTCGTACCATTTCGTGCCTTTCAGGCCGGCGGTATCTACCTTAATCTTCACTCCTTACCTCAAAAAGCCATACCACAACCCAAAAGCACAAGCGACCCAAATCCCTATCCCGAGCGTGGTGGCCGACAGGACTTGCATTCGTCGCCGAATCATTAGCCGACTTATGATGGCGGCATAGATAATAAATGCAACAGCGCCCAGAACCATTGACCTGGCTTCTATGCTCGCGTAGGTCTTCCCTTCTTTCATAACCGTGAGCACCATCGTGGCTAGAGAAACCGAAGGGGCCGCTCCAAAAAGTCCTGCAAAGCTTTTGGGCTTTAGCAATTCGCCCAGCATGGCGAACGCTGAAACGGCCACGCCTCCAATAATTATCCTCAAGAGAATATCTTTCACAAATTCTTTCCGCCTTACGTTCCCGCCACCTGACTCTTCTCCAGAACTCCGTGTCGCTTCTGCAGCCATTAAGAAATGCGGGGAGTCGGGATCGACTCCCCGCTATCGACCGACGGATATCGATCAAGCGGCTCTGCGCGACTTCCGTTTTTCCTTAGGTTGTTCTGCTTCCTCGCCTCCCGAATCCCCTTGCTGGGCCTCGACGTTGATTTCCTTTGCTAATTCGGTCAGCTTCTCGTCAGTTTCCTTTTCTTCCGCCAAGGTCTCCCTGAGGAGGGATGCTTGCTCCGACTCGCCAAGAAGCTCCGCATAGGCAATGACCGTGCCGTAACCAGCGATTTCATAGTGCTCCACGCGTTGAGCGGCCGAGATCAGCGCGGCGTCCATCATGCCATCTTCAAAGTCTTCTTCCATGATCTCTGCACCCTCTTTCACCAAACCTTCCATTCCTAAACATTTCTTGCCCGTACCCTTTTCCCCCAAGGTTTCGAATATCTGCTGCAGACGTTCAACGTGCCCTCGGGTTTGCTCCAGGTGCTCCTCGAATCCCTGGCGCAATTCATCGGACGATGCTGCCTTAGCCATCTTCGGCAACGCCTTGGTAAGCTGGTTCTCAGCACTGAACAAGTCTTTAAGTTCTTCCAGATACAGTTCTTTCAGAGAATTCTTAGTCATGGTTCTCCTCGTTATCTAAGATTTGCCCGCGGACAGCGGCTCAATTTATGTTTCGTTAGTTGCAAAACAAGAGTGAGCGGGATGGTTAAGATCAAGAAGGGAACTAGAGTTTGCACTTTCTAAAACGCCGGGCTGACCACCTGACCCTGAAATCATAGTTGGAATTCTATTCGTGCCATCACCAGGCAACGAGGCTGTACCCCTCCGGTAAAGTCTGTAGGATTTTCGCCGCCGCTAATAGGCGGTCAGATTCACTTCATCCAACCATACGTTGTAGGGGTCTGCGTTGGAATCTAAGTCCATTTGAAACGCAGTATCAATCTCTTCTAAATCCCATCCCTGCTGATTATTGTAGTAAGTGTCGACGCTGTAAACTTGACCGTTGACGGCTAGGGAAATGTAGTGCACCTGACTTCCGACGCGCTCGACGTTCCAGGTCAAATGGTTCCAGGTGTTCGCCGGAAAGGAATTACAAGGGACGGTCGTTTCCCGCCAGGTCGAGTTCGCGTCGTCCCAAATGTCCCACATCCCTGGTGTCTCGCCTTTGAAGTTGCACTCAGAACCCCATGTCCAGCGTTGCGGCGTGCCGGCTCCGGTGTCGTCATAAGCCTGATTGAGATCAAACTCCAGGGCCTGCGGGCTCTCGGGATGGTCAATCCAGAAATACAGGTCGTAGGTAAAATGGCTGACGTTATTTCCGCCGGCAATAGGATTGAAGTACAGCATGTTGGAATATCCGGTTGGCCCGCTAATGCTGAACTCGGCCGATTTGCCATCCATCGAGGGAGTGGATTGGCCCTCTGTCATTGTCGAAACAGCAGTACCCAGCCCCGCGGCACAGAGTTGTCCCGCACGTTGAGATCCCGCGGGGAAGTTCGCCGAACACGATTGCCATCCTGGCATATTTTGGATGCCGCTGATGACTGTCTGCGACTGAGACGTCACCGTAACGCTTATCGGGATAGCCGAGACGTAACCACTCGAGTCTTCCGCCATAACCACCATGGTGTGTTGACCAGGCGGGGTGAAGATTTGCGTATTGATAGAATTCGAAGACGTGTAGTAGACGGATACGTTATCGACATACACGCGCATGAAAAAAATGGGGTTCTTCGGAGTCGCTGAAGCCACTACGTTGATGGGAGAAGTCATGCTCGCCGCTGCAGTCGGGTTCGAAACGGTCAAGGGAAAATCGTTCGACCCTTTTCCCCAGGCCGAATTCGCTGGGTCCTGCGCGATCGGCGCAGGAAGTGTACTGGCGCTGGGGGACCACGTAACTGGTACGGGAGGGGTTGAAGGGTAAGAAGGCTGCGACGGGGCCGGAGTTGGTGCGGGGGTCGTCGGAGTTGGGGTGCTGGGCGTGCCGCAGCCGGACACGACCAAGCTTAAGACAATCAAGAGCAACGTTCCTAAAATAGATTCGACGCTACGCCGGGCAAACACTGCTCGCATTCTCCAACCTCCAGGATCCGAAAAAGGGTGGCCAACGCAGGAAGTCCAGGATCGGGAGCGGCGAACAACAGGTCACCATACGTGTGGGCCCTCAAACTATGACGGCCCGAGGATTGTTCCTGCAATACGGGCATCACCGTAAGGGACAGCGAGGCCTGGCCCCAATTCCGTAGAGTCGCTCGCACGCAATAATTTTCTACGCAATATCTTTTTCTGTGCCTACGGTAACTTGGGGATTTGCCTTATCGCGCCGGCAAGGGAGACTAGCTTTACACTTTAGTGAGGTTAGATATATGCCTGAACGACAAACCATCGAGCGAGCTCGAGAGGACGCGCGGGAGGGAAGATCTCCGTCGACGCAAGCGGGAGAATTCGTACGTGAAGAAATTCATCACGTTCGCGAGGGAAAACATGGGGCCCGATCACCTCAGCAGGCAATTGCTATCGGATTATCGAAGGCTCGTCGAGCGGGAGTAAAACTGCCTGCCCCAAAAGGATCTCCACAGTTCGGAAAAAAGCGACTCAAGATGAACGAGCCGCTGAACGCAGGAGCCAACCATCGAGCAGACGTTCGCGGGCGACGGAAAAGGGACTGCAGCATGAAGGTCATCGCTCCGCCAGTACGGCAGCACTCTCTCGGCAAGCCAAACGAACTGCGGCAAAGCGGGGAAAGCGTGCGCGGAGCCATAGTGCAACGAAGGCTGCCCACAGAAGAAAAGCGCATTCCTGACATGGAAGGCCGACTCGACTTTATCAGGTCACCAGATCGAGCGGTCCAGCGCGCGAGGCGAAGTGACTTTTAATTAAGTGTGATTGCATATTGCACCAACCACCAATGTCCGGATCGATGAGTTGACAGCCGACGCTCACTCAACTTCCTCCCCGACCATCTCAAGCGTGACTCGCCTCATCCCTTGGTGAACGCGTTTTGATACTGCGGACGCAGTACCACCCGCAGGGGATTCCGGTACAGGGCAACCACTCCCGGGAAACACCTCATCTCCTGTTCGCGCGGTGGAATGTTCGGAATTGATTCCGCAGCGTCCGGGGCACGAAAGAAAAGAGGTAGAGATGTGCAAAGCAGATACAACTTTACGTCGCTCGCAATCGTCCTTGCTTTTGCGATCAGCGCACAAGCAAGTGGACAAATGTCTCAAGCATCAGATCTCGATCTGCCGGCCAGCTTCGCCGGGAGCACGCTGACATGTTCACAAACACCCGCCGCCATCCGGCTTCCCCCGCCCCTTGTGGCACGGGCAAAGGTCAAAGCCCGGCTTTTGACTCTTCTGCGCGACAGCCTCTACGACGATACAAAAGGCATCGTGAATATCGCGCGGGAAAAAGAGATAAAGAAACTTGCAAATAAATTAAGAAGGGAGAGTGACTAAGGTCGCGCTTCCACCTGCCATCTTTGGAAGGTACGCAAGGGCTTCGCTTGAGGGGCAAACTCCACTGCCATAAATGGCATCGAAGCATCGTCTCGCGCAAATGTAGTATTGTGCTTCTTTGTGCACAAAGAAGAATTGCCGCCGCAAGCCGCCGCCCAATTCAGGTAGCGGCTCGCAAGCTATACGGCGCCATCTTCAACGACTATCCTATTCCTATACTTGAGGAGCTACGACCCATGCAGTTGGCGCTCGATCCTAATGCATCGCGCTGCTCGAAGGGCCGATCCCGGCCCAGGAGCCAGCAATAGATGGCTGGTCCTCCTTCACCAATCGTCTGGCCCGGCCGACCTTACCCCTTGGGCGCAACCTGGGACGGCGAGGGCGTCAATTTCGCGCTGTACTCCGAACACGCCGAGAAGGTGGAGTTATGCCTGTTCGATATTTTAGGCAGA
>Ga0209006_10005974_pt1 | contig 11054 bp, 8 predicted proteins | sample JacPin_JW_Ref_O2_FD_188567 | JGI IMG/M metagenome (GOLD analysis project Ga0209006, IMG submission 188567) | Forest soil microbial communities from Algoma, Ontario, Canada - Jack Pine, Ontario site 1_JW_Ref_O2 (SPAdes) (version 2) | ecosystem: Environmental > Terrestrial > Soil > Boreal... | reverse complement strand
TAGGTTCGGTAACCGCGAATAGATCGTCGTCTACGTTCGAAATAATGGCGAGTCGAAAAAGATCCCGAAGTTCACGGAGAGCTCCAACCGAATCTGGCCACGGCTTCCACCCTTTCAGAGACTCCGCCAAAGAACCTGCTTCCTGTTCGGTGGGTGTGAATCCAAATCGTTCTCCGAACTGTTTCACCACAGATTCAAGGACTTCGCGGTAAGAATGATACTTTCCTGACTCCGCTTTAGCTTCAAAATCTCCATAACATTGCAGGGTGGTGACGTCGTCTGTGTCCTTGCCGTGGGTCGCAAGAACTCGGTGTAGACAACGCAGGATTCCATCTTCCCAGTTGATGAGAGTGCCGTAACAATCGAAGGTAAGGACTTCGAATCTACTGAAGTCGAGCATGCGATCACGTCACAGGAGCGCAATTTTAGCCGCGAAATCCGGGCAGAGTGGGAGCTTTCTCTTCTGATTCGACAGCGCGCTCGGCTTCGGGCCCGTCGGGTTCAAGTCGATCGGCCTCGGGCAGATCCACAGACGATGCGCCCTCTGGAGGAGGAGGTACCTTGGGCGTAAGAAACTTGGCGCTGTTCAGTAAGGGACGGCCAAGCGATGGATTGTAGCTTGTCCACGCGCTCTCCAGATCCGACTCGCGCTCAAATTGTGCGCGCATTGCCTCCATCTTGGAATCCAAATCATCCATGTAGTGCAAAAGAAGCGCTTCCGGAAACATCGGCAACTTCGGCGACCCGAATTCATATTCGCCATGGTGGCTGATGATCAGGTGTTCCAGCAGAGTTTTGAGTTCCACGGGAAAATCCGGAAATAACGCCAGCTTCGCCTGGAGCATCTCCAGTTCAATCACCATGTGCCCGAGCAACTGTCCACGAGTAGTGTAGGAAAACGAACGATTGTAGGCCAGTTCGTGAATCTTGCCGATATCGTGGAAAAAGGCGCCGGTCAGCAATAGATCACGATTTACCTGCGGATAGTTGCGGCAGATCAGATCGCAAGATCGAAAAAGTGAAACCACGTGATCGAGTAGTCCGCCGATATAGGCATGGTGCAAGGTCTTGGCGGCAGGAGCGTTGCGGTAGGCCGTTGCGATTTGCGGATCGGCCATGAACGCCTGTACCAGCGACTTTAAATGAACGTTCTGAAAGGAGAATACGAAGTCAGTGAGAGTTTGCCATAATTCGTCGATATCTCGAGTGGTTTTCGGAAGGTAGTCGGAAAACTCAATCTCGGAATCACCCAGTTTTCGCAGCTTGTGAATGGTGAGCTGAAAACGATTCTTATACTTATTCACCAGCCCTTTTATCTTAAGAAAGTCATCCTGCTCAAAAGCATTCAGGACTTCTTCCACGTTGTCCCACATCTTGGCGTCGAGCTGTCCGCTTCGATCGCCAAGAGTCAATGCGAGGTAAGGCTCACCGGTTTTCTTGGGCTTGATCTGCTTGGCTACAACAACGAAATTGGAAGTGATGATCTTATTTTCATGGCGGGTACAGTCGTTGATGTAGAAATCCTTCATCTTCTCCACGAGTGTAAACCAGAAAGCAACGCGGTGGGGAAGCCCGCTTTTCGGGTCGATAGCCGGACTATTTAGAATCGAGCCTAAAGCACGCCAAGGAACTTCTTTTTCTTCTTTTTCAGATTCTTGGCTTCGGTATCTCTAGCCGCCGCAGTCTCAATGGGCTTGGTCTGGTTCGGACTGGCGCCCGAGTCTGTGTAGCCTTCGCGTATGTCGATGTAAGCTTCTTCCCGCAGCTTGGTGAGATAGGCCCGAAGAGCCGGCTGAAGCTTGTCGTAATAGAGAGCGTCCATGATCTTGGGTTCAACATCTTTCATGGGCGGGATGCCAGCCATCTGGTGATCGGTGACTTTCAATATGACATAGCCCTGTTTTGTCCGGATCACGTCCGTCACTTCACCGGCCTTCATGGCGAAAGTTCTATCTTCTAATTCCTTGGCCAGAGTACCGCGCTTGAACACCCCCAGATCCCCTCCCTGGGCTGCGGAAGGGCCGGCGGAATTCTTCTTCGCCACGTCGTCAAAATGCGCACCACCCTTGATTTGTTTCAGCACATCATTTGCTTTGGCTTCCGCAGCAGCGAGCGCGGCGGCCTCGGCTTCCTGCTTGGCTTCGTCGGCGGGCGCGGCGTTGCTGTCGGCGTTGGCGTCGGCCGCAACCTTATCCGCTTTGGGCTTCTCCGCCGGCTTTTCCGTGGCGATCAAAATCTCGCTCAAACGGATCGTCTCCGGCTGCTCCATCTCACTCTTGTGCTCCGCGTAAAACTTCTGCTGTTCATCCGTAGAGATGTTGAGGTGGGAGCCGACTTCTTCACCGATCACTTTTTGCGTAATGATCTGGTTGCGCATGTTCTGCTTAAAGTCTTCGTAGGAAATGCCCTGCGCCGTGGCGGCTTTTTCCAACTCCTCCATGGTTTCCAGCTTCATATCTTTGCGCATCTGGTCGAGACGCTTGATGAGGTCAGTGTCGCCGGTAATCCCCAGATCTTTGCCTTTTTCGAGCAGGAGTTGCTGATCGATCAAATCGCGCAGAATATCCTTTTCGCGCTGTGTAAACAGCTTATCCGCATCGCTCGGGGCCTGCTGCTTGACGTCATCTTTCAGCTGATCTTTGCTACGCAGGAACTCAGAGCGTGTAATGATCTGGCTATTCACACGGGCGACAATTTCTTCGACGACCTGCGCACTAGCGAAGGCCGACAGGCAGGCGAGGCCAAGAATAACCAAAACCAATTTCTTCATAAATTCGGATGAGGCCACTACGCCGCCTCGGACTAGCGGGCGAAATTAGGGTGCAGCCGTCTAGATATTTTACTACTTCATGGCGTCGAAAACGGCCGCACATTGAGTTTTTGATGCCTTGGCGATTCCGTCAGGCATGCGCGGCTGCCTATGCCGCTCTTACAAACACGAGAGCGGTCATATCGTCAGGAACCAGAGGTGCGCAGGTGAACTCACCGACTGCGTTCAAGATGGATGCCACCACGGCTTGAGCATTCTGCGAAGGCTCCTTCTGCAGCCGTTCATTCACCCGTTCCAAGCCGAATTCCAAATCGTCACTTTCCTCGTCCTTGCACTTACCCTCGACCACTCCCCGCGAGACCAGAAGCAGAACCGCGCCTTTCTCCATGCCCACCGTGGGTGCCTCGCAGGTGGCATGAGAAAACAAACCCAGCGGCAGATTTGTGGAACTGAGTTCTACAATACCCGTGGTGTCGCGCAGCAGGCCTGGAGTGTGCCCGGCATTGGTGTAACAGAGCGTGCCAAATTTTTCGTTGTAGCACCCGATGAAAGCAGGACAGGAAATCACTCCAGCGGCAGCCTCCATCAAACCCCGGTTCAGCCGGAGGCAGAGTTCGACCATGGCTTCGGATTCGTTGAAGTCGGGCCGCGAAAACAAGTCTGGACCGAGAGTACGGAATAAATGTTCGGCTGCAGAAAGGACTTTTTGATTATTCTCGCGCCGTCCAGCAACGTCAAGCAGGCCAAACAAGACGCGCTCCGGGCTGACCCGCAAAGAGTCGTAGAAATCTCCGGCTACCCGTTTTCCGTATGTGCTGGCTGCAATCTCCGCACCTTCGATCTTTGGGAACTCGTTCGCGACAGGTTCTGAGGAGGGGGAAGGCTCCTGCACCCGGGGTTGAAATAGAGAGCACATAATTGCGGGGGTGAACCGAAACTAGCACAACAGCCTGTCCGGAGCAAACAATTGGTTGTTGATATTTTTCGGGCGCAATTGGCTAGTCACCGTACTTGTCGCCTAGATATTTTGCAACTTCAGATTCGAGTTGCCCATAATCGGAGTGAATCGTAGCCCGCAGAGCAGCCTCCGTGGAACTGCCTTCACTGAGCCGCTGCAGAATTCTCTGGATGTCTCCCATTCCGTAAGCATCATTTATGTAAGAGACCGCCGCCAGCGATTCTGCGTAGGCAACGTAGGCTTCGACCCCGGAGAAACGCATAAAGCTGCCTTCCAGGGCATTCAGCGGGATGTTGCGCTGCGTCTTGAATAACTGACTGATCTGGCGACCTTCGCTCCCAAGGGACTTTGGTTCAAGAAGCTGAGCAATTCCCTCATGAAGCCACGGTGGACAACGCCCTCCGGAAAGTTGATTGATGAACGTGTGCGCCAGTTCATGCTTCAGAACCCGTGCCAGTTCCGAGGTCATGGAACTCAGCCCGCTGATCGGAATACGCAATTTGCCGTCGTTCAAGGCACCTGACCAGGAGGGGGCGCGCGTCACGTCAAAAAATGCTTGTTCCGTATAGAGCGTGACTAGAATATTGTCACGTGGTGGTAATCCGAGATCTCGAGAGAGATCGTCGTAGTCGGATTCGAGGGCTGCCAAGATTTGCCCGCGAAATGCCTCCGAGGTCTGCTTGCCCTCATAGTGCAGGACAAAATGGTTGCTTTCGCGCTGCGCGAAATCGCTCTCAACATTCTGTTCTCTCTGCGCCTTTGCCAGGTACTGTTGCACGTTCGCGTCAGGGCGCAACTCCAGCGAATGCTTCCATGAAGCAACCGCCTCTTTGGTACGGTCGGAAGCCTGCTGCGCGTATCCCAGCACAGTGTAGGCGTCGGGCGAGTTGGGTGCTGCGTTCACGGCCCTTTGAGCGTAGGGCAGCGCTTGGGAAGGCTTTCCTGTCCGCACCAGCAGAGCCGCATAGTAGATGAGAACAGTGGAGTTTTCCGGCTGGAAGCGGAGGGCGCTATCGAAATAGCGCCGTGCCTGATCGATATTTCCGTGGTCGAATTCGAACTTCCCGGCGATAAAATCCACAGTAGCGCTCAGGTCGGCATTTCCCTTGTTCTCCAATTTTGCGAGCGCCTCAGGATCGACCTTCCCGTCCTTCACGATGGTCTGTGGCAGGTCGCCTTCACCCGCAAGGTTGTCGACTGGATTGAACGCGGGAAGTTCTATGGCGCTTTTGCTCGAAATCGCAGGCATACCGCCGGCCTCAATGCGTTCCACCGAGGCCTTGGGGATGGCATAGGTATCGTCACCCACTTCGTACTCATAACGGTTGCCAGATTCGCGAACGTGGTCGACGAGAATTGTGCGGCCGTTCTTCAGATGGATGGTATCCGCCGAGGCGGTCAGGCAGCCAAGGCCCATTAGGATGGCGAAAGTAGTGACACGAAGCCCCATTCAAGCGCATTCTAACAATCGTGGGCACACTTCCCTACGTGACCAAAGTTCCAGCCCTGCGTCGATTCGCAGGGCTGACACTGCCGTTGTTGTTTCTTTCGTGTGCCCTCAGCAATGCCCAGACAACGCAAATTCAAAAGCCGGGGCCGGCGCAGTCTCTTTATCTACGGCTGAGTAGTACCGAACTCGATCCCGGCCGAGTCTTTCGCGTGCGTGACAGCTCACTGGATCGACCTGCCGTCCATATCACGCTGGAAGATGGGACGATTGCCTTCACAAAAGATATTCTCGGCAAAATTACTGGCGCCTTCTTCGAAGGCGATGGCGAAGTGCTGCTGGTTCCCCCGAACGAGGCCGAGCGAAAGTCGATGAGCCTATTCACAGGAATGGCAATTCTTGAAGAGCGTTTTACCACCGCGTACCTGCGCTTCAATGACAATACCGCCGCCGAACTCCAACCCGGACTGCGGGAACCGGAAGATCCGCAGGCCTTTGTGGCTCGCTGGAACGAAACGGCGACCACCCTGGCACAAGCGGACGCCATGCGAATGCTGGCAAGTTTCAGCGAGTTGCTCCCGATCTCCGAGCCGGCGTCAGGCAAAGAATCCGCCTCCTCAGATCCAGTGAAGCAATCCGATCGCCTCTTGCATGTTCGACTTCAAGGCAACACCTTGGGTGCTTTCGACATTCTTTTCGACTCCGCCGCTGGAGAACAAATCGAGGCCGGACAAACCAAGAGCACCGAAGACGGAACGGTCTATTACAACGTGTGGACTTCGTTTTCGGCGGGCGATATCGGGCGAGGGCATCCCGCACTCGAACAAACTCTTCAAACCCTGCCGGCGGAAACTCAAGTCCGCGATCCGATCTCGGTCCGTAGCTACGTCATTGACGCCCAGGTGAAGCCGCCAAAGGAGCTCGATGCGGAGGTGCAACTCGATCTTGAAGCTTCACACGATGAGTCTCGTTTTCTGGTTTTCGAATTATCGCGCTTCTTAAAGATCCAAACTGTGGAAGAGAACGGGCAAGCCGTCGAGTTTATTCAGAACCCCGCGGTCGAGGGCACCAGGCTCGCCCGCAGTGGCAATGACCTGGTGGCCGTCGTCCTACGCGCTCCCGTGCGACGAGGGCAGAAAATCAAATTGCGATTCGTTTACGGTGGAGAAGTTTTGGCCGAGGCCGGCAAGGGCCTGCTTTACGTGGGTGCGCGCGGTACGTGGTACCCGAACCGTGGTATTGCGATGTCTAATTACGACCTTACCTTTCATTATCCTGCCAGCTGGACATTGGTGGCTACCGGTAAACTAGAGCCGATTTCAGAGCATTCAAAGCCACCCTTGCACGCCATCGCGACGAGCGGAGAAGAAGCGCAAATGTCCCATTGGGTTTCCGAGAGGCCGATCCCGGTTGCAGGGTTTGATCTTGGAAAGTATGTGAAGGCCGTCGCACACGCCGGGAATGTAGACGTAGAAACCTACGCGACGGGAGGAGTGGAACGAGACTTTCCCAGCCGGCCGGCTGAGGTTGAACCACCAATCGAGCCATCGCGTGGAAAGATTAACCCATCATTGGCCACTTCCTCGCCATCCCCATCAAAGAACGCCAACGCCGTGGCGGACTTAACAGCTCGCTCCATCCGATACTACACCGACCACTTCGGTCCATTTCCTTACAGCAAATTGGCTTTGACGCAATTGCCCGGCCGCGAAAGCCAAGGATGGCCAGGGTTGGTTTTTCTGTCCTCGTATGCCTTTCTGACGCCGGAAGAACGGGCGCCACTTCACATGGATGCAGCGCAGGCTTTAGGCGCTCAGTATGTTCCCGCTCACGAAGCTGCTCACCAATGGTGGGGCGATCTGATCACATGGAAAACTTATCGTGATCAATGGGTTTCAGAGGGATTGGCGAATTACTCATCCTTACTGTTTCTGAAGGAAAGCAATCCGATAGGCTTTCGAGAAATGCTCGAGAAGTATCGACGAGATCTGGTTCGGAAAAATAAAGATGGCAGGCTGCCCAAGGATGCAGGGCCTGTGACATTGGGAGGTCGGCTCCTCTCATCGCAATTTCCTGAAGCGTATGAAGCCGTCACCTACGGTCGAGGGACGTGGCTCTTCTACATGCTCCACGCGATGCTACTGGACGCCGCTACGGAGGCCGCGCCGAAAGATTCCAGTCACCCAGGAGTCGCTGATCCGTTTATGCGGGCGCTGCGTACTGTTCGCGAGCGGTATGAAGGGAAAGCCATCAGCACTCGCGAACTGCTAGATGTATTTGCGGAAGATCTGCCGCCATCGTTGCGCTATGAAGGCAAAGCCTCACTGGATTGGTTTCTCGACGGATGGGTAAGCGGCACTTCGCTTCCCAAGTTGGAATTGCAAGCCGTAAAGTTCACCGCTAGGGCAAATGGCGTGACCGTGAGTGGGATACTGCGGCAAAAAGATGGAGAAGATAATTTGGTTACGTCCGTTCCTTTGTATGCAGTCGTGGCAGGAAAGGCGCCGGTATTTCTTGGCCGTGTTTTCGCCGACGGACCGGAAAGCTCCTTTCGCTTGTCTGCTCCTGCCGGGACTCATAAGCTCCTCGTGGATCCGAAGGGAACCATCCTCACCAGTCCGAAGTAGTGCCATTTCGGGAGCAGTCCGAAAGAAACTTTCCCGCAAACGGAAGCGAGCGGGGACCGTTGTGGATTGAACTGTGCGTCCCTCGCCAAGTAACTGATCCCATTATGTTCTGGATCGTTGCTAGTCACAGGCAACCTGGCCCATGAGCTGCTGTCGAATAAACCCATCCAGAAGAGGGCGGCGCTTTTTGTAACGCCTCCTTAGCGATAAATGGCACGGACCAGCCGGCGCACCTCCTCCATGTAGGAATCAAGTTCAAAGGTGAGGCGCGCCCAATCGAACTCCATTAAGCCCTGCGAGTATTTTGCGAGCAGGCCGTAGCCAGACTCTTCCGCCAAATTGACCTGGCGGTCTTCCACGTATCCGTGGTTCAGGCCACTCATGCGGCAGAGCAAATCGGATAGTTGCACCAGGGCCACCAATCCGGGATACTTCGCCGCCGTTTCCGGTAAATGGTGGCAACTCATGACGTCGATCAGCTCTGGCGCGAGTTCCCAACGCTCCGCCAGCAAGCGTCCACTGTCAGAGTGCGTAAATCCCATGATTCTTTTTTCCGCATCGTGTAATGGAATGCCTTCCTCTTTGGCAATTTCCCACGCCGCGCGAAATTCTTTCGGAATGATCCAAAGGTTGACGATGATCCCGAGGTCATGAAGCAATCCCGCCAGATAAGCTTGCGCCGGATCGCCGAATCTGATTCTTTCCGCTAGATGCCGGCAGACGAGAGCACAACCAAACGAGTGCTCCCAGAATACGGTTGGGTCCATGCTGGTTTTGCTGCTGGGAAAGATATTCAGCACGCCGCAAGACATCGCGATATCGCCGATATGGTAGAAGCCCAGGCTGAGCACAGCTCCTCTGAGCGATTGCACCTCTCGCGCAAGTCCAAACAATGGCGAATTCGCCATCTTCAGGCACTGCGCCGCGAGAGACTTATCCTGAGAAAGAAGTTCGATAACCTCTTGTACGTCGAGCTGTTCGACCGGCTGCTGCAAATAGCGAAGCAACGGGGCAAGGACGGTTGGGATGGTTGGGAGTTGACGCAGCCCTTCGAGTCGCTGCAAGAGAACTTCTTCGGTCGTGGTCGGGGCGGTCACGATTTTCCTCCAGCGGGGGCGCGTTCACCTTTTACATAAGCGGTCGATCCCGGCAGGTGGACCAGGCGAAAGTCGTCATCCACGCCGTAGAGAGATTCTGAATGTCCAAGGAAGAGATAGCCTTGCGGCAAAAGGTTGTTGAAGAAGTGCTGAATGACTCGCCGCTTCGACGCCAGATCAAAGTAGATTAGAACGTTGCAACAAAAGATGACATCCATGCTCTTCATGAAAGTCATACTGCAATCGTCCGACAGATTAAGTCTGCTGAAGCTGACGTTGGCACGAGTCAGCATGTTGACCTGTAGCTTTTCACCCTGGGCGAGAAAGTATTTTTCCCGATAAGCGGGAGTGAGATTGCGCGTGCTGTGGCTGCCGTAAACGCCTTGCCGGGCATGAGCCAACGAGCGCTCGTTGAGATCGGTAGCAACGATTTCTGTCGACCAATCTTTGAGCAGCCCTTCGGCCTCTTCCAGCAAGATCATTTGAAGCGTATAAGCTTCCTCCCCGGTAGAACATCCCGCGCTCCAGATTTTCAGGCGATGCAAGGGAAGATGATGCTTAGTCTGAATGATCTTTGGAATCACCACGCGGCGCAGTGCCTCCAACTGGGGCTGATTGCGAAAAAACGAGGTTTCTCCAATCGTGATCTCGTTCAGTAATGCGACGAGTTCCGCACGCCGGTCGGGATGAGCGGTGATCCAGTCCGAATACTCTCGCAGAGTCCCGACTTTCAGCTCTTTCATGCGTCGCCCGCAGCGGTCTTGCAGAAGACGCAGCTTGTTGTCCGGATGAAAGATCCCGGCGGTCTGGTAAATAATGTCGCGGATGCGCACCAGTTCTGGCTCAACCGGGGTGGCGGTGCCGGGCCACTCATTCCGAGCGGGAGTCGTGGTCACGCGGAAGCCTTTCGGGCACCCGGCCTGGCGACTTCACTGTTTTGTTATCGGTGTCGCCTTCCATCATTTGGTTACTCCTTGTAGTGCCTTTCAGGAGGGACGTACCCGGCCATGAACTTTATCGGCTGACGGCGCCTGTACTTTAGAGGGAGAAATGTGCGAGGAAGTGGCAGATGCGGAGGGGATAGAGGAGTCATCAAGAGATGTGAAGCAGATGTCCAAAGAGTTATGGCTTCGAGGAAATCGGGGTCTTCGGGGCTGGCGAAGTTCTTGCGACTTGTGACGCCAGAATCACGATGTCCACGCGTCGATTCTGAGCACGTCCTTGGGCGGTGAGATTGCTGGCGATGGGATGATATTCAGCATAGCCGGCGGCTGAAAGCCGATCCGGTTCGAAGCCATGCGCAACGATCAATAAGCGCACCAGTTCTGTGGCCCGGTCGGTCGACAGCTCCCAGTTCGAAGCCATCTGCACGGTATGAATGGGAACGTTATCCGTGTGGCCTTCGATCCGCAATCGACAGGTACGAATCGCAAGGATGGAGGCAATGCGGTCCAGCGCCGGCAACGCCTCCTGTTTCAGCGTCGCCGAACCGCTGTCAAAGAAACCAAATTCGCGCAAGCTGATCACTAGGCCATCTGTCTCGCGATGCAACAGCACTTGATGCCGCGCGATCTCCCCATGCAGTGCCTGCTCAAGTTCGCTTCGCATGGTTGAGAGATCAGTTTCGGCAGAGGCTGCTGCTAGAGAGTCGGTAGGCGGCGAGGCGATCCGCCCCAGTTCCGCACTTCGCTCTGCATTCTCAATCGCCTGTACTGTACTGAAGGGCATCGGATCATTCAGATCGAGTGGAATCTGGGTGGTGGAAGCCGGAAACACCCCCATTTCTTGAAACGCAACCTGAATGGCGAGAGCGAGTTTGCCAACCTTCCTTCGGTCCACCTGCGATGAAGCAAAATTAATGTAGACATCCACAACATTCGTGGTCGTATCGAACGTCATGTTCCACACGTGTTCAAGGATCATTGCCCGTGAGACTTGCCTCCCGGCATTACGCATCAGATACTCCAGCAGCGAAAACTCTTTCGAGGTGAGATCGATACTTCGTCCCGCCCTTTCCGCACGGTGTTCCACGCGATCGAGTTTCAAGTCCTCTACCACCAGTACGGATTCTGATGGCAAGTGGCTGCGCCTCAGCAATGCTCGGATGCGTGCCGAAAGCTCACTGAACGAGAACGGCTTCGCCAGATAGTCGTCC
>Ga0209006_10005973_pt1 | contig 11054 bp, 8 predicted proteins | sample JacPin_JW_Ref_O2_FD_188567 | JGI IMG/M metagenome (GOLD analysis project Ga0209006, IMG submission 188567) | Forest soil microbial communities from Algoma, Ontario, Canada - Jack Pine, Ontario site 1_JW_Ref_O2 (SPAdes) (version 2) | ecosystem: Environmental > Terrestrial > Soil > Boreal... | reverse complement strand
GACGGGGTCACCGTACCGCCCGATGGATTCGCCATGCTAGCGCGCGATTTCGACGCGATTCTGGTCGGTGCGTTCGGCGATCCGCGGGTCAAAACCAATATCCACGCCAAAGAAATTCTCCTCGGCATGCGCTTCCAGATGGACCTCTACGCCAACGTGCGCCCCGTCCGCCTGCTCGATGCAGCGTTGTGCCCGCTGAAGGGAGTCGAGCCCAAGGACGTTGACTTCGTAGTGCTTCGCGAAAATACCGAAGGCGTCTATACCGATGCCGGAGGCGTGTTCAAGCAAGGCACGCTCGACGAAATTGCCACCCAGGAAGATATCAATACGCGCAAAGGGGTCGAACGCATCACCCGCTACGCGTTTGAATATTGCTGTAACCACACAAGGCTCGACGGCTCGCCCCGTAACAAAGTTCTGATGTGCGATAAGTCCAACGCCATGACCCACGCGGGAAGCCTTTGGCAGCGCGTCTTCAGGCAGGTAAGCGCCGAATATCCGCAGGTCACGGCACAGCATATGTACGTCGACGCGCTTTGCATGCAGATGGTGCGCGACCCACGGCAGTTCGACGTGATTGTGACCAACAACATGTTCGGCGACATCATCACCGACCTCGCCGCCGGCTTGCAGGGAGGCCTCGGCATGGCCGCCAGCGGCAACATCCATCCCGGCAAGACTTCAATGTTCGAACCGGTGCACGGCTCCGCCCCGCCGATCGCCGGAAAGAACATGGCCAATCCCTTCGGCGCAATCCTGACCGCCGCGATGATGCTGGCTCACCTGGGATTGTCGAACGAAGCAGCAAAGATCGAATCCACCGTGCTCGAAGCCGTCCGCCAGAAAAAGACCACACAGGATATCGGGGGCTCTCTGGGCACCAAGGAAGCCGGGGAGTGGATAGCCAAACAACTCAGCCGCTCGTAGTCTTGTCATCCCGAAGTTGGACGATTCGAGAACGCCAATCGTCACAACGCAGTCGAGTACCCCTGCAGTCATTCCGACGTCTGCGACGAATCCGTCATGCGAGAAAGTAAAGTATAGGGAAGCGTATAAACTGAATCTTAATGAATAACGCCGAGAGGCAAAGCATACGGGTCCGGCGGTTGCTTTCAGCGGTTGTACTGGCTGCCGCATCGTGGGTGCAACCGTTAGCGTACGCGCAGGATGCGCCACCTGCGAACCAAAACCCCGCCTCCGCGCAGTCATCGCCCGCACAGCCTCCGAAATCTCCACCCGCGGACGCTCCTGCCGATCAGGAAGTTAAGATCACACCGAGCCAGGCCGAGGAGCTTTTCCATTCGGTTGACGAAATTCTCGAATTCGACAGCAAACAGACCGGCCTCCCCATTCGCAGGGAGGTAAAGCGCAAGTTGACCAGCCGCGACGAAGTCGTCTCCTATCTCACCAAACACGTCGATGACGAAGATACGAAGCGCCTGCGCCGTTCGGAGCTGGTGCTGAAAAAGTTCGGCCTGCTGCCCCGCGAATTCAATCTCGAAACTTTCCTGGTCGCGTTGCTGCGCGAAGAAGTCGCCGGCTACTACGATCCCAAGACGAGGACGGTGAATCTGCTCGACTGGGTGCCGATGGAAGAGCAGGAGCCCGTGATGGCGCACGAACTCACCCACGCTCTGCAGGATCAAGCCATCGGCCTGCAAAAGTGGATGAAAAAAGGCGACAAGGATCTCGGCGAGATCAAGAAAGACCCCACTCCTACAGACATTGAGAACGATGAAATCGATAGTGCCCGCGAGGCCGTAGTCGAGGGCCAGGCCCAGGCCATGATGTTTCAATACGCCCTTGCGCCGGCCCGGCGCTCGATCGTTGACGCGCCCCAGCTCGTCGAGGCGATGGAGACCGAGTCGATGACCGGCACGCCCAGCACTAAAGTATTCAACGCAGCGCCAATCTTCATGAAAGAGTCGATGACATTTCCCTACAGCTACGGCATGGAATTTGTCATCCAGCTCATGAAAAAAGGCGGCAAGGAAAAGGCCTTTGAGGGGCTGTTGCGAAACCCTCCACACACCACGCGCCAGATCATGGAGCCGGAGACTTACCTGTCGGGCGAGAAGATTGAGCCCATGCCCGTCCCCGATTTCAAACGCGATTTCAAGGATTACCAGAAGTTCGATATCGGCGCGATGGGCGAGTTCGATGTGGCCGTGTTGATCGAGCAATATGCTGGGGAGAAGCCGTCAAAGCGCATGTATCCCAATTGGCGTGGCGGATATTATTACGCCGCGCGCCCCAAATCTGACGCCAAGGCACCGCTCGGTCTGCTCTATGTGTCGCGCTGGGCGAACCTGGACGCGGCGGCCGAATTCGCCGCCATCTACGCCAAAAGCTTGCAGCAGCGCTACCAGAGGTCGGAGGCCGTGGGAGATTCCTCGCAAAATTCGCAGCCGCCGCAGGATAGCAATTCAGCGATCGCTCAACTGAAAGGCCGCCACGCCTGGAACACCGAAGAAGGCACAGTAGTAATCGAGCAGCAGGGCGATACAGTCCTCGTAAGCGAGAGTCTGGACGCAGCCACAACCGCCCTGCTGGAAAAGGAAGTGCTCGTGAAGTGATCGCTAAAGTATCGCGGGCGCCCCATTTCGCGCGCGTTTTCGGCGCGAGAAATGGAGATTTCTCCGAAGCAAGTCTGAAGTCAAAAATCACCGTCGCGACTTCTTCTTCCCCAAATCATCGTCGGATGCTTCCTTCAGGAACTCCCGCACTTTCGCTGCGACCAAAAACTGCTTACCTCCACGCTCGACGGTCAATCTCCGCTCCTGCCCCGGCGTTCCTCCCAGCATCGACCAGAGTTGCCCAAAAGTTGACCCGCGTACTGCGATGCCGTCGACCTCCAGGAGATGATCGCCCGCCTGAACGCCGTCTGGACCATCCGGCACCGATACCGCGCCCTCGTAGTCAGCAACCCCAAGAATCGTGAATCGTCCATCGTCTTCCGGACGCAGCGTAAGTCCGACAACCGTGAAGTCTGGGAAGGTGTACGTCCGCCCCAGATCGAAGTAGACCACCGAGTGCGCGTAGTCGATCCCGACTCGATAATTCAGAAGCACATTTGAACCGATCAATCCCGCGGTCGCGACGCCCGCGCGCTTCTCGAAAAAGTCCCGGCGATTCTTCGCAAAGTCAACAAACGGGACGTTGGTCAAGAAGAGCGGTCCGAACTGCACGCGGTCGACGCGCATGACCTTCCACTTCGTTTCTTCGTCCAGACCCCACATGTTGGCTGAGCCCACGGCTCCAGTCATGTGCGGCCAATCAGGGTGGGCCGCCGCAAGCGGGTCGAACACCTCGTCCGAGAGAAAACTGATGCATGCTCCCAGGTCGAGCGCGAGGTTGTATTTCTTGTTCTCGACCCGGCTGGGAATCTGGATCAGTCCATTCTCCCCGTTGACCTGTACTTTTCCGCTTGGCCCCTGAAAGTGAATCGTTCCCGGAGCGCCGATGGAAAACTTGCGCCCAGGGAAGTCGACCAGCACGTCATAGTGTCGCAATACCGTTGCCGGAATGTTGATCTCCGCATTTAGCCCCGGATCCATGAGGGCCGCCGCACTCGGAGGTTCCAGGGGAATCTTCGCTTCCTTAAGGTCAGCAAGCGAAATCGCCGATCCGCCGATCGTGATCTCGCGCGGCGGCGGAGAAGTGCATGCATGGTCATTGCACGACACCGAGAGTCCCAGCAGTGTAGCCAGATGATGCGACATTTCGAGATCGGGATTGCCATTGTCGACCCAGGCGTGAACCCGCTGCATCGAGCCATCGGGAAGCGTTACGTCGGCGTCGATCACGACTCGATTGTGGTCGATCGTCGCCGGGACTGTCACCGACCTCGCCGCAGGTTGAGCTGGGGATTTTTCCTGAGCGTTGCCCAAGACACTAACCATCAACAGGCCGCCGACCACTCGCCAGAACTTCATGGAGAAATTGTAGCCCTGCCCCGCGTTCACTGGGCGCGAGTCCTCAAATCATTTAGCACCGAGGAAAAGAGGTCCGAATCGCCACGAGTCTTGCCCCGTGTCCCTCCGTGTATTCTGCGGTTGAGATGTTAAGACCCCACATGAAGCATCTGAGGCGTACGTTTCCCCTCCTGTATAATCACGAGTTTGCACTTGAGCAGCGCAATCATTCTGGAGGATGAATGGCACAGGCGGAGATCGGCATCATCGGTGGCAGTGGGCTGTATTCCATGCCCGGACTCACCAAGGTAAAGGAAGTACGGCTGAAGACGCCGTTTGGTGCGCCTTCCGACCCCTACGTCTGCGGCGTCCTTGAAGGACGCAAAGTCGCGTTCCTTACCCGCCACGGACGCGGCCACCGCATCCTGCCCAGCGAACTGAACTTCCGCGCCAACATTCACGGCTTCAAACAGCTGGGCGTCGAGCGCATCGTCTCAGTCTCCGCCGTCGGATCGCTCAAGGAGGAGCACCGTCCTCTCGAATTCGTGATTCCCGATCAGTTCTTCGATCGCACCCGCCATCGCATCGACACGTTTTTTGGCGGCGGCGTGGTGGTACACATTTCCTTCGCCGATCCCATCTGCGGAGAACTTTCCGGCGTAGTCGAAAAAGCCTGTAAAAATGTTGGTGTCGTCGGCAAACGCGGCGGCGCCTACGTTTGCATGGAAGGTCCGCAATTCTCGACTCGCGCCGAATCGAACGTCTACCGCGGCATGGGCATGGACATCATCGGCATGACCAACCTGCAGGAAGCCAAACTCGCGCGCGAAGCCGAGATTTGCTACGTCACCTGCGCGATGGTCACCGACTACGATTGCTGGCATCCGGGGCACGACGCAGTGACGGTCGATCAAGTCGTTTCTGTTTTGATGAAAAACGCCGAAAACGCCACGAAGGTCGTTCGCGCCACCATTGCGTTAATGCCCCGCGAACGCTCCTGCAAGTGCGGATCGGCGCTCGCCCACGCCATCCAGACCGATCGCAGCAAAATTCCCGCGTCGGCGAAGACGAAGTTAAAGTTGCTCCTGGGAAAGTATCTGGACAAAAAGAAAAGCTAGAAAAGTCCGACATAGAGACGTAGCTCCTCTATCCACGAGCAGGTTCCCCAATGGCGGCAAGAGACGTAATATACACACGTCTCAACGCGGGCCTTCCCAAGTCGTTACCATTTCGCGCATGGCCAAGCCAACAAGAAAACCGCCCGCTGCCCCCTGGGACTCCGAAGTGCGCCTCCTGGCGTGGCTCGCGACGTGCGCTTCGGTGTTGTCCTTCCTGTTCTACTACCAACGCGGCGAAATACTTCTCTATGGCGACGCGGTCGCCCACATCAACATCGCGCGGCGCATCTTCGATTCCATCACTCCCGGCCCGCTGCAACTGGGAACCGTCTGGCTTCCATTGCCCCACCTGTTAATGTTGCCGTTCTTGATCTCGAACGAGATGTGGAGCCGGGGCGTCGGCGGGTCGCTGCCATCGATGGTGGCTTTCGTATTCGGCGCAGTGGGAATATTTCGCCTGGTTCGCGGCGCTCTGTCGCGCGACGCTTTATCGCGCGACGCCGCAACGGACCTGCCCGCCCGAGTCGCTGCCTGGACTGCCGCTCTGATCTACGCCGCCAATCCGAATCTGATTTACCTCCAGACCACCGCCATGGGCGAAGCCCTCTATCTCGCTTTCTTCATCTGGTCGGTAGCGTTCTTCGGCGAATTCGTTCGTGGCGAAGCCAAGTCGCTGACCAAATGCGGATTGTGTGTGGTGGCGGCCTGTCTGACTCGCTATGACGGATGGTTCCTGGCCGTCACCATGTCGGCTGTGATGGTCATTCTCGCGCTGCTGCGCCGGCAGCCGGACGACAAAGCAAAGTTAATTTCGCCCGCTGCAGCGATCAAGTTCGTTCTCATCGCTGCGTCTGCGCCGGCGCTCTGGCTCGCCTACAACGGACTCGTCTACCGCAATCCATTCGAATTTGAAAACGGACCGTACTCCGCGAGAGCGATCGAACGCAAGACGCAGAGCGCCGGCAATCCAGGCCATCCCGGCGCCGGAAACCTGCCCGTCGCAACGCTGTACTTTCTAAAGTCCGCGGAAGCAAACATAGCCGCGAGCCAGTGGATGCAGCGCGTATGGGTCTTGCTCGCCGTCGTTGTATACCTTGTGCTTGGAATTGCGGGTGTGGTGCTCAGCGGCTCCTTTCGACGTCGTTTCGCGCCGTTATTTCTACTTCTCGTGCCGTTGCCGTTCTACGCCCTCTCCGTCGCCTACGGCGCAGTTCCCATCTTCGTCCCACAATGGTGGCCCTTCAGCCACTACAACGTTCGCTATGGATTGCAATTGCTGCCGGCTTTCGCCGCAGCATTATCCATCCTGATCTATGAAATCGCGGAATCCGCGCGCTGGACGCGCAAGACTCGCCTGGCGCTCGCCCTGATCGTATTCGCGTTAGTGCTGGTGAGTTACGCGGATATCTGGCACGGTACGCCCGTTTCCCTGAAAGAAGCCCAGGTCAATATGCGGGGCCGCAATCAACTCGAAGCACAACTAGCGTCACTGCTGCAGAAGCTGCCGCCCGCTTCCACTCTGCTGATGTATTCCGGAGACCACGTCGGAGCCTTGCAGAGAGCAGCGTTTCCGTTGCGCCGCGTCATCAACGAAGGCAATCACCGCGTCTGGAGGCAACCCAGCGATTCCGAAGGAATATGGGAGCGCGCCCTGGCCGATCCCGTGCAGTACGCCGAATACGTTCTGGCCTTCGAAGGCGATCCTGTCTGGCAAGCGGTGCAGGGCAAGCACCTCCACGCCCTGATCGAGATCCATGTATCCGGGCAGGCCCATGCCGTTCTCTACAGCACGCGGTAATCAGCCGGGTTAACGCAGCAGCCCGTGCTTGCGATGATAAAATCCGGCCATCCGAGGAGTGCGCGAACGAGCCGCGGTCGCATGAACTGGCAATATTTCAAAGAACTGCTGCACAGCGAGATGGTGAGCGGACTCGTCACCAGCGCGCTGGCTCGCGTGATTCTGGCGGCACTTCTCGGTGGCGTCATCGGCCTCGAGCGCGAATTCAAACACCGGGCTGCTGGCCTCCGCACCAACATGTTCATCTGTATTGGAGCGGCGTTGTTCACGTTGTTATCCGCGGAACTCGCGGGCGTGCCGTCCGATGCCGCGCGCATCGCCGCCCAGATCATCCCGGGTATCGGCTTCATCGGCGCAGGTTCTATTCTCCACAACCGCGGTCTTACGACGGGACTGACTTCAGCCGCAACTCTGTTCGTCGTCGCCTCGGTTGGAATGGCCGCCGGCGGTGGTCTTTACGTGACCGCAACTTTTGCCACCGGCCTCGTGCTCCTGGTCCAATTCCTGCTTGGCCATCTGGAAGAAACCTTCAACCTCAAACTTCTGGTGAGTAGTTACGAGGTGACGGGCGCCAGTCTCGATGAGATCAGCAATGAAGTTAATCGCATTCTCGAGGCTCACCGCCAGTTGATGCAGAATGTCGGTAGCGGAAACACCGGCCAGCATATCCGTCTGCAATTTGACGTCGAGGGCTCCAATCGAGAACAGAAAGAGATGCTCCGTCAATTGCAGGCTTCCACCGTGTTGCGCAGTGCCGTTTCGCTCGGGCGGGTGGAGCGCGAGTGAGTTCGTCCACGCGCACAATTACATTTGTGAAAGCCAGCGCCTGCGGTAACGACTTTCTGCTGATCGACGGCGTGCTGGCTCCGCCCGACGTTGCGGCCTTCACACGGCGCATTTGCGACCGCCGCGAGGGCGTGGGCGCTGATGGTGTGGAATGGATGTTTCCCCACTTCACCGCCGACGTCGAAATCCGGTTGATCAACGCCGACGGCTCCGCGGCTGAGATTTCGGGCAACGGCACGCGTTGCGTCGCGGCTCACTTCTGTTCCACCCGCGACAAGGAGCGCATCTCGATTTTGACGGGGGCTGGCTTGAAGATTTGCTCCCTGACCGCGCGCAGCGACTCCGACTACGAGTTTGAGATGGAAATGGGCCCGGCTGCGGTCGAGCAGGAGTTTGCTGTGAAGCTGCGAAAGGGTGAGGTGAGCGGCACTCCGGTTTCGGTAGGCAACCCGCATTATGTCGTATTTGTCCGCGAGTTCCCCCTGGACTGGCAGACGCAGGCGGCGCAGATCCAGCGCGCCGCCCGGTTCCCGGAGGGAGTGAACGTCGAATTCGTTGCGGTCAGCGGCAAGCACGACGTGAAGACTATTTTTTTCGAACGCGGAGTCGGTGAAACACGCTCATCCGGAACCGGTTCATGCGCGGCCGCCGCGGCTGCGATTGCGGCCGGACGCGCTCAATCGCCGGTAAGAGTTCACGCCCCCGGCGGAACGCAGACTGTGCGCCAGGAAGGGAATACTATTTTTCTGCGTGGTCCGGCACGGCTGGTGTGCCGGGGAGAGGTCTTTCTGACTTGAAACAGTAAGCGGATCCGCACGATTCGAGAATCGCTGTAGCCTTAGGACTTCATGTCTTCCTCCAATCCGCGCATCAAGCCGCCCTCCCTTCGCCCCGGAGACACCGTGGGCATCGTCGCGCCCGCCAGCAACATTAAGCGCGCCGACCTCGACGCGGGCTGCGAGGCGCTGCGCCATGCCGGATACAATCCCGTTTTTTCGGACTCTATTCTGGAGAAAGACCTTTACTTCGCGGGATCGGTCGAACGTCGCGCGCGCGAACTGGAAGACATGTTCACCCGGAGTGATGTACGCGCCATCGTCTGCGCTCGCGGCGGTTACGGCGCGAACTATCTGCTGAACAAGATCGATCTTGGCAAGATCAAAGCGAATCCAAAGATTTTCATCGGCTACAGCGATCTCACCGCGCTCCTCACATACTTCGTCGACGCGGTGCCTCTAATGGCCTTCCACGGCCCGATGGTGGCAAAGGATTGGACGCATGCAGACGCTGTCGATATGGCGTCATGGCAGGCCGCGTTGTCGGGCGCTCAACCCTGGGATGTGGCTCTGGGTGCGGGAGTCAGTGGTCTGGCCGACGGCGATGCGGAAGGAGTCCTTTATGGCGGATGTCTTTCGATTCTGGTCGCGTCGTTGGGCACGCCTTACGAAATCCAGACCAAAGGCAAGATCCTGTTCTTCGAAGATGTCGCGGCCAAACCGTTTCAAATTGACCGCATGCTGATGCAATTGAAGCTCGCCGGGAAATTTTCGGGCGTACGGGGCATCGTTTTCGGCGAAATGCTCGACTGCGTGCAGACCGCGGATCAGGACTACACGCTGCAGGAGATCGTTACGCGAATCGTCGGCGATCTGGGAGTGCCCGCAGCCTTCGGAGTTCGCTCCGGCCACGTGACCTCGCGCAACATCACCCTCCCTCTGGGAGTGCGGGCACGACTGTCAGTGCGGGCTGGAAAGGTCGAGCTGAAGATTTTGGAATCAGCCGTCGAAGGCTAGGATGTTTTTGGGGGGATCGATTCTTAAGGATATGCCTTCAGGCATATTGCGGAAAGACGGGGACGCGACGCGGCTTTCAGGCGACGAACTGACGACTGGCATGAACGACTCAAAACACATTCATCTCATCGGCATCTGCGGGACGGCGATGGCCTCACTCGCCGGAATGCTCAAGCAGCGCGGCTTTCACGTCACCGGTTCCGACGCCGCTGCATACCCGCCGATGTCCGACTTCCTGCGCGGGCTCGGCATCCCGGTTGCGCAACCCTTTGCCGCCAACAATCTCGAGCCACGCCCCGATCTGGTCGTGATCGGCAATGCCATGTCACGCGGCAACATTGAACTGGAGCACGTGCTCGACGAGCGTGTTCCATTCTGTTCCATGCCGCAGCTTCTGCACGACGAATTCCTTCTCGGGAAGGAGGTTCTTGTTGTCGCCGGAACGCACGGCAAGACCACAACTACTTCCATGCTGGCGTGGATTTTTCACTCTGCTGGATTGCAGCCCTCATTCCTGATCGGCGGCATTGCTGAAAATTTCGGATCCAGCTTTCAGTTGGGCCAGGGAAAACATTTCATCCTCGAAGGCGACGAATACGACACTGCGTTCTTCGACAAGGGTCCGAAGTTCCTGCACTATTTTCCGGACTCGATCATTCTGACGTCCGTGGAGTTCGATCACGCCGACATTTACAAAGACCTCGACGCGGTTGAGACCGCATTCAAACGCCTCGTGAATCTGATTCCGCGCCGCGGACGCATCGTCGCCTTCGACGGCGCCGCTGCGGGAGCATCCGAAAGCCCGAGTCTGGAACGTTGTTTGTCTAAGGCGTTCTGTCCCATCGAACGCTACGGCGCAGGCCAGCGGGCAAACTGGAACGTCGCGAACCTGCGCTTCGAACCCGACCGCACCACCTGGGCGATTCTGCGCGACGGACAACTCTGGGGCAACTTCGAGTTCGCATTGGCCGGCGAATACAACGTCTGGAACGCGACCGCCGCTGCCGCGCTGGCCGCCTCCTGCGGCGTTCCACAGGGTGCGATTGCGGACGCGCTCAAGACCTTCAAGAGCGTGAAGCGCCGCCTCGAAGTGAGGGCGGAAGTGAATGGCATCACCATCATCGACGACTTCGCGCACCATCCCACCGCGATTGCCGGGACGCTGAAGGCGCTGCGCGCGCGCTACTCAGGGGCGCGGCTGTGGGCCATTCTCGAACCGCGCTCCAACACATTGCGGCGCCGAATTCTGCAAAGCGATCTCGCCCGTAGCCTGGCGCTGGCGGATGAAATCGTGGTCGCGGGCGTCTTTCGCTCCGATGCCGTTCCTGAGAATGAGCGCCTCGAGTTGCCCGCCCTCGCCGAGGAGATCAAACAAAACGGACGCAGGGCGCGCCTTTTGGCTGATGCTGACGAAATCGTCGCAACCGTTACTCCCGAGTTGCGCAGCGGGGATGTTGTCGCCATTCTTTCCAACGGCGGCTTCGGCGGCATCTACGAAAAACTTCCAGCGCGTCTGCGCGAGCTGGCCGGGAAGAAATGAACAACACCCGGGCTCAGCAAGAACGCACGTGTGATTTGGAGCGGCATGACACCTCGTGTCGTCATCGTCCGGACTATCACGATTCGGATTATTCCGATTCGTATT
>Ga0209006_10005972_pt1 | contig 11055 bp, 9 predicted proteins | sample JacPin_JW_Ref_O2_FD_188567 | JGI IMG/M metagenome (GOLD analysis project Ga0209006, IMG submission 188567) | Forest soil microbial communities from Algoma, Ontario, Canada - Jack Pine, Ontario site 1_JW_Ref_O2 (SPAdes) (version 2) | ecosystem: Environmental > Terrestrial > Soil > Boreal... | reverse complement strand
GTGGTGCACCTGGACCTCCGCCACTTGGGAGAGAAGAAAATCAACGCCAAGATTCCTTTCGTCCGAGAGCTGTGCCTCAAGTACGAGAACCTTGATCCGGTGAAGGAGTTGATTCCGGGAATTCCGGCGATCGTTGTGATTGTGCCCCCACTTACCTTGCGGATGGCGTAGTTGTTGGCGTCGGCGATGTAGACGTTGTTCGATTTGTCGATGGCAAGACCCTGCGGGCCGTTCAGTTTCGCGCTCAAGGCGGGCTCTCCGTCACCGGCAAAGCCGCATTGCCCCGCGCTGGTGCCACTGACGAAGCCGGCAAAGTTCGTGATCGCTCCCGTAGTCGAAACCTCACGAATCAGGCAGTTGTTGAAGTCGGCAATGTAGACATTGCCCGCGCTGTCTTTGGCGATACCGAAGACATTGGTCATCTCGACGTCGGTCGCGGTCGCACTGTTTCCGCTATAGCCGTACGTACCGTCGCCGGCGAAGTAGTTCACCAGGCCAGTCGACTTTACATACTCGCGGGCCATGTAATTGCGGCTGTCGGCGATGTAGAGGTCGTTGGAGCTGTCGTTGAAGAGGCCGTACGGCAGATTCAGTTGCACGCCCGTGGCCGGAGCGCCGCTGATTTCGGTCTCGGTGGTGTTGGAGTGATTGCCGGCAAAGAGAGTAAGGTTTCCGCCGACAGTGAACTTGTCCACGACCTCGTTGTCGTTATTTCCGATGTAGATCGTGCCACTGCTGGTCTCGGCGACTCCCCACGGATAGTACAGTTCGGCGCTGGTCGCCGCGCTGCCTTCGCCGCAGGTGCCTGCGCAGGCCGTTCCGTTGCCGGCCACCGTGCTGATGTTGCCGCCCACCGTGAACTGGCGGATGCGGTGATTGTATTCGTCAGCAAATGTGACTTTGGTTCCCGCAGTGTTGACCGCGATGCCTCCCGTGTAGGTCAACTCAGCCCCGGTCGCGGGGTTGCCGTCACCGGTATAGCCGTAGGTGTGATTTCCGGCGATGGTGGCGATCTTTCCGGTCGATTTCGTTACTTCACGTACGACATAGTTGTTGGTGTCGCTGATGAAGAGGTCACCGGCGGTGTCGACGGCAATACCTTGCGGATAATTCAGCGTAGCCCCGGTCGCGGAAGAGCCGTCTCCGGTGTAGCCAGCCGATCCGAGTGTACCGGCGACCTTGCTAAGCACTTTGGTCGACAGAACCAGCTTGCGAATGATCTGGTTATAGGTATCAGCAATGAAAAGGTCGCCTGAGCCGTCGACGGCAATCGATCCAGGATAAGCCAGATCACTTCCAGTGCCGTTGCACTGCCCAGCGGTCCCGGCGATGGTGGTGATGGTCTTCGTCGTATCGACCTTGCGGATGATGCAGTTGTGCGAGTCGGCGATGTAGACGTTCAAGGCGCTGTCGACCGCGACCGAGGTCGGAAGATTGAGGTCGGCGTTGAGTGCGCCACCGGTCACGCCGTCGCCGCTATAACCGGCTGCTCCGGAACCAGCGACCACGGTGATCGTACCGGCCGTGCTGATCTTGAATACACGATGTTGGTTGTAGGCGGCCACGTAGACGTTGCCGGAAGCGTCCACGGCAACCTGATAAGGGTTGTAAAGAAAGGCATCGAGCGCCGGAATGCCATTAGGACCGCCGCCGATGTAGGTGGTGATTACATCCTGCGCCAGGCCAGAAGTGCTGATCATCAGTGCGGCCAGCAGTATTGCGGTAAAAATCGATACGCGACGCATGAAATTTTCTCCTCGGAAAGTTGGGTTCGTGGCTCGCATTTGAACTAGTTGGCGAGCGGGCTGCGGCGGACTTGCGGGGTGATCTGCCAACTCTTTCCGTCGGCATCCTGATAGAGGACAACCAGTTCCGGCTGACCCGCGGCGGTCCACTCCTGGTACGCGCGTTTACTGACCGTGAATTCCTGCTTCATTTGAATGAATTTTTCGGACTTCCACACCTTCACGGGCGCGAAGTTGCCGCGCAGCATCATCGTAGGAGGCGGCTCGACGAGAGTAATGATCACGCCCGATACATCTTGCGCGGTCTGGTTGAACAGCTTCACGTGCAATGTGAGTTGCACCAGATCGCCTTGTTCCTGTACTCCGCTAAGATCGTAAAACCCGGTGAAGGGCCGTCCGTGGGGCGGCGCTGAAGCTCCGACTGTGACCAGCGCAAAGGCGGCGAGCAGAAAGCAAATCATCCACGCTGGGGTTGAGCGCACAGACTTCATAAGTCCTCCTTGAAGATTGCATTGGGTTTGCTGTTTTCCAACCCAGGGAGCCATGCATGCGCAGCACTTCCTCGGCGAGGAACAGGATTTTGAATTGTTTGCTCAGATGAGAGGATTCAGAGCACGACTGCTTTCGGAGAAGCCACAGCTGCCGGCCGCTAATCAGAATTTCTTGAGCACCAGTAGCCGTCGGGGGAGGCTAAAGCTTTCGAATTAGCACGCAACTAGACGTGCCTCTTCCGAAGCGGGGCAATTGTCAACTAAAAGTAAAATGATTGTCAAGATGAAGTATTTTTCACACATGTGAAAAACCCGCTCTAGATGCGGCTTTCCTGCGGATCAGGCTTGTGGAATAAATTTAATCAGCAGGCAAGAAGTCACGGTTTCGAGGGGCTCATCGGCTCCGGATCGGAGCGGCAAAGGGCAAAGCAGATCATGCCTCCGACTACGCCAATGCCGATTCCCCGGGCGATTGCGGAATTCAGGAAGGGCCCATGCGCGTGCCAGGGCGTCGAATCCTTGACATCTGCGGCGCCGCATTTTTCTTCGCGAGATTTTTGTTCGCTTTCCCGCACGGTCACGCGATCGGAGTGAACCGAATCTTCCGACGGCTTTTCCTTCCTCGAGCGAGCGTCGATGTACACATCGTCTTTCATCGCCGCGACGGTCACTTTTCCGTTCACGTCGACAACGGTGTAGTGGGTCCAGTCGGCATGTACCGGCGTGACGGTCAGACAACCGACCCTCACCCTCAACGAGCGGGATGTATTCACCGACAGGCTGCCATGGTCGAGAACAAGTTCGTCACCTTCAAACTGGACTACGGTCTCGGAGTCGACGTCCGCTGTAGAGCCGGGAGCCTCGATGCGGGCCGTCGCCCCGCGCTGGGTCTCGATCAGATCGTCGGAAAAAAGCGCCGACGTCGCTGGCGCCACATTCTTGTTCAAGTGAGTGCCATCCGAGCTGCGCAAGACGGCCGTACCGGACTCCTGAGCAAACAGCGACACGGGCAGAATTATGATCATTGGCAGGCAAACGAGATTGCGCCAGGTGAACAAATTGGCCGTTTGAGTCCGCGTTACTCCCTGTTGAAGTCTAGCGTGGGCTGCAGACTGGAACTATTGGCTGTTGTGGTCCCAGGGCGCGGCAATGGCAGCAGAACTGATCGGGCGAATCGACTTATGCGCGCGCGAAGTCGATGAATCCGCGCTGCACGTCGGTGCGAATCAGTTTGGCGCGGAGCCGGTCGCCGACGTCGAGGCCTTGCTGGCCCTGAGCGAGAAGTCCTTCGATGTGCGGTTGCATAACGCGAACGAATGTTGAACCGTTGGTGACGCCGGTGACAATGGCGTCGAAAACTTCGCCAACTCTTTTCTGCATCGCGATCGCTGTCAGGCGTTTCGACATGTCGCGCTCCACTTTCTTGGCGGCATTTTCTTTTTGTGTGCAGTTCGCGGCGATCTCCTCGAGTTCCGGGTCCGAATACGGATTCGGTTTTCCCGCCAGCGTCGCCTTAAGCAGCCGCTGCGTAACAATGTCGGGGAAACGGCGATTCGGCGCGGTCGAGTGCGTGTAGTCCTGAACTGCGAGGCCGAAGTGACCGGGCGCCGGCTCACCGGCGCGTTCCAACACATACTCGCCACGGCCGATGAGCTTGATGACGGTCAGTGAAACATCGGCGAAGTGGTCAGGATCTTCAGCTTTGCGTTTCAGCAGAAAATCGTTCAGCGCTTTTGCATCCGGTTCCGCGGGAAGATGCCCGCCGTGGGCCGCTGCCAGTTGCACGATTCGGTCCCAGCGCTCGGGTTTGCGGACGATGCGGCGAAGAGACGAAACATTTTCCAGTTTGCGCGCCACCACGCCGTTGGCCGCGACCATGAAATCTTCGATCAATTCGGTCGCGTGATTTTTCTGCTGCTTGACGACATCGACGACTTGATTGTCGAGCACCAGCGGCAGAACTTCGTCGGTCTGCAGGTTGAGCGCACCGTTCTCGGTTCGCTTGGCTCTCAATTTTTGAGCGACTTCATCCTGGAGCTTCAGCTGCGTTTGCAGATCGCTGGAAGCGGCAACCTTGGGCGGAGCAGGCGACTTCCCTTCCAGCCACGCTCCCAGGGAGTTGTACTGCAGTTGTGCTTTGTTCTGAACGACCGCGCGGTAGACGGCAGAAGTCTTGACCTCGCCCGATGAGTTGACGACGAATTCGACGATGACGGCTAAGCGGTCCTGATTTTCGAGGAGCGAGGTTTCCCCGGTGGAGAGTACTTCGGGCAGCATGGGAAAATTTCGGACGCCGGTATAAACCGTAGTGGTCTCGCGGGCTGCGTGCTGATCGATCGGAGTCAGCTTGGGGACGAAAGCGTCGACGTCGGCAACACCCACCATTACCTTGGCCCCGCCGTCGGGAAGGCGCTCGGCAACTTCGATCTGGTCAAGATCGCGCGACGTGTCGTTGTCGATCGAAGACCACAGCAGGTTGCGCAGGTCGCGAATATCGTTGCTCGCCGCGACGGCGGGCGGATGCGCTTTCAGTTGCGCCAGCTGTTGCGGAACCTCGGGCGGAAAGTCCGGCTTAAAGCCACGCTCGGTCATGACTTGTTTCGCGATCGCCTGCAGGTCGACATGAGACGGATTGGCGGGCATGAATCTCCGTGAGACTTGTCTTTGTAAAAAACGACGCAGCGAAGCTCAGACTATCACGCAGAGGTTAAAGTCGCGCGCGAAGTCGGCGGACGAACCTTGGCAATTAGCCGCCGTGCAGTCGCGAAACGTCGGCGTTGGTGTATTGGCGCGCGGCGTGAGGCTTGTGCGTCTTGAAAAACGCGGCGGACTCGGCGAGATCCATTCCGTATCCGCGATCGTGCACCGATTGCGTGTCGAGCATTTCGGTGACGCCGTCGTTGAAGATGCTTGCAGGGAGCGTCGCAGGATTTGTCGCGGAGCTGATTTCCATGTAGCTGCTATTGGTCTCGCCGGTCTTGATCTGGTTGGCTTCAGCCTCGCCCTGCTGCGCTTCCACCGGTTCGATCGCCGCATCCGGCGCGCTCTGAGTTGGTCCGCCGTAGAAAATACGAAGCTGATGCGGAACCTCCGCCGGCGCAGGTACCGGCTCCGGCTCAGCGGCGGTTGCGGACTGCGACTCGTTTGCCACCGTGGCGGCGGGCTCAAGGGAAAGCGACGGCGTTGCGATGGATTGGCGGAACAGCGGCGAACCGAAGTTCGCAAGATACTGCGGACCGGAGGAAAAATTCGTGTCTTTACTTTGACTTTGGTTCTGGTCCTGATCCTGATTCTGTGCAACACAGACAGCGGAGATTGCTGACACAACAATTAGCAGGCAAAGCAGATGGCGAAAACGCATAGGGCCTCCCGGGAGCGGGCGATCTCAGCTCTGATTATGGCTCTGACGCAGAGGAATTACCAGAGTCTTTTGGCTCCATATCCGGCTTCTGGCGCGGGGTTTGGCCGGATCCAGACGGAACCGTCAAAGCCATCTCCTGGCGCTGATTCCCGAGAATGACAAAGAGCATGTAGGCGACGACCGCCAGATTTCCGATGAAAAGCGCGCAGCGCGACAAGGTGACGCCGCGAACAAGTTCTCGCACCTCGAAGGGCAGGCCGAGACTTCCGGCGACCAGCGCGACCCACTCCGCCCAGGTGCGGCCCCTCCATAATCCGTATGCCTCGGTGAGGCGCAATGCCCCGTAAGCGAACGCGATGCGGGCCGCGGCCCACAGGCGCGCGTCAGTGACGCTGTCGGCGAGGTCGAGAAACCAGATCGCGAAACGGCGGTCGGTGCTGATGTGAAACAGGGCGAGAAGACTTTCGGCCAGCACCCATAGATCTTTGTGAACGAGGATGAGCGCGCAAAAGCCCATCACGACCACGGAAACGCCTTTGACGAACTCAAATAACGCCACAGCCCGAAGCATGCGCCGCTGGCGGAGCTGAGCATTAGAGGTGGCGGCAGATGGCTGCATGACGGGTCGGATGCACGCAGGGTATCACGGGCGGGCGCGATTCTTACCTCGGTAACTGGAGAGCCCTCGCCAGGAATGTCAATCTCTTCAGCAGGAGCCACTTATGCGAAGAGCTACCGTTTCTCTTCTTCTGGCGATGTTCGCTGCGGTCGTGTTATGCGCGTGCGCCATTGCTTCGGCTGGCCAGCAAGCCGCGCCGGCCGTGCCACAAACGGCGCGCCAGGCGCTCATCGAGATGTTTTTCAGCAAGACTTCTGGAACGTTTGCGAAGCACTTGCCGGCGATTACGCGGGCCACGCTCGATCAGTCTGGAGCCCTGGCGAGTCTGCAGGGCTATTCGGCAATGCTGAATCGAGTACAGACAGAGGGCCAAAGCGTGCAGACCTTCGAAACCGGGTCGGTGTTGATGGTGACGGAGAGTTCGAAATCCGGGGAAAGGTTCGAGATCACGGTCGAAAACGACTCGTTGCGCGGTGACGAAGATGACATCGAAGTTTCGTTTCTGACCTATAAAAATGGGACCGAGCAGCACAAGCCGTACATGCCGCAGATCACGTTTGCGATGAAGAAAGAAGCACAACTGTGGACTTTGAATGAGGTGTCGTTGACGATCCACGTGCCGTTGGCCGACCCCGATATGCTCAAGGCGATGACCGAGAATATGGCGGCACGCCAGAACGCGCAAGCCACATTCACTCCGCACAGTGAAGTGCCCGCACAAACTGCCGGGAACGATGCGACGGTGCTCGGCGCGATGCGCACGATTCTTACGGCCGAAGTTACTTACGCGGTCACGTATCCGGCGGTCGGCTACACGTGCACGTTGTCGAACCTGGATGGTTTTGGCGGCGGCGAACCGAATGAACATCAGGCGATGCTGATCAACAGCGGATTGGCCAGCGGCAAGAAGTTCGGCTTCGTCTTTACTCTTTCCGAATGCTCAGGCAATCCGGCTACCAGCTTTCGCCTGACCGCTGCTCCGAATTCTTATACTTTTGGGCGAAAGACGTTTTGCGCGGATCAGTCAGGCTTGATTCGTTCTTCGCAAGACGCGAATGCCGCATCGTGCACGGCGACCTCGACCCCGGTTCAATAGGCGGTGCAGAATTTTTTGGATCGGCGAGTAACCCCGTGGGCTAGCCGTTCAGCGACCTCTGACTTCACGTCGATGATCCGTTGAATTATTTCTTTTTCTGGCGGATGGCCTCGCGCAGTTCCGACACAATTTCCTGCGAAGCCTTGATGGCGGCGGCGTGCTGGTTCACGTTGAAAGAAATCGCTCCGACACGGGCGTGACCGCCACCGCCGTAGCGCTCGCAAACTTTCGCCAAATTTACTTCGGGCTCCTGCGGCGCCCACGGATTCGATCCAACTGAAACCTTCACGCGGAAGCTGCTCTTGCTGATCCCCACGCTGTAAACCGATTCGGGATGCAGGTAATAAGGGACGAACTTGTTATAGCCCTCAAGCTCCAGGTCGGTAACGTCGAAAAAAATCGTGCCCTCTTTGCATTCGGAACGCTCGCGCAAGATGCCGATGGAGAGTTCATGCCGCTTGAGCAGCGGTGGCAACAGCGGCGCGACAAACGGCTCTTCAAGAATTTCGCCAAGCGGTTTGGTGGCGAGCAGCGGAATCAGTTTAGGGACAAATCCGTGATCGGGTGCTGACTCGATCACCATCGTCAGCTTCATGGCGGGTGCTTGCATCTCGACCGCAGTCTTTGCGTCGGCATAGAGCGCGCCGTCAATCACGTCGGTCCAATGCACCAGGTCGGCAACGGGCTTGGGGTCGAAGCCAAAGTGCTGCTGCGCGATCATGGCGATGAAGCTGGTGCACGACTTGTAATCGGGATCGTAGAACTTGCGGTTGCTGTCGGTTTGCTCGAAGTGTTCGGCATCGGCGGGCGACAGAAACGCGCTCATATGATGATCGAACCACCAGGTGATTTTGGGCGAGCTGGAATATTTGAAATCGACGATCGCGTTCTCGTCGCCGTCGAATTGTTTCTCGTCGAACAACGCCCCGGCGCGGTGCACCAGGCCGGTGAATTCGAATTCGGCGTCGCTGCGAATGCGCTCGCGGTAAAACCGCGAAAACAGCGCGGCGGAAGCGGCTCCGTCGAAACACTTGTCGTGATAGAAAACCCGAACTCGCAATGAAGTCCCCAAGTCGTGCGAACGATTCCCACTCAGCAAGCGATGCAATCCGTCGTTCGCTGCCGTCGCGGGTAAAGTCTAATAGGATGAACAGCTTCGAGTAAGAAAGTCAAGGCGGGAATTCGGATTGGACGGAGCGAAGGTTCTAACGGCACAGATCACAGCTGCGTCATCTCTGCGTGTTTTTCGGCGAAGCCCCCGATGATCGGAAGTCTGAACATCTCTCCCTGCAGCGCCTTCACCACGAGCACCAGCCAGGCTATGACTAGAAATATGGCAGACACGGCCCAGACCAATACCACCGCGAGTGGTCCGGCGACCGGGATGGCAACCAGCAACAATCCGATTAACCGGATGATCGAACCGGCCACGGCCGCTGCGGCCCACAGCAGGAGACACTGGACGGAGTGAAAACGTAAAAAACGATTCTGCTTGTATGGCTCGAGTACGAGAAACAGCAAGGCCGGCAGGAAGGTGAAATAGGCCAGCGCGCCGCCGATATTTTCTGGAAGCCAGCCGACGCTTCCCTGCGCGCGCTGCGGGGACGGAGTCGGCGGCGATTCGATCGTTCGTCCGCACGCGGGACAGAATGCGGATGTTTCGGGCATTTGCGCCGAACAGTGCGGGCACAACACAAGCTCGTCAGTCGCCTGCCGGTCGAGATGCAGAGGAGTCGGATCGCTCACCGTTGTCGGCCGTCGTCTTTCCTGCCGTTGTCTTCTTTGAGACCGTCTTCTGTTCGGCTGCCGTCTCTCCGGCAGTCCTGACACAAGCCATAAATCTGGAATGTGTGGCGAGTGGTGAGGTATTGATGGGTGCGGCCAATCTCCTGCTCGAGCATGCTGACTTCCTGGCTGAAAAATTCGACCGAACTTCCGCACTCGGTGCAAACCATGTGATGGTGGCTGCGGCGGTTGTACTGATGCTCGTAGCGGGCGATCCCGTCGTGGAAGGCGACTTCGCTGGCCAGTCCGCATTCGGCGAGAAGTTTCAACGTGCGGTAAACGGTGGTGTAGCCGATACGCGCGTCTTTTTTCTGAACAAGACGATGAAGCTCATCGGTGGAGAGATGATCGCGAGTCTCCAGAAAAGTACGCAGAATCGTGTCGCGCTGCCCGGTTTGTTTCAGGCCGACGCGCTTCAGATGCGTATGCAAAATGCCCTCGGCTTCGCGGACCATCTGGCGTGAAAGCGTGGGCTGGTCGTCGATTCGCTTCTGCAACATGGCGAGGGAAAGTGCGTCGGAGCAGGCTCAGAATACCACCCGTGATCTTGAAAATGAAATTCATTTTCAGCGCCAGACCTTCGATTTCTGTGCGCGTTCCCCGGTGACATACAATCGAAAGATCGCATGAGTACTCTTTCAGTCAGCACGCCTACGGGCCGTCGTTCGCGTGTATTGCCGATTCTTCTGAAATTGTTCTTAGCGGTCGCGCTGATCATTGTGTGCGCGGTCGGATACGCCTGGTTTGTCGCCGAGTCGGCGCTGCCGCAGATCGATGGCAAACAGCAAATCGCCGGGCTTTCAGCGGCAGTTACAGTCACACGCGACCGCCAGGGCGTGCCCACCATCGACGCCGCAACGCCGGAAGATCTTTTCTTCACGCAAGGTTATGTCACCGCGCAAGACCGGTTGTGGCAGATGGATGTGATGCGGCGCTTCGCCAGCGGTGAGCTTTCAGAAATTCTGGGCGAAGATACCGTAAAGCTTGATCGCGAACAGCGAATTCTCGGCATGCGCGCCGTTGCGCAAAAATCGTTCGCTGCGGCCAGCCCGCGCGATCGCGGATTTCTGGAAGCTTATGCACGCGGGGTCAACGCGTTCATCGAGAGCCGTCGCAGCCGGTTGCCGATCGAGTTCCGCATCCTGCGCTACGCCCCGAAGCCTTGGCTTACCGAGGACTCGCTCGTAGTGGGCGCGCAAATGGTTAAGGACCTGAACTACAGCCAGTCCAATTCCGCTCTTGCGCGCGAAAAAATTCTAGCCAGGCTGGGGCCGGAGTTAACTGACGAGTTGTACGTCAACCACTCCTGGCACGATCGGCCGCCGACCGTGATGCGCGAAGATCTCGACGAGCCAAACTCGAATTCTGGAGATTCGGACGATGACGACGACGACGACTCTGGGCCGGATAACTCCGTCACACAGAACGCGTTTCCCGCGGCTGTTCCGAATTCAATGCCATCGAGCGCGCTTTCGCTCAACGCATCGTCGCTGGACCGTCCGGTCAACGGTTCGAACGACTGGGTCGTTTCCGGAGCGCACACCGTCACGGGAAAACCTCTCCTCTCCGACGATATGCACCTCGGCCATCAGATGCCAAACCTGTGGTACGAGGCGCATCTGCACGCCGGCAACATTGATGTCGCCGGTGTAACTTTGCCGGGAGTGCCATATGTACTCGTGGGCCACAACCAGCGCATTGCCTGGGGATTCACCAACGTCGGCCCAACCGTGACTGACATTTTTATCGAGAACTTCAATGCGCAGGGCGCGTATCAGACGCCGGGTGGTTGGGTTCAGCCGGAACATCGCACAGAAGTGATTCACGTCAAAGGCAAGCCAGATATAAATGTCGATGTAAGAATCACGCGGCATGGTCCGGTGATCACGGAACTGGTTCCGGGTGAAACCCGGCCACTGGCGCTGCGTTGGACGCTCTACGACGGCCTGCGCATTCCA
>Ga0209006_10005971_pt1 | contig 11057 bp, 11 predicted proteins | sample JacPin_JW_Ref_O2_FD_188567 | JGI IMG/M metagenome (GOLD analysis project Ga0209006, IMG submission 188567) | Forest soil microbial communities from Algoma, Ontario, Canada - Jack Pine, Ontario site 1_JW_Ref_O2 (SPAdes) (version 2) | ecosystem: Environmental > Terrestrial > Soil > Boreal... | reverse complement strand
CGTCAAAATTCTCAAAACCTGGGTCGGCGGTAAACTGACTTACGAGGCGAAATCCGTGGGCCGGTGAAAGTCCTGAGCAACAACTCCTTGAACCAGAACTATCCCGGAATGGTCGAACACACGTTCGATGCGGGCGAAGTCCAATTGAATTATGCCGAGGGCCCCGCTAATGGACCGCCCCTGGTACTGTTGCACGGACTTGGACGGCGCTGGCAAGTATTTCTGCCCCTGATTCCGATGTTGAGTAAGCAATGGCATATCTTCGCACCCGACCTCCGCGGTCACGGAAGATCTTCTCACCTCGCTCGCGGATATCGCGGCACGCAATATTCGGAAGACATCGCTCGACTACTCGGCGATCGTGTTTCCGATCCTGCCGTTCTGTTCGGACATTCGCTTGGCGGCATGATCGGCATGTGGGTCGCTTCTCACCATCCGACCCAGGTACGAGCGCTGATCCTCGGCGACAACCGTGTTGCCAGTGGGCAGCTTGAACATCCGATGTACCGTGCGCTCTTTTCCGGACTGCGCGACCTGGCGCGAAAGAGCGGTTCGCTTGAAGAGACCGCAAATGGCATTGGCAAAATCCTATTGCCGGTTCCAGGCAACGTCGAACCCTTGCAGATTCGCCAACTCCCAGGTAATGATGAAGCGTATTTGCTCGCTTGGGCACACTGCGTGCGAAACGCCGATCCGGACACCTACGAGATGGTGCTTGATGGAACGTCGATCGACGGTTGGGACGCCGAAACGGTGTTGCGCGGAATTACCTGTCCAACATTACTCTTGCAAGCTGCGCAGGAATTGGGCGGCCTAATGTCGGATGCGGATGTCGCGCTGGCGACCCGCCTGCTTCTTCGTCATGTGCACGTTAAGTTTCCTAACTTGGGGCACGCGCTCTTCATTCAGCAGCCCGTTCCCGTTTTGCAGGCGGTGACGAATTTCCTCGAGTCGCTCTAACTGATGATTCACCGCTGGTACGATTCCGCGGTTTTGTCGCGGATATTTCCAACCTCAGCTGGTCTTCGAGAGTTTCTCGCTTTCTAATCAAGATAGCCTTGGAACCCTCGACCAACACTTCGGCTGCCCGCCCCCGCGTGTTGTAGTTCGATGCTAGTACTGAACCGTATGCACCGGCATCCAGAATGGCAAGCAGCTCTCCCTCGCAGACGCGCGGAAGTTCTCTGTCGCGCGCAAAAAAGTCTCCGGTCTCGCAGATGGGACCCACAACGTCGGTAGTCTCGGTTTCGCGAGAATCGCGGCTCACCGGCGCCATCTCATGAAAGGCGCCGTAGAGTGATGGCCGCAACAGGTCGTTCATTGCTGCATCGACGACCAAAAACTTCTTGCGCCGATTTGTTTTGCGGTAGAGAACACGTGTTAGTAAAGCGCCTGCGGGACCGACGATGGAACGTCCTGGCTCAAGCAGCAAGTGAAGATTCAATCCTCGTAGCGGACTCGTGACTGCCCGAGCGTAATCGGAAACTTGCTTCTTAAAACTTTTCTGTTTTCCCTCGTAAGAAATTCCCAAGCCACCGCCAGCATCGACATAATTGATTTCGTGACCTTGCTCACGTAAATGACAAATCAGGCTCGCAACACGACCGAGAGCCGACTCAAAAGAGCGCACATCTGTGATTTGAGAACCGATATGAACGCTCACCCCGGCGACTTTGAGATAGGGGTGCTGGGCGGCGCACTCGTACAACGTTTGCGCTTCAGAAATCGGCACACCGAATTTATGTTGATGCAGCCCGGTGGAAATGTATGGGTGAGTCTTAGCAGACACATCGGGGTTTACCCGGACCGAAATCTGCGCTCGCGTTTTTAATCTTGCGGCGGTCGCGGCGAGCAGATTCAATTCCGATGCGCTTTCGATATTGAAAAGCAGTATTCGTGATCGAAGCGCGAGCTCCATCTCCGCCGCTGTCTTACCAACACCGGAAAAAACAATCCCGCTGGCACCTATCCCGCTTACCTGCAGAACGCGTTGCAGTTCTCCCCCAGAAACCACGTCGAAACCCGCACCTTTCCTGGCTAGGAGGTCCAGGACCCCGAGCGTTGAATTAGCTTTGACCGAATAACACAACGTGTGCGGAAAGAAGCGAAAAGCATTCGAGAATGCGTCGACTCGCGAACGGATCATAGCCGCGGAATAAACATACAAGGGAGTGCCGTGAAGCTCGGCAAGATCTCTTAAGGATACTTCTTCACAGTAGAGCGTCGAAATGCGGGTGCCTGACTTTGGAACGCGATAGGCAAAAGCTGGCGGGCGCACTGCCCGCGATTCCTTTACGCTCTTCACTTGCGTTTGCCTGAACCAGCTTTTACTTTGATTGCCACCACGGTCTGATCATCGAAGGCATCGACTCCGGCGGCGTGTTCGGTGACTGCTTTGAAGATTTCATTCACGGCACAGTCCGCCGACTTTGCCGAGCAACTGGCGACGATAGCCTCCAAGCGCTCCTGACCAAAGGAGTGCCCGTGACGGTTGCGGGCGTCAAGTATGCCATCGCTGATGAACACGAAGAGATCGCCGGTTTTCGCCTTGAAACTTACTTCGTCGTAATCGGCCTCGTCGAAGAGTCCCAAGGGCAATCCGGTGACCTCGATGGCTTCGATCTTGCCGTCGTGGCAGTAGATGGGTTTGGGCAATCCCGAATTCGCCACCAGCAGAGTTCGCTTTTCGTCATCCCACACCGCGTAGATGATGGATACAAACTGGGCAGCGATGCGGCGCTCGGCAAGCGACAGATTTACGGCTGAAAGCATTTCTGCCGGGCCGGGCTCAATCGGGGCATGGGAGCGCAGGATACCGCTGACGAGAGCCGCATAAATGGCAGCGGGTGCACCTTTCCCGCTTACGTCTCCGATGGCGATCCCGAGGCGGCCCAGCGAATAGGGAACAAAGTCATAAAGGTCACCGCCAATAGCGCGCGCGGGAACGAACTTTGCCTCAACTTCGAGATGCTCCATCTTGGGACGGGAATGCGGTAGCAGACGAAACTGCAGCTCGCGGGCCAAAGCCAGATCACGCTCCAGGCGTTGTTCCTGGCGGGCAATCTCTTCGTACAATCGTGCATTCTCGATGGCGATGGCGAGCTGCGCTGCGAGAGTTGTCAAGGTTCGCTTGTGATCGTCAGTGAAATAATTCTTACGCGTGTGCTCCAGATCGAGCACGCCTATGACTTTCTCCTGATAGATCAGCGGAACCGCCAGTTCCGAGCGGGTCTCCGGATTGGTTGCGATGTAGCGCTCGCTCTTGCTGACATCAGGGACCAGTACCGCTTCTTTGGCCTGGGCGGAATAGCCTACTACGCCGCGTCCCAATGGTATGTCGTGCTTAAAATGGAGTCTTTCTTCGAAGCGCTGCGAGAAGCGATGTTGCAGTTTTTCCCCGGTCGAGTCCAACAAAAGGATGCTGAACATCTGGTAATCGATCAGGCGACTCAGTAATTCGGCGATGCGCTTAAGCAATTCGTCCAAATTCAGAATCGACGTGAGTTCGCGTGCGATCTCGTTTAGAAGTAGCAGAGTTCGAGCTTGGCGTGTGATACGCGTGTGCAACCGGGCATTTTCGATGCCGATCGCCATGCGAGACGCAATTAACGTGAGCAGACGCTCGTGTTCTGCGGTGAAGTAACCTTTTTGAGTCGCCTCCAAATCGATTACGCCAATGACGCGGTTCTTGACGATCAACGGGATCGCAAGTTCTGAATGAACGTTGGGGAGGGCGGCTAGATAAAATTCCTCCTGGGTGGCGTCTGCCACGAGGACGGCCTGTCGAGTCAGTGCGGCGCGTCCGGTAACACCCTGCCCCATCTTTACCCGAAGTCGGTCGGCGACCTGCTGGGGATACCCGACCTGGAAGCGGACGTACAACTCCTGACGCTGTTCGTTGAGCAGCAGAATCGCAAAAATTTCATAATCGATGACCTTGCGAACCAGTTCCGCCACTCGCCTTAGCGTAGTTTCCAGGTCGAGCGTCGTATTGACCACGTCGGCAACTTCAAGCAGGAGAGGTTCTATTTCTGAGGGACGCAAAGTTGGCGCGCCGGGCGTTTTCACAAGCTTCATAATAGCAGTTGGTCAACTAGTGATTGGTGACAGTTACTTCGTCATTCGAAATGCAAACCCGAGCTGACTGTGACACATCGACGAGCATTCCACCATCGCAAGCGGGAGTCTTAAAGATTGTTTAGTACGCAGACATCTGGCAGATTGCGGTAACGCTCTGCGTAGTCAAGTCCGTACCCAACCACATAGGCATCGGGGATCGTGAAGCCGATGTACTGCGCCGTGATCGGCTGTTTGCGGCGTGAGGGTTTGTCGAGCAGAGCGGCTATGCGCAGCGTTTTTGGACGATGCGCTTGCACCAGCTTAGAAATGTAGTTCAGCGTTAGACCAGTGTCGAGGATGTCTTCTACCAGAATCACGTTGCGGTCGGTCATCGAACTATCCATATCCTTGGTCAAACGGACTTCACCGAGAGAATCCCAGGCAGCGTGTCCAGCAGGGTCGTCTTTGACTGTGGGGCGACTGCCGTAGCTGGAGACTCCGATGAAGTCGAAGGTGGCGTCGAGGGGAATCTGGCGAGCTAAATCACTAAGGAAAATGGCAGCGCCTTTAAGGACGCCGACCAGGATGATCGATTGACCCTTGAAATCGCGGGCAATCTCTTCTCCCAGTTCGGCGACTCTTTTGGCGATCGCGTCGCGTGATAGCAATACTTTGAGTTCGGGCATGGTGCACCATTTTATACACCAGTTTTGGCGCGTCCGGAACGGTTTAATCGACTCTGCTTTTTCGAGGACTGGCGTCGTATTGGGGCCGGCTCGTTGCGCGCCACTTGTCGACTCACTAGAATGCTAGTTCGCAAGTTATAAATTCGTGCGGGGAGTGTGTCGGTGAATCTTAAAGGAATCCAACTCACGTGGCTTGGCCATGCAACTTTCCGCGTGGTTACGCCGGAAGGGAAGACTCTGATCATCGATCCTTGGATTGCGGGCAATCCGATGTGTCCGCAGAGTGAGAAGGAGGTCAGGAAAGCCGATGTGCTGCTTTGCACTCACGGGCACGGGGATCATATTGGCGACGCGGTGGATGTGGGCAAGAAACTGAATCCGATCGTGGTCGGAATCTTCGAGCTATGTACGTGGATGCAGAAGAAAGGCGTGAAGCAAATTTCACCGATGAATAAAGGTGGCACCCAGAAAGTTGCGGACGTGCTGATCACGATGGTGCACGCGGTACATTCCTGTGGGATTCAAGACGGCGAAGAGATTATTTACGGCGGCGAAGCTTGCGGCTACGTTCTGACATTTTCGAATGGAGTGAAGTTCTACCATGCGGGTGATACCAATGTCTTCAGCGATATGGCCATCATTCGCGACCTTTATGCGCCAAAGATTGTGATGCTTCCGATTGGGGACCATTTCACGATGTCTCCACGCGAGGCGGCTTACGCCTGCAAATTGCTGCAACCGGAAACGGTGATCCCGATGCATTTTGGAACTTTTCCGGTACTTACGGGAACACCGCGTGAGTTGCAGGAGCTTGTACCGGAGGTAAGGGTGCTGGAATTGACTCCGGGACAGACGGTGTCGTAGAACCACGGATTTTGAGAGGGCCGAGTGACGATGCACGGCGGTCCGGATATGTAAGGAGTGGAATGGCAGACCAAATTGCTCGAACCGACTGGCGCATGGGTGGAATCACCGTGCCGGAAGTTGAAGATTATCTTTACGCCATGCTTCCGCCGCGCGATGAAGTGCTGGCGGAAATGGAATCTGACGCTGCCAAGAACGATGTGGCGATTGTGGGCCCAGCGGTCGCTCGCGTGCTTTATCAGCTGGCAACTATCTGCGGTGCCAGGAAGATCTTTGAAATGGGCTCGGCAATTGGATATTCGACGATCTGGTGGGCGCGTGCTGTCGGCGATGGCGGACGCGTTGTTTATACCGATGGCGATCCTAAACGCGCAGATAAGGCCCGGCGATACTTCGATCGGGCAGGCGTGAGCTCGCGGATTTCGGTGCGAGTGGGGGATGCGCTAGAATTCCTTTCCGAAGAAAAAGAAACGTACGACATCATTTTTAACGATATCGACAAGGTCGATTATCCCCGTGTGTTTCGGCTTGCTTTACCGCGCCTGAAAAGCGGAGGTCTTTTCATCACCGATAACGTGCTTTGGAGCGGCCGCGTAGCCAAAGCGAATCCTGATGCCACGACCAGGGCGATTCTGGAGTTCAACAAACTGATCTACGAATCGAAGGATCTATTCACAACGATCTTGCCAATTCGTGATGGCGTAGCAGTTTGTGTCAAGAAGTAGGGAGCCGGCGTCCCGCGACCGCCGGAGCCTCTGCTAGAATTATCGCTCCCACTTCGCCTTCGATGATGAAGACTCCGACCGTGCTACCTGTCGATCGATCGCTTGACGAACCGATCTCTGCGAAGCAAATCTCGGCCAATCGAAACCCGGAAACATTGCCGCGCAGCCAAAGAGCGGCGCAATCAGATGCAATGTTTGATGTGCTGGTGGTAGGCGCTGGACCGACTGGGATGGCGTGTGCCATCGAAGCTCAGAAGGCCGGATTCAAGTCTGTGATCGTCGATAAAGGATGTCTGGTTAATTCCATCTATCACTATCCGCAAAACATGGTGTTCTTCACCACGCCTGAATTGCTGGAGATTGGCGACATTCCTTTCACCACGGCATTGCCGAAGCCGAACCGGCAGGAGGCGTTGGAATATTATCGGCGCGTGGCCGAGCACTATCGCCTGAACATTCGTCAATACGAGTGGGTCAAAACGATCACGGGCCAGGATGGCGATTTTCGGGTTACGACCACCGACCGCAGTGACGCGATTCACGATCATCGCGCACGCAAGATCGTGGTGGCGACCGGATACTACGATTTAGCCAACGAGTTGAAAATTCCTGGTGAAGATCTGAAAAAAGTATTTCATTATTACCGCGAACCTCATCCCTATTTCGACACCGACGTGGTGGTGATTGGCGGCAAGAACTCGGCAGCGGAAGCGGCTTTAGATCTCTGGCGGCACGGTGCGCGGGTGACCATGGTGCATCGCGGACCACAGTTGCACAATCACATCAAGTATTGGGTGCGTCCTGATATTGAGAACCGCATTAAAGCTGGCCAAATCAAGGCGCACTTCAACAGCGCGGTGGAGGAAATCGGTGCGGACTGCGTCATGGTGCGAACACCATCCGGCTTGCTTGGCCTGAAAAACGATTTTGTATTTGCCCTCACGGGCTACCATCCCGATTATGATTTTTTGCGCAGCGTGGGTATCGAGCTTTCACCGGAACAACTGCGTCCGGTCTGCGACCCTGAAAATCTGGAATCCAATGTTCCCGGGATTTACGTGGCGGGGGTGATCGTAGCCGGCTCGCGGACCAGCGAGATATTTATAGAGAATGGCCGATTTCACGGCAAACTGATCGCTGCTCATCTGAGTCAGAAACTGGATGGCGAGAACAGAAACTTCCCCCTCGACGCTACCTAGTCCTGCAGAACAGCCTGCGGTCAATAAAGGTTTCTTCATTATTGCTCTGTCATTATTGCTCTGTCATTATTGCTCCCTCATTTTCCCGCTTGACACGGGGAACGTGTAACCGTATAGTTACGCAATATGCGGAACCGTTCGGTTACATATTCGGCCGAGAAATATTTGCCCCAAGCCACGTTTCACGCGCTGGCCGATCCTACGCGGCGAGCTGTTCTTGATCTCCTGCGGAACGGGTCGCAGCCAGCGGGGCAGATTGCCGAAGCCTTTCCTATTTCCCGTCCCGCAATTTCGAAGCATCTGCGGCAGTTGCGGAAGGCGCGTCTGGTGGTTGAATCGCGGCGCGGGCGGCATCGCCTTTATCAATTGAACGCCGAGCCGCTAAAAGCAATCGATAACTGGATTGCACATTACCGAAATTTCTGGCATGCCAACCTGGCAAGTTTGAAGTCCTTCGTGGAAGAAGAGTATGCACGGGAATCGGAAGAGGCTGGCAATCAGGTTGGGGGCAGCAGCAGGGAATTGGGCAAGCAGAAAAAGCACTAAGGAGATGAAAATGAAACTAGTCCAAAAGATGCTAACTATCACCGCTGTTTTCACCATCATTCTTTCCTCGACTCTGGTCGCAGCCGAGTCGAATGCGAAGAAATCATTTGGCATGCTGCAAGGTCTGGAGGGGAATTGGGCGGGGAAGAATCAGCAGGGGCAGCCGGTCGAGGTGTCTTTCCGCATGACGGCTGGAGACTCAGCCCTGATGAGCGAGATTCATGGCCATGGTCCGGAAAATATGATCACCATGTTTCACATGGACGGCAACCGGCTGTTGATGACTCACTACTGTGGGGCCGGCAACCAGCCGCGGATGAAAGTTGTCTCGGCGGACGTCAAGTCGGTGAGCTTCGAGTTCGTGGATGGAACGAATATCGGTCCTGGCGATGGGCACATGCAGCACGTCACTTTCAGCCAACCAGATGCGGATCATCAGCTGGGAAGAGTGGGTATTTCTTGACCACGGAAAAGTGCATAAGGAGTTGTTCACACTCGAACGGGTGAAGTAACTTCGCGCGAGAGACAGTCCGCAGCGCGGCTGCAAGCCGCGCCTTTCAAAAAATTGCAACGGTGACAAGTGAATGCGAGCTCCTATGCCGAAGGTTATGGTTAGTTCCGATCAAGATTCGGTCATCTCGGAGATCGAGATTGCGGCGCCGGCGGAGCGCATTTTTAAGGCGCTGACCGATCCGGATCAACTCATGCGGTGGTTTAATGATGCGACTTGCCCGGTGAAGTTCTGGAGAATGGACGCTCGTCTGGGCGGTGGCTACAGCTACGCCACCAAGAAGACGAATGTGATCATCAACGGAGTTGACGAATTCGAGTGTCACGGCGAGATTCTGGAGATGGATCCACCTCGACTGCTGGTCTACACCTGGATCGGCAATTGGCATGTCGTGAAGGATAGAAAGACAGTGGTGCGATGGGAACTCACGCCGAAGTCGGCCGGCACGCGGGTGAAGGTGACGCACAGCGGCCTGGTCGACGAACCGGCTGCACGCGGCGACTACTGCAACGGGTGGCCGGGCGTGGTGCAGAATCTTAAGGAGTTTGCCGAAGGCAGCCTCGCGAATAAATTTCAGCAAGTTAGAAAGGATTAGGCGAGTATGGCAACTTTGGCAATGAATCCCGAGCAGGATGGAATTGTCGGAGAGATTTTTATTGCAGCGCCGCCGGCCCGCGTGTTCCAGGCACTCACGGATCCGGCGCAGGTTCCGCGATGGTGGGGGCAGCAGGATATGTATCGCATCACCGAGTGGAAAGGAGACGTGCGGCCGGGCGGCAAGTGGTCGAGCGTTGGGGTGGGCTCGGATGGAACGAAGTTCCGAGTGGAGGGTGAGTACTTGGAAGTCGATCCGCCGCGGCTGTTGTCCCACACTTGGAAGTCCAGTTACAACTCGCCTCACACGGTGGTTCGTTTTGAACTGGAGCCGAGAGAGGTACATGGATTACACCCAGGCGGCCCGAAGAAAGCGGGGGCAGGCACGATCGTAAGACTTCGCCATGAGGGCTTTGGTGGCGCTCCCCAAGAAGCCCAGCGGCATTCGGAAGGATGGCAACGTGTGCTCGGCTGGATGCAGGCATTTCTGGAAAAGGGTGAGACGTTAGAGACACGGGTAGGGCCTTCTACTGTGCAGAAAGGTTGAATAGTGCAGGATGGATGATGGTGCTTTGCGAGGCCGTCCGAGATAGGTTCGGAGACAAATAGGGTGGAGACGGCGGGCGAAGTGAGGGGGATTACCCGCTTCTAGGCGGAGTGCGCCCGCGTCTTGGGCTTGGCTGGAGCTCTCTTGGAAACGCTTCGTTCGCCACTGGCGGAGTCGGCGGGAAACTCGACTACGTCATCCCAGAAAAAACTGTCGGCGTCGACTGCGGAGACGCCGATCTGACCGGCGCGGCTAGTCCCGACCTCTCCGAACCAAGCGACCACAAACTGTGCGATTCTGCCTGATCGGGCAAGGGTGACTTCTTGGCCGGGTAGCAGTTTAGAGTGAACGCCTTCCAAATTTGCTCCTTTCTGGCTCACATCCACGGTCGTCACCTCCAGATCCAGATCTTGGCCGTAAGTGTCTGTTGCGGTGAGCCGGACGGGCACGGCGATCTCAAAGCGCCGGTCGACACGCTCGATCTTGAACTGCCGCATCAGACTGCTCAGCTGTGCCGCGATAGAGGTTAGTTCTTGCGCGGCTCGCTGCGATTCTTGGGCGCGGGCCGAAGTGCCCTCGGCTGCCTGCGCCACCCCTCCAATATTGGACGAGATGTCGCTTGCTCCGCTGGCCGCTTCGTTCGTATTGCGAGTCATCTCTTTGGTGGTCGCACTCTGCTGTTCGACAGCTGCGGCAATAGTCGCAGAGATTGTGTTGATCTGATGAATGACGCCGCTAACCGACTGGATGGCCGAGACGGCGCCTTTCGTGTCCGTCTGAATCGCGGTGATTTTCAGACCTATGTCTTCGGTGGCTTTGGCGGTCTGTTTGGCGAGTTCTTTGACCTCATTGGCGACGACGGCGAAACCTTTGCCGGCTTGGCCTGCGCGAGCCGCTTCGATGGTGGCGTTCAAAGCCAGGAGGTTGGTCTGCTCGGCGATGGAGGTGATAACTTTCAGCACCTCTCCGATTTCAGTGCTGGATTTGCCGAGCTGAGAAACGGTGGCATTGGCAACCGCAGCGGCGGATACGGCCGAGGCAGCGACTTTAGCTGCTTCGTGAGCGTTGGCGGCAATGCTCTCGATAGTCGAAGTCATTTCGCCCGCGCCCATTGAAAGGCTCTGGAGATTCTGGGAAACCTGCTGGGTAACGCGGGCGGCGGAACTGGACTGTGCGGCAGTTTCTTTAGAATTGACCGTAATCTGGTCGCTGGCATCGAGTAGTTGCTGGCTGGCATGACCGAGTTTGTTGGTGAGGGCGGTGACTCCGCGAAGGATTTCCTGGAGCTTATCCATGAATAGATTGAAGAGACGGCTGACTTTGCCC
>Ga0209006_10005970_pt1 | contig 11059 bp, 11 predicted proteins | sample JacPin_JW_Ref_O2_FD_188567 | JGI IMG/M metagenome (GOLD analysis project Ga0209006, IMG submission 188567) | Forest soil microbial communities from Algoma, Ontario, Canada - Jack Pine, Ontario site 1_JW_Ref_O2 (SPAdes) (version 2) | ecosystem: Environmental > Terrestrial > Soil > Boreal... | reverse complement strand
CCTAGGTGCGCCGGTGCCAAAAGTCGAGCGGGCGATCAGGGCAAGGTGTAAATGACGGCCTCGCGGACCAGAGATATGGTGGCAATCAGTCTCGGAAGACTGGAAGACGGCTTGCGGCGGCAGGCCGTCAACGTTCTCGCCTACGCACCACCAATCGCGAAACGAAACGATGGCGACCGCCACGCATCATCTGCCGTTCGCGGTTGTCCGGCGGATCTTACTCATTCGGCGTGATTGACCAACCTGGCCACACGAATAATGCGACATCGGACCACCTCGAAGCGGTGAGAACGATTGCCGGCTCCTGTGGCGACGGCAACCTTGCATGGTCCGATTTGCCAGGCCCTAGCGCGGACGGCAAATTCGATCCGCGGACAAGTTGCTTGCGATCCGCGGCATGGCGCCGCCAGCTGCCGGCATCAGCGGTCGTCTGCGGGAATGCCCGATGGTCCTTGTCAGCGAGAGAAATCTCGCTATGAGGCCTGAAAACGAGACGCATGAATTGGAGCGGCTGGCCAAAGCGTTCCAGATAATCTCAAAAGAGACGACTTACCAAGGCCTGGCGAAGGCTCTCCTTGGCGAAGCTCTCTGCCATTCCGGAGCGGCGCGAGGCGGCATTTTGCTGAGCGAAGGAGGAGAGCTGCTCGCCAAAGCCGACGCAAGCTTCCCTCGCGAAAGGGCTGAGTTCTTTACCTCGCACCCTCCAGCTGCCGAATTCCGATTGCCGGTAGATCTCAGCGAACGAGTACTTCGTCGGCGAGAAGCCGTCGTCAGACGAGCGACGCGGGAAAGCTCGGCGCTGATCGATTCCGCGGAGCAGCTGCCGCGTAACATAAACCAATTATGCCTGCCTCTCGTTCATCAGGAGCGGACCATTGGTGTCCTCTATCTCGAATCTGAGCGGGAAGAAGATGTTTTCACACCAAGGTGCGTCTGGGTGATGTCGATGCTTGCGTCGCAGGCGGCCGTCTCTTTCGAATCCGCACGGCTCTTTGAGGCGTTGCGTGAGACCAATATGTGGATGGTCAGGGGGCAAGAGATCGGGCGCATGGGCAGCTTTCGGTGGAACACGCGAACTCTGCTCTCACGAGGGTCCCGCGAATGCTACCGAATTCTAGGGCTCGATCCCAATGTCAATCCAGTGCCCTTTCAGGCGTTTCGGGACCGCGTCCACCCGGACGATCTTCCTGCATTGGAGCGAGCGCTGGCGAAAGCGATCGGCACGCAATCGCCATTCAGCCGGGAATACCGCGTCGTTCACCGAGATGGCACGACGCTGCACGTCGTCGCGGTCGGGCAATTCGACGTTGGTCCGACAGGCGACCTCGAACTGGAGGGAATTATTACCGACATCACGGCACAGAAGGCGGCCGAGCAGGCGCTGGCGGACGCGCGTGCCGAGCTGGCGCGTGCCGCGGACCTCGCGTCGATTGGCGAACTCGCGGGCTCCATCATTCACGAGATCAATCAACCATTAACCGGAATCATCATGAGCGCCGAGGCCTGCCTCCGATGGCTTGGGCGAAATCCCGGCGAACAGGATGAAGCCCGCAAGTCCGCCATGCGGGTCATCGAGCAAGGCACGCGGGCGACCGATGTGATCGCCGGGCTGAGGTCATTGGTTCGGGACGCGCAGCCGAAGCTCGCCAAAGTGGATATCAACGAGACCATCGAAGAGGTCCTCTTGTTGTCGAAAAGGGAGCTTGAACGCGCCGGCGTCACGATCCGAACCGACTTCGACAGGTCACTGCCCAATGTCCAAGCGGACCGCGTGCACCTTCAACAGCTGGTCCTCAACCTCGTGCGCAACGCAATCGAGGCTATGGCGGAAGTCGAGGGAAGGAGCCGTATCTTGACCGCCTGTACAAAGGCGAGCGGCGATCGTATCTTCGCAACGATCTCGGATACCGGCGTAGGCATTGACTCCGCTAACAAAGAGCGCCTATTCGACACGCTCTACACGACAAAAGAAAACGGTCTTGGCCTGGGTCTCTCAATCTGCCGCAAAATCATCACTGTCCATGGAGGTCATCTATGGGTGGAAGAAAACAGGACGCACGGCACAACGTTCGCGTTCGCTCTGCCGCTTCCGCAGACGATTCAGACGTCAGGACGCAATTAAGGGCGCCATCGTCAGTCTTTGTTCATATCGTCGACGACGACGGAGCGGTTCGCGAGGCGCTGGGGGACCTGTTGCGGTCCATGGACTATCAGGTAATTTTATACGCATCTGCCTCAGATTTTCTCAAAGTCGAATTACCCGACGCGCCGGCGTGTCTCGTACTCGATGTCAGGTTGCCGGGCACAAGCGGTCTTGACCTGCAAGCGCATCTCGCGAGCATCAATGTCGGGTTGCCGGTCATTTTGATGACCGGCCACGGTGACATTCCCATGACAGTGAGGGCCATGAAGCTGGGTGCCGTTGATTTCCTCACCAAGCCAATACGGGATCAGGATTTGCTTGATGCTGTCGCGGCTGCGATCCTTAGGGATCAGGGGCGACGCGAGGACACGGCTCAGATTGCGCTGTTGTGGGAGAAGTATGCGCTTTTGACCGCTCGAGAACGGCAAGTGATGGCGTTCGTCGCGTCAGGGTTCATGAACAAGCAAATCGCCAATGAGCTTTCAATCAGCGAGGTCACCGTCAAGATGCATCGCGGCGGCGTCATGCGGAAATTGGGAGCCAAATCCGTGGCGTCGCTCGCCCGGATAGCCGAGGCACTCGATATCGGGAAATAAAGCGCCGAGCCGTCGGCTCTCCGGACAATTTTGGGACGGCGCAATTTGCGGAACTCGCCACTATACCAAGGTATAGGCCGGGATATCACAACTGAGAGATTGAGGGCGTGCGCCGCCGAAAGCATGGTGTCACCGCTTGTAGCGCTGCCATTCGGCACGATGTAAAGCGTTCCACCGGAGAGATGTTCGCGATGGCGATCTGCGCGACTCGAGATGGCATCAATGATGTTTCAGTTGAAGTGGCACTGAGCCAACTGAGAGCTGACACGGAGCTGCCGAACTCAAGCGGCAGCGTCTTTCATCCGACCGTCAAGATAACCCCCGGAGCACCTGTAAAACGCCTCGGCACAGGCTGGCACTGGTGGTTTTCAGAAAGCGTCCACGTTCCAATTGGTCACAAGGTCGAGTTTGGCTTCCAGGGGCCTGCTCATCTCCTCGTATTGTATAATGACGGCCTGCGGCGGAGCGGCGAGACGTCGATCGATGGTCTGCAGCCGTCGACGCTTCGAAGCTTCATGCACAAGCTCACGTTCGTGCCTGCGGGGCGCGCCTATCACGAATGGCACGAGACCGCTGCATCGACCCGCATCACGTTCCTCTATCTGTATCCAGCTGCATTGCGGGGGTCGGACGGCGGCGAAAGCGGTTGCCTGCCGAGGATATATTTCGAGGACTCCCTCGTCTGGGAGACGGCATCCAAATTAAAGAACACGATCGAAAACGGCGAGGCCAAATGCATGCCGTATCTGGAGGCGCTCTCGGGCGTGCTTGCCCATGAGTTGTCTCGCGTCGATCAGGAGGTGCTCCGCGAGCCGGCGGTGAGCCGTGGAGGCCTGGCGAGTTGGCAAAAACGTGCGGTCGCAGATTACGTCGAAGCGCATCTGGGAGAGCAAATTAGCCTTCTGAAACTTGCCGAACTCGCCCGATTGAGCCTGCATCACTTCTGCCGGGCGTTCAAACAATCGTTCGGTATTCCAGCGCACCAATACCAGGTGCAGCGGCGCATGGAGGTCGCCAAACTGCTTTTGGCGGATCGATCGACGTCGGTCACCGATGTCGCGCTCAGCCTGGGCTACGCTCAGACCAGCTCGTTCAGTAGCGCTTTTCGGAAGACAACGGGTTGGACTCCTACGGTCTATCGCCGGGAGTTCGAATGAACCGATGCGGCGACATCGGAGCCGTCCACTTATCCGAGCAACCGGAACTCGAAGGGACCCCTAAATGACGAAGATCCGATACTCCAAGACCAACGTCGACGGGTTCAATGTATTCCATCGGGAGGCGGGCCGGGCTGACGCGCCGGCATTGTTGCTGCTTCACGGATTTCCTTCCGCGGGTCACCTGTTTCGCGAGCTCATTCCGGCGCTATCGGATCGTTTCCGCGTCGTCGCGCCAGACCTGCCCGGCTTCGGGCAGTCTGATATGCCGCCTCGCGACAAGTTTCCCTACACCTTCGCCAAATTAGCCGAGGTGATCGAACGGTTCACGGAAGTCATAGGTCTTGCGCGCTTCGCGATCTACGTCTTCGATTATGGTGCGCCAACCGGCTTCCGCATGGCTCTTCGCCATCCCGAGCGGATCGCCGCAATCATCTCGCAGAACGGCAATGCCTATGAGGAAGGGCTGAGCGACGGCTGGAATCCGATCCGCGCCTACTGGCAGGACCCGTCGAAGGCGAACCGCGCGGCTCTTCGCGCCTTTCTTTCGCCGGAGACAACGGTCTGGCAATACACCCACGGCGTCGCCGATACGTCCCTGGTTTCTCCGGACGGATATTCGCTCGATAACTTCTATCTGGCGCGGCCCGGCGCCGATGAAGTGCAGCTCGATCTCTTTGGCGACTACAAGAGCAATGTCGCCATGTACCCGGAATTCCAGGCCTACTTTCGGAAATATAAGCCGCCTCTGCTGGCAACTTGGGGCAAAAACGATCCCTTCTTCCTGCCGCCGGGTGCCGAGGCGTTCAAGCGCGACATTCCGAGTGCAGAGGTGCGTTTCTTCGACACCGGCCATTTTGCGCTTGAGACCCATTGCGATGAGATCGCGACGGCTATCCGCGAGTTTCTGTCCCGCTCCATATGAGGCCCCGCGGGCAGCTCCAACTGCTCCGACCGCCGAAGCCGATCGCCGTTGTCCGCACTGAAGTCAGTACAGGACCGCGGAAAAGTAAAAAGAAAAGAGAAATCGGAATGTCAAAGACAGTGGCAATCGTAACCGGCGCAAGTTCCGGAATCGGGAGGGCGACCGCGGTCAGGCTTTCGCGGGATTTCTCGGCTGTGGTACTGGCGGCAAGAGGTGCGGCTCGGCTTGGCGAGGTTGCCGAAGAGGTCGAGGCGAATGGTGCCGAGGCGCTTGCCATCGACCTGGATCTCATGGCGGCAACAGCGGCCGAATCCGTCGTTGGCCGGACGTTGGCAGAGTTCGGTCAAATCGACGCGTTGTTGAACATTGCCGGCGCGGTCCCGGGAATCGACTTGTTTCAGATGACCGATGAGCAGTGGAATACGGGCATGGAGCTCAAGCTACATGCCGCGCGCCGGCTCACGCTTCGCGCCTGGGACGCTTTGAAGGCTACGAAAGGCGCGGTCGTCCTTATTGCCGGCAATACAGCCGAAGTCCCGACGGCGTCGGCCGCGGCAGTCGGCGTGATCAACGCTGCCATTGTGGCACTCGCCAAGGCTTTCGCCGATCGGGGCCTTAAGGACGGCATCCAGGTCAACAGCCTGTCTCCGGGGCCGGTCATGACGGGCCGGCGGCTGTCCATGATTGAAAAGTGGGCGGCGGCGCATGAAGTCAGCCTTGATGAGGCAAAACAGCGGCTTCTGACGCAGGCTGGCATCGGCCGTTATGGCGAGCCGGAGGATATCGCCGAGCTCATGGCGTTTCTGGTTTCCCCCGCCGCGCGATGGATGACGGGTACCCAGCTTCGCATCGATGGCGGCGAGGTGAAGTCGATCTAACCGAAGCACGACAAAATTGGAGTCTGACCATGTCCGATCTTCCACTGATCGTCTTTGACGTCAATGAGACGCTTCTCGACCTTCGCACGATGGAGCCGACTTTTGAGCGCATCTTTGGCGACAAGAAAGATATGCGCCTCTGGTTTGCTGACCTCATCTTGTATTCGGCGGCGCTCACGGTCGCTGGCTGCTATGTACCTTTTACCGATATCGGCGCCGCCGTCATGAAGATGATGGCGGATACGCAGGGCATCAAAATCAACGATGCGGACAAGCAAGAACTCAAGGATAAGTTCTCGACGATGCCGCCGTATCCGGAAGTGCCGCCAGCGCTTCGCAAGCTGCGCACCGCCGGCTTCCGGTTGTTCACCCTTACCGATAATTTGCTTGAGGTTCAGACCCGGCAACTTGAGCATGGCGGCATTGTCGACTTGTTTGAACGGCGCTTCAGCGCGGATGGCGTGAAGCATCACAAGCCGTCGCGCCAGGCCTACGCCCATGTTGAGAACGAACTTGGTGTCCGTCCCTCGCAGCTATGTCTTATCGCCAGCCATACCTGGGACACGCTCGGCGCGGTGGCGGCCGGTTGGGAAGCCGCACTGATCAAGCGTGTCGGCAACGATGTGTTGGGAGTGGGCCCTCAGCCGCAGATCGTCGGTGACGACCTCAACGATGTCGCCGATCAGCTGATCGCCCGTCACAGGCGGCGCAGCTGACCGGTAGATTCGCTAGGGCTCACTCGAACCGGTATACGATCGGACAGTTGACGACGAAGCCGACCGAGCGGAAGCGCCCGCCGTCGAGGCTCTTGATGAAACCTCTTTCGCTCATCTCGGCGGCCTCTCTCGGGCTTGTCAGCCGGAAACGATAGCCTTTGCTGATCGCTTCTTCCGTCCAAACCGCCGGAAAGACTCTCCACATCGGCGAGTAGTCCAGGTTTATGGTGGGAATTCCGCCAAGCACGTTGATTGGACCACGCCCGTCGATAAGAGCGCTATTCAATCCCTGGCGTTGAGGATTGTCCAAACCGGTCGCCCCGTTCACGACCACGATCAGTCGCTCGGCGGATTCTCCCGGCGAAGCATCCTCCAGTACGAACGGCAGCTCCTTCAATGCGGGGGTGTACGTTGCGGTCTCGAGCGACGCAACCAAGGGATCGTTTGCTTCGGTTGAGAGATAAAGCACCGGCTTGTTGAATGACTCTCCCACGGTCAAGCGCAGCGTGGCGGTTCCCTCCTTGGGGCAAATGGCAACGACCTTGTCGTGTACCTTCGATTTGTCGACACGGCCATCGCACATCCGGTTTAGCTCCTCCTCCGTCGCCATCGACACAACCGGAGCGTTCAGAAGGAGTTCCTTTGCCGCATTATCGATATGTACTAGCGGCGAATAATCCGCATCTCCAACCGAGCCAGGATGCGCGACCTTTGGCGGAAACGGCTTATCGGCCGGCCCGGGCTCGATAACGAGTTGGGGACGATAATCGACATGTCCCTTATCGAAGATCCATGTCCCGTCTTTTTCGATCGTTGCATGCCGGGATGCATTACGCGTGTCCGCGTAGGCCATCTTCGGCGAATAGTTCAGGCCGTGCAGGGCCGCGATATTCTCGTCGCTAGCGTCCGTCAGGATAAACCAGACATCTTCGCCTGACTTCATCTTGCCGTGACGAAGAGGCACTCTCGCAGTTCCCTGCTCAAGATCGACGGCGGCGGACTTCATAAGCAGCACCGGCCCGAAATATGAAGAATTCACTTCCGAGGGAGACGGCTGCGCAGCGACTGTGTGAAAATCCGGATAGATATAGGCTGGGGCCTTTCTGATCTCGGAATCCGGTTCTCCCTCCTTGCCGCCTCTGACGACAACCTCGGCGGAAGTTTGCCTTATCGCGGCATTCAGCGCCGCCGTCGTAACAAGCGCGGCAACGAGGCAGCGCTTAACTGTTCTCTTCATTTCGGCTCTCCATTTTATTGACCACGCGATTTTTTACCCAGCCGTTTCAGCCAGAACTTCACAAACAGTGGCGTAGAGGGACTGGTATAATTTCGGTCGTGGCTCGACTAATCGCACCGACAGAAATTCCACGCGCGCCGACCACCTTCATGTTTGAAAGAGAGAAGCGGCCAGCCAAAGATCGACTGGCCGCAGTAACCCGGTCTCGGGAGGAGGGGGGAGGATTCACCGGGCATTCGCAGGCTACGCGAAGCAGCGTCCGTGCGCTTTTCCGGAATTTGCGAGGTTGAAGCAGAATTGCGCTGATCCCGCAGTTATGATCCGGAGGGACCGAAACGCTCTGTCTTGATGCGAAGTGCATCAAATCCGAGTTCGACCAGGGATCCAGAAACACTTTCGACAAAGCTTGTCGGGCCGCAGACATAGACGGCCGACAGCCGCGAGACCGGAGTGACAGACGTTGCCAGCAACGTCTTGTCTATTCGTCCCCGGTGACCTTGCCAACCTTCGGGCTGCTCGCGGGTAAGTGCGTAGATGACGCTCAAGCAGTTATCCCGGCGTGCCATGGCGTCGAGCTCGTCGCGGAAAATAACATCCGCCAGGCTTCGGGCCGAATAGATCAACAGGGCAGGAGCCGGACGCGGCGCCTGATCGCGATGCCGAAGCATCGCCATCAGCGGCGTCACGCCGGCGCCGCCGGCGATCAAGCATAGCGGTTCGTGCGTACTGGAAGTCCAAACGAAATGGCCGCCGATCGGTCCTCGCAGTTGCAACCTGTCTCCGACGCGAAGCTCGTCGACGAGATAGGGTGATACTTCACCGTCGGTTACACGCTCGACCGTCAGCGAAAGCAGTTTGTCCTCCGGTGCCGAGGAAATCGAGTAGCTGCGCTGCGCCTGGTATCCATCATCGGCCGTGAGGCGAACATCCACGTGCTGGCCCGGTTGATGGCCAAGCGGACGGGCGAGCTCGAGCAGGAGGGTCTTGACCCGATAAGTCTCGGCCATAATGCCGCGGACCTCGGCGAGCTGCCATTCCAGCCGTTTCGCCGGTGCAGGCGCGTCAATCGCCATCATATCGCTGTTCTTTCCAGGGGTCACCGTAGTTGTGATATCCGCGTAACTCCCAGAAGCCACGCTCGTCCTTCGGCATGAACCGAATCCGCCGCAGCCATTTGCCGCTTTTCCAGAAATAAAGGTGTGGCACGAGCAAGCGCGCCGGACCGCCATGTGCCGAAGCAATCGGTAAGCCGTCAAATCGGGTCGCGATCATGCTCTTGCCGCCGACCAGATCGGCGACAGGGACGTTGGTCGTGTAGCCTCCGTCGCAATGCGCCATCACGTAGGGCTCCGGCGGCTCCGAGAGCCCGACCGCATTCAGCAGATCGTCGAATGTCACGCCCTGCCATGTCGTGTCGAGTTTCGACCATGTCGTGACACAGTGAATGTCCGCTTTGATCGTCGTCTGCGGCAGCGTCTCGAATTCATCCCAACTCCAAACACGGAGCAGGCGGCCGCCGAGTTGCAGGGCCAGCTTCCAGTCCGCCACCTTGATTTGCGGCGTCGGGCCGGCTGACAGAATTGGAAAATCCGCCGTCACGTGCTGCCCTGGCGGCACACGATTGCCGAGGTTCGGTTGCGCTCGCGTCGATTTGAAGCCGCGGGATATCGGAGGTTCGTCCATGGAATTGGTTTCTCCCTTCGTTGAGTCTGGCCCCGCTTGGGACGTGACCGTCGCCTGTCGGCCAGCTCTGTGATCGAGCAAGCTCAAAGTTGACGCGTGAAGATCAACCTGTCGACCGCGCCAAATTCAAATGCATCAAGATTGCGAAAGTGGGATCAAACGCTGACGCGCGCGGCAGGCGATCACACTGGTATGTCTCGGATCACTCACGGTGGGGCACTCATCAGTCGATGGCATGCGCCCACATCGGACAAGCCGCGGGAGAGCAAGCGATGCGCGTCGGATTTAGAACTGTTGCGATCGTCGTTGTAAGCAGTGCAATCGCCACGGCGACGCTTCTGGGATCACTCAAGCACAGCAACGCGCAGAGCAAGCCGCGTTATCTTCCGGAATATACCGCTTCAGGCGAGTTGATCTTGCCGAAGAATTTCCACGAGTGGGTGTACGTCGGCTCACCGCTGACCCCCAATGCGCTTAACGGCGGTACCGCCGGATTCCCAGAATATCACAACGTCTACATCGAGCCGGGTTCGTACGAGATCTTCAAGCAGACCGGCCAGTTTCCCGAGGGGACTATTCTGTTCAAGGAGCTTCAGCTCACGCTTCAGGGCGAAAACCCCGATGGTTCGCGTACCGAGCCTTCCGGAAGGGGTTACTTCCCGGGCAAGTTCAACGGGGCCGACGTCACCGTCAAGGACTCCAAGCGGTTTCCCGAGAGCAATGGCTGGGGTTACTTCAATTTCAATCACCATGAGCCGAAGGCGCCGACCGCCAAGGTGAAGGACAAGAGCGACTGCGCCTATTGCCACATCGCCAGCGCCAAGAAGGACGAGGTTTGGACCCAGTTCTATCCGTTGCTGGACAAGTAGCGTGCCGGTGGCCGACTAAGCGAGGACAGAGTCATGAAAGCGGTCGGTGCTGTGAGCCTTTCATTGATCGCCGGGATCGTCGTCCTCGCTGCATACGGTCACTGGGAGTTGGCCAGGGCTTTCGAGCGCGGCTCGGCGGCGGAGACCGTTGTCGACGCGCACGGAAATCTGCATGTGCCGGACAATTACCGCACGTCCTACCAGTTCTTGGGGAGCTGGGCGATAGCTGCCGATGACGGCAAAGGATCGAAGGAGCTTCACGCCGTTCTTGTTTCGCCTGGCGCTATCGCTGCCTACCGCAACGATGGCCACTTCCCCGACGGGACGGTGCTTGTAAAGGAGGTTTACAGCGCAGCGACGGGCGACATGACGACGGGGTCCGTAAGCCGTGCAGACAGTCTGAAGGGCTGGTTTGTGATGGTGAAAGGCGACGCCAGTCGCTTTCCCGGCAACGCGTTATGGGGGGATGGCTGGGGCTGGTCGTGGTTCGATGCGGCAACCCCAACGCAGACCAGGTCGACCAACTACCGACTGAACTGCAAGTCTTGTCACGTTCCGGCGCAAGCGACGGATTGGATCTACGTCAACGGATATCCAGCGTTGAAGCGGTAGCGGCAATATCGACTGCAGTGAAATAGATCTGAAATGTAATTGACCGAACCAAAGGAGCGAAGAATGGCGAAAGAGACAGGCATGATGTCGAAAGGTGGGCATCTCTATATTCAGACCAACGAGATCGCGAATGCGATTATCCAATATCAGCGCGGCGCGAACGGCATGCTGACCGAAGTGGAGCGGGTGCGCACGGGTGGCGCGGGCTCCGGCGAGTTCAAGCCGATCAGCGGACAGGACAGC
>Ga0209006_10005969_pt1 | contig 11060 bp, 10 predicted proteins | sample JacPin_JW_Ref_O2_FD_188567 | JGI IMG/M metagenome (GOLD analysis project Ga0209006, IMG submission 188567) | Forest soil microbial communities from Algoma, Ontario, Canada - Jack Pine, Ontario site 1_JW_Ref_O2 (SPAdes) (version 2) | ecosystem: Environmental > Terrestrial > Soil > Boreal... | reverse complement strand
GGCTGCCGGCGTGGTGGGATTCATCCTGTCGCGTTCCTTGTCGCCGGCGGCACTCGATGCCTGGGGTTGGCGGGTCGCGTTCCTGATTGGCGCCGCGGTCATCCCCATCGGACTCTACCTTCGCCGCAGCCTGCCTGAAACGTTGCAGCCGGCGGCCGGGGAAGCGGCGGCGCGGGTGCCAACGCGCGTGCCAGTGCGGCTGATCGTGCTGAGCCTGCTGATGCTCGGCGCCATGACGATCGCCACCTATGTGCGCGGTTACATCACCACTTATGCGCAGGACAGTCTGAAGCTTGCCGCCGATATCGCATTCGGAGCCAGCATCGTTAACGGACTGTGCGCCACGTTTGCCGCCCCGCTGAGCGGGATGATCTCCGATCGAATTGGACGCAAGCCGGTGATGATCTGGAGTGCTTGCTGCCTCATTATCATTGCGGTGCCGTGCTTCATCGCGATGAACCGGATGCCGACCGTGCCGGTCGTGTTCGCGGCCACCGCCGCCCTGAGCATCATTGCTACCGCCGCTGCGGTACCGGTGATGGTGGCGATCGCGGAGCTGCTGCCGCAGGCGGTGCGCTCGGGTGCGTTGGCGACAATCTATGCGGTGGCGATCGCGGTGTTTGGCGGCTCGACGCAGTTCGTCATCAAGTGGCTGATCGATGCGACTGGAAGTGCGCTGGCTCCCGCCTGGTATGTGACTGCCGCGCTGATCATCGGCGCTGTGGCGATGTGCGCGATGTCCGAGTCCGCGCCGTGCCGCACGGCCGCCAGGGTGCCGGCTCAGTGAGGCGCGCCTGCGGCCGTCGCTGGGCTGTATTCCCTTTTGCCATCACGGCAGATAGAGTCATGCGCGCTTTGCTGCAAGCACAAATGGAGACATGATGACCCCGTGGCCGCAAGAGGCGGTACGTCTGCTGCCGGATCTGGTGACGCTGCGGCGTGCGATTCATGCCGAGCCGGAACTCGGACTGCGCACACCCAAGACCGCCGCCAAGATCGCGGCGGCGCTGGCCGGACTGCCGCTCGAGTATCGCGAAGGCCCATCGAGCAGCGGCCTGGTCGCAGTGCTGCGTGGCAAGGCCGCCGGGCGCTCGGTGCTACTGCGTGGCGACATGGATGCCCTGCCGATGCACGAGGACACCGGGCTTGAGTTCGCCTCGCGCCAGCCGGGTGCGATGCACGCCTGCGGCCACGACAGTCATGTGGCGATGCTGGTCGGTGCGGCCCGGTTGTTGTGCGCGCGGCGGCACGAACTGACCGGCAGCGTGCTTTTCATGTTCCAGCCTGGCGAGGAAGGCTGGCACGGCGCGCGCTTCATGCTGGAGGACGGGCTGCTCGAGCCACTGCCGGACGCGGCCTTCGCGCTGCATGTGTTTCCGAATGCCCCGCACGGCGTGTTCAGCAGCCGCGAGGGTCCGTTGCTGGCGTCGGCCGACAAGATCCGCATCCTGATCACCGGCCGCGGCGGCCACGCCTCGATGCCGCATGATGCGCTCGATCCGGTGCCGATCGCCTGCGAGATCGTCGGGGCGATTCAATCGTTCGTAACGCGCCGGGTGCCGGTGTTCGATCCAGCCGTGGTCACTATCGCCCGCATCGAGGCGGGCACGACCGACAACGTTATCCCTGAGTCGGCGTCGCTGCTGGGTACGATTCGCACCCTGTCGGCGCAGAACCGAGCGTCGGTCCAGGCGGGGCTGCGCACCCTGGCAGAGGGGATCGCCGCCGCTCACGGTGCTTCCGCGCAGGTCGAATTCGAGCAAGGTTTCCCGGTCACGCGCTGCGATGCGCGCGCGGTGGCGCTCGGGCGCCGCGCGGTAGAGAGCCTTTACGGCCTGGACAGCTGGCGCACGTTGCCCGCTCCGATGATGGGCGCCGAGGATTTCTCATACGTGCTCGAGAAGACGCCGGGAGCGATGTTCTTTCTGGGCGCCTCGGTCGAGGGCAGCGATTGGCACAGCTGTTGTGGCCTGCATTCCAATCGCATGACCATCGATGAGAGCGTGATGGCGCGCGGTGCCGCGGTGCTGGCCGCCATCGCCGAGCGATTTCTGGGCGGCAGCGAGGAATTCAAGCCTTGAGCGAGAACGGGGTGAAGTTCGTGCCCCGGTCGTAAAAGTCCTCCTGCTCGGCCCGTTTCAGGAAGCCGACGATGCGGTAGGTCACGGGCGTCATGATGATCTCCCAGCCGCTCTTGAGCACATACTGCGTCACCAGCGCACCTTGCAGTGTTGCCGTATCCCAGATGCCGTAAAAGGCGATCGAATAGAACAGCGCGGTGTCGACCAGTTCGCCGCACAACGTCGAGCCGACGGTGCGGGTCCACAACCAGCGGCCATCGCTCCAGATCTTCATCTTCGCCATCACGAAGCTATTGACGAAGGAACCGCACCAGAACGCTGTGATCGATGCGGCGACGATGCGCGGCGTGTTGCCGAAGATCGCTTCGACCGCAGCCTGGTGATCCCGCCATTGCGCCGCCGGCGGCAGCGCGACCACGACGGCGGACATCAGCGCGGCAAAACCCAGGGCGGCAAAGCCGGCCCAGACCACGCGCCGGTCGCGCGCGTAGCCATACACCTCAGTCAGGATGTCGCCAAAAATATAAGACAGTGGGAAAAACAGTACACCGGCCAGGAAGGTAACGTCGCCGAAGATCGGGATGCGCACGGTCGACAGCTTCGCCGGACCGATCAGGTTGGAGCACAGCAGGATGCAGACGTACGCCGCCATGAAGAAATCGTAGTAGCGGAACTGACGCTGGCGCGCTGACGGCGCCGGGATGGTCGCGGCAGTGGCAGATGTTCCGGACGATTTACTGTGCATGCGTGCCCTGGACTGGTAAGCCTGCGTCAGGCGCGGCGTCATTGCAACCGCTACGGCGGCTCGATCTCGCGCAGATAGGCAGGCCCGCCCAGGTCCGCCATCTGCTTCAAGGTCCAGTCGCGCTGGGCGAGCACGTAGCTCGACGGCGCATCCGCATGCAGGCGCAATGGATTGGGCAGCACCACAGCGAGCAGCGCGCTCTGCTCGCGCGTGAGGCGTGCGGCGCTTTCGTGGAAGAAATGGCGCGCGGCCGCTTCGACCCCGTAGATGCCGCGGCCGAATTGAACGATGTTCAGATATACCTCGAGGATGCGCTCCTTCGGCCATAGCAGCTCGATCGTGATGGTGAGCATGGCCTCGAGGCCTTTGCGCACCAAGCTGCGGCCAGGCCAGAGAAACAGATTCTTCGCCACCTGTTGGGTGATGGTGCTGGCGCCGCGCAGCTTGCGACCCTGCTCATGCGCGCGCACCGCCTCGCGAATCGATTTGAAATCAAAGCCGGCATGGAAAGGAAACAGCTGATCCTCCGAGGCGATTACCGCGATCGCGGCCTGCGGCGAGATCTGTTCGAGCGATACCCAGTGATACTCGGTGTGATAGCTGTGATCGCGCTCGAGCATGGCCTGCACGCGTGCGGCGAGCATGAATGCGCTGCTCGGCGGATCGAGCCAGCGCAGCGCCAGCACGATCCCCGCCAGCAGCGCCAGCGCGCCGAGCAGCGACAGGCCGAAGGCGCGGCCGATGCGGTACGCGAGGCCGTGACGGGCGCGGCGCCGACCGGCGCGATGCTGCTCAGCGCCGTTGCGCTTCGCCCTGGCCATGGTGCGAAGATCGCTGCGGCGGCGTCTGCAACGGCTACTTCGGCGGCATGCGCCGCGCCGAGGTGATGATCACATCCTCCAGCGGCGCATCGGAATGACCTTTGCGGCGTCCGGTGCCGAGCTTGGCTATGCGATCGATCACGTCCATGCCGTCGGCGATGCGGCCGAACACCGCATAACCGTACTGACCCGGGCGCTGGTCGAGAAAATCGTTATTGGCGAGATTGACGAAGAATTGCGAGGTGGCACTGTGGATCTCATCGGTGCGCGCCATCGACAACGTTCCGCGTTCGTTGCGAACCCCGTTGGCGGCTTCGTTCTTGACCGGCGGTCGGGTTTTCTTCTGCGCGTAGTCGGGCGTCAGGCCGCCACCCTGGATGACGAAGCCCGGCACGATGCGATGGAAGATGGTGCCATCGAAGAAACCGTCATCGACGTAGCGCAGAAAGTTCTCCACCGTCTGCGGCGCATCCTCATCGTACAGCTCGACGGTGAAGCCGCCGTGTGAGGTCTCGAATCGAACCATAGGGGTGTTCCTCATTCTCTAACGCCACCTGGCCTCAGTGACGCGGTCGCGGCCCGCAAGATCAGCATGGCAGCGTACGCGAGCATAGCCGGCATCGACAAGCGAAGCTGCGACCTTGGCGGCCTGGCCGGCGCCGTGTTCGAGCACCAGCCAGCCGCCTGGCAGCAGATGGGCGCGCGCCCCCAAAACAATCTGGCTCAGTGCCTCCATGCCGCTGGCCCCGGGGGTCAGCGCCAGCGCAGGCTCATGGCGCAGGGCACTCAGTGCCGCGTCACCCGCAGCCACATAGGGCGGATTGCTGACGATCAGATCGAACGCTCGCTGCGCCAGCGCTTCGAACCAGTCGCCCTGCGCGAACTCAATGTTGCCGATGCCCAGACGCTCGGCATTGGTACGCGCGACCTGCAACGCGCCGGCGATCAGGTCGGTCGCCGTCACGTGCCAGCGCGGCCGCTCGTGCGCCAGCGCCAGCGCGATCGCGCCCGATCCGGTACCCAGATCGGCGACCGCCGCCGGCGCGGCATCGCGCAGCGCCAGGCAGCGCTCGACCGCGAGTTCCGTCTCGGGGCGCGGGATCAGCACCTGCGCAGTCACCGCGAGCGGCAGCGACCAGAACTCGCGCTCGCCGGTCAGATAGGCCAGCGGCTCGCCGTCCGCTCGCCGCGCCAGCATCGACTGGTAGCGCGCGATGGTTGCTTCATCGATCGCCTCGTCGTCGTGCGCCAGCAGGTAGCCGCGCGGTTGCCGGATGGCGTGCGCGAGCAGCACCTCGGCTTCCAGGCGAGCCGACTCGCTGCTGCCCGCGAGTTGCGCCCAGCCGCGCTCGAGCAACCAGCGCAGCGTACCCTGATCGGCCACGCGATCGGCCGGTTGCAGCTGCTCCGAGTGCTGTGCCTGGGCCGCCAGAAGCGCGGGGTCTGGTACATTGCCGGATTGCCCCATGGTGGAGACATTATGACTGCTTCCAAGCCGCCGCGGTCCGACACCAGCGTCAGCTGGCTGCTGGAGGCGGCGACTTCGATGTTCCGGGCGACGCTGCTCAAGTGCCTGCCGTTCGCGATGGTCGCGGTGCTGGTGCAGGAGATCCCGAATTTCTACTGGGTGTCGATCGGTCATACGCTGGCCTACGGCATGACGGTGAATTCCACCTACTGGCTGCTCACGTTCCTGAGCCTGGCGGTCACGATGTTCATCGTCAGCGCGATGATGCTGCGACAGCGCGTTGTCGCCAGCGGCGCGAAGCTCGACACGGCGGCCGAGCTGGCGGCCGCCGCGCATCGCTTGCCGGTCGTGCTGCTGGGCTGGATGCTGGCGCTGCTGAGCCTCTTCGTCGGCTTCACGTTGCTGATTTTGCCGGGGATATTCCTGCTGGTGTGCTATGTGCTGCTGCTGCCGGTATTGCTGTTCGAGAACCTCAATGCCTATGCCGCGCTGGTGCGCTGCGTGCAGCTGGTGCTGCCGCGCTGGTGGGCGGTCCTGGCGGCCATCGTGATTGCGTTGCTGGTGCTATTGATATGCACGCTGGCCGCGTCGGCCGTACTGGGCATCGTGGCGGTGTTGCTGGCCGGCCAGGAATCCTTCCTGCGGGCGATCGTGGCCGCGGTAACGGTGGCCATCTGGGCCATCGGCTGCGTGTTCTTCAGCGCGCTGGCGCTGACGCTTCATTCGGCGGCCAGCAGTTCCGCCTGATATTCGCGCTGCAACGCCTGCAGCAGCTCCTCGATCTGCCCCTGCATGATGTCGGCCAGGCGATACAGGGTGAGATTGATGCGGTGGTCGGTTACGCGCCCCTGCGGGAAGTTATAGGTGCGAATGCGTTCGGAGCGATCACCGCTACCGACCTGCAGCTTGCGCGACTGAGCCTGCGCCGCCTGCTGCTTGTCCTGTTCGGCAGCCAGCAGCCGCGCCGCCAGCAGCGACATCGCGCGCGAGCGGTTCTTGTGTTGTGAGCGCTCGTCCTGACATTCCACGACGATGCCGCTGGGCAGATGCGTGATACGGATCGCCGAGTCGGTCTTGTTCACGTGCTGACCTCCGGCACCGGAGGCGCGGAAGGTATCGATGCGCAGGTCCGCCGGGTTCAACGCGACCTCCTCGATTTCATCGAGCTCCGGCAGGATTGCAACCGTCACCGCGGAGGTGTGGATGCGGCCCTGGGCCTCGGTCGCCGGTACCCGCTGCACGCGGTGGGTGCCGGATTCGAACTTCAGTTTCGAAAACGCGCCGCGGCCGGCGATGCGGCAGATCACCTCGCGATAGCCGCCGTGCTCACCCGGACTCTCGCTGAGCGTCTCGACCTGCCAGCCCTGCGATTCGGCGTAGCGGCCGTACATGCGCAGCAGGTCGCCGGCGAAAATGGCCGCCTCATCGCCGCCGGTACCGGCGCGGATCTCGAGGAAGATGTTGCCCTGATCGCGCGCATCGCGCGGCAGCAGCAGCCGCTGCAGCTCCGCTTCGCGCTGGTCCATGCGTAGCCGCACCGCGCCCAGCTCTTCCTCACCGAGCGCCCGCATGTCGGAATCCGTGTCGCTCAGCATGTCCTGTGCGCTGGCCAGTTCCTGCTCGAGCCGCCGGTAGTCGGCGAACGCCGCGGCGGTAGGCTGCAGCCGTGCATACTCGACCGATAAGTCTCTGAATTGCTGCGGCACTGCAATGATTTCGGGATCGGAGAGCAGGTGCCCCAGTTCCTCGAAACGCTGCTCGGATCTTTCCAGTTTTTGGCGGATCGAATCTTTCATCTTCAGCTATAGTCTAACGGCCATGAAGTCCCGTCACCTCAACCTTGCTGTGGTGCAGCTATTGACCGCCGCGCTGCTGGCATGCGCGCCGCTGGGCGCCGCACGAGCCTCCTCCGCAAACGTGCGCGATGTGGAGGATTCCAACGCGCTGATCATGACTGCGGAGATCGCGCTGCAGCGCGATGACTGCGGTCGAGCGGCCGCCAACTACGCTGTTGCGGCGCAGCGAGTGGCCGACCCCAAGCTCGCGGAACGCGCCACCGGCGTGGCGCTCGACTGCGGCCAGTACCAGGCGGCCGAGCGGGCCGCGGCGCGCTGGCGGCAATTGACCCCGTCCGACCCCGCAGCACTGCGTGCCGCGATGCGGGCGGATCTGGGTCTCTACAAGATCGACGATGCCCGCGGCGCCTTTGAGAGCTGGATCAAGAATGGCGGCGGCGTCAACGCAGTCAAGAGCGGCCGTCGCGCCGACGACGCCAGCAGCTCCGGCGGCGCCGCTGCGCCCGCCGAAGACAACATTGCGGACCAGCTGGGCCTGGTGGCATCGGAGTCCGGCGTGCCGGCGACGCTGGCGATGCTGCGCGGAGCGCAGGTGACAGGGCTGCAGAGTGCCCGCGGACAGCTGGCACTCGCCACGCTGGCACTGGACGGCTGGAGTTATCGCGAGGCGCTGCAGTATGGAGAGCGCGCACTGAACGCCGGCGCTGAACGCGCCACCACGCAGCTGGTGCTGGCGCGTGCGCATGCCGGCCTCGGCGAGGCGGATCAGGCGGTCGCTGCGGCCGGCGCCGCGCGCAGCGCGGCACCCAAGGACCAGAGCTTCGCGGCTGCCGATGTGCTGATACTGCTGGGTCGGGAACGCGAGGCGCGCATGACGCTCGAGGGGCTGCGCGATACCGCCGCGCTGCGGCCGCAGGCCGAACGGCGCCTTGGGCTGCTGGCCTTCGATCGCGGCGATTACGATGAGGCGCAGAGCGTATTCACGGCGCTGCTGAAGGATCGGGAATCTTCCGGCATCGCGGTGTATTACCTGGCGGCGATCGCGGAGCGCCGCGGCGAGACGGCCACCGCGCTGCGCGGCTATCAGATGCTGGGAGGCACCGGGCTGGAAGCGGCCGCGCGTAGCCGCGCCGCGACGATTCTTTATAAAGAGGGCCAGCGCAATGACGCGCTCGAGCTGCTGCAGGCCAAGGACGACGCGACGCCGTCGACGCGGCTCGAGGCCGAAATCGCGCAGGCGCAACTGCTGTCCAATGGCGGTGAAGACGCTCAGGCGCTGGCGCGCATCGACGATGCGCTGGCGCGTTTTCCGGGCCATCCGGACGTGCTCTACCAGAAAGCGATTCTGCTGGAGAAGGCCGGCCGCACCGAAGCGGCGATCGCGCAACTCGAGTCGCTGTATCGCGATCGTCCGCAGGACAGTGCGATCAGCAATGCGCTGGGATTCATCCTTGCCGACCATAATCGGGAGCTGTCGCGCGCGGAACGGCTGATCAACTCCGCGCTTAAATCCGAGCCCGACAATCCGGCCATTCTCGACAGCCTCGGCTGGCTGGACTACCGGCGCGGCCTGCTGCCGGCGGCGCTGCCGCTGCTGGAGCGTGCATTCCGCCTCGACCAGGACGGCGACATCGGTGCCCATTGGGGCGAAGTGCTATGGGCCACGGGCGATAAGACCAAGGCGCGTGAGATCTGGAATCGAGCGCTGATGGCCGATCCCGACAATGCGCTGGTCAAGGCCGCGCAAAAACGTGCCGGCGTGCCGTCACTGCCGGTGCAGGGCACGGGCACCTCGATCTGAGCGCGATGAACGGCCACGGCCGGCGTGGCGGCGCGGCAGTACTGGCTCTGCTGCTGTGCGCATGCGCGAGCCTGCCGCGCCCGGCCGCCAACAGCGTGCCCTGGGCGCAGCGCCTGGCCGAATTGCAGGCCATCACTCATTTCGAACTACGCGGCCGGCTGGCCGCATCCAATGGCAGCGATGGCTTCAGCGCCGGATTGCGCTGGCAGCAGCATGATGACCGGGCCGTCATCGATCTTTCGGCACCGCTCGGCTTCGGTGCAGCACACATCGAACAGAGCGCGCTGGACCTGGCCGTGACCACCAGCAAGGGGCTCAAGCTCGAGGGTAGCGCCGCCAGCGATGAGCTGCGCACCACGCTCGGGTTCGAGCCTCCGCTCAGCAGCCTGCGATTCTGGATCCTTGGCGCCAGTGACCCCACGGGGAGCGCGCAGGAATCGCTCGATGCGCAGCAGCGACTGGCGCACCTGCAGCAGGCGGGATGGCAGGTTGATTATGAAGAATACGTCCTGGTGCAGCAGCAGTGGCTGCCGCGGCGCCTCAGCGTGATGCGCGGCGCGCTGCGCCTGCGAGTCGTCGTCGACGGCTGGCAGCTGTGAGGGCGTGGCATCCTTGAGTGAGCTGAGCTGGTGGCCGGCACCGGCCAAAGTAAACCTGTTTCTGCAGATTACCGGCCGCCGCCAGGATGGCTATCACGAGCTGCAGACGATCTTCCAGCTGATCGATCGCTGCGACCGGATTGGTCTTACGGTGCGTGCGGATGGCCGCGTCACGCGTTCGGCCGGTCCGGCCGAGATCGAGCCGGACAAGGACCTGGCGGTGCGCGCAGCTCGGACGCTGCAACGGCATAGCGGCACCGGGCTCGGGGCGGATGTGCAGGTCATTAAACATATTCCTGCCGGGGGCGGTCTGGGCGGCGGCAGCTCGGATGCGGCCAGCGTACTGCTTGCGCTCAATGCACTCTGGGGTTGCGGCTTGAGCGTGGCGCAACTGGCGCAGCTCGGCCTGACGCTGGGAGCGGACGTGCCGGTGTTCGTGCATGGCAGTTCCGCCTGGGGAGAGGGCCGCGGAGAGCAGCTCAGTGCGCTGCAGCTGCCGCCGCGCTGGTTTCTCGTGATTCATCCCGGTGGCGGTGTGAGCACCGCCGAGGCCTTCCAGGCCCCTGAATTGACACGAAATTCTGTCGTCCTCACAATACGCGCCTTTTCCGAAAGCCGCGCCGTTAACGCGTTCGAACCGGTAGTATGCGCGCGCCACCCGCAGGTGGCCGAGGCACTCGAGTGGCTGCGCGCACAGATCGATGCGCACGGCGTGCCGCTCAGGGCGCATTTGACGGGTACCGGCGCGTGCATCTTCTCGAGCTTCGAGCGGGCCGAGGATGCAGAGCGCATTGCGGCGCGCGTGCCGGATCGATGGAGCAGTTTTGTCGCGCGCGGACTGGATCGCTCGCCGATGCATGCGATGTTGCGGGTGCAGGATGGGCAGGGCTGAAGCTGGATGACTGCTGGGGTGTCGCCAAGTGGTAAGGCAGCGGGTTTTGATCCCGCCATTCGGAGGTTCGAATCCTTCCACCCCAGCCAACGCTGACTGGCACTGATGATCGGTATTGATCAGGGAAACACGGATCGTGGAATCGGAAACGCTGGCTCTGTTCACCGGGAATGCGAATCCCGCACTGGCGCACGAGATCGCGCGCGATCTGCGGCTGCCCGTGGGCCGCGCCTCGGTCGGGCGCTTCAGCGACGGCGAAGTCAACATCGAGATCATGGAGAACGTGCGCGGCCGCGACGTATTCATCGTGCAATCCACCAGCCCGCCGGCCAACGATCACCTGATGGAGCTGCTGGTGATGGTGGATGCGTGCCGCCGGGCATCGGCCGCGCGCATCACTGCGGTGGTGCCGTACTTCGGCTATGCACGCCAGGATCGCCGGCCGCGCGCGACACGCTCGGCGATCACCGCGAAACTGGTCGCCGATATGATCACCAATGCCGGTGTGCATCGGCTGCTGACGCTCGATCTGCACTCCGAACAGATTCAGGGTTTCTTCGGCATTCCGGTGGACAACGTGTACGGATCGCCGGTGCTGCTGGGCGATCTGTGGCGCCAGCGCTACCCGAATCTGATCGTGGTCTCGCCCGATGTCGGCGGCGTGGTGCGCGCGCGCGCCATCGCCAAACGGCTCGATGACGCGGACCTGGCGATCATCGACAAACGGCGCCCGCGGCCGAATGAGTCTAAGATCATGAACATCATCGGCGAGGTCGAAAACAAGACCTGCGTACTGATCGACGACATGGTCGACACCGCCGGCACGTTGTGCGTGGCGGCGCATGCACTGAAGGAAG
>Ga0209006_10005968_pt1 | contig 11060 bp, 8 predicted proteins | sample JacPin_JW_Ref_O2_FD_188567 | JGI IMG/M metagenome (GOLD analysis project Ga0209006, IMG submission 188567) | Forest soil microbial communities from Algoma, Ontario, Canada - Jack Pine, Ontario site 1_JW_Ref_O2 (SPAdes) (version 2) | ecosystem: Environmental > Terrestrial > Soil > Boreal... | reverse complement strand
CACGTCGCGGAGCAGTATCATTTGCGCGCGCTTCGGGCAAAATCCGCAAAAGGACTATATTGAAGTGAGGTTTATGGCGTCGCCGATGAACATGAACTCATTTGAGGGCAAGCGCATCCTGGCGCTCGTGCGCGACGGCGATTACGCACACGCCGGCGAGGAGGAAGCGATCGAGCGATCCTTTCGATCGATTCCGAAAGACTCGGATCGTTGGATGCTGGACGTCGGATGCGGGCGCGGCGGCAGTGCGGACTACTTTCGCCGCAATGGATGGGGCCACGTCGAGGGAATCGATCGCGATGCCGAATCGATCGAGTATGCGCGCGCGACCTATCCGGAGATCGGGTTCCATGTTTGCGACGTGCTCGACATCGCGCGGACCCTCACGCGCGCCTTCGACCTCATCTACATGCTCAACGCGTTCTATGCGTTTGATCGCCAACGCGAGGCGCTTGCTGGGCTGAGGCAAGTCGCAAAGCACGGGGCGCAGCTGGTTATCTTCGACTACACTGTCGGCGCCAAGGCCGGTGGCACGCCAAACCCGATGATGCCGCATGCGATCCGATTGTCGGAGATTGGAGAGATGCTGCGTGAGACGGGGTGGGAGCCGGGCGCCGTCGAGGATCTAAACGTCGAGTACGCGCGATGGTATGCGACATTCGTCGAACGAATTCAGCTCAAGCGCGCCGAGATCGAAAAGATTGGCGGCGACGATTGGTACAACTTCGTCTTCTCGATGTACTCCGGCCTTCACGGCGTGATCGCCGGTGACATACTCGGCGGCGCGATCGTTCAAGCTCGCGCGGTTTGATATCCACCTCTCCCCTAGCTGTCCCTTCGGAGACTTTTGCATAACTCGGCTCGGCGCCCTTCCCCTCTCCCGCGGGGAGAGGGTAAGAGCGGTGGGAATATGATCAAGCAACGCGGATGCGCGGCCATTGTTCGCGCAGCACTGCGTACTGATACTCGTCGCACCACTCGCCCTTGAACCACGCGTTGTGGACGAAGTGCCCTTCCCTGCGCATCCCGAGCCGCTCCATCAGCGCGACCGACGGCGCGTTGCGGCAATCGGTAGTCGCGATGACGCGGTTGAGATCGAGCGAGCCGAAGGCGAAATCTATCACGGCGCGTGCGGCTTCGGTCGCCAGTCCGCTGTGCTGAAATGCGGGCGCGAAGGTATAGCCGATTTCTCCGATACGAGGCGTCGTCCTGATGACTAACAGCGCGCAGTCGCCGGCGAGCACTCCGCCGGCTTTGACTTCCGCCGCGAACTGGAACCATTTGCCGGGAATTCCGGGCCGATGGCGGCTCTGCTGCGCGATGAATTTCGCCGCTTCGCTGCGCGAGATCGATTCCCATGATTGGTAGCGCGCAACTTCGCGATCGTTTCGATACGCCATAAAGCTCGCGAGGTCTGTATCGCGAAAGCGCCTCAGGATCAGGCGCGGGGTATCGAGATTTATGAAAGTCTGCGTGCTCACAACAGATACGCGGGCCAAACTACTTAGACGTCGAGTTAGATTCGGATATTCCTCACCAAAAAAGCTTCAAAACTGCCGAGCCCATCCTGCTCATGATGCCGGGAGAATCGTCCGACGGCGGAGGTTTGGGCGGATCGCGACCTTCATCGGAGATTGACGCATAGGGCGGCATCGTCTGATCGATCTCCTGCGTCTGCATGCATCCAGCGGCAAGCATGATCGCGCTGGCAGCCATCGCGGCTGCCAAGGTAGATTTCCGAATTCGCGTCACATCCTTCGTTTCGGTTTTTCGGACCCCGCTAAGACGGTATCGGCCCCCGACAATGGTTTCAACGCGCGTCCCCATCAGTGTCGCAAGAAATCGTGCTTCGTAGCACGCAAGTAATTGAGAATGCTATCGTACCCGCCGCGGCTGAACTTTCCCGCGGGGGATCGAGATGAACAAAATCAAACCCGGTGATGACCGGTCACGAAAACGAATTGGCAATCTATCTGTCGCATTCTTAGCGGCGAGCGTGATGCTCGCACTCGGATTACTCGCGAGCTCGCCGGCTCGCGCCGACGGCGGTGTCGGCTCGGTGACCCAGATCAGCGGCAACGCGCAGATTGAACGCGGGGGCGCGACGCTCGCTGCGCAACAAGGGACGCCGTTGATGGTGCACGACAAGGTGACGACGCAGCCCGGCGCGACTGTGACACTGGGGTTTAGTGACGGCAGCGCAATTGGTCTGAGCGGCGGCACCAGCGTCGCGGTCGAGGACATCAGTACACTTAACGGGCAGACTATAGCGAGCCGCGTGAAGCTGATCAGCGGCGACATTCATACGATCGTTCCTGACAAGGCAGGCCAGCCACCTATCGAGGTAAACACCGAGAACTCGAAGGTTACAGGAGCTTCGCCGAATCAATAGACGTCACCCTGACCCCTCTTCCTTCAGGCGATGGGAACAGTCGGCTTAGCGCGGACGCAACTGATCGCCGGGAATCCACGTCGAGTGGAATCCTACCGGCACCCGCTGGGGAATCTGGACGCGCGCGATAGGACCGGCCGCGAAATTTTTCGCATCGAGGATGACGACCTCGCTGCTGTGCGCAGCGTTGGAATCCGCGACGAAGGTCACGACATAGCCGTCGTCTTCATCCCGTGCACCGACACGCGGTGCGAACGGCGCCTCGTTCGAGGTGCGTCCCGCGCCGAACAGATACTTCTCGGAGGTGCCGCGGACGGTGTCGTATTTCACGAGGCCTTCGTAGTGCGGCACCATCGAGTTGTACGCGTAGCGCGACTTGCGGCCCATCATGTGCCGGTTGATTGTCGGCCATTCGGTCTTTTCGTCGTCGAGCTGCTCTTCGGTGACCGCACCCGCTACGAGATTGAAGCGCCAGCGGCAGAGTTGCGCTTCGAGGCGCAGAAACGCGCGCATCCGCGCGAGCTCGCCTTCGCCGCGCTTCGCGCCCGGCTCGGCCTGGATCACACGGCAGGCCTCCATCACGAATTCGTCGCCGTCCTCCCACGCGTTGACCACGTGGTAGATGTAACAGGGCGACGCCTCGAACCATTTCACATCTGAGTTCGTTCCATAGCGCGGCAGGATTCCGAATCGACTCGGCATTTCCGGATAGTAGGTGACCTTGTGCACCTTGCGCTCGAGCAGTTGCGGATCCCAGAACAGCGGCAGATCCATCAGCAGCGAGTAATGCTCAGTGAACGCCATGTCATGCGGCAGGCGCGAGCCGGGAAGATCGATTGGCTCATGATGGATCAGTTCGCCGCGCGCCGAGACCACGTTGTAGGTCATGTACGGCGGCGTGGTCGCATAGTCGAAGAACAGCAACTCACCGCTCACGGGATCGACCTTGGCATGCGCGGACACGGCGCGATCCAGCTTGCCGCCGAAACGTTCGACTCCCAAGGTCTCCAGCGTGCGCGGATCGAGCTTGTACGGCAGCCCGCACTGATACCAGAGCGCGAGCGCGTAGCCGTTGTGAAATACGAGGTCTGTGTTGGCGGAGTCCTTGAGCCATCCGTCGGAACCGGCGCCGCGCGGAACGTTGGGATCGGGACGATCCATCAGGCCCGGCCATATCGTGCGCTGCGCGTTCTGTTCGGCGGCGAATCCTTCGGTACGAATCCAGCGGTTGCGATAGGTCGCCTTACCGTCATGGAACTCGATGCCATGCACCATGCCGTCGCCGTCGAACCAGTGGTACCGCCCGCGCGGCTGAAAGATCGGATTGGGCCCATTGCGCAGATACGCGCCGTCGAGGTCCTTGGGAATCTCGCCGATGACAGTCAAATCGTCGGCAGTAATCTCGGTCGAAATAGGCGCGTAGATTCCCTTGAGAAACGGATTCTCGCCGGGGTCGATCTGGATAGGAATTTCGCGCTCGATCTTCACCATGATGCTGCTCCGCCGCGGCCGTTGGCTAAGACAATCTACAGCCGGGAGCCTACCACGCTCGCGCGGAGCACAACAAAGGCGGCCCGATGTTCATTCCCGCTCGACTGGCGGTTGACGCTGGAGTGGCTGTCGGGCTAAGAGTCGCGTGTCTGAAAAGTAAAAGGGGAAATTCCGTTAAACACTCTCAGTTCGGAGCATGCGCGATTGTGTGCGTGTCTGTGTTGCTCGCGATCTCAGCGGGGCGCTCGAGTGGAGGTACCGGCGTATGCTCGACGGCAAAGATCCCGGGGAACTATCTCCACGGCAAGCCGCGTGCGGGAGTACCCATCCTGTTCGCTGGCGGAGTCACCAAGAAAAGCACCTTGGCGAGCGCCGAGCTGTTCGAGCCGAATCAGCGTGCCTCGGGAGGTTCCTTTGTCGCGACCGGCGCGATGAGCACGGCGAGAGTTGGACATACGGCCACTGACCTCACGAACGGACGGGTTCTAATTGCAGGCGGGGCCAGCAAAATGTTTGGCGGTGCGAAAATTTTCGCCAGTGCCGAACTTTACAATCCTTCAAAGAGACGGTTTTCCAACACGGGCGCGATGGTCGAGGCTCGCACCGGGCATACCGCGACGCTGCTGGCTAATGGCAAAGTTCTGATTGCGTGCGGTGATGATGGCACGATGTCGTTGTCCACCGCTGAACTGTATGACCCGGCGACCGCGAAGTTCACCGAGACCGGCGCGATAAACTTTCCGCGGGACCGTTGCACTGCGACCAGTCTGGCGAATGGCAAGGTACTCATAGCCGGCGGAATTCAGCTCCTGCCGGATGGCAGCGGCGGCGTGCTGGACTCAGCGGAGCTCTATGATCCCGCTACCGGCTCGTTCAGTCTGACCGGTACGATGACATCCGCTCGGGAGATGCACACGGCTACCTTGCTGCCCGACGGTCGCGTACTGATTGCTGGCGGGGCCAACGACGACGTCGGGGTTCTCGATACCGCCGAGCTGTATGATCCGGTGACGCGACTGTTCAGTGCGACCGGTAATATGACTACGACACGTTATGGGCACCTCGCCGCAGTGCTTGGCGATGGCGACGTACTGATAGCGGGCGGCTTTGACATCGCGGGATCCACCCTCAAGAGCGCTGAGCTCTTTGATGCTGACAGTGGGACCTTCGGTGCGATCGCGGCGATGCCACGCGATCGCTTTTTCGTGGGAGCGACCGTCCTCAACGGCAGCAAAATACTAGTCGCCGGTGGGTATACACAATGCCCTTCGTCCGCTGCTTCGGTCTGCGAGAAACCCGTGAGTACTGCGCTTATATTCGATCACAAAAGCAATACGTTCCGTTCGATACAGTCGATGACGTCACCACGCGGCAATTTCGCCTCGGCATCGCTCAGCGGGGGCTTCGGCGGCGGATCTCAATAGAAGTACTCCCGATGCGTCGTGAAGCGCTGCGGGACAATCCAGCGCTGCGAGATTATTCCCTGGTTGATGAACCATGTGTCGTGCTGCGGACGCTCGGGACTGGGAGTAAAGAAAATCGTCGAGTAACCGCTCTGCACGTCTTCATCGACGAGCGCAGTCTGAAACAGCCGAGGGAAAGAATAGACGGCGACTTTCGAGTCGGGATATTCCCGGTCGCGCACCGTGTTGAAAATAGCGAGCGTCTTCCAGAGCTTGTCGTCGTGATCGTACTGGTCCGACGCGGTGACAAACCATCCTTGCGAATCGATGTACAGAATGCGCTTGGCGATCGCGGGGATGTCGGCAAATCGGCTGGGCCGGCGCGCGTCGGCTCCGACTACGTACACATGGCGCAGCTCCCAGTCCTCGGGGCATATCGTGCGACCGCCGTCGGCTGCGCACCGCCTTGCGGGCAGCGACCTCGCATGCACGACCGCGAGCATCTCCTTCTCGCCCAGGAACTTGAAATCAAAATCCTGGAACCGGCCGGCGAAGCCGAACAACGAATCGAGGTCCAGGTTGCCGAAGAACGCGTTGCCCAGCAGATAATCCGAATTTCCTATGCCCGGAAACTCGCCGTACCAATATCTCGGGACTGATAAATCTGACCATACGATGTCGGATCGCCTGGGGCTCGAGTATCGGTAGCGCACCATGTAGGCCCACGGGGTTTGCCAGAAGGGCGGCTCGATCGGAACGATGATCGTGCCGAGCGCCATGCGCTCCATGATTCCGGTATCGCCGTCGTAGTCGGTGGGCACCGGGGCTACTTCCTCGCGACCGAGATTCCGATAGACGGCAAGATGCCCGATTGGATAGGCCGCGAACGGATCGCCACCGCCCGATGTGAAGTTCTGGATCTCCGTGTCCTGCGAGTCGAGATCGTCGCTGTAGGCTGGACCGAACTGGAAGTTCCACATGATCTTCTGCGCGATGCTGGGATCGTTCGCATCGAGTAGCGGGAACGGCAGGCCGGCCAGGTAGTTCGTCAACTCGCCGTGGGGGCCCAGTCGCACCTGCGAAGAATCTTGCTCGGTGGAGACGCGGAAGGGAGGCGGCCAGTTGTAATCCCTGGCCGGGACGATCTTCATCTCCATCCCCTGGCTCACCAGCGCGTAATTGCCGGGGCTCACGAGGTTGGCGACCTTGGCGGCGTTGGCCTTGGTGATGATAGTGCCGGATTCGATCCCCGCGGGAGTTGTCCGCTTCAGCTCGGCAGCTCTGGCGGGAGCGGCGCCAGCGATCAACATGATGATTGCAATCGTGAAAGGTAGTGCGCGGCTCATAGACCACCTCCCGGGCGCCGAGGCAACATCAGCAGCGGCGGCGTCTGCTGGGACAATCTCATTTCCGAGACTACCACCGCGCCACTGCCGATCAACAAAGAATCGTGGGCAGGAGGCTACCGCAGCGCCCATCAAGGCAGGATCAACTCGCCGCCTGAACTAAATTTCGGAAAGCGTCCCCTTCCAGGTCCGCGCGGCCAGATCTATCTCGCCCGTGCTGGAGAGCCGGCGGCCATCGGAGATCTGAATAATGGAATTCGTTGTCCACCGGTGTTTTCCCTTGCTCTCGTAGGTGCCTTGACCGAGGCCGTTGAGAATCCCGCCGTCGTCGAGGTATGCCGCTCCTACCTGGCTGAACGTTCCGTCCTTGCCGCCGCCGATGAAGGTGGACGTGTCGAAGATCGCACCGAATCCGGTCCCCGTCCCTTCAAAATTGACCTGGATGAGAGTGCTGCCGGCTGGTCCGGGTGTGTTGGTGATAGTGGCTAAGAGATACCGCACCGTAACAAAATGTTTTTGCAGATCAGTTCCGCCGCTTAGGTCGTGGACGCGGCCGAGACTTGGGGTTGGATCGTTCGGGCTCTTTGGGGAGATGGGTTCGTTCAACCATCTGAAGAAGACCGCTCAAATCTTCTGAGTCTCGGTACAATATCCGTGCGGTGCGGATGAGGGCTCGAGAGACTGAGTTAACAAATACCTTCTCGATCGCGACCATCTCCATTTCCTCCGCGCCCTCGTTGATTGCGCGTCGGATGATGCGAAGTTGAGCGACCACGTGGGAACGGTCGATTTCGAAAATATCCTGTCGATCCATTCGCGAGCAGAAAGTTTCCGGCAGAACAGTACCTTGTCGAGATCTCTTAGGTTTGCCCGGTGTTAGCATCGTCGAGGCCTCCCTGCCCGATAAGAGTCCTAGAGAGGCTGAGTTGCTCACTAAAAGTCAAGATGTCAGAAACTTATTGTCACCGCTCAGATTGTCGGTCTGGAAGGCACTCAGCAACAGATTGTTTAGGTCACCGACCCTTGGTGCTGCCTATCGAGGCTATCCCGCGGTGATCGATCGGCTCGATTCCGGCGTGGTTTCGTCTCAGCTTTGCAAAGGCTTGAGCCTCATGCCCGGAGCAGTATCTTCTGATCGACGCGCGGCCATTCGAATATGAAATCACAGCGACCGCGCTTGCGACTTTACTGCAGGAAAGAACTTCACAAGGTTCGTCGAAATCACCCCTCATCCTTGAAAGGCTCCAGAGGTCAATTTTGGGCCAGTGATTCATTGCACACTCGGCGTCCTCATCTTTGAATCGGCGACATCAAAGCGAATCCTGTGCGCATTGGTTCGGCCCTGGTTATTCCCCGGAACTCCGACTCCCCCGCGACAGCCTGAAACTCTAGTGCGTTGCCAAGTTTGTGTCGCCGACCCGCTTGTGCCGATGAGCACGGCAAATCCAGTCTCTATACGCCCGGATCCACCGCGAGTTACATTCAACACCGGCGTTACAATCAGGCGAGATGCGGCCGATAGGCCCCAGGTAAGGCGCTAGCCGAACGACGGGGGTGATCAATTCGGGGCTTTTCGTCGATTGCGGGACTTCCCGTTTGACTGGGGTCGCGCAGCCGCTTTGGGTACATTAGCCCGCTCCACCAGACGAACAAGACCACCCACATCTTCCGCGGCGAGATACAATTTGTTCGCGGCACGCATGAGGGCCCGAGAGACTGACTTAACAAATACACTTTCGATCGCGACCATACCGAGTTCCTCGGCGCCTTCGTTGATTGTGCGCCGGAGCGTATGCAATTGGAGGATCAGATTGGAACGGTCGATCTCGAAAATCCCGGCGTCACCTCCTTCCAACAGACTCAACAGCTGATTTGGGGTTTTTGGAGGAATTGCGGGTCGGCGATCAGTCGATTTAACCATCGTTGAGAAAGCAGCGGCTGTGCCAGCGATTTGACAAGGAAAAAAGCCAGGTAAATCATGGGATACGGCGGTCCAATCCGGAGGACGTGCAACGAAGTTCCGCTGCAACTCGGATTCGCAACGATATTTCGTTGCACAAACTGCGCCGGGCAATGAGGCCGCTGGTGCGATCTACTAAGCGATTCGAACGGAGAATCCCAGGAAACGGGGCCGACTGTGGATGCGCGCGAGCGGTCGCAAACTTGCTCCGAAAGATAGACTATGGGAGGAACCTGGCTTAGCTGGACGTAAGGAAAGGTGGGATATGCAGTCGGGTCTGTTCAGCGTACCGACCCTGGAAGAGCAGATAGAATCGCTGCAGCCGGGCGATCATGTGTGCGCTATCACGTCCGGCGTGACCGCGGCCGATTCCGCCATTGTGCCCTTTGTGCGACGCTGTCTCGCCCGAAAAGAGATGTGCTTTTACGCCGTCGGCGAATGCGGAGTGGAAAACGCGACGGCCGAACTCAGTAAAGCGCGGATCGACGTCGAGCGGGCCCGTGAACAGGGCGCCCTGACGCTGCTCAGCGGCCGCGAATATATGCCGCTGCAGAAGTTCGACGCGTCCGCATTCCTGGGGTTGTTCAAGGTCAGGGCTCAACAGGCTTCGAATGCCGGCTTCTCTGGCGCCGCTTTCGTTGTTGAAATGACGTGGGGGCTTGAACTCGAAGTTGCGCTCGACGCCCTGATCGAATACGAGGCGCGCCTGAATACCGAGTTCTTCCCGAGTCAGCGCGCCATCGCCCTGTGCATTTACCAGCGACAGCGATTTTCTGCGGAGTACCTTCAGGCCGCGCTTCGCAGCCATCCCCTCGCTATCGTCGAGGACAAGCTCATTTCCAATCCTTACTATGAATCGCCGGAACTGGTCGCTCAGCCATCCGAAGCGGCCAGGGTCGACTGGATGATCTCTCAACTAGCTCGTTGGGCTGAGGATCGTGAGGAGCTTCGCCGCAGTCATGACCGCCTTCGCGCGCTAATCGAAAATGCGACCGATGGCATAACTGTGGTGGACGCCGAAGGACGGATTTTGTACGAAGGGCCGTCGGCCGAGCGCATGCTGGGTTACAAACCGGAGGAGATGGTGGGGATCTCCGTCATGGACTTCCTCAGCCCGGAGGATGCTGCTTCAGTAGTCGACAAAATCCGCCGCGCGCTTGAAAATCCGGAAGGAGTTCAGACGATACGCGTGCGCGCCCTCCGCCGCGACGGCACAACCGTTGACGTCGAGGCGGTTGGCAGGCGATTGCGGGACCCGGCCGGTCCTCCATATGTCGTCTTCAATTGGCGCGATATCCGCGAGCGGGTTCAGTTCTACGACAGGCTGCGCGAGCGGCTGGAGTCAGAGAACGAGTATCTGCAGGAGGAGGTCAGAGCGGCTTCCGGCAGCGGCACAATCCTCGGCAGAAGTGCTGGAGTACATCGCGTGCTCGAGCAGATCGAGATGGTCGCTCCGACTGATGCCACTGTACTTATCCTTGGCGAGACTGGCGTCGGAAAGGAATTGGTTGCCCGCGCCATTCATGAAAGGAGCCTGCGGCATGACCGCCCGCTGGTTAAGATCAACTGTACCGCGATCCCTCGGGAGCTGTTCGAAAGTGAGTTCTTCGGCCATATCAAGGGCGCGTTCAGCGGGGCGTTGAGAGATCGCATTGGCCGCTTTCAATTGGCGGACGGCGGCACTCTTTTTCTGGATGAAATCGGTGAGCTGCCGCTGGCGATGCAGCCCAAGCTGCTCCGCGTGCTGCAGGACGGCGAGTTTGAGCCGGTCGGCAATGACCACACGCGGCGGGTCGACGTCCGCATTATCGCGGCGACGAATCGCGACCTCAAAAGCCTGGTCCATGCGGGACGGTTCCGGGAGGATCTCTACTACCGGCTGAGCGTTTTTCCGATCGAGGTGCCGCCATTGCGCGAGCGCAAGGACGACATTCCGTTACTCGCGAAGCATTTTCTGGAGATGGCCTGCAAGCGCTTCAGTCGCTTGGGTCTTCATCTGACTGCCAGCCAGATCAAACAACTTCAGAATTACGATTGGCCCGGAAACGTCCGCGAGCTGCAGAACGTTATCGAGCGTGCAGTGATTACCTCTCGCCTCGGATCGCTAAGGCTGGACATTCCAACCATAGGATCAGGATCCTTCACGCCGGCCACCACGCGGTCGAAATCACGCGAAGACTCCGAAGTGATCCCGGACAAGGAGATGACTCGCCGCATGCGGGACAACATGGTTGCCGCTTTGAAACGCAGCGGCGGCAGAATTTACGGCCCCGGCGGAGCCGCGGAGCTGCTCGGAATCAGACCGAGCACTCTCAGCACTCGCATCAAGAAGCTGGGTCTGAAGTAGGCATCGCGCGATTCGCGGTGGCCTCAATCGCGATCGCGTGCTCTACTCGGTTCAATCCCCGGAGGCGCGCAATCGCATGGACGTCACGAAAATTCCGCCCGGCCGCAACCCGCCCGAAGAG
>Ga0209006_10005967_pt1 | contig 11065 bp, 8 predicted proteins | sample JacPin_JW_Ref_O2_FD_188567 | JGI IMG/M metagenome (GOLD analysis project Ga0209006, IMG submission 188567) | Forest soil microbial communities from Algoma, Ontario, Canada - Jack Pine, Ontario site 1_JW_Ref_O2 (SPAdes) (version 2) | ecosystem: Environmental > Terrestrial > Soil > Boreal... | reverse complement strand
CTCCCTGATCCTCCACCGCGCGCTCAAGTTCAGCAATATCCAATTTCCTCATTTTGAGCATGGCCTGCATCGCTTTTGGATTCTTGATCAGATCCAGAAGCCGCGCGGGTACGACTTGCCATGACAGGCCAAACTTGTCTTTCAACCAGCCACACTGCGATGTGCTGCCGCCTGCCGATAGATTTTCCCAGTACTTGTCCACCTCAGCCTGCGAGTCGCAGCGGATGACAAAAGAGACCGCCTCGGTGAACTTGAACATAGGCCCACCGTTCAGCGCCACAAACCTCTGGCCATCAAGTTCGAAGGCGATGGTGAGAATTTTCCCGGGAGCAGGATGACCCTCGGGATTGTGCATCTCCTCAAGCCGGCGGGAGTTCTTGAAAACGGAGAGGTAGAAGTCGACAGCATCTGCTGCGTTGTTGTCGAACCAGAGGAACGGCGTAATGCGAGGAGAGCTTTCAAAACTGCTCATAAAGGCCACCTGTCCTGGGATTCGTTGTTGAGATTTTTCAAGGGAACCGCGAGCCGGCTCCCCGATATGTGTACACTGTCCACAAATAAAAATACAAGAGGAACGGTACACTGTCCACAGCGCAGCATGAATAGCAAAAAAGAACCTCCGCTGCCGGCTCGTAAGACTTTTCGTCACGGGGACTTACGGAGAGCCCTCCTGGAGGCGGGGATAAAACTGGCGCGCGAGGGTGGTCCGCAGGCCGTCGTTTTACGGGAAGCCACCCGGGCGGCAGGGGTTGCTCCCAATGCTGCATACCGGCACTTTTCCAGTCATTATGATCTGATGCAAGCGGTCAGAGCGTCCGCTCTGTCTTCACTCGCGCTAGCCATTGAGGCCGAGATCGCTAAGGTGCAACGGCGGAAAAGTTCGCCGCCAGAAATGGCCCGGGCCACCGTCCGTGCGGTTGGCACAGGGTATCTGAAGTTTGCCCTCACCGAGAGGGGTCTTTTCCGGACTGCATTTCTGACTTCAGAACCCGTAGAGCATGATCTGGATGCTGCCAAGACCGGCAAGAGCGGACTCAACCCGTTTCAACTGCTTAGCTCAGCTCTGGACATGCTGGTAGTGACAGGCGTCCTTCCACAAGAACGAAGGCCGGGCGCGGAATACCTGGCATGGTCTGCTGTGCACGGCCTGGCTTTTTTGGTCATCGACGGTCCGCTGAATGGCGCATCCGAAAAAGACATTCGTGCCCTGTCAGAGCGCCTTCTGCTGATGGTTGAAAACGGCCTCTGAGTTTTACACGCATTTACGAGGAGATACAGAATTGGTCAAGTCACTACCTGGATGGTTTCTGCTGCTATTGCTCACGAACATCCCCGCGCGGGCTCAGCGCTACGTAGTTGCTGACCAGGACGCCGCCGGACCCGGTGGGTCAGGCATGACATCTCTGCTGGTGCTATTGCAATCGCCGGATGTGAAGGTCCTCGGCGTCACCGTGGTGACCGGGGACGGATGGCGCGACGCGGAGGCCGCACATGCGCTCCGTCTGCTCGAGATCATTGGTCGCACAGACGTGCGCGTTTATACCGGCGCGCTGGGCCCTCTCGTCCGAACCCAGGAATGGACTGCGCTTGCAGACCAGATGTATGGGCCACCGTCCTACAAAGGAGCCTGGGGCAACGTGTTGGGCGACGACAGTATGCCGGAGGGTAAACCAACCACCAAGGTTGCTGATGAAGATGCGGTCCACTTCATGATCCGGATGGTGCATCAATATCCTCACCGGGTGACCATCTACGCGGCTGGGCCCCTTACCAATGTCGCCCTGGCCGTCAGTCTGGACTCGCAATTTGCGGAACTGGCCCAGGAATTGGTGGTGATGGGTGGAAGCATCAATCCTCAGACGGAAGCTCCTGAATGGTCCAGCAACCCGAGGCATGAGTTCAATTTCTGGTTTGATCCAGAAGCCGCAAGCATTGTATTGAAAGCCAGGTGGCCGAAGATTTCGGTGACTACCATTGATGCTTCTTTGAAGACTCGCCTCGAACCGGAAGTGCTTGACGGCCTCGCAGGTTCAAAAGCAGTTGCTGCGCAATACACCCTCAAATACACGCGCCGGCCGGTGGCCATCAACTATCTATGGGATGAACTGGCGGCCGCCGCCTGGCTCGACCCGTCCATCATCACGCGCGAACGTTTTGTCTATATGGATGTCAACACCGATCACGGCGCGGGCTATGGGGATACCCTGACCTACGCCGACCAGTCGCAGCCCAAAATTACGTTGCAGAAAGTACACACACAAATGGATGTCGACCTTCCAAAATTGCAACAGCTACTGATCCATTTGCTCAGCTCCGAAACGCCCAACACAGTGAAACCGCCGGCCAGGCAAACGCCTTAAGCCATTTTTCGGTCGAGCAGGAGTAGCGTCTCGGCGAGGACTCGCGTGCCGTTCGCGCAATCCGCAGGTTCCGCCCACTCCTCTGGTGCGTGGCTTCTGCCGTCCCGGCAGGGCACAAAAATCATCCCCATGGGCGCGATGCGGGAGACGAAGACACCGTCGTGTCCGGCCCCGCTGGGCAGGTGGGTGCTGTTCAAGCCAGCGCCTGTGGCTGCCTGTTCGATCGCCTCCTGAATCAGAGGAGAGCAGGCGGTAGGGACTGTCTTACTCATGGGCGAGACCTTAAAATGCAATCCGCGTTGTTGTAGGTCGGGTTCGATTTTCTGCCAGAGGTGCTGCTCAAATTCTGCCAGCTCGGTGTCCTCGGTGCTGCGCGTCTCGAGGATCATGCGGACTGAGCCCGGGACGGCATTGATCGCGTTCTGTTCTACCGAAATTTTTCCAATAGTCGCCACCAGATAAGGTCTCTGCGAGGATCGGGTGCGGGCGAGTTCTTCAACCATGCGGATGACACCTGCAGCGCCCACGAGTGCGTCCCGCCGAAGCGAGATTGGCGTCGTGCCTGCGTGATCCGCTCGTCCTTCAACCGTCACTTCATACCGGCGAATCCCAGCGATCGCCGTCACCACGCCAATTGCCGCATTGCGTTCCGGTAAAACCAATCCCTGTTCAATATGCAACTCAACGTAGGCTGACACCGAATCACGCGGGCGCATGGCCCTCCTAATCTCTTCAGCATGTCCGCCCAGTTTGTCGATCGCGGATGCAAGGGAAATGCCGGAAGAAGAGCGCAGGGCAAGATCTGATTCCGTCAGCGCCCCGGCCCAACTCCGGCTTCCTATACAGGAGAGGCCAAAATCGCTGGGCTCCTCGGCGAGGAAGTCAACAACTTCCAGCGGATGCAGAAGTGAGATTTGTTGCTCCTGCATGGACTGCGCGGCTTCAAGAGCCGCCAGCAGTCCCAGCATTCCGTCGAAGCGGCCGCCCGCGGGAACCGTATCTGAATGAGAGCCGGAGACTAATGCTCCTGATCCGCTTTTGCTCCCTTCCCTGCGTCCGATGAGGTTTCCGCCTGAGTCTACTGCGACGGATAGACCGGCGGCTTTGAATTCTGTCTCGAGCCATATTCGACCCTTCGCGAAGTTGTCATCGAACGAGCGGCGTGTCCAGGGTTTAGCGGGGTCAGTGATGCGACTGAGGACCTCAATGCGGTTCCACAGCCGGTTGGCATTAATTTCGATGGATGGTTGCGTCGCGCTCATCGATCCATTGTGCACTCAGGATCGATTGAACGACAGCTGACTTCTGGGAGACAAAAAAAGAGCGTCCTGACAACTCTGAATCGGAACTGTCCTTGGTATTCACTCTTCCACAAACATCGGTCTGTCTTTTTTCCCAACAGAGGGACGGTCAAAGTTTGACCGTAACCGTCTTGACCTCTGTATATTGCTGCAGCCCATATTCGCCCAACTCGCGACCCATTCCAGACTGCTTGTAACCCCCGAACGGCGCCCTCGTATCCAGCACATGGTAGCAATTTACCCAGACCGTACCCGCTCGCATACTATTCGCGACTGCGTGCGCCTTCTTGATATCGCGCGTCCACACGCCCGCCGCTAATCCGTAAGTAGTGCGGTTGGCCCGGGCGATCACCTCATCCATATCCTTGAAGGGAATGATGCTCATAACCGGACCAAAAATCTCTTCCCGGGCAATTTTCATTTCATCCCGAACGTCGGAGAACACAGTCGGTTGGATAAAGTATCCGCGGTCTCCCACACGCTCGCCGCCGCAGGCAAGGGTCGCTCCTTCGCGCTTTCCAGACTCGATGTAACCCAGGATCCGTTCAAATTGTGACTCGCTCACCTGCGGGCCCTGGTCAGTGCGTGGATCGAGCGGATCTCCCACCCTGCGTTTGCGTGCTCGGGCGATGCTCTTCTCCACAAATTCGTCGTAGATCGTCTCTTCCACAAAGACCCTTGATCCAGCACAACAGGATTGGCCCTGGTTTACGAACAACCCCAGGTGTGCACCTTCGACCGCGTCATCGAGATCAGTATCAGCGAAGATGATGTTTGGGCTCTTGCCGCCGAGTTCCAAAGAAATTCGCTTCAGATTCGATTTTGCCGCCGCCTCCATAATCAGGCGGCCAACCTCGGTAGAGCCGGTGAACGCTACTTTGTCCACGTCCATGTGGCGGGCAATAGCTGCGCCCGCCGTCGCGCCGAAGCCCGGCAACAGATTCACCACGCCTTCGGGAAAGTCGGCTTCCAGAATCAACTCACCCAGGCGAAGCGCAGACAAAGGCGTTTGCTCGGCCGGTTTCATCACGATGGTGTTGCCGGTCGCTAACGCCGGAGCCAGCTTCCAGGCCTGCATAAGCAGCGGATAGTTCCAGGGGATAATCTGCCCGATGACGCCGATAGGCTCGTGGCGTGTGTAGCAGAAAAAATCTCCGTCAATCGGAATTGTCTTGCCCTGGACTTTGTCTGCCCAGCCGGCGAAGTAGCGATAGCAGGCGATTGTTTTGGTGACATCCACCGCCTTGGCGATGGATAGCGGCTTACCGTTGTCGAGTGTTTCCAGGCGAGCAAGTTCGTCGGCATTTTGCTCGATCAGGTCGGCGAGCCGATGAAGCATGCGTCCACGCTCCGAGGCGCGCATCTTTTTCCAGGGACCTTGATCAAACGCGGCCCGCGCCGCTGCAACCGCCTTATCAACATCGGCCGCATCGGCTTCGGCGACCTGGCAGATTTCCTCGCCAGTCGAGGGATTGATGGTCGCGAACGTCTTACCCGATTCGCTCGGAGCCCAGCGATTATTGATCAGAAGCTGTGTCGCCGTCGGAACCGTGCGCGTCTCCGTGGGCATAGGCAGTGTAGAAATCATTGTTCCTCCATGCGAGCTTCCAATCTGTGAAAAAACTTTAGTCAAGAAGCCGGTGAGTGCCCGGGGAAAGAACCGCAGGTCCCTCCACTACGCTTCGTTCCGATCGGGATGACAATTCTGTCGTGGGGGTGAAGGTTTATCCGCTGAACCTGTTGCGAGCTCTACAGAATTGTCATCCCGATCAAAGCGAAGCGTAGTGGAGAGACCTGCGGTTCTTTCCCGCAATATCTGCCTATCCCACATCTCCCAACGCAAGCGTTGGATGAAACGGAGCGCCAAACATCTCTTCACTGTCTGCCACTGCTTTCAGTCTCCGTGACACCAGCGCGGTTTCTTTCTGGGCGCAGATATGGCCCAGCCAGTTTCTGTAGACACCCGCGGCACTCCCTTGCCAGGTGTTCTCGATCTTTTTATTTCCGAGAATCACGCTGAGCTCCGGCAGCAATTCCTCACTCCTTCGAGAAACTGCTTTCTCCTGGAACACCCTCAATTCCGCGGTCGTTGCTTCATCAAAATAGCTTTCGGGCATCAATGGATACCTGGGTGTCTCGCCTTTGACGTAGCGGCCAACATCCCGCCGATATTCGCGCAGCAGGGTATCGAATTCATACTCAGGGTGACCCTGGAAAAATACGAGGAGCTTTTTCTGCTGCTTGATAAATGTGTCCACGCCTGCTTCTGCCGAGCGCGTCAGCACTTTGTATCCGCAATCTGTCAGCTGTTCTTCGGGCACACCATTCCAACGCGAATGCGGCAGCTTGAATTGCGACGCAGTTCCCGCCGTCAAGGGATGATCGGACACGTGAGCACACTCGAAGATGCCGAAAACCTTGTCCTCTCTTTTTACTCGTCGAATGCCGTCCATGTGCAGGATCGCAGCATGAGCTGCCAGGCACGACAGAACAGTCGCATGGCAATTCTCCTGTGCCCAGCCAAGCACCCTGGTGAAACTATCCCAGTAGGGTTCATCCGACAGGTTCGCCGTCATGGGCTCCCTGCCGGTCACGATCAGCCCATCGAGATGACTGTCCCAGAGATCCTCGATGTTCGAGTAGCATTTGCTGATATGGCTGGCGGTAAAGCCATTGCGGGAAACTCCCGGCAAGGTGTACAGCGACAAGTGGATCGGCATGTTGTCCGACGCCAAATTCAGCAGCGAAATAAACTGGCGTTCCGTTGCCTTGAGCGCCTCGTCGGACATGTTATTGACCAGGCCGATCTTGATACAGCCGCTGGGCTCGGAGTCAAACAAGACGGGCATCAGCGTCTCCCTTCACCGTAACCAGGCTCGTGGCGTCGAGGGCCTGCTTCAGATCTGCAATGATGTCGTCGATGTGCTCGATGCCGACGCTCAGGCGAATCAGCTCTGGCGTAACCCCGGCGTGGCGCTGCTCTTCGGGCGACATCTGCCGGTGGGTCGTGGAGGCCGGGTGGCACGAGAGCGACTTGGCATCGCCAAGATTTACCAGCCGCTTGACCAACTTGAGCGCGTCGTAGAATTTGACCGCAGCGTCATAACCGCCTTTAAGTCCAACCGCCATCAGCGAGCACGTGTTGTTACCCAGGTACTTCTGTGCTAAGTCGTAGTAAGGGCTTTCCGGAAAACCTGCATACGTGATCCATGCCACTCTCTCGTCATCACGCAGAAACTCCGCGACCTTTCTTCCATTCTCGACATGGCGCTGTACCCGTAGCGCAACCGTCTCGATGCCCTGCAGAAGTAGAAATGAACTTAGCGGAGACAGCACCGCCCCGGTCGTCCGCTGGTACACAGCGCGGCAGCGGCCGAGGTACGCGCCTTTACCGAAGTGCTCGCTGTAGACCAGGCCATGATAAGAGGGGTCTGGTTGATTGAAGATAGGGAAGCGGTCGACGTGCTCCTGCCATGGGAAGTTGCCGCTATCCACGATGGCTCCCCCGAGAGTGGTGCCGTGGCCGCCCATAAACTTGGTGAGCGAATGGACGACGATGTCGGCGCCGTATTCGATCGGCCGCAGCAGGATCGGCGTCGCTACCGTGTTATCCACAATCAGCGGTACTCCGTGGCGATGCGCCACGCGGGCCAGACCCTCAATGTCGCACACATTTCCCGCCGGGTTCCCCACGCTTTCGCAAAACACCGCGCGCGTATTGTGGTCGATCAGCCTTTCCACTGAATCTGGTTGATCCGTCTCCGCGAATCGAACACTGACACCCTGGCTGGGCAGAAGGTGAGCGAACAGCGTGTGCGTGGTGCCGTAAAGCTGCGGTGTGGTGATGATATTGCACCCCAGCTCAGTCACATTTTGCACCGCGTACGTGACCGCTGCCTGGCCACTGGCCACGCACATGGCATCGCGGCCGCCTTCCAATGCGGCGACCCTGCGCTCCAGCACCGCGGTGGTCGGATTGCTGATTCGGGTATACCGGTAACCATCGGCCTCCAGGTTGAACAGCGCAGCCGCATGTTCGGTGCTGTCGAAAGCAAACGAGACCGTCTGGTAAATCGGCACCGCGACTGCTTTGGTTGTGGGGTCGATCTCGTAACCGCTGTGGATAGCAATGGTTTCCTGTTTCATGCGCTCACCCGTCCTTGGCCTGTTCCGGCGAATTGTTCGTCGTTTGTGATTCCAACCAGGCGATTCATCTCGCTCACCACCCAGTGAATATCTCTTTCCGTCGTTCTGAAACTGGTAATGCACGCCCGCACCATATGAACGTTCCCGACGCGTGCCTCTGACATCCATGCAATTTGCCTTTTGTGCAGGGATGCTAGAAATTCGGAGGGTACGAGCCCTTCGCGGGTGAAGCAAACCAGTGGCAGAGGAGTCGCATTCAGGATGGACCATCCCGAAGCTTTCAGCGCATCGCGCAGAACATTCCCCATGCGGGTCTGGTGCTCAATCATTTCCGCGTAGCCGGATTCGCCCTGCTGCGCCAGCGTCATAAAGAGCTTCAGGCCAATGAACCGCCGCGACCACTGTACGGAGTTGGTATACGGGTCAAACACCGGTCCGACCTTCTGGCCCGGCATGTAGGAAACATCAGCCCGGAAAGCTTCGGCGACGGTATCAGGGTACCGGCAGAAAAACATCCCGCAGCCCATCGTGACCGAGAGCCACTTATGCGCGTCGCAGGTGATGGAGTCAGCCTCGCCTATACCGTTCAGATAATGCTTCAGGCTGGGAGCGAGGATGGCGCTGCCGCCCCACGCAGCATCGACGTGAAACCACAGCCCCTGCTCGCGGCAGAATCGTCCGATCTCGGGTAACGGATCGATGATTCCCGCCGCCGTGGTACCCGCTGTCCCGATGACCATGAAAGGAAGGAATCCATTGTTTCGGTCTTCCTCCACGCGCCGGCGCAACTCATTCAGATCCATCTTCAGGTCGCTGCCGGTCGCGATGATTCGCAGCGCTCTTCGTCCCAGGCCAGTCATGTGCGCGATCTTGTTGTAGCCATGGTGGGCCTCGGCAGTCAGATAAATCGAGGGCGTGGCGTTCAAGTGGCGAAGGCCGTGTTCGCCGTAATCGGGAAACGCGCGCGTGAGCGCGACCACGAAGGCAGAGACATTCGCCTCGGTTCCACCACTGGTGAACGTCGCGATGGAAGTTTTAGGGAGGCCGAACTTCTCCGCAAGCCAGCCAAGGGTGTACCGTTCGATCTCATTGGCCGCGGGTGAGGTACGCCAATTTGCCAACTGGGAGTTGTACATGGCGACCAGCGTGTCAGCTACCACCGAAGCCAGCGTCACGCTGGGATTAAACAGGCCGAAGTAACGTGGGTGGGTGACCTGGACCTGCCAGGTACGCAACATCTTCTCTACATCGGTAACCACTTCCTCGAGGGGCAGCGTCTGATGGAAGTCGTAGCGAGAAGCCAGGTACGTTCGAATCTCTTCCGCGGTCACCGTGGGCAGGATGGGGCCGTCCGCAATATCAGTTTGTACTTGCGTGAAATCGGACCGGATTTCGTCGATCAACATGAATACCTTCCCCCACCAACTGCATGCCTAGAAGCGAATGGCGCCCATTTGTATGCGCTCATACAACTGCTGGTCCAGCGGCGTGAACGCGCCCGATTCCAGGTTGTTGAAATAAACGGCATCATCGCTCGCGGCCGGATTGAACCCCTGGCGAGCCAGGTCGGTCTTCGAGTATTTGAAGGTTCCTGTCAGATCCATGTTCTTTCGGATCCGCAGAAACAAAGGCCGCGCATAGGGGGGTAGGCGGTTCATCAAGTGCTGGCGGAATTCTGCCAGGTCCAGTTCGTCTTCAGTGACCACGGTGGCCATGCCGGCCCGGCCTTCTGTTGCCGGGACGGTCACGCCATAAACATTCGCGTGCTTCACCCCGGGGAAGGCACAGATCGCTTCTGACACCTCGCACGTGGCAACGTTCTCGCCTTTCCAGCGGAAGGTATCGCCGATGCGATCGACGAAATAAAAATAACCCTGTTCATCCTTGCGCATCAGGTCGCCGGTCCGAATCCAAACGTCTCCCGGCTCAAACACGTTGCGCAGGATCTTGCGTTCTGAAGCCTCGGTGTTGCTGTAGCCTTCGAATCGGCTACCTATATTAGATGGGTCTTCGGCCGCCTTGCCGATCGCCTCGCCGGCCTCGTTAACAGCGCAGCGAATACAGAACCCCTGGGGGTCCCGCACCGGCTCACTCTTTTCCACATCGAACGCCACCAGCGCGGGCGAGAACCGATGCGTCAGGTAACCTGGGATATGGCCGATGGCTCCACGTTTGCCCTGAACGTTGAAGAGCGAGACCCCGCCTTCGGTGGAAGCATAAAATTCGAAAATCTGCGGAATTGAAAAGCGATTCTTGAACCCGTCCCAAACTTCCGGCGCCAGCCCATTGCCGCATGCCATCCTGATGCGATGGGTGGCCTCGCTCTCAGAATGCGGCGCATGCAACAGGTAGCGGCAAAGTTCGCCGATGTATTGGAACACCGTACAATCCCAGCGGACAATGTCACTCCAGAATTGGCTGGCGGAGAATTTCTCCCGCAGGATGAGCGTGCCCCCGGCCACAAGAATTGCTCCCGGTACCTGCACTCCGCCCACACTGTGATACATGGGTAGGCAGTTATACATCCGGTCCGTGGACTGCGCACCCATCATGCCGGCAAACCAGTGCCCCCATTGCATGACCCGCGCATGGCTGATGTTGGCTGCTTTGGGTAACCCGGTAGTGCCGGAAGTATAGATGTAGAGCGCTCTATCCTCGATCGTCGGCGGCCGCTTCTCGTGCTCGCCGAGCGCTTCTCCCGTTTGGGCCTCGATTTCGAGATCAATTCGTCGCCATGGGCTAGGTTCGTTGCCATGCAGCCAGACCGTAGGAAGCACTGAGAGTAGCGGGAAACTCGCGGCCAGCTGGCCGGCGAATTCCGCAGCGACGATGAGATGTTTAGGGGTGACAACATTAATACAGTGGGCAAGAGAAGGCCCGGTCAAATTCGTATTCAGAAGCGAAACAACCCCACCGACGCTGGTGATACCGAGCCATATGGCAAGGTATTCAGGTCGATTGGTCATCAACAGCCCAACGACTTCGCCTTTGGCAATCCGCTGCTCAAGGGCCCATCGGGCGTACTGATTGATCCGCCAGGAGAGTTGCTCGTACGTCAGGCATTCACGATCCGATAGCACCGCTGGTGTATCGCCCAGTTGTGCGGCGCGCTCCTCGATAACCGTGGAGAGAAGACGATGCCGATTGCGGGCGATGGGTGCAGTCAGTTCGAGCGCACGCAGCCACGCCTTTCCCGGCGAACCGGTCGTTGGTGTGGGCGCCATTGTCTGCAGTAAGCTCAAGCTGTGTTACCCGCAT
>Ga0209006_10005966_pt1 | contig 11065 bp, 8 predicted proteins | sample JacPin_JW_Ref_O2_FD_188567 | JGI IMG/M metagenome (GOLD analysis project Ga0209006, IMG submission 188567) | Forest soil microbial communities from Algoma, Ontario, Canada - Jack Pine, Ontario site 1_JW_Ref_O2 (SPAdes) (version 2) | ecosystem: Environmental > Terrestrial > Soil > Boreal... | reverse complement strand
GCTCTCATGCTCTCCGAGCTTGACCGGCGCGGCAGAACAACCCCTGAGCTATTCGAAAAGATTAACCTGCGCCTGGCGCAATCGGTCACGGCTCGCAATGCTCTTGGCAGAACCGGCAAAGAACACGCGAGAGAGATCGCTACTATGCTGTACGGCGAAGTACATCCCCACGGATATTTTCGATTCGTGAACTTCGGGCATCCACCTCCGCTCGTGTTTTCAGCGGAATATCGCAAGTTCATGAAGATCCCGACTGATCACATGGAGCAATTCCTTGCCCTGGGTCTGCAGATCCCCGAGGATGATCCGGATCGCGACAGATATTTCTCGATGCAGCCTCGGGACCAAAGGCTAACCTCTTCCGCGGTCGCCGAACTCACATTGATGAGTCCAGGAGACATCCTGTTCCTCTATACCGACGGCGTCTATGACGGCACTGATGAAGAAGAACATCAACAACTTGAGAAGGTCATTAACGAGTATTACCGGCAGTCCGCCAAAGACCTGTGCAATGCGCTGCTGGAATACGCGGTGAAGCAAGACGAGATTCGCAGACGCAACGGCGAAGCGGACGTCATCGACGACAAAACAGTGTTCATCATTAAGCGGACATAACCACTCGCAAGGCCACGGCCAGCGAATCAACTCATCGAAGTTTCATATGTCGGACAGCCAGACTCTCAAATCTAGAAGGTAGAAATTGAAGAGGGCCGCATGAAAGCCGCGCGAGTCTTGGAATTTGGTTCGCCCAGCGTGATCTCAATCGACGACTTGCCCCGTCCCGAACCCTCTGCTGGTCAACTCCTGGTGCGAGTATTCGCAGCCGGAGTTGGGTCCTGGGACGCCCTTGTTCGGAGCGGCAAGAGCGGGCTCAAACAGCTTCTGCCTCTGATCCTCGGGTCGGAACTCTCTGGGGTCGTTGAAGCTGTTGGCGAAGACGTGGTGGGCTTCAAACCAGGCGACGATGTCTACGGCTCAACCAACGAAATGTTTACCGGAGCCTATGTCGAATACGCCATATCGTCAGCCAGGATGATGGCATCCAAACCCAGGAAGCTCACGCACATTGAAGCCGCTTCCTGTCCGATCGGCGCCGTCACAGCGTGGCAAATGCTCTTCGACTATGCTCATGCGACCGCGCGGCAAACCGTTTTGATCCACGGGGCGGCGGGCAACGTGGGTGCGTACGCGGTCCAACTCGCTCGTCACGCAGATCTGCATACCTTAGCAACCGCAGCCACTGCGGATCTGGAGTTCGTCAAGTCCCTTGGCGCCGAGAGCGTTGTCGACTATCGAACAACAACACTCGAAAACTCCTTCAGCGCAGTTGATATCGTCCTCGACACTGTTGGAGGAGACGTTCAGCAACGCTCTCTCAGCGTCCTGAAGCCGGGTGGAATTCTCGTTTCAGTCGTGTCGAAAGTTCCCGAGGAAACACAAAAACGGTTCAATAGAAGGACTGCGTTTTTTTACGTGGAAGTAACCACCGAGCGGCTGAACAAGATAACGGAACTCTTCGACGAAGGAAGCCTCGTTCCCCACGTAGGCACGGTGCTTCCCCTCGCGGGGGCGCGGACTGCCCATGAGATGCTCGGCGGCGCTCCGCACAAGCGTGGCAAGATTGTGCTGCAGGTTGCAGCCTGATCCTCTCCGGTCCTCAACATAAATCACGCGGAGAGGCCGACCGCAGGCCGGGCAAGCGATGGTAAGCTTACAGTGCGAATTTTTAGATGCGGGGCAAGCGTAGCGTTTCGGAGGTTAAATCCGCCGGCTCCGTCGAGGACGACAACAGATGGGAACCGAACCGTTGAGGGTGCCCGAAGCGGCAGATAAATCTCCCGCACTCGCGCAGGCAGTGGCTGCCCCGCTCACTCGCGCCGCGATTTTCCTGGTTCTGACGCTGAAACCAGGTTCTGAGAATTGCACTCTCCTGCGGTCATTTTGCGGAGACCTCGCCGGGCTGATCCGGGCCGTCGAGTTTCGCGACTTAGAAGGAGGCCTTTCCTGCGTCATGGGATTTGGAGCTGAGGCCTGGGATCGCCTCTTTGGGCGGCCGCGGCCGGCTGAATTGCATCCGTTCCGAGAGCTTCGCTCCGGAGAACGCCATGCGGCCTCCACGCCGGGCGATTTGCTCTTCCATGTCCGCGCCAAGCGAATGGACCTATCCTTCGAACTGACGATGCAGGTTATGGCGCGCATCGGGAACGCGGTTTCCGTCGTGGATGAAGTGCAGGGTTTTCGTTACTTCGACGACCGCGATCTCATGGGTTTCGTCGACGGAACGGAAAATCCCAGGGGCTCGGCAGCAACCGACGCCGTGCTCATCGGCGATGAAGACCCGGACTTTGCCGGCAGCAGCTACGTCATCGTTCAGAAATATCTCCACGATCTTGGCGCATGGAATGCGCTCTCCACCGAAGCGCAGGAGGGCATTATCGGCCGCACCAAGCTTTCGGATATCGAATTAGACGACTCCGTCAAGCCGACGTCAGCCCACAGCGCCCTCACTACCATCGTCGAGAACGGCAAAGAGATCAAGATTCTCCGCGACAACATGCCCTTCGGCCGGCCCGGCCATGGTGAATTTGGCACTTACTTCATCGGCTACAGCCGTTCGCCCAGCACCATTGAGCAGATGCTGGAGAACATGTTCATCGGCCGGCCGCCCGGCAACTACGACCGCATTCTCGACTTCAGCCGCGCCGTGACCGGGAACCTTTTCTTCGTGCCATCGGCGACGTTTTTGGAGAACGTCTCCGAAGACCAAACGAGTAGTTACGCCGGCGGAACCATAGCTGCCGCACTGGCCGCGCGACCCGCAATGGCCGAACCGTCTTCGTCCACTTCATCGGTGCGCGATGGGTCGCTCGGCATCGGTTCTCTCAAAGGAGACACAGGACATGAATAATCTCCATCGTGAGCTTGCCCCCATTTCCGACTCGGCATGGGCGGAGATCGAAGAGGAAACGTCGCGCACGCTCAAGCGCTACCTCGCTGGACGGCGCGTCGTCGACCTCCAGGGGCCAACCGGCACGGGTCTTTCTGCCGTTGGCACCGGCCATCTCCGGACGATCACCGCCCCGGCAAAGGGTATTGTCGCGAGGCAACGCGAGGTTCAGGCGTTGGTCGAGCTACGTGTTCCGTTCGAATTAGATCGCCAGGCGATCGACGACGTCGATCGTGGCGCGAACGACTCCGACTGGCAACCGGCAAAGGACGCCGCGCGACAGATCGCCTTCGCCGAAGACGCCGCCATATTCGAGGGCTATGCGGCCGCCGGTATCGGCGGCATCCGGCAAGGTACGAGCAACCCAATCATGACGCTTCCCGTCGACGTGCGGGAATACCCGGACGCGATCGCCCAAAGCTTGAGCCGCTTGCGCCTGGTCGGTGTGAACGGTCCTTATGCAGTGTTGCTCGGCGCTGACGCTTACACCGCACTCGCCGAGACCAGCGACCACGGATATCCCGTGTTGGAACACGTCAAGCGGCTGGTAAAAGATCAGATCATCTGGGCACCCGCCATTGCCGGCGCTTTCGTGTTGACCACCCGGGGCGGCGATTTCGATTTGCACATCGGCCAGGATGTCTCCGTCGGCTATCTCAGCCACACCGATGCCGCTGTCCGCCTATACCTGCAGGAGACATTCACGTTCCTGTTGCTCACCAGCGAGGCCGCTGTGGCGCTTGTTCCTCCCGCGAAAGCGAAGAAAGCTTGAAGCGTCGGCGCCGAAGAGTGTTAGCCACCCAACTGAGCAACGCAATGATGGCCGGCCAATGCTGGGTTTTAAACACCGATGTGAAAAATGATTCATGCGCTCTATTGCTTGCTGTTGCCCCTCGGCCTTGCCTTCGCGCAGCGTTCCGCCTTGGGGGCCCGCGGACTAATTGGCACGTGGCGAGTGGTGGAATTTGCTGACCTCGATAAGGTCGGAAAGTGGCTCTACCGATTCGGCAAATATCCACACGGATACTTCGTTTACGATCCAAGCGGGCACGTACACATTCAGATCATGAAGGCTCCGCCGCTGGCGCCGTTTCCAGAGGCGAATATCGTCAATAGTAAGCCGCCCTCACCCGAGCATGCCCTTGCCGCTTACACTGCCTATGTCGCATACTTCGGCACCTATACCGTGGACGCGAAAATGCATGTCGTGACTCATCGTGTCGAGGGAAGCCTCGCGCCGGAGTTCACCGACACTGACCATGCCCGTCCCTTCAAGCTGCAAGGTGACCGGCTGGAGATCGGTGATGGCAGGACTTGGCGGCGGGTGCTGGAACGCGTGCACTGATCTTGTGAACTCTATGTTCTTGGGTCGGTTCGGTTCGCCTCGGCCTTGGAAGAGAAGGGAAGAAAACCGCAGACAGTCCTCTAGGCGTGGTAATCCGGCAGGGCATGCAGCCGCTCCAACTCTGCAACATCCAACTGTGCGCGAGCCTGCTCCATCTCGTGTCGAGTTTTAAGGTCCTGATAAGCGCGCACGTATGCTTGCATGTCGTCACGTTCCTCTGGAGTCGGATAGTGTCGATGAAGTTTACCTGCCTTCAGGCACGATGCGTGGTGGCAGTCATGCCCCTCTCGGACAAGTACACGAATGCCGGGACACAGCGTTGCCCAAAACCAACCCGCCTCAACTTTCGTCGCCATCTCTGCCAGATTCGACAGAATCAATTGATCGATCATGATCTGTGCCTCAGCACCACCCTGGTCCAGATACGATGGGCAGTGTGCTGAACTTGGTTTCGCTCGTTTCGCTGTTGGTTGCTTCCGAACCGTGAGAAATTCTGTGTACAGGAAATACCCGATTAACTCGTCAGGCGAGTTACGGGCATTCTGACTGTGGTTTCTCCTGGCACCCAAGTGGGGCTGTTCGGATGGGTTGCGTTGCACGGGAATGCGGACGACTCAGACGGGACACCGGAACAGCCCCGATTTGGGCTTTGCTACGTTCTTGCCTGAGAACTTTTAAGACCAGGACTGGCCGTCCCCGCTGGGGCTCCCCAAAAAACGGGCCGCACGCGGCGGCCGCTAACCATCCTAAATTTGTTGGCGTCCCCGACGGGATTTGAACCCGTGTTACCGCCGTGAAAGGGCGATGTCCTAGGCCAGGCTAGACGACGGGGACGAGTGAGGCAGGAGCTGTCGCGAAATTCGATACTAACAGTGGCATCTGGAGGTGTCAAAAGTTCGCGGTTCGCGGGTTGGCGAAACATCCGCGTACTGGGCCAGTCTGCAAAGAAGAACGGGCGCAGTACCAGCATCCCTAACAACTTGCCAGCCGCAGCTTGTCGGCGATTACAATGTTAGCTAAGGGCTGCGACTTAGCACTTCATTCATGCCAGATTCCCTATATCTCAGTCTTTGGTTTCCTGATTTCACGGGGCCGGCCATGCTGCCGCACGTGATGGCCGTTCTACAGCAGTTCCAGTTTTCGGCGGAGCGGCCTGGCATCACTTACCTCGCCGTACAGCCGGTCTCATGGAACGAAGCCAGCATTCTCGAACGCCGTTTCTCTCCGGGCATTGAGCCGGCGGACAGCCTCGTCGTTGCCGCCGATCTGATCCACGACGACTATGCCTTTGTCTTCGACGCCTACTGGGATCTCTGGATGCCTGAGGATGCGGGCCGCGAGTGGCGCCTTCAACCGAGCCTGGTGAAGTTCATTGTGCAGGGTGAAGAATTCGACGATGCGGCGCAGCAGCAGACCGGTCACATCCAGATCGACTTCGGTCCGGACGCTCCTTTTCTGCAAGAGAACATCGAACTCACTGATGAAGCCCAGATCAAGGTTCGCGCCAACGTAGCAAAATTGGTCGAGTTCACTGTGAAGGCGGAGAAGAACACGCGGGCTCGGGCACGGCTACTGTGGTCGGAGTCCGGCGAGAGCCTGGCGCAGAAACTGATCTCTCGCCTGCAGAAAGTTCAATAACAGTTCGCGGCTCAATTCGAACATCGATGTGACTTGTAAAATGATTTTGTATGCTGGCATCGGTCACACGCCTCCGCGTCCGTGCATTCGTCTATCTTCCAGCTTTTCTTTGGATGACATTCCGTTCCCAGCGTCAGGTCTGCCGTGCAGACGGATTCGGCGGAGGACGCTTGCTCATCGACTCCCATCGAACCTATTGGACTCTGACGGTGTGGGAGAGCGAGCGCGCCATGAAACAGTTCCGCAGCTCTGGCGTCCATGCTCGAGTGATGTCGCGACTCGCGGAGTGGTGTGACGAAGCTTCCTACGCGCATTGGACGGTCGCTGAGGAGACGATCGCTGAGGAAACGATCGCCACTGGAGTTGTGCCGTCCTGGCCCGAAGCCTATGCGCGCTTGATAAACGAAGGCCGTCTGTCGCGAGTCGAGCACCCGTCGGCAGATCACGAGGCGCGTCATTTCCCGCAACCCCAGCTTCAGCCGCTCATCGGAGCAGATTTAAAACCGGCGGCTCGATCAAGAAACTGATTCGACGAACCGCCGGTTTTTGATGCGGCCTCACACACCCCTATTTCGTTCTGCCGCCTTCAACTTTCAGCTTGTCGCTGGCGCCGGCCTGGGCTGCGGCGAGCCGCGCCGTCAGCACGCGGAACGGCGAGCACGAGACATAGTTGAGCCCGACGCGATGGCAGAACTCCACTGACGACGGTTCTCCCCCATGTTCTCCGCAGATTCCCACCTTCAACGTCGGACGCGTCTTCCGCCCACGCTCCGTCGCAATCTTGACGAGTTGACCGACACCCTCCTGATCGAGCGCGGCAAACGGATCCTGCTTCAGAATGCCCTCCGCCAGGTACGTCGGCAGCACTTTGTTCACATCGTCTCGAGAAAAACCGAACGTGGTCTGCGTGAGATCGTTCGTACCGAATGAGAAGAACTCGGCCTCTTTCGCGATCTCATCGGCCACCAGCGCCGCACGCGGCAACTCGATCATGGTACCGACCATGTAGCTGATCTTCATTCCCTTCTCTTTGAAGACTTCCTCAGCCATACGCCGAACGATCGCGCCCTGGTTCGCCATTTCCTTCACGGTGGCAACGAGGGGGATCATCACTTCAGGAAACACTTTCACGCCTTTCTTCGCTACTTCTACGGCTGCCTCGAAGATCGCACGTGCCTGCATTTCGGTGATCTCCGGATAGGTAATACCCAACCGGCAGCCACGATGACCTAACATGGGATTGAATTCATGCAACTGCTCCACTCGGCTCAGCAACCCAGGCAATATTTTTTTCAGATCGCCTGCCGATCTCACCCCGTAGTCGCGATACGCTCTCACCAACTCCTTCTTGCGCTTCGTGTTTGAAGAAGAGAGCAGAGCGATATCGACCATCAAATCCTCGCGCCGCGGAAGGAACTCATGCAGCGGCGGATCAAGGGTGCGGATTGTTACCGGCAATCCGTCCATTGCCTTGAAGACTCCGGCAAAATCCTTGCGCTGCATGGGCAACAGTTTTTTCAGCGCGGCGCGCCGGTCTTTTTCATTGTCCGCCAGAATCATTGCACGCATGTGCGGGATTTTTTCTTCGCCGAAGAACATGTGTTCCGTGCGGCATAGTCCAATGCCTTCCGCCCCGAAAGCCCGCGCCTGAATCGCGTCTCGCGGGATATCGGCATTCGCTCGTACCCCCAATTTGCGGAACGGCTCCGCCCAGGCCATGATCGTCATCAAATCCGGATCGTCCTTTTTCGGATCAACCGTGTTGAGTTTGCCTTTGATCACGCGGCCGGTTGAGCCATCGAGCGAAATCCAGTCGCCCGCCTTGAATACTTGCCCCTTGACGCGCATTTGGCCGGCCTTGTCATCCACCTCAATTTCGCCGGCGCCGGCGACGCAACACTTACCCATGCCGCGCGTCACTACGGCGGCGTGGCTGGTCATACCGCCACGCGAAGTCAGAATTCCGACGGCAACTTCCATGCCGTGAATATCTTCTGGCGTGGTTTCCGCCCGCACCAGGATTACCGGATTCTTCTGTACACCGTGGCCAGCCTTCTCTACCGCTTCATCGGCGGTGAAGACAATCTGTCCAACCGCTGCCCCCGGCGACGCCGGCAGGCCCTTGCTTGTAAGAACATCGGCGACCTTCAGGCCTCGCTCATCGAGTCGAGGAAGCAGGAATTCGTAGACCTGATTCGGCTCCACGCGGAAGATTGCCTCTTCCTTCGTGATCAGCCCTTCGTTCACCATCTGGATGGCAACTCGAACCGCGGCCGGTCCCGTACGCTTGCCATTGCGCGTCTGCAGCATGTAGAGCTTGCCATCCTGGATGGTGAACTCGAAATCCTGCATATCTTTGTAGTGCTTCTCGAGTCGCGTTGTGATGTCGCGCAACTGCTCGTACACTTCTGGCATGATCTTGTGCAGTTCGAGGATGGGCACGGGAGTACGCACACCTGAGACCACGTCCTCGCCCTGCGCATTCAGCAGGAACTCGCCATAAAACATTTTGTCGCCATTGGCCGGGTTGCGTGTAAAACCGACGCCTGTGCCGCTGGTCTCGCCGAGGTTGCCGAACACCATCGCCTGCACATTAACCGCGGTGCCTAGCATGTCGTCGATGTTGTTAATGCGCCGATATGTCTTGGCGCGGTCGTTTTGCCAAGACCGAAACACCGCGTCGCGGGCCATCACCAATTGTTCACGGGGATCCTGCGGAAAGTCGCGCTTCGCATGCTTCTTGACGACCTTCTTATATTCCACAATAACTTCCTGCAGCGCCTTCGCATCGAGATCGGTGTCGAGCTTCGCCTTCTTCTGTTTTTTCTTGGCATCGAATACTTCGTCGAAGGCCGATTTCTCGATATCGAGTACGACATTGCCGAACATCTGAATCAACCGCCGGTAGGAATCCGCAGCGAAGCGAGGATTGTTGCTCAGCTTGGCCAAAGACTCCACACTCTTATCGTTGAGGCCAAGATTGAGAATCGTATCCATCATGCCCGGCATGGAGAACTTCGCGCCCGAACGAACGCTGACCAACAACGGATTCTCTCCCGTCCCCAACTTCTGCCCTTGCAGTGCTTCGAGCTTGGCCAAAGCCTCATCCATCTGCCGGTCGACGTCTTTCGACACGCCGCCGCTGCGCATGTACTCGCGGCAAGCCTCGGTCTGAATTGTGAATCCCGGAGGCACGGGGAGTCCGGCATTGGTCATCTCCGCCAGTCCCGCGCCCTTGCCGCCGAGCACATCCTTCATCTTGCCGTCGCCGTCAGCCTTGCCGCCGCCGAAATAGTAAACGTACTGCGTTCCGGACTGTTTTCCTGAAGCGTTCTTCGATTCCTGTTTCTTGGTTTCCTGTACTTCTGCGGCGGGAAGACTGATCGTTGCCATGACTATGAAGTCCTTTGTCTGGATTCAGATTTCGTTCGGCCTCAATAGGCCAAAGTCTCTGTTAATTCCGTGTGGATCGCATCTCTACAATCTAAAACCGCTCAGCCCCGGAGGGCGTCGCGACGGTAGCCCACCGCTTCAGCGCTGGGTAAAGCAGCAAAATCAAGAGCAAGTCCCGACGTACGACGGAAGTGCCTTACGCCTTCCCTTCCGTCACGATCTCGGAAAAATCCGCGATCGTGGAAAATTCCTTCAACAACCTCCTCAGCAGTGCCAGACGGTTCGCCCGCACGCGCTCGTCGTCGACCATGACCATCACCTTGTCGAAGAAAGCATCCAGCGGCTCGCGGGCGAATGAGAGCAACTTAAGAGCCTCTACATACTCCCGTTTGCCGCGATACTCGTCCATTTTCGGACTGGTCCGCTCGCGATACGCAATCAAACTCTTCTCTTCTTCAGCGGACTCAGGCAACGCCTCCACAGTGTCCGAGACTCGAATTCCCTTCTCCTCCGCCTGCTTCAGAATATTCCGCATGCGCTTGCAGGCCGCGCCAATTGCCTGAAACTCTGGCATATGCAAAACCTGCCTCACCGCCTCGGCTCGAGCCAGCGCGTCGACCACGCCATCGGCATCCGCTCCGAGCACGGCCTTCACCACGTCATGGGGATATCCGTTCACATCGCGCAAATAAAACTCCATGCGCTCCCGAAAGAACGTCTCCATCGATTCAGAGAACTTCTCATCGTCGACAAACTTCTTCTCCGCCTCCGACTTCTGATATCCCGCGCGCGCGTCACGCATCAACTCATTCAGGCGCAGGGGAAACTTCTTTTCAGCAACGACCTTAACGATCGCATTCGCCTGCCGCCGCAATGCAAACGGATCCTTCGACCCGCTCGGTACCAGCCCCAGCGCAAACATCCCCGCAATCGTGTCAGCTTTGTCGGCAATCGAAAGCACCGCGCCTTCGTTCGATCGCGGGACACTGTCTTCCGTCGACTCAGGCTTGTAGTGATCGTAGATTGTATCGGCAATCGCGAGGCGCGTCGCCTCAGGCAAAGTCGGATCCAGTTGCTGCACCCGAGCGTAGAGTCCGCCAACAATCCCCTGTAGTTCGGTGAATTCCTTCACCAGTTCCGTCGTCAGATCGGTCTTCGCCAGGCATGTGGCCTTGTGAATCACGCCCGGCCGCACCGCGATTCCCGCCTGCTTCAATATCTCGCTCAGCCAACTGCACAACCGCTGCACACGCTGCGTCTTGTCATAGTAAGTTCCAAGGTCTTTCTGGAAAGTGACATTCTTCAGCAGATCCAGCCGCTCCAGCAGCGATTTCTTTTGATCCGTCTCCCAAAAAAAACGGGCGTCGTTAAAGCGAGCCCTCAGGACTCGCTCGTTCCCATGGCGAATCAATCCCTGAGGATCACTGTCCGTATTCAGCACCGCTAGAAAATGCGGGAGCAGTCTGCCATCCGCATCTTCAAGCGCGAAATACTTCTGATGGTCGCGCATCACGGCGACCAGCACTTCTTCCGGCAGCGTAAGAAACTGCGGATCGAATCCACCTAGAATCACCGATGGAAATTCGGTCAGGTTCACAACCGAATCCAGCAGAGCCTTGTCTTCTCGCCAGCGCGCACCGGGGATAGCGCGGGTCGCGGCATCGAGCGCCTTGCGAATTGTGTGTTCACGCTCACCACGGCCCAGAACCTTAGCAGCCCGCAGAGAATCGATATACGATCGA
>Ga0209006_10005963_pt1 | contig 11068 bp, 12 predicted proteins | sample JacPin_JW_Ref_O2_FD_188567 | JGI IMG/M metagenome (GOLD analysis project Ga0209006, IMG submission 188567) | Forest soil microbial communities from Algoma, Ontario, Canada - Jack Pine, Ontario site 1_JW_Ref_O2 (SPAdes) (version 2) | ecosystem: Environmental > Terrestrial > Soil > Boreal... | reverse complement strand
AGCTGGCCCGGGAGACCGGAGGCTACGCCTATTTCCCAAATTCCACCGCACAAATCGTGAACGTGTGCCGCGAAATCGCGCAAGAAGTCCGGCATCAGTACACGCTCGGGTACGATCCTCCCGAAAATGGGCGGCAGGGATATCGCAAGATCCGTGTGACCGTAACGGCGCGCGGCCACGGCAAGCTCTCCGTTCGCACGCGTGGAGGCTATTTCTTTCCCGCCGCCGCTGCGCCGCAATCGGAACTGCATGGAGAGGCGCGATAGTGCGGATAGGCGATCAAAGTTTGCGCGGCAGCCGATTTCTCTACTGGTGGTCGCTGCTATGCATCTTCAGCGGCGCAATCGCCGTGGTTTCTTGCATGTACATCTCCGCAGATGCTCAGGGTTACCAGGCAGTCGAGAATCGCCGTCTCAATTCGGCCATCCACGTGGGACTGCAGCCCGCTCGCGAGATGAGCCAGGGTTCCGTTCCGACGGCGACTCCAGCTGGCTCAGCGATTGGCAGGCTTGAAGTTCCGCGGTTAGCGCTTTCGGTTGTCGTTCTCGAAGGTGACGATCCGAAAACTTTGCGACGGGGCGCCGGACGGATTCCGGGAACCGCGCGGCCGGGCCAACCGGGCAATCTCGCCATTGCCGGTCATCGCGATACTTTCTTCCGCCTGCTGCGAGGCATCAGGACAGATGATGTCATACAGCTGACGACGCCAAGCGGGCACTTCATCTATCAGGTGCGATCTGTTCGTGTCGTTGCACCGGGGCAAACGGAGGTTCTAGCCAGCACTTCCCAACAAACTTTGACGCTGATTACTTGCTACCCATTCGTCTACGTCGGGCACGCTCCGGAACGGTTCGTTGTAACCGCCCAACAAGTCTCATCCAGCTCGGACTAACTAGCTGCTCCGATTCGCTTTACATGAAATGTCAGAACACTGTCGAATGACCGACGTAGCGCCCTCCAGAAAACGCAAATTTGACAGCATGCCCGACGCAAACGTTGCACTAATCGCTTTGGACAGAGCATTTACAGAACATGCCATATGAAATGCACATTGGAATGCAGAGTGCTTGTCGTGTTGTGCGTTGGCCGAGATTGGAAACAAATCGGGGTAAAAAAACGAATGGGCATGGCTCAAACATTCCGGTTGATTCCGCAGAGCCCAAGAACAGGAGCCATGCCTCCGCAAACGCGGCAATGGTGTAAGGAGCTTCTTTCACAGGCGCAGCCATCCAGGAACGCGGTTGCCAAACCTGATTTCCTGCCCGCGAGCGAAGAGTCGGTAATCGTCAAGCGCGCCATCGCTGGAGATACGGAAGCGCTTGCGGCCGTCTTCGCTCGCGAACAGGGGCGCCTTTTCCGCACTGCGTTTTCAGTACTCCGCAACAAAGAAGATGCCGAGGACGCAGTGCAATGCGCCTTGTTGTCTGCATACACGAAACTTCGTTCGTTTGAAGGGCGTTCAAAATTTTCTACGTGGCTCACGCGGATTGTTGTAAATGCAGCACTCGTGAGCCGTCGAAGGCTTCGCTCTCGCCCTGTGTTGTCGCCCCTCGATGAACACATTGCCGGAGATCTCACGCAACGATCTAATCGCCTGGTCGACTCCCGTTTGAACCCGGAAGAAGTTTGCTCTCTGGCGGAGACAAAGGGCCGGCTGGACAGCGAAATGAGCCATATCTCCCCTCTACTTCGATCAACTCTTAAACTTCGGTACATCGCCGGTCTCACCACTCCGGAAACAGCACGCGCACTGAGAATCAATATCAGCGCCGCAAAATCGCGTATGGCACGCGCGCGCCGCCAGCTCGCAGCTCGTATGGCAGCTCCGAGCGCGGGGCTATCGCACCCCAAATTCGGCACAATCGGGAGCCGCCCGGATAGCGCTGAGGGTGGCCCGACATACCCAACATAGGAGAAATCAAATGAATGACATGGAATTGAAAAAGAATGTGGAAGAAGAACTCAGTTACGAGCCCAGCGTCGATGCTTCGGGAATTGGCGTCGCTGTGAGGGACAGGGTCGTTACGCTGACGGGCCACGTGAACAGTTACTGGGAGAAATGGAACGCAGAGCGCGCCGCCTTGCGCGTATCTGGCGTAAAGGCACTCGTAAACGAACTGGAAGTCCGTCTGCCCACGTCCAGCGAACGCACGGATGAAGATATTGCCCGGGCGGCGGTGAGTGCTCTGGCCTGGTCCATCGTGGTTCCAAAGGATCGAGTCAAGGTGAAGGTGTCCAAGGGCTGGGTCACGCTGGAAGGATCCGTCGACTGGAAATTCCAGGGCTCCGCTGCGGAATCGGCTGTGAGGAAGCTCGTGGGCGTGAAAGGTGTCAGCAATCTGATCGAAGTAAAGTCCAGGGTAAGCCCGGCCGAGGTGAAGACTCAGATCGAGTCGGCGCTAAAACGCAGCGCGGAGCTGGATGCAAAGCGGATCACTGTAGAAGTCGATGGCGGCAGGGTGATCCTGCGCGGATCCGTTCGCACGTGGGCGGAACGCGAGGAAGCCGAACGGGCTGCCTGGCGCGCTCCCGGGGTGTATAGCGTCGAGAACGACATCGCAATCAACGCAGCGGCAGCGGCGGCGGCATAAACAATCGCAAAAGGACGGAAAAATTCCGCACGCGCGATCTATAGCTTGGACGAGAAGGGCCTTCGCCAAGAGCGTACGACTAAAAATCTCACAAGGGGAGGATTCCAATGGCAGACCTTGCACGCAGAAACAATGTTTTCAGTGAGCTTTTCGATTTCAGGCGCGATTTCGACACCTTGTTCAACCGATTTCTCACCGGTTCGGCAGCGAATACGGACCTGGCAGCGCCGGCGATCGGATTCGTTCCGCCGATCGAAGTTCGTTTCGACAATCAGGACAAGAAATACCACGTCCGCGTGGCGCTGCCCGGCGTGGATCCCAATGAGATTCAGCTCAACTTGCACGGCAACCGGCTGACGATCAGCGGTGAACACAAGAGCGATCAGGAGAAGAAGGACTCTGACTACGTCCACAGGGAGTTTTCCTACGAACGCTTCGAGCGCACCGTCGTTCTACCCGAGGACGTGGATACCGAAAAGCTGAACGCGGAATTTAATAACGGAATGCTGGAAATTACCGTGCCAGTCAGCTCCGGCGCGCTTCCGAGAAAAGTCGAAATCAAGAATCTGCCTCAGGCACAGGCCGGGGCGCAAGCAAAGAACCAGCCGCAGCAGGCGAATGAAGCGCAAGCAAAGTCCGCTGCGGGCGCCAAGTAGCTAAGTAAAAGACGAGACACCGGGACAGAAAGATTGACTGCAACCAGTCAAAGTTGAGCGGAGGTGCTGAATGCGGAGTGGGTTGCAGGAAGTGGAGTTTGATTATCGGCTGAACGATCGGAGTCGGGCAAGGGTTGTCGATGGCAGACGTGTCGGGGCGTTTCGATGCGATTCCACAGTCAGTTCAGCGGCAAAGGGCCGTCAACAGCAAGACAGTGTGATTGATGGCCCCTCAAATCAGAAGCGAACCGAGACGGCGGAGCGGGCCAAAAGCAAAGAGGCTTTGATCGCTTTCGACGACAAAGAACTCAGTGCTTGGGTCATGCGGCTCGGAGAGGAGCGTTCGGGGCGATTTCTATGTGCTCTCTCGGAGGCCGTGATGAAGGCGGATGCGGACGACTATTCCCTTATCCGGCCGGCACTGCTCGACTTGAAGCGTAAGCACCGCCACGGTGGACCAAGGCCCGAAAGAGTCGTCAGTTCGATCGCCAGAAAAAAAGAAAGCAACCATGATTCGCCGCCTCAAAGCAGGGGCCAATGAAAATCACGACGCGCATCGGTTCCAATATCTTGTCGCTCATAGTGCTTTTACTGATTCCGTTCGACCTGGTTCAGGTCGATGGGTTCTGGGGCCGCCCGCACAAACTCAGCGCAGCAACCGGGCAATCAGGCCAACAATCACCAGTCACGGTTCCCGCCAGGCCCCCGAACCCACTTTACAAAGGTGAGCAGATCCCGCAACCGCCGGAAATCAAGTTCACTCCCGGCACTCGCACCGTGACGATCGATTTGCAGGTCCAAGACCCCAACGGATATTTTCTGCCAAACATCCGGAAAGAAAATTTCGCGGTTTACGAGGATGGCGTGCGGCAAAAACTTGAAACCGTGCAAGTGGAGCATGCCCCCGTGTCTGTGGCATTGCTGTTGGAGTTCGGCGGACGTTATCACGAACTGAACAAAACACTCGGTCTTGAAGTGCCACAGATAGGACGCGAATTATTGTCGGTAGTAGGCAAGGACGACAAGGTCGCAATCTTTGCGTACGACTCAAAGCTCCAAACTCTATCCGATTTTGTTCCAGATCCCGGAAAGCTGGATACGATTTTCGATCGGCTTGGAACTCCCAGCGTCTCCGAAGCCAATTTTTACGACGCGCTCCTCGCCACGTTGAACCGAACGCGTGAAGTGAGAGGGCGCAAGGCCGTGATACTCGTTTCCAGTGGCATCGACAACTCCAGCCAGGCCAGTTATCAGCAGGTCCTGCAGGCTGCCAAGGAATCAGCGGTGCCAATTTACACGATCAGTCTCTCGCTTGTGATGGAGAGAGAGGCTGCCGTATTTGGACCCACGGCTCCTTTTGCTCGCATTGACCGAAATGCCGCGGAAAAACAACTGGAAGCGCTAGCAAAGATTTCCGGAGGCCGTGCCTATGTCCTCGACTCCGACCTTGAAATCCCCGCAATCTACGACGACATTATGGAAAATCTCCGGTTGCGGTATGTGATCACGTATGTGTCTTCCAATCCAGCCACGGTGGGGCCGCCTCGTGACATTCGCGTCGAGTTGATCGATCCGGCGAGAGGAACGCCTCTTAAGATTCACGATGCCACCGGCAAAGTGGTGCCGGCAAGAGTTTATGTTCGTGCTTCGTACAAGCTTGAAACGGCGGGCAGCTAGCTCGCCATCGATGGCACGAACGAAAGTTTTAGTTGTATAGGAGGTTTACGAATATGCGCTCACTAAAGATGCTGCTGGGAATGCTTCTCCTGTTTGGCATCGCAATAACCGCAGAAGCCCAAAAGGTCTCTATCGACTATGACCACCAGGCGAACTTCTCGGATTACAAGACCTTCTCCTGGATCAGGCCCCCGCACTTTCGAGCGGACCCGCTTATGGATCAACGCATAATCGACTCCGTTAATGCGGCGCTCACTTCGAAGGGCTGGCAATCCGTTCCCGAGGGTGGGGATGTCGGCATCGCGGCCCATGTAGCCACGCGCGAGAACCACACGTTGGAAACTCTCTACACCGGTTTTGGCGGAGGCTGGGGATGGCATTTTGGCACTGGCTTCGGAACAGCACTCACCACTGACCACGCCTACGAGGTCGGCACGATCATTATCGACATGTTTGACTCCCGGACAAAACAGCTCATATGGCGCGGATTGGCCACGGAAGCATTGTCAGAAAAGCCGGAGAAGGACACAAAGAAAGTCGAGAAGGCGATCGACAAACTATTTAAGAACTTTCCACGGACGGTGTAACCAGCCGCGAGTGCGGGTGGCGCGACGGCTTGAGCTAATCGAGTTGTCCGGCTTATTTGTCGGTGCGGATGTTTCGAACCTGAACAATGCGGCTCCAAAAACGGAGTCGTTGGAGGGATGCTCATGAGCAGTGCTGCAGCTAGTTCTAGTTCTGTTCCTACAATCGTTAAAAAATCTTTGGGATGGTCCATTGCAATCAGCATCGTGATGATCGTGGCGGGAATTCTCGCCATGATCATACCGCCTGCTGCGGGCATCGCCGTCACCGTCTTCGTCGGCTGGGCACTCGTCTTCAGCGGCGTGTTGCATTTTGTATACGCCTGGCAAACCCGCGAAACGCGCGGAGCTCTATGGGAAGTCCTCGTCGGTATCCTCTACGTTTTCACTGGGGGCTACTTGCTCTGGAATCCCATTATCGGCCTCGCTTCTCTCACCTTTGCCCTCGCGATTTACCTGTTGGCCGAAGCCGTGTTGGAATTCGTTCTAGCATACCGGTTACGCCCCGCGCCGGGCTCAGGCTGGCTGGCGGTGGACGCAGTCATCACGCTAATCCTCTCCATCTTGATCTGGAGAACATGGCCCTCGAATGTACCTTGGGTGCTCGGGATCCTCGTAGGGATCAGCATGTTGTTCAGCGGCGTCGCTCGTCTGATGCTTTCATTGGCTGCGAAGCGATTCGTCGAAAAGTTGGCCTGATCACGGCGTGACTCAGAGAAGCGAACGGCGCCTGGCAGTGCGGTGCGGGTCCGAGGTGCAGCTTTGGTCGCAACTCAACCTAGCTGTGTTTAGGTGAGCAACTTGTTACCTCGACTGGCCCAATCTCCTTCGCCAGCTATCCAAAAACTCTCTAAGATCGTAAGTGATTGATGGCGTGGCTTTCAGAGAGCAGGCATCTCTCAACAGGCTCTCCAGAATCGCGCCCAAGCAAGAGGTCCAAATCGGAACTTCCAGAGTTAGAATTGGTCCGATGGAATGGCACGATATCGCAGACCCTGACGGCCCCGAACTGGATGAATTGTCCCAGCGGTATAAGCTGCATTCGCTGCATGTCGAGGACGCTCGTAGTTTGGGACAACGCGCCAAGGCGGAGGTCGAGGACCACTATATTTTTGTCGTCTTGAAAGTCTTGGTTCTGGGGGAAAACAACAAACTGACGATCGGAAATCTCAATTTGTTTGTTGGTTCCGAATTCCTGATCACTGTGCACCGAACTCCTCTGCCAACAATTGAGTCGCTACGTCGCGCAAAACACGATCTGCGGCCTGACGAGGTCCTCTATCGACTCACGGATGGAATAGTGGATTCATATCTACCGCTGCTCGATGAAGTTGAGGCCCGCATCGATTCCCTTCAGGATCGCGCCATCCACCGGCCAGAATCCAGTTTGCTGGAACATATCAACGAAATCCGAGCTACTTTACTCGAACTGCGGAGTGTATTGCTGAACATGCGCCACGTAGCTTTTCGGCTTCAGCATATGCCCAGTTATCTTGTCGGCAGCGAGCTGCCGCCGTTCATGCGCGATATTCACGACCATCTTTCCGAGGATCTCGATGCGATTGCAGGAGAGCGGGACCGGCTCGGCGGCGTAGTGGACTTGTATCTTTCAAGCGTTGCGAACCGGAATACGGATGCAATGCGGACCCTCACAATTCTAGGAACGGCAGCAGTGCCGACTCTTGTGGTCACGAGCTTCTTTGGAATGATTGTCCGCTACCCTGAATGGGTGGGTTCCTACTGGGCATTTTACTTTATTCTGTTTTTGACGGTCACCGTGACAGCTTTGTTGCTGTGGTATTTGAAACGCCACGCTCTGTCATAGTCACTGAAAGTCACACCCTGCCGTTCAGTTTGCTGACAACCTGTTGATACCGGAAGCCGGGCAAGCTTTGCTCATAGCTGTCAAGCTACAAACCTCCCTGCCGCTCGCAACTCCAATTGCTGAGTAAAATACATCTGCTAAGTCCTGATTCTCATCCCACCGCCCCGCAGTCCGTCTGCGGCAACTCGTCCGCTAAGTCCCACATAGAGGACACAAATCATGCGTTAATCATGCGCTAATCGCGCGATAAAGATACGCAGCGATGAGCAAGTGGATCCCATGTTGGAATGCGAGATGCTTATCGTGCGCTTACATATTGCGGATTTCCAACGCGACGGCAGACCTGATTCGCTTGTTTGGCGTGATTGGCTGAGCGACCGACTGCTGCTCGACAATGGGGTTTACCTTTTCCTTGATCCGTGCCCGGCAGATCCAAGACGCCACGGGGCAATGCTGCCGATAAATGCGTTACCGGTGAAAACAGGATTTCCGGCATTTGTGCGAGGGAGTCCCCTATTGCACGTGTCGATTCGCAGTAGGGTCATTACCCGATTGCTAAACCTTTCGCCTAGCAGTAAACATCGGATAGCGGCCACATTTCTTTCGTTGGAAGTGACTGCGCAAGCGAACCTCCCCTCGTCACCCTGCCCATAACAATCTAAACGGCGGTATCGTTAGTTGGAGGGCCGCGATGGAAGAACATAACTCCTACAAAATCAGCGATGGTCTGCGACTCGCGAAGTTTTCAGCAGGGAAGTCCGGAGCAACGACGCATTCGATCGAGAACCAGGACAGTTCCCTTTCGGAAAGCGTCGGGGAGAGTTTTGGTTGGAAAAGAGCACTAAAGCAAGTCGAGACTGTCGCCGACACGGATTCGACTGTGCTTTTTCTCGGGGAAACTGGCACCGGAAAAGAGCTTCTGGCAAGGCTTATACACAGTCTCAGCCCACGAAGAGATAGCACTTTGGTTACCACCAGTTGCGCTTCCATACCGGCCGGGCTCCTTGAGAGCGAGCTGTTCGGTCACGAGAAGGGTGCATTTACCGGTGCTATTGGGCGCGAAGTCGGACGGTTTGAGCTTGCGAATGGAGGGACGATTTTCCTTGACGAGGTCGGCGATATTCCGCTGGAATGTCAGTCCAAGCTACTGCGGGTTTTGCAAGAGCACGAATTCGAGAGGCTCGGCAGCCATCGGACGATTCAAACAAACTTTCGTCTTGTGGCTGCGACAAATCGGGACCTCGGTAGGATGGTCGAGAAAGGCCGATTTCGCAGAGACCTCTACTACCGAGTAAACGTCTTCCCAATCGAAGTGCCCGCGCTCCGTGAACGGAAGGATGATATTCCCTCTTTGGCATGGCATTTCGCGAAGAAATATGCGAAACGCATGCAAAAGTCAATCGAGAGCATTCGTGTGGAAGATATGAAAGCGCTCGTTCGCTATGAGTGGCCCGGCAACGTGCGGGAATTACAAAACGTCATGGAACGCTGCGTGATTCTGTCAACGAACGCAGTTCTCTATCCTCCCCTACTCGCCGACGTGAAGCGAACTGGCGAACATTCGGGGCCGATGGTTCAAACTCTGGCTGACGCCGAACGCAAACACATTTTGCAAACTTTGTTCGACACCGATTGGGTAATCGGAGGTGCCGACGGGGCGGCTCTACGACTGGGGGTAAAGCGTACGACCTTGCTTTACAAGATGAGACGACTCGAAATCACTCGCCCAATTAACGCGCAGAATTGAAAGATGAAGTCAATTGCAGGCCGACAATGACCTAGCGCTCCTGTTCGCGGGAGGCGGTGGTTATTACGGCTATTCGCGATGGGGTGCGGGCGGTGGGCTCGGGATAGTTGGCACGGTCATCGTAATTGTGTTGGTGTTGTACTTGGCATGGTGCATTGATTTCGATCGTAGGAAGACTCTCGAACGTGGAGGATTGCAATGAACTGGGACGAAATAGCGGGCAAGTGGAAGCAGTCAGTGGGCAAAGCGAAGGAAAAGTGGGGAAAACTAACGGATGATGATCTAACCGCGATAAATGGCAAGAGAGATCAGCTTGTTGGAAAGATTCAGGAACGTTACGGAATTGCGAAGGAAGCTGCGGAGAAACAGGTTGACGAATTTACTCGTTCTTACGATTTAGGTGAGCCACCAAGAACGAAGGCTAAGTCCTCCTGAGATTATTCCGTTATAGCAATAGGCCTGTCTGAGGCGCGCAAGAAAGGGGCCAAGGTCCCGCAAAAAAGATCTTAGCGCAGGCAGAGAGGTGTACGCATGTTTGGATATGGAATCGTCGGCACGATCTTGATCGTTTGCTTGATAATTTGGCTGGTAAGAAGGGCTTGAAATCGATTCAATATTCGCCTCACGTTGCTATGGTTGATACCGCGCTACGGCACCACATCGGTTGAATCCGCTGGAGGAGATGACTATGCGTATGAAAAGGATATTCGTCTACGCGATGACTGCATCGTTGCTTTTGGCAATTTCGAGCTGGGCAGATGACAAGGAGAAGGATGAAGATCGGCTGAAGAACGCTGGCACGGTCCTCACAGAAATTCTGAATATTCCAGATGACATTCCTCAGGATCTCCTCGACAAAGCCGACTGTGTGGTGGTTTTTCCATCGGTTCTTAAAGCCGCGTTTGTGGTCGGCGCAAGTTATGGCCGCGGGGCGATGACGTGCCGCAGGGGCGAAAATTTCAACGGCCCCTGGGGCGCGCCCTCAATGATGGCTCTTGAAGGTGGAAGCGTAGGCTTTCAGATCGGCGGTGAAGCGACTGACTTTGTCCTTCTCGTGATGAATGACCGCGGCGCAAATGGAATCTTGAGCAGCAAGGTGAAGCTCGGAGGAGATGCGTCGGTAGCAGCAGGACCAGTTGGTCGTAGCGCGTCGGCGGAAACCGACGTCTCGATGCGTGCTGAAATATTGAGCTATTCTCGCGCTCGCGGCCTATTCGCGGGCGTTTCGCTCGAAGGTTCGACGATCCGACCTGATAACGACGCAAACGAGCGAATCTACGGGAAGAAAATCTCGGCGAAGGACATTGTAATTGGTCACGAAACGCATGTGCCTCCCGCAGCGGAAGGCCTTATCGCAACGCTTAACCGAAAGACCCCACGGCACAAATCGTCATAACTTCTGGAGAGTAGTGGGCGGCAGCGTTCCAAAACCGTTGCCCTAGTTTTGGGACACCCTGCTCTGTTGCTCCCCCACAAGTTTCTCCTTGGTTCGTCGTCTTGAGAATGTGTCCACAAGTGAACAGCAATCCGAAATCAAAATGCCTAATATCATCGCTCGAACACGAAGCGCGGACCAAGGCCGCAAGCGCCGGATGGAGTAGTTATGAATGACCTAAAACACTCGGACCAGCAACGCATTCTCCGGAAACCTTGGCCGAGTTAAACCCACCGGAACTGCTTCAGCGAATTCATGCGGCGGAAACAGCGATCTTTTCGCGGTTACAGGGAATGCGAATCAGTTCAATAGATGTCGTGGAGGGACAGGCGATCCAAGACCCCTTGGACAGTTTGGTGCGTCTCACGAAAGAAACACTGGAATTCGCTGATTCGCTAGTCGAAGTTACTCGCGTCGGCGGCAGAGCTTGGGCTTAGTCTCCGAAAAGCCGCGTCTATATTGACGGTTTGGAGCAAAGTTAGCCGATCTAAACCGCGAACTTGGAACTCGCGTTCTGGAGTATACGGATTAGATATGAGTATTCGCGGAAACC
>Ga0209006_10005962_pt1 | contig 11068 bp, 7 predicted proteins | sample JacPin_JW_Ref_O2_FD_188567 | JGI IMG/M metagenome (GOLD analysis project Ga0209006, IMG submission 188567) | Forest soil microbial communities from Algoma, Ontario, Canada - Jack Pine, Ontario site 1_JW_Ref_O2 (SPAdes) (version 2) | ecosystem: Environmental > Terrestrial > Soil > Boreal... | reverse complement strand
ACTTGCCGTAGCGATTGGCGAGCGCGTCGCTGAATACATGCATGGTTTTAAACTCACCACCGCCGGCATGGTAGTTCCAGACGTCATCGATGGGCCAGAGGTGATCTTTGCCGACCATGGGGCGAATGCCTTCGACCGGCGGGACAGCCGGACCCATGCTGGTTTCGGTATTGAAGCCATAAGCCCCGCCGCAGCCTCCGGCATTACACTGTTTGCGGTTGGGCTGGCCCTGCGGAGTGTCCTGCTCCCAATAGCTTGGAGCTATGTACTCATAGGGCCCTGTCATTTTTACGCCGCTGTCGCCGGTGACGCTTGTGGGTTTGCCGGTAGCGGAAGAGACGACGGGATTCGGCCACAACAGTTGTTTTTCGATGTCGAGATACATCTGTTCGACATCCGGAGGAGGAGGGTTATCGCTGCCATTGAGCCACATGACCATGCTGGGATGGCTGCGCAGACGATAGATCTGGTCGCGCAGAGATTGTTGGGCGATTGCAAAATCCTCCGGCTTCCAGCGCGGCCATCGCTCCCAGAAATCGCAGCAGCACCATCCGGCCATGACGAGAATTCCGTCGTGGTCGGCGATGTCGAAGAATTCTTTGGTTTCCAGTTTGCCTTCGAGGCGAACGGTGTTGAGGCCCATGTCTTCCACGTAGCGGAATTCATCGTGCAGGCGCTGCGAGTTTTCGCGAAGCATCATGTCGGGCGTCCAGCCGCCGCCGCGAATCAGGATGTTCTTGCCGTTGATGTGAAAGGCGCGTCCACCGGCGCCGTTTACTTCCGAAGTGATCTGGCGAATGCCGAACTCAGTTTGCGCCTGATCGCTTACTGAGCCTGCGATTTCAAAAGTCATCTTCAGCGGGTAGAGATTCGGTTTGCCCATTTGCGCGGGCCACCACAGCCGGGGATTGGAGAATGTGAGTTGCGGGAACTGATCGGGAGTGAAAGTGACGTCTTTGGATTCGTGGGCCGCGAGTTCAACATCCCGCGCGAAAGAAACATCTTCTATTTCACCATGCAACTTGCCCTTGACCGCCCGGTCGGTGCTGTTCTTGAGCTGCGCGGTAACGGTGAGTTGTGCGGAATTGTTGGCCGGGATATTCAGCTTCGACACAACGGTTGGATAGCGGAGTGCGACCGGGCCGCTGGTGGTGAGATAGACTTCGCGCCATAGCCCCATATTCTTGTCGGGAGGGGCGGGATTCCAGTCGACAAAGGTGATGGCAAGATCGTTTTCCGTGGGGGCAAAGACCTGGACCGCCAGAACATTTTCGGCGCCGGGTTTCAACGCGTTAGTGACACTGAGTTCATAAGTACGCCATGCGCCAGCAATATCCCGGGAACTGGCAATCTGCTTTCCATTGAGCCAGATGTTGGCGCGATAGTTGATGCCTTTGAAATTGAGCCATGCGGTTTTTCCTGCGTAGGAAGACGGAACGGTGAACAGTTTGCGATACCACCATGAGACCGCATAGGGACTTTCTGACGCCATTGGGATATTGGAGAAGTTTCCGCCGATGGGGTAAGTCTCGCCGGCAAACTGGCGGAGATTCATGGCGAAGAATGGATCGGGAAGCGTTTTGTCTTTCACCAGCGCGGCGACGACGGTAGTGGGGACAGCGGCCATGTGCCAGCCATTAGGAGTAAAGGCGGCGGTGGAGATGATTTCACCTTTGGCCTCGACTCTGGCAGAAGATTGCAGAGCCCAATGATCGCGGAGTACCAGCTTGTCGGCGTAGGGTCCTGGAGGGTAAGGTTTGGAAGACGTTGGGTCGGCGGCGAAAAGAATATGCGACCCGAGAAGGGAGAGGGCCAAGAATTGCACGAACAGACGGGGGATGAATGCCAAGCGTATTCCAGACTTCATGATGCTCCTTGCCGATCTGGCAACAATGATCGAAAACATGGATAACACGTCTATTGATACGTTTCAATAGAAGACCGTTTCTGGACAGTAGTATTCGCGGCCGAAGCTCAGTTCGATGAGGTGTACGCAGTTTGGCGGCTTGCGAGTGAAGATTGGCGGAAGCAGGTTGCATGGGTCTTTCGCATCGCTGAAGATGACAGGGCGTTTCTGTAGTTCATGTGTAGTTTTAGAGATGATAGGGGTGTTAGGCGGTTCAAGGCTCGGTGGGCGTTGGGCTTGGTTTATAATTGCTGATTCCGCAGCGAATTCTGGAGTGACTAGAAGATGATTCGATTTTTGCAAACTGAAGGACCGGTAAAGAAAATTGTGCTCAGCGGCCTGCTCCTGCTGATTTGCGCCGCCATGGTAATCGCATTCGTACCCGGAGGGCTGGGCGACAACATTACGGGTACGCCGGGCAAAGGCATTATAGCCAAAGTAAATGGCGAAGATGTCACCGTGGAGCAGGTGAAGGATGCGGCGCGCCAGATGGCGCAGCAGCAGGCGCAGCAGTATGGGGCGAACGCCTCCATGCTGATTCCGTTTCTCATCCAGCAGGATACGCAGCGTGCCGCGGACCAACTGATTGACCGGCAAGCGCTCCTGACCGAGGCGCAGAGGTTGGGACTGAAATCTTCACCGCAGGAAGTGAAGGACGAATTGCAACACGGCCGCTATTCGGCAATTTTCTTTCCCGAGGGGAACTTTATCGGCCAAGCCGAATACGAGGGGATGCTGCAGCGGGCAAACTTGACGCCTGCGATGTTCGAAGACAACATTGGCAAGGAAATTCTGATCAACAAATTGGAAGCGCTGATTACGGGCAGTGCGTCCGTAAGCGATGACGCCATCCGCAAGGAATTTGCCAAGCAGAATACGAAGGTGAAGTTTGAGTACGCCGTCCTGAAAGAGGATGACATCAAGAAGGGCCTTCATCCCACGACGGAAGAGCTGAAGGCGTTTTACGACAGCCACTTAAAAAATTATGCGAACTCGATTCCCGAGAAGCGCAAGATTAAATACGTAGTAGTCGATACGGCGAAGGTGCAAAATAGCGTGCAGATCACCCACGACGATTTGCAGGCTTACTACAATCAGCATCGCGACGAGTATCGAACCGCTGAGCAGGCGAAGGTGAGCCATATTTTGATCAAGACTCCGCTTCCGGGGCCAGACGGGAAGGTTGATGAGAAAGGCGTCGCTGCGGCCCAGGCGCGGGCAGAAGATTTACTTAAGCAACTCAGGGCGGGAGCCAAGTTCGAAGATCTGGCGAAGAAATATTCGGAAGATCCGGGCAGCGCTAAAGAAGGTGGCTCGCTGGGCTGGATCGGCCGGGGACGCACGGTTCCGGAGTTCGAGAAGGCGGCGTTTTCGCTGCCGAAGGGGCAGATCAGCGATCTGGTGAAGAGCAGCTATGGGTTCCACATCATCCGTGTCGATGACCGGCAGGACGCGCACATGAAGACGCTCGACGAGGTGAAAGACCAGATCGAGCCGATTCTGAAGCAGCAGAAGGCGCAGCAGCTTGCGCAGAAGCAGGCAGATGATTTTTTCCAACAGGCCAAGACCCAGGGGATGGATGCGGCCGGAGCTGCGAAGGGCTTGCCGGTGGCTACTTCGGATTTCTTCAGCCGCAAAGATGTAGTGCCGGGATTGGGTCCAGCGCCGCAGTTGATGGATGCCGTCTTTGGTGCGACAGAGAAATCGGCCCCGGAAATGGCGCCAACCTCGCAGGGTTTCGCGGTGTTTCAGTTGCTGGGGATCAAGCCGCCGGCAACCCCAACGTTCGAGGAAATTCGCGGCCAAGTGGAGGAGCAATTCAAGAACGAGCGCGCAAATGTTCTGCTGTCGCAGAAGGTGCAGGAACTATCCGATCGAGCCAAGGCCGAACATGATCTGAAAAAAGCTGCGAAGGAGCTGGGCGCAACCGTGAAGACCAGCGACTTTGTATTGCCCGACGGCCAGGTTCCCGATATTGGATCGATGACGGGGCAGGCGTCCGTTGTATTCAACATGAAGCCGGGAGACATTAGCGGGCCCGTCAACAGTGGAGCAAACGGAGTTGTGATTTCTCTGCTCGAAGTGCAGACGCCGCCGGATTCGGACTTTGCCGCCAAGCGCGATCAGATTCGCGACACGCTCATTCAGGGAAAACAGCAGGAATTGTTTGGCTTGTTCGTAAGCAACCTGCGTGACCAGATGGAAAAGGCGGGCAAAATCAAAATCAACCAGGATGAATTGAAGACGCTGACTCGCGCGGGAAGCGAACCCGGAATCTAGCAAACCCGACTCTAGTGAAAAGGAACGTAGTAGCCAGCCAGTTGCATGCCCTTTCCGCGCACCGCAGGCATTTTGTTGCATCCCACGTCGTTGCCTTCACCCGGCGGGATTGGTGATTTCGGCCCGGCGGCGTATCAATTCGTCGATTCTCTGGTCGCAGCGCGCCAGGGGCTATGGCAGGTTCTTCCCTTAGGACCGCTCGGGTATGGCAATTCTCCTTACTCTTCCATTTCGGCTTTCGCTGGAAATCCTTTGCTGATCAGTTTGGAACGCCTGGCAGATCACGGCTGGATCGATCGAGCAAAGGTGCCTGGAAAGTCCGCTTCATCTTCTTCTTCCGATTCTTCTTCCGACTCAAACGCAGTTCAATATGATCGCGTCTTTGCAGCCAAGATGCCGCTGTTGTTTGAGGCGGGGCGTAAGTTTGTGAATTCGGCTTCGGGCGGGGCGCGCCGGCGTTTTGAGCGATTCCGTGAGGAGAACGCGTGGTGGCTGGAGGATTTCGTTTTGTTCGACGGCCTGCGTGCGCAGCACAAGTCGGCGAGCTGGCATGAGTGGTCGGCAGGGCTGGCCCGGCGGGAGCCGGCGGCGATGAAGCGGACGCGGAAGGAATTGGAAGGCGATTTGAATATCCGCAGAGCCTTGCAATTTGCTTTCTACGAGCAATGGCAGGCGCTGCGAAAATATTGTTCTGAGCGCTCGGTGCGCATTATTGGCGATGTCGCGATCTTTATGAACTACGACAGCGCAGATGTGTGGACGCACCCCGACTTGTTTCAATTGAACGAGGCTCTGGAACCAGAAGTAGTCTCTGGCGTTCCTCCGGATTTTTTCAGCAAGACCGGACAGCGTTGGGGCAATCCGCTTTACCGATGGGACGTGATGAAGGCGCGAGGATACGACTGGTGGGTGCAACGGCTGCGATGGGCCACGCGAAATTGCGACTACATACGCCTTGATCATTTCCGCGGATTCGACCAGTTCTGGGAAATTCCAGCTTCCGATCCTACTGCGGTTAACGGGAGATGGGTGGATGGTCCGCGGGACGATCTGTTTCACAAGCTGCGTGAGGCTCTCGGGGGTTTGCCGTTCTTCGTTGAGGATCTGGGCTACATTACACCGGAAGTGCATGCGCTGCGCGAGCGGCTGCAAATTCCCGGACTTGCGGTTTTGCAGTTCGGTTTCAGCGACGAGGGCGCGCGCATGTACTTGCCGCACCGCGCCACTGGCAAAGTAATTTACACGGGAACGCACGACAACGACACGACACTGGGATGGTTCAAGTCGGGGGCTACCGAGCAGGAACGCCGTAATGCCGAGTGTTATCTTGGCCGTTGCGACGATGGCATTCATTGGGCATTTATCCGCGCGGCGCAGAGTTCAGTGGCCGAGTTCGCCCTAATTCCGTTACAGGATGTTTTGGGGCTGGGCAGCGAGGCGCGGATGAACACTCCCAGTCTTCGGTCAGGAAATTGGAAGTGGCGTTTCGCTCCGGAGCAGTTTACGACTGAGTTGGCGGCAAAGCTTGCCCGCGTAACGGAAATGACGGACCGACTTCCTCAGCCGGTTCCGGTGTACCCCGAACAAGATTTCGCGGCTTGAGATAAATCCTGCGATAACTTCCGTTTTTGCGAATAACGTGTCAAAACCGCGACGGAGCTTTGCGCCATGGCGCGAATCGTGTATAGAAGTTACGGGAGAACTGAGAGTGGCCGAGCCGATCATCGAAGCGCGGGCGATTGAGAAATCTTATCCGCAGCCTGACGGGACGCGGATCCAAGTTGTTGGTCTGACGGATTTCTCGATTGAGCCGGGGAAAATTATTGCCCTGCTGGGCGCATCGGGCTGCGGCAAGTCCACGCTGCTGCGAATTCTCAGCGGTCTTGCGCGGCCTTCATCTGGAGCTCTTTTTTGGCATGGCAAGCCGATGGGTGGTGAATCGGCCAACGTAGCGATTGTATTCCAGAGTTTTGCACTATTTCCGTGGCTCACAGTTTTGGAGAACGTTGAGGCACCGCTCGAAGCGCGGGGAGTTGCGGCCGTCGAACGGCGCAAACGAGCTTTGCGCACGGTGGATACGGTGGGACTCGACGGATTCGAGACCGCGTATCCGAAAGAGCTTTCCGGAGGGATGAAGCAGCGCGTCGGCTTTGCGCGCGCGTTGGTAGTGGAACCGGAAGTGTTGTTCATGGACGAGCCATTTTCCGCGCTCGATGTACTTACCGCGGAAAACCTGCGTGGCGAACTGCTGGAGCTGTGGCTCAACAAGAAAATGACGACCAGCGCCATTTTTATTGTGACGCACAATATTGAAGAGGCAGTGATGCTGGCGGATCGAATTGTGGTGTTGGGTAGAAATCCGGCTCGTGTTCGCTCCGATATCAATGTGCGGCTTGCGCATCCGCGCGACCGAAAATCCGGGCGCTTTGTGGAATTGGTGGATTACATCTACAAAGTCATGACCGAACCGGATATCGAGCATGCTTTGCCCGACCCGGAGAGTACGGGCGAAATCGTTGTACCGGCAGGAGGATTGAAAAGAGGGACAGGGAAGGTGCGGGTGAATAAGTATCAAATTCTGCCGCACGCGCGGGTAGGTGGAATTGCCGGGCTGGTGGAGTTGCTGCACGATCGCGGCGGACGCGAAGATCTGTTTCGCCTGAGTGAAGAACTGGTGATGGACGTCGAAGACTTGCTGCCCATTCTGGAGGCCTGTCAATTGCTTGGTTTCGCTCAATTGAAAGAGGGCGATGTGCAGCTTTCGGGGCAAGGCGTGAGGTTCGCCGATGCGGACATTCAAGCCCGCAAGGTTCTGTTTCGCGAAGCGGTGCTGGAGCACGTCACGATCCTGAAACAGATTGACAGCGTTTTGAAGCGCAAGGCGGATCATACGATCAGCGATGAATTTTTTCATGACATTCTTGACGAACATTTTTCGGAAGATGAGGTGCAACGCCAGTTTGATACCGCGACGAACTGGGGCCGCTATGCGGAGATTTTCGATTACGACCGCGAGGGCGGCAAACTGGTGCAGCCTGAGGGATTGAGCCTGGAACCGCTAGTCACGGAAGCGCAAGTTGAGAAAGAAAATACAACACCCACGGCGAGGCTCTAAAGCGATCTTTTTGTCGCACTTAATGTATTGAAATGAAAAAAACTATCAACCTGCGGGGATTCTCGGCCTATCGCTTGTGGGCGCAACTGCCCCGGATTGAAGTGTCGCATCTGCCGGATGTAATTATGTTCGGCGCGGGGATTGCGCTCTTTTATGGGGTCGCGGTGATTGGGCGGTCGTGGTTCGGCCCATTTGTTCCCAAGGTTGAGATTTCGCGCAGCATTTGGGCGCTGCCGGTTTATGCCAGCTATTCGCTGTTGCGGATCAGTATTGCCTACGGGCTGAGTCTGGCATTCACGCTGGTGTATGGCTACGTGGCTGCCTACAACCCGCGTGCCGAACGCTTCATGATTCCGCTGCTCGACGTACTGCAATCAATTCCTGTGCTCAGTTTTCTTCCTGGGGTAATGTTGGCGATGGTGGCGCTGTTTCCGGGACGGCAACTTGGCGTGGAACTGGGGGCCATTCTACTTATTTTTACGGGTCAGGTCTGGAACATGGCGTTCAGCTTTTACGCTTCGCTGAAGGGCATTCCGAATGACATGCGGGAGGCGGCGGCCATCTACCGGTTCAGTTGGTGGCAGCGATTCACGCAGATGGAATTGCCGTTTTCCGCGATCGGCTTGGTCTGGAACTCCATGATGTCGGTGGCTGGTGGATGGTTCGCTCTGATGGTATGCGAGATGTTCGTGCTAGGGCCGCGCGATTTTCGGTTGCCAGGGCTCGGGTCTTATCTGCAAACCGCGGCCAGCGCGGGCGATATGACCTCAATTTTCTGGGGCGTGATTACGATGATCGCTGTGATCGTGCTTCTCGATCAATTAGTGTGGAGACCGGTAATAGCGTGGGCGGAAAAATTCAAGGTTGAGCAGGTGGAGAGCACCGACGCTCCGCGATCCTGGGTGCTGAACTTCGTGCGGCGTTCGAGCGGGCTAGCCAAGATTCGGGAGAGGACTCTGCGTCCACTGGGGGAACGCCTTCTTTTGCATTTCGCGAGCAAACATCCGGTCGAACACTCGGAGGAGAATAAGGCAGCGTGGCGCGACTGGTTGCTCCGCGCGATTGGGATAGCGGCGCTGATTGGCATTGGGTACGGAGTGATTCGAGTCGCCATCATTCTGAGCGGCCTGCAAAAAGCGGAAGTGCACGAGGCAGCGCTTGGACTGGGTGCAACTTTTCTGAGAGTGAACCTCGCTTTGCTGATTGGCGCCTTATGGACGATTCCGGCTGGGGTGGCGATCGGGTTCAATCCTCGATTGGCCCGCATCGCGCAGCCATTGGCGCAGATTGCGGCATCTGTACCGGCGACCGCATTGCTGCCCGTCATCTTGCTATTGCTGATTCGCGTGGGCGGCGGCCTTGGGCTGGCTTCAATCGTGGTGCTGCTCCTGGGCACGCAATGGTACGTGTTGTTCAACGTGATAGCGGGGGCGATGGCGATTCCGTCCGACTTAAAAGAATGTTGCTCTGTTTTCCGGATTGCAGGTTTTGAGCGTTGGAAAAAACTGATCTTGCCAGGAATTTTTCCTTATCTGGTCACCGGTCTAGTTACTGCGTCCGGGGGAGCATGGAATGCGAGCATCGTAGCTGAATATTTTCATTTCAAGGGTCATATCTACACAACCACCGGATTGGGTGCGACGATCAGTCAGGCGACAGACAGTGGGAATTTCGACCTGCTGCTGGCTGCGACGATTATGATGGCGGCCACGGTCGTAGCCGTGAACCGGCTGGTCTGGCGCAAACTTTACGGACTGGCGGAAACACGCTTTCACCTGGAAAGCTGAGCGACATTATTTCTTCGGCTTTAATTTCGTTGCTTCGCTGGGCAGCGAGCAGGACTGAACCGCGTTCTTGAGTGCAGTTCCCAAGCGCTCTCCTAGTTGCGAAAGTTCTGTCGCACTCATTAAATGCTGTACGCGTTCGAAGAGTTGGCGTTCTTCTTTGCGGATGTGGACGCTGAGTTGGCGCGCGAACGCAGACAGAGCGTCAGCGGATAAGAGGTGCGAGGTGGTTTGCGAGAAGAATTCTCGAAGCGCGGCATGGTCCGCGATCAACTCTTTGACTAGCGGAAGCAGTTCAGGGAACCTACAGGCAGCAGGGAACAGCACGGATTCTTCCGCGGAGAAATGAATCTCGATCTCATTGGCGAATTCGCGTTCGATTTCATCCAGCCAGGCTTGCAGATCCGCGGCCGGAATAGGTTGTGCACGGTCGATCCGCACACATAGAGCAAGCGCGTGCTGATGCTGATGAGAAAGCGGAATCAGGTTCTTATCGCGCAGCATGAGATTGTTTTGGAAAGGGAGTGCGCAATCGGCTGGGCGTCAAATCGTTCCCACTGATTCGATCGTCTCCGTGATGGCCGGACGGACAGTCAGCCAGTCAGTACGGACGCGCTCCCATTCCTGAATGAGCATTCCGTTCGCCTCGAAGAAGCTGCGGATGCGGTAGCGTTCCCATCCAGCGATTTCCTCGAGAATCGGCGCCAGTACCGCGACCGCACTCGTGCTCAGTACTGTGCGTTTGGCGATTTGTGAAACATGCGGCGACTCCGAGACCGCGATGGTCAGACCGTCACGCGCATTGATCTGCAGCATCACGTGAATGTCGGAGCTGCCATCACCCGAATAGATGACATGATCGGGACCGATGACGTGTTGGGCCAGCAACTGATTGAGCACCGCGACCTTGCCATATCCGGCGGTAGCCCGAACGATCGTGTCGATCTCGCCCGTAGGTTTATACCGAAACTCAGTGCCGAAGATGTGATCTGCAGGAACAATGCCTTCCAGAGCCGAGTAAATTACCTCAACTGGAGCGGCAGAGAGAACGTAGAAATCGAAGAAATGACCATCGACTCCGGTTTCGAGAATCTGGTAAAGAAGCTTGATGTCGCCTTTGAGGCGAATGCGCTTTCCGACCTCATGAAGATGCTCTTTCCGGACCTTCGCCTGGAACTCTGGATCGTGCAGCAGCAGGTAGGCGAGCTCCGCTCCCTGTTGGACGAGATTAATCTTCGCCATTCCCTTGGCCTTGCGCTCAAATTCAGCAGTGGGAATGCCGACGAGTTCAGCCAGCACGTAGCCAGAATCATTGAAGGTGAGCGTTTGATCGAAGTCGCTCGCGAAGATGTAGCGCTTTAAGGGCTTGTCTGCCATATCAATTAGATTCGCTCCGAGTGCGGAAGGCCCATTAAAAGAATTGATAGCGATTATAGTCGGTCAAAGGTTAAGGCATTGTTAAACTGCGCAGGAGTAGGTGCCGTATCAATGTTGAGGACAGCGCGAATCGTGCTTCCTCTACGATCCAGCAAAAACCATGGTTCCTCGGTGTGCTCGGAGTGACAATACTATTCGCGAACGACGACTAAGCAAACTGAGGACGCTGCCTTTACTAAATTCGCGGACGCGTCCAGAATAAAGAGTCCCGTTCGCGTCGTGAGCGACGCGGCGGGCGCAATTTTCATAGTCGGCAAAGAGCTGACGGAAAAATACAGGAGCCTTCATGCCAGCATCTGGTGAATTGATTCGTTCGATGAATTATGTGGAAGATATCACGACTACGCTGCGCCGGATCTGCATTTCAATTCCGGCGATGAATACGGAAGAGCGCAAGCGCCTAGCAGAGAGTTTGCGTACGGCGGGCGGCGCAATCAATGCTGCGGTTGCGGATCTGGAAAAGGCGGGTCCGCAGTGAGCCAGATTAAAACCGTCGCGGTGATCGGCGCCGGAATCATGGGCCGAGGCATTGCGCACGCTGCCGCG
>Ga0209006_10005961_pt1 | contig 11070 bp, 11 predicted proteins | sample JacPin_JW_Ref_O2_FD_188567 | JGI IMG/M metagenome (GOLD analysis project Ga0209006, IMG submission 188567) | Forest soil microbial communities from Algoma, Ontario, Canada - Jack Pine, Ontario site 1_JW_Ref_O2 (SPAdes) (version 2) | ecosystem: Environmental > Terrestrial > Soil > Boreal... | reverse complement strand
CAGTGAGGTCACGGCCATCGGCACCCAGCTCAAGTCCATGGATATCGTCAAGAACTGCAAGTTCTACTCCCAGGCGGCGGACTACCGGCAGGCCAAGCAGATATTGGACCGCGCGATGTCCCAAGTTCTCACGATCAAGTCGGTGCCGTCGTCGTACCAGTGCACCCCCGTGGTGCCCTCGGACACCTACACCGTCGAGCAGACCTTTACCAACCAAGCTCACATCTACGCGGTCACGGGTCCGAACCAAGAGATCAAGTCCATGAACCACGTGATTCGGGTCTTGCAGATCGTGTTCCTGGCGTTGGCGGCGGTGTTGCTACTGAGTGCGCTGGTGCTCATCCTCAATACGATTCGGATGGCTATCTTCTCGCGCCGACGCGAGGTCTCGGTGATGAAGTTGGTCGGGGCGACGAACTGGTTCATTCGGGTCCCCTACATCACCGAAGGCTTCATTCAGGGCCTCTTGGGCTCGGCCGTGGCGATTGGCTTGGTGAGCTTGGCCAAGGTGTTCTATCCGTTGCACAACGAGTTCGCCTTGAACTCATCGGCGCTGCTCGGCACGAACCTTGTCGTGTTGATTGTGGGTGTGCTGATCGGCTCGGTGGGATCGGCTATCGCGATCCGCCGCTTCCTCGACGTTTAGTTCTTGTCCTCGTCGAAGTCGAGGGCGAGAGAGTTCACGCAGTAACGCAGCCCCGTGGGCGTCGGACCGTCGTTAAACACGTGTCCCAGGTGGCCACCGCACGCTGAGCAGAGAATCTCGGTGCGCTCGCGAAAGAGTGAGCGATCGGTGCGCTCGATGATGGTGCCCGGCTCGCACGAGTCAAAGCTGGGCCACCCGCATCCCGAGTCGAACTTCTGTGCGCTTGAGAAGAGCACCTGCTGGCATCCGCCACACCGAAACACGCCGTCGGCGTCTACGTGGAGCAGCGAGCCGCTAAAGGGTGCCTCGGTCGAGGCCTTGCGCAAGACGGCGTAGCGATCGGGCGTGAGCTGGTCGCGCCACTCGCTCTCGCTCTTCTCCACGTCAAAGGTCACGTAGAAAGTGTAGAAGTCACCCCGAGGAGTAGTTCGGTCGTGGCGCCTCTTTGTAGGCCGGCGGAAACTCCGCTTCACCATTAAGCAGGCGCGTAAATGCTCCGGCCAGTCCTTCGGGGTCGAGACCGAGCTCGGCCAGCAAGAGGTCGGGCTTGTGATGCTCGAGGTAGGCCCGCGGGACGCCGAGGATGCGCGTCGTGGGGTGAGCGAGCCCGAGTTCCTGGGCCCGGAGCCGAATGGCCGAGACCATGGCGGTGCCCGCGCCACCGTGACGGGTGGCGTCCTCGACGGTGATAATGCGCTCGTGGTTGAGCGCGTCGTCGATCATTCGCGGATCGGCGGGCAAGACTCGCACGTCGTACAGGGTGACCTTGGACGCGTCGGCCCCCATGCGCTCGAGCGCCGCGTAGGAGTTCGGCGCCATCTTGCCCACGGCCAGTACGCAGAGAGATCCGTCACCTTGGACGACGCGGCGCGCCTCGAGCCCGTCGCCGACTCGGCCGTCGAAGGGCTGGGAGTCCGTCTTGGGATAGCGAATGGCGCTCGGTCCAGGAAGTGACAGCGCGGTCTCGAGCATGATCGGGAGTTCGTCGGCTGTCGACGGGGCGAAGATCGTCATGTTGGGAATGGCGAGGCAGAGCACGATGTCGAGGAGCCCGTGGTGGCTCGGGCCGTCGTCGCCTGTGATGCCGGCGCTCTTGAAGACGAACACGACGGGCAGGTTGAGCAGACCCACGTCGAGGTGAGCCTGATCGAAGGCCCGGGAGAAGAAGGTGGCGTACATCGCCACGACTGGTTTGAGTCCGCCCATCGCCATACCCGCCGCCGCGGTGACGGCGTGCTGCTCGGCAATGCCGACGTCAAAGAACCGCTCGGGGTAGCGACGTTCGAAGTCGAGCAGTCCGGTCGGACCGGCCATGGCTGCGGTGATGGCCACGATGCGATCGTCCGCGGCGGCTTCTTTGACCAGTGACTCGGCGAAGACCTCGGTGAACGAGGCCGCCTTGGTGCCGGCGATCTGGGCGGCCGGCAGTTTGTAGTCGTGCATCTTGAGGTCGTCGCTGACCGCGGGCTGATAGCCGCGGCCCTTTTGCGTGATGGTGTGCACGACGATGGGCCCGTCCCAGTCCTTGGCGCTCTGGAGCGCGGTCTCCAGGGCCTGGATGTTGTGGCCGTCGAAGGGTCCGACGTAGCGCACGCCGAGGTTCTCGAAGAACGTGTGCGGCGTCACCATCTCACGCACCACCGTGGTGAAGCCGTCGATGCCGTAGTACGCGGCCTTGCCCACGCGCGGCAGGTGCGGCACGAGACGACGCAGGCGCTCGCGAAAGGTGAGGTAGCGACGGTTCATCCGCAGGGAGGTCAGCGACTCGGAGAGCTTGGAGACGGTGGGGGCGTAGCTACGTCCGTTGTCGTTGAGCACAATGACCACGCGTTCGTTCGAGTGGCCGAGGTTGTTGAGCGCTTCGTAGGCCATGCCGCCGGTGAGCGAGCCGTCGCCCACGACCGCGACTACGTGGCGAGTACCGCCGTGTCCCGCGAGTTCGCCCCGCTGTTCGAGGGCGATGGCGAGTCCGTGGGCGTACGAGAGGGCGGTCGAAGCATGACTCGACTCGATCCAGTCGTGCTGGCTCTCCGAGCGATTGGGGTAGCCCGACATGCCCCCACGCTGGCGCAGGTTCTTAAAGCCGTAGCGACGACCGGTGAGGAGCTTGTGCACGTAGGCCTGGTGCCCGGTGTCCCACAAAATGATGTCGTGGGGCGAGTCGAAGACGCGATGCAACGCGATCGTGAGTTCGACGACGCCCAGATTCGACCCGAGGTGTCCGCCGGTCTTGGTGACGCTCGAAATGATGAACTCGCGGATCTCGTCGCTGAGTTTGTCGAGTTGGTGATAGGAGAGCGGTCGAAGGTCGGCGGGCGTTTCGATCGACGGCAATATCACGGCACAAAGCCTACCGTCGCGAATCGCCAAGAATCTGCGCTGCTCTCAGCCCGCGAGAGTCGTAGCGAGTCCGCTGCACTCATCGCGGCCTACGCTCAAGCCATGACGTCACGTGTCGCGAACTTTACTTTTGATGCGCGAGATCCAATCGCCCAAGCTCATTGGTGGGCGCAAGTCGTTGATGACTTTCACATTGTTCCGGAGGGGGAAATGAACGATGACGACGCCGAACTGCGTGGGCCTGGCGGGCGGTCACTCGAGTTCATCAAGGTCGCCGATCCCAAAATCGTCAAGAACCGTATGCACATGTGCCTGCGACCCGTCAGAACGACGTGTGATGCCGAAGTCGAACGTATCGTCGGCCTGGGCGCGACGGTCGTGGACGATCGACGAGGCCCGGTCGATGGTGGATGGGTCGTCTTGGCCGATCCGGAGGGCAATGAGTTCTGTGTGCTTCGAACGACAGCCGAAGACGCGGGAATCATCTAGCCCCGTTTGGGGCGAGTTAGTCCGACGAGGACGTAGTGGAACTCGACGGGCTCGTTGACGTTCCACTCGACGTGGAGGCGGGCGTCGCACTGCTCGACGACGAGGATGGAACCGAAGCCGTCTCGGACTTCGCCGGTGACTCGGACTTGGACGAAGACTCTGACTTGGACGAAGACTCTGACGAGGACTTGCGACTGTCGTTCTTGTAGAACCCGCTGCCCTTAAAGGCGATGCCGATGGACGAAAAGACCTTTCGCAGCGGGCCCTCGCAGTGCGGGCACACACTCAAGGGCGCATCAGTGAACTTCTGGACGGCCTCTACGCGCTGGTGACACTGCTGGCACTCGTATTCGTAGGTGGGCATGACAGAACTCCGTTTAAGACAGATTGGACAGTGAGTCTACCGGTCGCCCGTCGATCGCTGGGCGGTGGCCTAGCATGACGCGGTGGACGACTTCCACCAACTCAGGCGCGGCGGACCAGCGGGAACGCCCTTTCCCCGCGACGTCGGGCCCGGTGAAGTCAGTCAGCGACGCGCCCTCGCGCGGGGCCGGGTCAGCATGCTTGCCTCCACCACCGAGGCGGTCGCGGCCAACACCTTGAATAAGGGCGACGTACTGGCGACCGCGCGCGTCGCGGGAATTCAGGCGGCCAAGCGAGCGGTGTCCTTGTTGCCGATGGCCCATCCGGTGCTCGTGGGCAACGTGTATCTGAACTTTACGATCGGCGACACGTATGTCGAGATCGAAGCGGGTGTCGACACCATCGATCGAACGGGCGTCGAGATGGAAGCGCTGACCGCGGTCACCGTGGCGGCCCTCACGATCTACGACATGTGCAAATCCAGTGACCGCACCATGACCATCGATCAGATCGCGTTGTGGGAGAAATCGGGGGGCCGCTCGGGAACATGGCGTCGCGATGACTCACAGGGCGACGGCCTCGTGGGGGCCTAGCTCGTTCGCCACTACTCTCGTTGCGATGAGTACCATTCGCGGCGGTGTGGAGCAGAGTCGTGAGCGTCTGGTGGCGCTCGTGCTGTTGTTGCAACGCGCGTGGCAGTACGGGGCACTGACCCAAGAGGAGATCCTGCGCGAGCTCACGATCGACGAATACCCGGTCGCCGCCAAGGGTCCGCGGAAGATTCGCGCCTACGAGGGCACGGACTCCACCGTGCGCCAGAAGTTCGAGCGCGACAAGGCGCGGATCCGCGAGTTGGGCTTCGCCATCGAGACGGTGGCGAATGAGGACGGTCTCGTGGGCTACAAGATCGACCCGTCGAGTGGCTACGCCCCGCCGATCTACTTCACACGCGACGAGGAGCGGGTGGTTCGTCTTGCCCTACGGTTCTGCGGATTTGGCAAGTCCGGGGCCTTCAGCGTCTTTAACGACGTGCCCGCGAGCGACGGGGGACTCGAGGTCTCGAACTACTACACGCCCGTACTGCGGGCGCTCAATCTGCGTCGAGTGCTCTCCTTTGGATACCTCTCGGCGGTCGACAAGATCCGCGAGGTCGAGCCGCTGGTCATCGACGTCTTTAACGGCGCGAGTTACCTGGTGGCCCGGGTCCGTGAGACGCGCGAGATCAAGGGATATCGATTTACGCGAATGACCTCGATGCCCGAGGCCCTCGGCGAGACGTTTGATGCGACCGAGACCGACGTGGAAGTAGCCCGCGCGTGGCGTCCGGAGTACGCCAAGTCACTGCAACCATTTGATGTCGTGGTGGCGACCAACGCGGACTACGCGGATCTCCTGGTTCGCCAGTACCCTCAGGCCGTCGCCGAACCCAAGAAGAACGGCTCGGTCGAAGTGGGCATGACGTTTGAGAACCCGCGAGCGGCGCTGCGCTTCGTGCTGGACGGGGCCGATCGAGTGCGCCTGCAGTCGCCCAAGTCGCTCAAGAGCGATCTCGAGGACTGGCTGGGCAAGGTCAATCGTGGCGACGTGCCGCCGATGTCGCAACTGGTCTTTGAGCCGGCGCCGGCCAACGATGTGCTGGGCCAGACCCTCCAGCTGCTGCATGCGGTGTACGCGAGTGACGACGGCCTTCGTATCAGTGAACTGTCACGGCGCTTTTCTCTCTCGCCCGATCACGTGCGACTCATCATGGACCGACTGGTCTCACTGGAGCCCATGGCCGACTCCGTCGACGGGACGAACCGCTTTCCGGCCCACGTGCTCAAGGAGTGCGACGACTGGGACGACGAAGCGAAGGATGACTCGCTGTACCGCGCCGACTTCTCAGATCTACCCGAGGGGAGCGATGACCCGTCGGCGTTCATGTGGCGCGATCTCTTTGAGCTCAACATTGCGCTGCGCGAAGCGTCGCGCCTTTACATCGACCCAGCGATCTTCTCGGCGATCGAAAAGATCGAGCGGACCACGAGCGCTCCGGTGCAGGTCGAGACGACGTCCAACGAAGGCCTCCTCAAGCAGGTCGAAGCGGCGATCGAGTCCCACTCGCAGATCAAGATCGTCTACACCTCGAGTGAGAGTGACGAGGCCACGACCCGCGCGATCGAGCCGCGCGAGGTCAAGGTTCTCAACGGTCACACCTACGTACGCGCCTACTGCAACTCTCGCGACGCGTGGCGTACTTTTCGAGTCGATCGGATCAAGGACGTGGTGGCGACGTCACCCGCGCCGGCTCGGGCGAACGATCCGGTGCCGAACTGGCTCACCCAGGTCGGCGAAGAGGGTGACGAGGTCGTGGTCATCGTCGACGCGGACAATCGGTGGCTCTTTGAGCCGTTGCCGGGCGCGGTGTGGCGCACACTCAAGGACGGACGCCACGCGGTCAAGTTCCGCGTCAGTGAACCGCGCTTTCTCGACTACCTGATGGTTCGCGCGGGACCGGGATCGGTGGTGGCGACGGAACAGTACGCCCTCGCCGGACACGACCTGGCGCGCAAAATCGCTTCACAGCTCTAGGCGACCGTTGGGCCCCGAAGGGGGTGATCGGTGCTTCGTCTCATGGCGCGTCGAACCAACGACGTTACGTACTTCACCAACGATGCCGCGCACGAACTCGACGGCCTGCGTCGTGGCGGGCCGGGGTGGTGGCTGCGCGGCGAGGGTGACACGCGCGACCCCGCCAGCGTGGCACGAGCCCTCACGACGAGCGAGCGCTCTCAGATCTGCGGCTACGACCTCATCGTGGCGGCCCCGCGTCCGCTCTCGACGCTCCTGGCGATCGATCCCTTTCACGCGCGTGGTGTGGTGGACGCCCACCGTGCATCGGTACGCGCCGCGGTCGACTACCTCGAGGATCGAGCAGTGGTGGTGCGCGAGCAGCGTGGGGGAGAGGTCCACGACCGCTCGGCGACCTGGGAGCGCGTGGTCGCCTTCACCCACGGCGTCAACCGGCACGGCGAGCCTCACCTGCACGACCACGTCTTAGTCGGCGCCCGGCCCGCCGGTGAGCGCAACGTGCTGGACGCGAGGGCTCTCTACGCGCACGCCCAGGCCGCCGATGCTCTGTATCGAGCGTCGCTGCGACACGAACTCGCCTCGCGCACACCCTGGAGCGCGTGGCGATCCTTCGAGGGTGTGGAGCGGGTCGTTGAACTCGACGAGGGCTACCGAGCACTCTGGCCCGGTCACCACGCCGAGCGAGGAGAGAAGCTGTCGTGGTCGCGAGACGAAACGATTCGCTCCTGGGCGAGTGACCTCGCGCGCTTTGAGCCATTGGGGATCGTCGGCGCACCTGCGCGAGGTCGGCGAGTACTCGATGAGCATCGCTTCGCCGGTGCCTTCGAGGGCCGCCACGACGTCGCACGGCGCCACGTCGTGGCCGCCTGGGCCGATGCCGCGACCTTCGGACAGGACCCGCGCGAACTCGTTCATCAGATCGATGTCCTGTATCCGCGCGCCCGGGAGCGTGCGGGCGTCTACGAGCCCGCCATGTCAGTGCGCGACGCTCGCTCACTCGCCGTCGTGCGCGAACACGGTCCCCGGCCGCTGGAGAGTGCTCAGTTCCAACTCTGGCGCGAGCGCTCACTCGAGACCTCGCGCGTGCGTGAGGGTCGCTCGAGGTGACGCAGGAATCGCGGATCGCGGTACGCGGGGGTGAGCTCAACCCACTGCAGCTGGTTTTGGGCGTTGAGCCCGAGTGCGTGGCCCGCTCGACCTTGGGCGATGTCGCTCATCGAGAGTCGATCTCGCTCGATCCACGTCATCGTGTGTCCCGTCGCTCGGCCCTTCGTGTCGCGCTGCACACTGGGTGACGGAACCAGGTCTCGCCCGGCGAGGTGACGCAGCGTCTCGAGCGTGGGTCGATCCGCGATGCCGCCGAGGACCAACGTGGTGGGAAACAGCGACAGAAATCCCTCGGCCGTCGTGCCCCACCGTGCGCGAGCCTGGGAGAGATCCTGGAGGCAGGCGAGTGTGAGCACACCTTGGCCACCGCCCTCCGAGACGATTCCGGGCAGTCGTGGCAGGGGAGCGACATTGGCGAGTTCGTCCAGGGCCAGCAATAGCCGCGCTCCCTCGTGGTGGCGGTCGTAGGTGGCGTGTACCAGCTCTTCGACGAGCCCGACGACCAGGGGGATTGAGACGGCCTGGTGGCGACTGGGCGAGACGATATGGAGCTGATGGGGTCCCCGCAGGAACTCCTCCACGTCCAGGGGCGCCTCGCGAGCCGAGGCTCGGGCGGCCTCCGTTCGGATGCCGGCGAACAGTCCCGCGGTGGTTGACCAGATGCTCGAGCGTTCGCGCTCTTCGGTCGCGAGTACCCCGCGCAACAGCGTGACCGCGGGGTGGTGATCACCGTGGTGCTCGCCGAGCTCGCGAACGAGATCATCGCATCGTCGTTCGTCAACACGACTCGCGAGCTCACCGAGGGACTCCTCTCGCAACGCGCACGCGTGCATCATCGGAGCAACTAACGCGCCGGCGCGCTCGCTCCAGTGGTCGTCACCTCTCTCCCCTCGACCTCGTCGCGCGACGTCAAGGAGGCTGCGAGCCGCCAGAACGGCACCATCCCAACTTGAAGATTGTCTTAGAGGTGAATATCCAACTCGATACACACCGGGTGGTGTTTCGACAGTTCCGGACGGATCGAAGAGCAAAGTTGATCCGTTGCGACGTGTGCGCGACATCAACGCCACGACATCATTCTTCGTTGACGTGATGACGCAGGAATCATTTGTCATCAGGAGATTCGGAACGATGATCGACGTCGTCTTTCCACTGCGCGTCGGACCTAAGACAAGTGTCGAACGTTCGTGTCCACTCGTTGCATCACCGTGTGCGCCACGACCTAAGTAGATGCCACGCGTCGAACTCACCAAGACCATCGGTCGTAAAACTTTCGCAAATGCTTGACATTGGTGTGCAGAACGACTGAACTTTTAGATGTCCTTCTGCGGAGGAGGTCTATGTTGTCGCTTGCGTTGCGTGCAACGCAAGGCGTAGTCATCATCCGCGTGAGGGCCGTGCACTGCGATCAGTCGTTGCACAGTCGAGAGACTGGGCGTCACATGAGCGAGTACATGACAGATCAAAACGGTGACTGACTTTTTGGAACAGAGATTCCAAGTCCCAATTTGAATCAACGTTGAGTCCCAAGGAGGGAAAGTGGCACCAGCCGCGAAGAAGAAGGCTCCGGCCAAGAAGGCCCCAGCTAAGAGGAAGGCAGCCGCCAAGAAGGCTCCGGCCCGCAAGAAGGCCGTAGCCAAGAAGGCGACCGCCAAGAAGCGTCCGGCCGCCAAGAAGGCTCCCGCCAAGAAGCGCCCGGCCGCCAAGAAGGCTCCGGCGAAGAAGAAGGCCGTAGCCAAGAAGGCTCCCGCCAAGAAGCGTCCGGCCGCCAAGAAGGCCGTGAAGCGCGCGGTGAAGAAGTAACCAAAACGTCTCTGTAACTAGAGAGTCGTCATTTGAGGGGGTCGAAAGACCCCCTCAAATGCTGTCCGGGGTCTTTCGCCGGCGGTCACTCAGCGGCCCGGCGCACGTCGGCCGGTTCGTCCACATCGAATCGCCACGGGCTGTCGGTGATGAGGTGACACGTCACCCCGAGGCGCTCTGCTTCTCGCTGGTGTCCAATCGCCGATGACGGGCCGAACGCAAAATGAAAGTCGATGCCCGTGGGTACCACCAAGACGTTGGTGCCGCGGGCGTGATGGTCCGTGACGATGGTGACCCCCGCCGCGGGCGCAAACTCGCCCAGTCCCACCGGATTCTGGAGATCACCGTGAGCCACGATCAGTCGCTCAAAACGATCCCCGAGGCACTCGTAGGCGTTCTGGACCGCCTCATTCAGATCTGACGCATCGGACTCCAGCACCTCCACGCCGAGCTCCCGAGCGAAGTGGGTGATGTCGTTCGACTCACTCAGGACGATGACGTGTTGCGGCGCGCAACTGCGTATCACCTGGGTCGCCAGTTCCTGGGCGAGGGCGGTGACGCCGGCCACCTGGCCGCGCCGTAGTCGGTCCTTGGCGACGTCGAATCGCTTGAGGGGGACGACAAAGGCTTGGGAGGTCACGAGGATGAATACTACGAGTGGGCGATCTCAGTACGATTTGGAGGTGGCTCGCAGGGGACCGAATCTACTCGCGTACGAGCGCGCCCTCGTGAAACGCGGAGAAGTGGTCGTCGGGCTTGATGAGGTCGGTCGTGGCGCACTCGCCGGGCCCCTCACCGTGGGTGCGGTGGTGGTCACGCACGCCACCCGACCCCCCAAGGGCCTCAACGACTCCAAGCAGCTCACGCCCGAAGAGCGCGAGTCCCTCGTGGCACCGCTTGAGTCATGGGCCTCGGACTGGTCGCTCGGTTCGGCGAGTTCCCAGGAGATCGATCGGTGGGGGCTTCGCGTGGCGCTCGCCGTCGCGGCCAATCGGGCGATGGCAGGACTGTCGCTGATCCCGACCCACGCGTTGATCGACGGCCCCTTCAATCTGCTCGACGCGCCGCTTCGTCTGGAGGACGAACTCCTTGAAGTTCCTTCCTTGCCCTACGCGACCATCTCACACACGACCTTGATCAAGGGCGACGGACGCAGCGCCACGATTGCGGCGGCCTCCGTGCTCGCCAAAGTCCATCGAGATCGAGCGATGGTGGGCCTTGCGGGTGAGTTTCCCATCTACGGCTGGGACGCGAACAAGGGATATGGCGTGCCGCAACACCTGGCCGCGCTGGAGGACGAGGGGCCCTGCTGCCACCATCGACTGACCTGGAAACTGACCTCCTGACGAGGATTAAGAATCAGTAAGCGCGCCGCACCAGGCCCCCGGCAAAACTCCGCAAAAGAGTAGGATCGTCTAGTTATGTCGCCGCTGCTGACAGTGAAGAACCTGAAGGTTCAATTCGCTACTCGCAATACGTTTGCCACCGCGGTCGATGACTTCTCGCTCACCATTGATCCCGGCGAATGCGTCGGTCTGGTGGGGGAGTCAGGGTGCGGCAAGACGACGACTGGACTCGCCATCATGCGATTGTTGCCGGGCAACGGTCACATCGCGGGGGGATCGGTCGAGCTCGAAGGGGTGGACCTGGCGTCGCTCTCGGAAAGAGAGATGCGCACCAAACGGGGCAACGACGTGGCCCTCATTCCCCAGGACCCCATGAGCTCGCTCAACCCGACAACCAAGATCGGC
>Ga0209006_10005960_pt1 | contig 11070 bp, 12 predicted proteins | sample JacPin_JW_Ref_O2_FD_188567 | JGI IMG/M metagenome (GOLD analysis project Ga0209006, IMG submission 188567) | Forest soil microbial communities from Algoma, Ontario, Canada - Jack Pine, Ontario site 1_JW_Ref_O2 (SPAdes) (version 2) | ecosystem: Environmental > Terrestrial > Soil > Boreal... | reverse complement strand
CAGGACATCATCAACGCCAATGGCGGCAAGATGAAGCCGACCTGGGGCGTGCCGGTGTCGGAGATCCAGCGCGGCATCAAGAACGGCGTCCGCAAGATCAACATCGACACCGACAACCGGATGGCGATGACCGGCCAGATCCGAAAAGTGCTGAGCGAGGATCCCAGCGAATTCGATCCGCGCAAATATCTCAAGCCGGCGATGGAAGCGATGGCCAAGCTCTGCAAGCAGCGGCTGCAGGAATTCAACACCGCGGGGCAAGCCGGCAAGATCAAGAAGGTGTTGACCACCGCCGAGATGGCGAAGCGTTACACCAAGGGTGAACTCGATCCGAAAGTCGCATGACGTTGCCGGCACGGGACGTGTCCCGCCCGTTTTTTGGCCGCAGTCCGGGGGCACCTAGCCGAGATCATGGCCGCTAAAGCTGTTCCGCCGCGCCCCCTGCCGCGTCTCTATCTGGCGACGCCTGAGCTGGACGATCCGTCGCCGCTGATGGCGAGCCTTCCGGGTCTGCTTGCGGAGGCCGACGTCGCGGCCGTGCTGGTGCGGCTCAAGCTGAGCGACCAGCGCGCGATGATCTCGCGCGTCAAGGCGCTGGCGCCTGCGATCCAGGACAGCGGCGTGGCGCTGTTGCTCGACGGTCATGTCGAACTGGTTGCCCGTACCGGTGTCGATGGCGCGCATCTGAGCGGTATCGACGCCATGCAGGATGCACTCGGCTCTCTGAAACCCGACCGCATCGCCGGCGTCGGCGGTCTCGCAACCCGGCATGATTCGATGACGGCGGGCGAAGCCGGCGCGGATTACGTGCTGTTCGGCGAGCCCGATGCGCGCGGCCATCGGCCCTCGGTCGAGGCGATCACTGAGCGTCTGCAATGGTGGGCCGAGCTGTTCGAGCCGCCTTGCGTCGGCTTCGCGGCGTCGATTGCGGAAATCGGCGAATTTGCCGCAGCCGGTGCGGATTTCGTTCTGGTCGGCGATTTGATATGGGCCGATCCGCGCGGCGCGGCGGCAGCGCTTGCTGAGGCGGAACAGGCCATCCGCGCCGCTTGTGCAAAAATCAAAGTCGAGCAGGGATAGTGCCGGAATGAAGGTCCTGCGGCCGATATCGATCCTGGCGAGTTGGCTGATGCTGACGGCAAACGCGACAGCGCAAGTCTCGCTGACGCCGCCCAGCGCCGCGGATAAGCCAGCCGCGAAGGCCACCGAAGAACTGAAGGAAAAGCCCAAATTCAGGCAACCGGCCATCGCCAGGAAGCCGGCGGCGCCAGTGACGCCGAAACCGGCGGAATCGCCGACGGCGGCTGCGACGGCGACACCTGATGATCCCAATGTCGATCTGGTCTACGGCGCCTATCAGCGCGGCCAGTACAAAACCGCGTTCGACCTGGCGACCAAGCGCGCGCAGGAAAAGGGCGATCCGAAGGCGATGACCATGCTGGGCGAGCTCTATGCCAATGCGCTCGGCGTCAAGCACGATGATGCAAAGGCCGCCGAATGGTACAAGCGCGCCGCCGATGCCGGCGACCGCGAGGCGATGTTCGGGCTGGCCATGCTGCGCATCTCCGGGCGCGGCGGCCCCCTCGACCGCGAGGCAGCCGCCAAACTGCTGGCATCCTCGGCCAAGCTCGGCGAACCGAAGGCGGCCTATAATCTGGCGCTGCTCTATATCGACGGGCAGACCCTGCCGCAGGATCTCAGGCGCGCGGCGGAACTGCTGCGGATCGCCGCCGATGCCGGCAATCCGGAAGCCCAATACGCGCTCGCGACTTTCTACAAGGAGGGCAATGGCGTCGCGAAGGACCTGGAAAAGTCAGTCCGGCTGTTGCAGGCAGCTTCGCTCGCCAACAACGTCGACGCCGAGGTCGAATACGCCATCGCGCTCTATAACGGCACCGGCACGCCGAAGAATGAGGCTGCCGCGGTGGCGCTGCTGCGAAAGGCCGCCAGACAGGATAGCCCGATCGCGCAAAACCGCCTTGCCCGCGTGCTGGTGAGCGGTGCAGGCGCGCCGATGGACAAGATCGAGGGCTTCAAATGGCACATTGTCGCGAAAACCGCCGGCCGCGGCGACCCCGATCTGGACGCGGAGCTCGCGCAATTAAGTCCAGCCGACCGCGCCAAGGCGGAGGCCGCGGCCAAGAAATGGCTTGGCGCCAAATGATCCGCCTTGACGCGACGGCGTCAGCAGGGCACCCAGTCGCGATCTTATCTTTACCGTCGAAATATCGCCGAAACGACTACAGACCGGGTTCATGCTGCATTCCGCCACTATCAACGTCATGGTCAAGGCCGCGCGCCGCGCCGGCCGCAGTCTCAAGCGCGACCTCGGCGAGGTCGAGAATCTTCAGGTGTCGCTGAAGGGACCGGCCAATTTCGTCACCATGGCCGACAAGCGCGCCGAGGAAATGCTGCACAGCGATCTCACCAAGGCGCGGCCGGGTTACGGCTTCCTCGGCGAGGAAGGCGGTATCCGGGTCGGCGACGACAAGACCCATACCTGGATCGTCGATCCGCTCGACGGCACCACCAATTTCCTGCACGGCATTCCGCAATTTGCGATTTCGATCGGGCTTTCGCGCGAAGGCACCGTCATCGCGGGCGTGATCTACAATCCCGCCAATGACGAGCTCTATACCGCCGAGCGCGGCAAGGGCGCTTTCCTCAACGACCAGCGGCTGCGCGTCGCCGGCCGCCGCAGGCTCGATGAATGCGTGATCGCCTGCGGCCTGCCGCATATCGGACGCGGCGACCACGCGCTGTCGCGGCTCGAGATGATGGAAATCCAGCACAAGGTGGCGGGCCTGCGCCGGTTCGGCGCCGCCTCGCTGGACATGGCCTTTGTCGCGGCCGGCCGGCTCGACGGCTACTGGGAGCGCAACCTGCAGTCTTGGGACATGGCGGCCGGCGCCATCATCGTGCGCGAGGCCGGCGGCATCGTCAGTTGCGTCGATGGCGACAGCGATCCGCTTCAAACCGGCCACGTGATCTGCGGCAATGAGTTTATTCATGCCGAGCTGGTGAAGATTCTCAAGCCGCTCGGCAAGTGACGCGCCGAGCGTAGGGCGGATTAGCGAAGCGTAATCCGCCGTCTTTGCAAGAAGAACCGGCAACCACCCTCAACGAATGCGCCACGATACTTCGACATGGCTTGACGTTACCGGATTTTTGGCGGATTACGCTTCGCTAATCCGCCCTACAGACCTTTTACCCTGCCTTCATCCGGTAATGGCTGACGCCCCATTCGCTGCCGTCGGCATAGCCGAACAGCCCCGCGGTGGCGAGGAAGAACCAGCGCCAGCGCCGCATCCACAATCCAGTGTCGCTGCCATAGACCTTGCGGAGCACCGCCTCGATCTCGTCGCGATGGGCGTCGAAATTGGCGAGCCAGGCCGTCGCGGTGCGCTGGTAATGCGTACCGCTCCAGCGCCATTCCTTCTCGACCTCGAACAGATCGGCATATTGCCGGATCAGGTAATGGCTCGGCATCACCCCGCCGGTGAAGAAATGCTGCGCGATCCAGTCATCGGCGTCATCGGCATCGAACAGATAGGCGCCGGAGCGATGGGTGAAGATGTGCATAAAGAAACGGCCATCCGGCTTCAGCCAGGATCTCGCCCGCGTCATCAGTTCGCGCCAGTTCATCATGTGCTCGAACATCTCGACCGATACGATGCGGTCGAACTGCCGTTCGGGGTCGAACACGTTCATATCCTGCGTGATCACGGCAAGATTCTTCAGTCCCCGCGTCGCGGCCGCGCCTTCGATGAATTGCCGCTGGGTGCGCGAATTCGACACCGCGGTGATTTTCGATTTTGGAAATTGCCGCGCCATCCACAGCGCCAGCGAACCCCAGCCGCAGCCAAGTTCGAGGATCGATTGCCCATCGGCGAGACCGGCGTGCTCGATGGTCTGGCGCAATGCCTCTTCCTCGGCCTCCTGCAGCGTGCTGGCCGGCTCCTTGTAAAAGCACGAAGAATATTTGCAGTTGGGCCCGAGCACGAGGGCAAAGAACGCCGCCGGCACCTCGTAATGCTGGGCATTGGCCTCGCCGGTATGTTCGGCGATGGCGCGCACCGCCATCTCATCGGCAAACGAAGCATCGCTTTCAGCATGGTCGCGCGCCAGCCTGGTGGCGGTGCGCGAACATAGCCGCTGGATCGCCGCGCGAACGACGAGGTCCGGCAGCGGCACCCGTTCGGCGGCGCCGATGATTCCGGAAACGAAGCTCATAGGGCCACTCCCTTTTGTGGTGGTAGCGGAAAGAAGGCGCTGGTGCGCGCCTGGTAGTCGCGATAGCGCTCGCCCCGCGAGCGCAGCATCTGCGCTTCCAGCGGCGGAATGCCTGTCACGTGCACCAGGATCCAGTACATGAAGATGGGTGCCAGCAGCGCCGCCCAGCCCCATCCATAGTCGATCGATATCGCGATCACCGGATAGGCCAGCCAACCGAACCATTCGAAAAAATAATTCGGATGCCGCGACCAGCGCCACAGCCCGACGTCGCAAACCCGGCCTTTATTGGCGGCATTTTCCCGGAACGATTTCAGCTGCGCGTCGGCCAGTGCCTCGCCCGCAATGCCGACGAGCAGGATGAGGACGCCGAGATAGTCCTGCAGCCGCAACGCCTGGTCCGGAAAGTGCGCGGCGACAAAGACTGAAAACACCAGGGGGATCGATCCAAAGCCCTGGTTTTGCAAAAACACGAACATCTTGCGCGGCGAGTCCGCGCCCCATTGCTGGGCGAACGCGGCATAGCGGGGATCGTCGGTGATCCCTGCCGTTCGCAGGGCGATATGTGCCCCCAAGCGCAGCGACCAGATCGCCACCAGCGCCGCGACCAGCCACTGCCGCGTATTGGGAGCCGTGCCGGCAAGCGGCCACAGCGCACCGCCGGCCCCGACAAGGCCGACCGAAAACGTCCAGATGGTATCGACCCAGCCGGAATTACCGGTCCTTTGCTGGACGATCCAGGCGATGGCCATAAGGATTGAAAGCGACAGCGCCATCGCAACCAGCGCCTCGATATACAAAACGGTCATGCAAAATCCCGGCTATCCGCGCCAGACACCGAACGCCCCCAAAATACGCTCCAGTCCAAGTCCGGTTTCAGGCCCTTGGTTCCACCTTTCCACCTCGAAACTGATCTATCTGATCTGTTTTCCCGCCGCCGCTGTGCCATATTGGTGCCCGAAGCGGTTCCTCGCAACGGATGACCCAGGAAATGCCGTCAAGCCCCTCTTCCCGCTCGGCGATGGAGATCGAGCTCAACAAGCTGTCCTCGCCACGGATTTTCCTGGTGCGGATGCTGGTGTTCCTGGTGCTGTGCACGCTCGTCATGATCGTGCTCTACAAGCAGGTCGAACTGGCGTTCTTTGCCAATCCCGGCCTCAACGCGCTGATCGGCGCGGTGCTGCTGATCGGGACCATCCTGTCGTTCCGCCAGGTGATCCGGCTCTATCCGGAAGTCGCCTGGGTCAATAACTTCCGCATCGCCGATCCCGGGCTTGCGATCGACCGGCACCCGACGCTGCTGGCGCCGATGGCGGCGATCCTCGGCGGCGAGCGCAGCGGGAGGATGACGATCTCGCAGCAGACCATGCGGCATCTGCTGGATTCCATCGCCACCCGGCTCGATGAGGCGCGCGACATTTCCCGTTACATGACCGGCTTGCTGGTCTTCCTCGGCCTGCTCGGCACCTTCTGGGGCCTGATCGAAACCGTCGGCTCGGTCGGCAAGGTGATCGACGGCCTGAAGGTCGGCGGCGACGCCGGCGCATTGTTCGACACGTTGAAGGAAGGCCTGGCCGCGCCGCTCGGCGGCATGGGTATTTCGTTCTCCTCGTCGCTGTTCGGACTTGCCGGCTCGCTGATCCTCGGATTTCTCGATCTGCAATCGAGCCAGGCGCAGAACCGGTTCTACACCGATCTCGAAGATTGGCTGGCTTCCACGGTGCGCGAATATTCCGGCGAGGGCGCGGCCGGACCTTCCGGCGACCTGCAGAACGCGATCGAGCGGTTGCGTACGACGCTCGAGGAGGGCGGCAGCAATCGTGGCACCACGGCGGCGATGGCCAATCTCGCCGAAGCGATCCAGGGGCTGGTCGCGCATATGCGCACCGAGCAGCAGATGATCCGCGAATGGGCCGACGGCCAGGGCGAGCAGAACCGCGAGATCAAGAAACTGCTCGACCGGATCGCGCGCCAGCCCGAGAAGAATTAGGGTTTTGTATGCTCGATCACGTCACCATTGGTGTCAGCGACATCGGACAGTCGAAGAAATTCTATGATCAGGCGCTGCATCCCCTCGGGATCGCGCGGCTTTACGGAGACGGCGAACGGTTCGCGGGCTACGGTGTCAAGCCCAAGGCGTTCTTCTGGATTGGCCTGCGAGGCATCCCGCAGACCGGCGCGCATATCGCCTTCGCAGCACCGGATCGGGCAACCGTTGACCGGTTTTATCAAGAAGCCATCGCTGCCGGCGGCAGGGATAACGGGCAACCCGGAATACGCCCAAATTACCATGCCGATTATTATGGCGCCTTTGTCCTCGATCCCGACGGCCACAATATCGAGGCAGTTTGCCGCGCGCCGCAAGCGCGAGAGTAGCGGAGAATACCGATGGCCCTTGCCCGTGCCCGCCGCAGCGAGACCGGATTCAACTACTGGCCGGGCTTCGTCGATGCACTGTCGACGCTGGTGCTCTCGATCGTGTTCCTGCTGTCGGTGTTCCTGGTGGTGCAATTCTTCCTGTCGCAGGAAGTCACCGGCAAGGACAAGGCGCTGGAAGAACTCAACGCCAAGATCGCCCAGCTCAACGATCTGCTGTCGTTGGACAAGCTCGGCAAGATCAGTCTCGACGACGAGGTTTCGCAGTTGCGCGCCGGGCTCGCATCCGCCGAAGCCGACCGCGACCGTATCAAGGGTCTCTATGACGGCCTCGCCGGCGCCGGCAACGACGCCGCGGGGCGCACCAGCGAACTCAACAAGGCGCTGGATTCGGAAAAGCAGGTATCGGCCCGCGCGCTGGCGCAGATCGAGGTATTGAACCAGCAGATCAGCGCACTGCGCCGCCAGCTCGCCGCCCTCGAAGAAGCGCTCGACGCCTCCGAGAAACGCGACAAGGAATCGCAAGGCCGGATCGCCGATCTCGGGCAGCGGCTCAACGTCGCCTTGGCGCAGCGGGTGCAGGAGCTGTCGCGCTATCGTTCCGAATTCTTCGGCCGCCTGCGCGCCATTCTCGGCAACCGGCCGGACATCCGGATCGTCGGCGACCGTTTCGTATTCCAGTCGGAAGTGTTCTTCGATACCGCCCAGGCGCAACTATTGCCGGAAGGCCGCGCCGAGCTCGACAAGCTGGCGACCGCGCTGATCGATCTCGACAAGCAGATCCCGGGCGAAATCGCCTGGGTGCTGCGGGTCGATGGCCATACCGATGCGCGGCCGATTACCAATAGCCCGTTGTTCAAATCGAACTGGGAATTGTCGTCGGCGCGCGCGATTTCGGTGGTGCAATATCTGATCTCGCTCGGCGTGCCGGCGCAGCGGCTGGTCGCGGCCGGTTTTGCGGAATTCCAGCCGCTTGACACCGGTCAGACCGAAGAGGCCTACAAGCGCAATCGCCGCATCGAATTGAAGCTGACCGAACGCTGATGGCTCTCACGCTGCGGTCCGAATGCACGGTGCGGCCGGCCATGCCGGGAGACCTGCCTGAAATGCTCGATCTCTGGGTGGAAAGCTGGCAGGCCGCCTACCCCCAAATCGACTTCAGCGCGCGGCGAAGCTGGGCCGAAATCCGGTTCGCCGAATTGCAACGCGATGGCGCGCGGATTTTGGTCGCCGAAACCTGCGGCCGGCTGGCAGGACTGGTGACGGTCGAGCCTTCCAGCGGCTATATCGATCAGATCGCCGTCGCGAGACAAGCGCAACGCCGCGGCATCGCATCGCAACTGATTCAGGCGGCGCGCGGCGTTTGCGCCGGTCGGCTGGAATTGCACGTCAATCAGGACAACACGCCCGCCGTCGCGTTTTACCGGCGCGAGGGTTTTGTCATTGCCGGTCACGACACCAATCCGAGTTCCGGCGCCCCGACCTATCGAATGATCTGGCAAGCATGACGTTGATGATACGAGATGCCGTTGCGGAAGACACTGAGGCCGCCTGCAACGTGTTGCGGCGATCGATCGCCGAGCTTTGCATCGCCGATCATCACAACGACCCGGAGATTCTGCGGGGATGGCTTGCCAACAAGCAGCCCGACATCGTCGCCGGCTGGATCGCAAAGCCCGACAATTCGCTGATGGTCGCCGTCGAGGACGGCGCGATCGTGGCGGTCGGCTCGACCACCGATGCCGGCGAAATCCAGCTCAATTATGTGTCGCCGGACGCGCGGTTTCGCGGCGTCAGCCGCGCGTTGCTGGCAGCGCTTGAAGACAGGGCGCTGGCGCGGGGCAACTCAAGATGCCATCTGATCAGCACCGAGACGGCGCGGCGCTTTTATCTTGCGGCCGGCTATGCCGAAGACGGGCCGCCGCAGGGGAAATTTGGAACGACGTCGAGCTATCCGATGTCGAAACGATTGGGAGCCGCCCGATGACGCGATCCGGACTTGCGGCGGGCTCGATCATATCAATCGCGGTCATCGCCGCCGGAATCCTGTCGGCCCGATATGTCGATCGGCATTTTGCCGCGGCCACCGATAAGGAACGTTCATCAAACGGCCAGCAAGAAGCGCCATCGGCATCTTCGGGCGCCTGCGTCGACGCCGACGGTTCCTGGAAGAACTGGCCGTGGGCCAACGTTCCCATGCTCTCGCCGAAATGCAGACCGGATAAGTAGAGGCCTTCCGAATCATGATCGAGCATCGGGTGGCCTCGTGGTTCGAGACGCGCGGCTTTGCCACGCTCCTCACCATGAGGGTCCAAGACCTCATCCTGAGGAGCCGCGCCCTTGCGCGGCGTCTTGAAGGATGAAGCCCGGAAAACGCTCTGACTTCTACACCCCTTCGAACTGCAGCCGCGCCAACCGTGCGTAGAGGCCGCCGGCGGCGACCAGCGAGGCGTGGGTGCCCTGCTCGACGATGCGGCCCTGGTCCAGCACCATGATCCGGTCGCAGGACAATACGGTGGCGAGCCGGTGCGCGATGACGAGCGTGGTGCGGTGGCGCATCAATTCTTCCAGCGCGGTCTGCACCAGCGTCTCGGATTCCGCATCCAGCGACGAGGTGGCTTCATCGAGCAGCAGCAGCGGGGCGTCGCGCAGGATCGCCCGCGCGATCGCGATACGCTGGCGTTGGCCGCCCGACAATGTCACGCCGCGCTCGCCGAGTTGGGTTTCGAAGCCGCCGGGCAGGCGGCGGATGAACTCGGTGGCGTGGGCCAGGTCGGCGGCGCGCTCGACCGCGGCGTCATCGGCGTCGGGCCGGCCAAAGCGGATGTTCTCCCGCGCGCTCGCGGCAAATACCACGGAATCCTGCGGCACCAGCGCGATGCGCGCCCGCAGCTCGCGCGGATCGGCCGCGTTGATCGGCACGCCGTAGAACGAGATGCTGCCGGCCGTGGGATCGTAGAACCGCAGCAGCAGTTGAAACAGCGTGCTCTTGCCGGCGCCCGAAGGGCCGACGATCGCGACCTTCTCGCCGGCGCGCACGGCAAGCGAAACGCCGTCGATCGCCAACGCGTCCGGCCGGCCCGGATAGGCGAAACTAACATTCTCGAAACCGACATCGCCGCGCGCCGGTACCGGCAAGGCGCGGGGCGAAACCGGCGCCGTAACCTGCGATTTGACGCGCAGGATTTCGAACAATCGTTCCGAAGCGCCGGAGGCAGCCGAGACCTCGCCCCAGACTTCGCTGAGCTGGCCGAGCCCCGCCGCCGCGAAGGCAGCGTACAATACGAACTGGCCGAGCCGGCCGGCGCTGATCGTACCGGTCACCACGTCGTGCGACCCGACCCACAGGATCAGGACCACGCTGGTGAAAACGATGAAGATGATGATGGCGGTCAAGACCCCGCGCGCGCGGGTCGAGGTGCGGGCCGCCTCATAGGCCTGTTCGACTTCGCCGCCGAAGCGCGCATTGGCGAGTTGCTCGCTGGTATAGGCCTGCACCGTCCTGATGGCGCCGAGCAATTCGGCGGCATAGGAAGTCGCCTCCGCCAGCGTGTCCTGGGCGTTGCGCGACAGTCGCCGTACCCAGCGTCCGAACGCGACAAGCGGGATCACCATCAGGGGGATGGCCAGCAGCACGAAGCCCGAAAGCCTCGGGCTCGTGACCACCATCATCGCGGTGGCGCCGATGAACAGCAGGAAATTGCGCAACGCGATCGAGACCGAGGCGCCGACCGCGGATTTGATCTGGGTGGTATCGGCGGTCAGCCGCGAAATCAACTCGCCCGAGCGCGCGGAATCGAAAAATGCCGGCGACAGCGAGATCAAATGGGCGAAAACGTCACGCCGCAAATCGGCGACGATGCGCTCCCCGATCGTCATCACCAAATAGAACCGCGAGGCACTGGCAACCGCCAGCACCGCGACCACTGCGATCATCACGCTGAAATAGCTGTTGATCATGGCGATGCCTTCGGGGCTGAATCCGAAGTCGATGATCCGCCGCACCGCCACCGGCACCAATAAAGTGGTGATCGCGGCGACCGTCAGTGAGACCAGCGCGAGAACGGCGCGTCCGCGATAGCGTCCGACATAAGGCGCCAACGCCAGCAGCGGTCGAAGCCGCGAAGTGCCCTTCCCCGGCGGTTGCGTCAGTTCCGCTTCGATGGCGACGGCGTCACCGATCAAATCATGTGGCGGCGGCACCTCGCCTTGCGCCTCGTCAAGCCGTTCCACTGCGCTCATGAAATCCGCCAATCGGTTTTGCCCTTCCCAGATAGGCGCCGCCGTCCCCCGTGGCAATTGCGGGCACATACTTGGCTTGAGTTAGCGGGTCGGCTGCGTTATAGAGCGCCCAAATCCGCTCACAGCCATCTCAAGGACAGGCGCCGACACGCCAAAGGACACGTCATGAAAGCCGAAATTCACCCGGATTATCATATGATTACGGTCGTCATGACCGAT
>Ga0209006_10005959_pt1 | contig 11070 bp, 10 predicted proteins | sample JacPin_JW_Ref_O2_FD_188567 | JGI IMG/M metagenome (GOLD analysis project Ga0209006, IMG submission 188567) | Forest soil microbial communities from Algoma, Ontario, Canada - Jack Pine, Ontario site 1_JW_Ref_O2 (SPAdes) (version 2) | ecosystem: Environmental > Terrestrial > Soil > Boreal... | reverse complement strand
TCGAATGCCGCGAACCCGACTGGCATAGTTGGACGCGTAGAAGTCTATCGTACTCGCGGGCGCCATCAGAATAATGTCAAACATCGTTGTGGTATCGCCTTGAGCCCGAAGCGCAATGTCGACGTGGCGCAGGAAATTGCCGATGTAGATCGCTCCCGTGCTATGCCCGACCAATGTAACCGGCGTGCCCGGTTTCTGCTTGAGTTGGGCGCAGAGTTCCTCGACGACCGCGGTGCCGCCATACATCGCGCTGTCGGGCCCAAAAGCGTATTCAGTCTCCCGTTTCATCTCCTCCCAGATGGAACTACCGGCATTGGCCAAGTAGAGTGCTCGCAGCACCTCCTCCACGATAGTGCAGGGGACACCGTGATGACGCTGTGCCACGAGGCGTTTGACGCAGTTAATCACGACCCGTACCGCCGCCTTCGCGATCACCCACGCGGCCTCGATGGCTCCGCCGATGTCGAACGGAAGGGCATCGAGTCTCTCTGCCGTGCCAAGGTTGCGACGGCTCGCCTGCGCGTATGCGGCGCGGACCGCGCAGACCACCTCGGGGGACATATACGTCCGCGGCGATAGCTGAAGCGATCCGCGAATCGTGGTCGTCGGCATCCGAGTCGGCGGCATCGGAGCGTCGACGGCATTCGAAGTCCGCGCGATCGCGACCGCCTCGTGCTGGATTTGTTCGTCATTTTTTATTGCCGACATGAAGGAGTCGATATCGGCACCTGTGAGCACGAGCTTCTCGGGGCTTCCGTCGGCCCAGTCAAGGTTCACGTCGAGAGCGGTTCGGTCTCGGCGCTGTGCACCTTCTGCCTGGGAAAGTTTGCTCGTCAGGAGATCGTTGGCATGGTCGACGATGCGTCCGAATATGGTCTCGGCGAATATTAGAGGAAGATGGTGCGCCAGTACTTCCCAGATTCCCGATTCCCAGATAAAAAACAGAGGAAAGACGAGGTCGTTGTATTTCTCGTACTCGTTCGCCGCACCTTGTTGGCCCGATGCTTTGTCCACTAGTCCGCCGTGAAAGAACAGCGCGAGTCGCTTCGTCGCCGTTTGCGCTTGGAATGCGGCAAACGTCGCAGCCACGTCGTCGCGAGTCATGCCGTCGTATTTTCCGTCACGTAAGTAAAGCGCATGGATGCGAGGGGGTGCCGCGCTCGTGCTTTGCACGGCGAATGCCCGAAGGTTAAGAGCGGGATTGAATGGCATGTTGGACATCTCAGCTATCAGCTTTCAGCTCGAACGGGCTGCGTTTTCTCCGGTGGGTGGAGGGATCTCATCTCAATTTTTTTTTGATACCTTGCACTTAAAATCTTTGTTTCTATTGTGTTGCCGGGATTAGGATTGACTGAACAGTGCAAAATCATGAGCGGCAAGCACTTAGAGCTAAAATCTTGCGATGTGAGGAAGGACTGAGCCTCGGAGTGCGAGGCGATGAATGTCTGGCTGAGGAATAACTTACAAGCAGAGCTTTCGCGCATGGGTCGAGTTTGCGCGTTCCTGAATTCTCAGTAAAGGTTGTTCGTCACATAAAAGTGGGTTCTGGCTGTGGATGACTGTGGAAAAGTGCAGGGTTACGGGCTTTTGCGGGGAGCCATCGCAGTCAATATCCCCCCTCACGTCAATATCCCCACCCTAATCGCAAAGAACGCGACTAGGTTGGGACACCCAGAGTTATGCGCGGCTGGAACTGGCGGCTTTAGCTTGACTCATAGAAACGCCTGCAGCGCGATTTTCACGTAGGAGTTGGTCAATCGCCTGGCTGGGGACGGGCTTGGAGTAGAGGTAACCTTGGGCTAGTTCGCAGCCGAGATTTTTGAGCATGTCCGCTTGCGCTTGGGTTTCAACTCCCTCGGCGACAATCTTCAGGCCAAGGCCATGGGCGAGCATGACAATGAGGCGAACGATTTTACGGGTTTCGGAGTCCGTATCCATGCGCGAGACGAAAGAACGGTCGATCTTCAAGGTGTCCACGGGAAAGTGCTGCAGCCGGCTGAGGGAGGAGTAGCCGGTTCCGAAGTCGTCGATTTCCAGGCGCACCCCGAGCGCCTTTAGCTCGGACAATACCAGGGCAGAGCGGTCGGCATCGGCCATGGCGATTGTCTCTGTGATTTCCAGGTTGACGCAGGAAGGATCCAGTCCGGTCTCCTGCAAGATTTTGCCGATCTGAGCGGCCAGATCGGGCTGCGCGAACTGCTTGGGGGTGATATTTACATTGACGCTAAGTGGAGGATCCGAGGGAAAGAGCTCCTGCCATGAACGCAGTTGCCGGCATGCGTCATAAAGCAGCTGCCGGTTCATGGGCAAGATAATGCCGGTCTCGTCCGCGACTGCGATGAATTCTCCAGGCATAATCAGGCCTTCGGGACGCTGCCAGCGACTGAGCGTCTCGAAGCCCACGATCTGGCCGGTGCTTCCGGTGCTTAAGGAAACGATGGGCTGGTAGTACACCAGGAACTGGTTCAGATCGAGAGCTTTCCGCAAGTCGGTTTCGAGCTGCAAACGTTTGACGGCATTCTCATGCATGGCATGGTCGAACACCTCACAGCGTCCTTTGCCGTTGTTCTTAGCGCGGTACATGGCAATCTCGGCATCGCGGAGAACGTCTTCGGCGTCTACGGTGCTGTTGAAGGCAATACCGATGCTTACGGAAAGCACAATCTCCTGACCATTGAAATCGAAAGGAATGGCCAGTTTCTGCTGAATGCGCTCGGCAACGCGAATGGCGTCGCTGGGATCGTGAAGTTCCTCAATGAGCACGGTGAACTCGTCACCGCCGGGGCGGGCCAGAGTACTTTCGCCCACGAAGGGTTCAGCGTCTTCACCCACACGAGGTCGCGAAACGGTGTCGACACCGCGGAGGCTGGCGGTTATACGTTGCGCGATCTGGATCAGCAGGCTATCGCCGGCGGCGTGGCCCAGACTGTCGTTGAAGATTTTGAATTCGTCGATGTCGATAAATAACACCGCGAACCTGGAGCTCAAGTGCCGGCGCGAAAGAATGACGGCCCGTTGTAGGCGGTCCAGAAAAAGTGCGCGGTTCGGGAGGTCGGTTAAGCCATCGTGAAAGGACTGGTGGACTAACTTTTCCTCGGCCCGTTTTCTCTCGGTAACATCGCGGTTCACGATGACGAGTCCGTCAGATTCGCCTTCCGGACTCCGAATCACGCTACAGGTGGACTCGAGAAAACGCCAGGAACCGTCCTTGTGGCGAATGCGGTATTCAAGCCGTTCTCCGCGACCGGTACTCTGAGCCTTCGCAGAGGCCTCCAGCACGCGCGCGCGGTCGTCTGGATGAATCTGATCCATCGACGATGTTCCGGCCAGTTCTTCCGGAGCGTATCCCAGGATTTTCTGATATGCGGGACTGTTGTACAGGCGCTGACCATTGCCATCGATCACGGCGATCATGTCCGCCGCATTTTCTGTGATCAGGTGAAAGAGCTGTTCACGCTCGGCCAATTTGCGGCGGATCTTGTGCAACTGTCGCTGTTGGTAAATGGTGTAGAGGTCGAATAAGAGGACAAGGGCGGCCAACCCACGAAACCATTCTTTCAGGTTAAACGAGTCGGTCTTGTCAGCGGACTGCTCGAAGCCAGGAAGAGCTAGAGAAAGAATGCCGAATGTCAGGACCAGCGTTATAACAACGGAGGCGCCCCAAAGCCACCATTCGCGCCCCTCGACCTGGCGCATGTGGAGAGCAGAACTCTTAGTTCTACTTCCTGACAGCGAGCTTCTACTCACAAATGGCCACCTATTCAGCGTTCGGCAATCAGCGTCGGGGGATAATGAAATTGTAGAGGAGAACCACTGAAGTTAAAGTTACCGAAGATCGAGCGAAGTGACGGGCCAAACGGCTCCGGGGACTGGTGGTCACGCCTCCCACGCTCCGCGTGCTCGATAATGAGGTGCCCCATGTCTCGCCGTTTTTGCGAGACATGGGAAGACCCCGCCGGGAACAATAGTAAGGGCGATCTTTTCAATTCTGCGGTGGCCGTGGCAACGTGGTGCGGCTGCGTTTAGTCTCCGTGCAGCCCGTGGGGCATCTCCTCCTCAAGTTGATCGAGTTTTTTCTTCTGTTCGTCGCTCAGCATCTTGCGCATCGCTCTGTCGGCCTTGTAACGACAGGCCCGCACATTGTCCATGCGCTCGTCGCGCGACATACTTTCGTCCAGCATGAATTTCTCTGTGGCGTCTTGCATCTCCTGCAGGATGGGTTTGGCTTTGGCCTGCTGATCGCTAGTGAGATCCAGCTTCTCGGTCAGCAGTTTCAGGTGCGCTTCGCCGGCTGACGCACTGTCGCTCCCGCCGTGTCCGTTGCTGCTGGTCGTGGCCTGTTGTGCGACTGTGGTCAGCGCGAGCATCAAGATTGTCGCGAGTGCGAGTAAGCGAATCCGATTCATGGTGTTCCTCCCTTGCTCTATGATTCGCAATGTAGCGGTCAAATGCCGCAGAGTCCAGGCCCATCGCGAGTTACTGAACAAAGAGGCGGTCCATGTCCAAGAATGACATGTCCAAGAATGAAGGGTCCAAGAATAAGCGCCCCAGATTGCAGGAACATGCTGAGCAGAGGAAACGAGAGAGAAAGCAGCGGCGCAAGCCTGATCAGCGCATCCGGCGTACGTGTGAGCGGCTGGGCAGCGCTCTGCTGGCGTTGATCCTGGAGCGGCAGTTCGACGAGGTGACGGTGCAGGATGTACTGGACCGCGCCTCGGTCGGCCGCTCCACCTTTTATCTTCACTACCGCGACAAGAATGACCTGCTGCTCAGCCAGTTGGAGAAGTTTCTGGAAACGATGAGCACGGCGCTGAGCGTCCGCAACGAAGAGTCGCATCGAGTCGTTCCGGTGGCAGAGCTCTTTTCGCATATCGGGAACCAGAACCAGCTTTATCGCTCTCTGGCGGACTCTGGCCATCTCACCGAATTCTTCGAGCTTGCGCAAGGCTACTTTGCCCGCGGGATTGAGCAGCGCCTCAGCGAGTCCAAGCGTCTATCGAACCTTCGCCTATCGCTTCCGCAACGTGAATTGGGTGCTCGGGCCTCTGCGCTGGCCGGGAGCCTGCTGTCGCTGCTGCGATGGTGGCTTGATCGCGGCGAAAAGGAATCACCGCAAACTATGGACGAGCTGTTTCACCGGATGGTCTGGAACGGGCTGCAATAGCTTCGGGCCGACGTTAACTATAGTGGGTTCGAGGACTTCGTCGACCTTAATCCCATCCTGATGTCGGTTCAATGCTATACTGGCGCGCGTCAAGCCAGCTAACGGTTCCCACTCCCGATATATGACCGGCATCTTCCATTAATCCTAGTTGGGCAATTTTGGACTTTTAGAATCGACCAAGGTTTCCAAAGGAAGTTTTGAGCATTTGTTGTCCGGAAGTGAAAGAGACGGGCATTCCAAAGCAGTGGGGGACGTTAACTATGGGATCCCTTTCGGAGCGCTTGACAGCGGCCACGCAAGAGCTCCAAGAACTGGAAAAGCTGGTTGTTTCTGCCGATTTTTCTCCCCGTGTGCTGAGCGAGTTTCGGAGTGCGATCGATAATATCCGCCAAACCGCGTGGGCCGTCCAACAGTGGATTGAACTGCAAAAGCAAGATCGCGATCCCTACGCGGTTCTGGGAATACTGTCGGTAGAGCGCGTCCGCCGTGCGACGCAGATCACCAAAGATTTGACGATCGATTTGGAGTCCATGGAAGTGAGCCTGGAAACCCAGGGCATTGCGGACCTGTTTCATGCCATTGAAGCCCTGCATGAGCGGCTGACGCCACTCTTCAACAAAAAATGATTTCAGCATCGCCCGCAGCCCCCTCCCATTCAGCACTCAAAGGCTACGCAAACGTCACAACAGAACGATTTAACTGCACCGCCATAGGCGAACAAATAGCGAATATGATAGCATCCTCTTGCCATGGCTCGGCGTCCCGGTCGCGAAAAAGTGGAGGTGTTGAGCGAGAACGATCTGAAGGAATTAAGGCACAACCTCGCACACTTAACTTTAAGTGCGGTGCGAGACTTCTACGAACAGGCGTATCGGGATTGCCGGCTTATCTACACGCGGCTTCCGAGCCCGCGGCAGATGCAGACTCTGGTGCAGGTATGGAAGCAATTGCGGAAGTGGCGCTGAAGATGCTGAAAGCGTCAACTTCAATGTGCTCTCTTCTTCCGCACTTTGCACATCGCCGCACCGCCGTATTGAACTCGAACCAGCACCTTTTAAGCACGGATTGGCAGCTGGCATACGCGGCACACCGGTGGGGTAATGGGTAGGTGAAGTTATGGCGTGCGCCGGGGAGTGCAGATCACTTTCTCTGGTAAACTGTCGCGCATGAAGGCGACAAACCGCAGGAATTTCCTGGGGGCGTGTGCTGGTGCCGCGGCAGGGGCTTGGGTTTTTCCCGAGCTTGCACGCGCGGCGGGCAGATCGGGACCGTCAGTCAAGTTCCCCACCGCTCCAAGGGAGCGGGTTTCGGTGGCGGCATATCCATTTCGCGAATTCATTGTGGGTTGGAAAGGGTGGGACGGCAAATCTCCCAGTGCGGTACCGGCATCGAAGCAAATGGAATTGAAGGATTTTGCGGCGCACGTAGTCGAGAAATTCAATGTGCACAAGATTGAGCCGTGGAGCCCCGTTTTTCCGTCGACCGATCCGAAATATTTGGAGCAGTTTCGTGTTGCTGTAGAGAAGGCCGGCTCCGCTGTCGTCGACATCGCCGTGGATGCCCGCCATAGCCAGTACGCGCTCGATCCGATTGAGCGGCAGAGGGCGGTAGTCTCAAGCAATGTGTGGGTGGACGTGGGTGCGGCGCTCGGTTCGCCGAGTATTCGCACGCATGTGCAAGGCGCCAAGGACGTGAAGCCCGATGTGGGGCGTGCAGCTGACACTCTCGCACGCGTCGCGGAGTATGGAGCGAAAAAAAATGTAGTGGTACATCTGGAAAATGACGACGCGGTGAGCGAAGATCCATTTTTTATCGTGCAGGTGATCGAGAAGGTGAACAGTCCGTGGCTGCGGGCCTTGCCCGATTTTGGAAACACCCTCAACACCCATGACGATCACTACAATTATCGCGCTGTCGATGCGATGTTTGCGCATGCCTATGGTATCTGCCACGTGAAAGAGAGTGAGATCGACGAACAGGGCAAGCCCACGCATGTGGATCTGGCGCGAACGTTTACCATTCTTAAAAACCGTGGGTACAAGGGATATTGTTCGATTGAGTATGACGCTCCGGGCGATCCTTATAAGCCGACGGCGGAGTTAGTGGAGAAGACGGTTCAGTTCCTAACATAGGGTGGGACAGCAGATTCCTGGCTGCGCTCGGAATGACAAGTTTTCGGAAATAACAATTTTTTTGCGGAGAAGTTGATGGCGGGACAAGGCATTCGGCGGCGGGAGGTGTTGCGCATTCTGGGGACGGCGGCGGCAGCGGCGCAATTTCCAGGGTTCAGCAAATGGAGATTTGCCTGCGGGCATATCGGCAATGCAGAGTTGCAGAGCAAGCCCGCTGTTTATCGTCCACAATTCTTCACGCCTGCGGAGTATGCCTTGGTAGAACGGCTGGCGGAGATGATCATTCCGAGCGATGGCACGCCGGGCGCGAAGGAGGCGGGCGTCGCCGAGTTTATTGATTTCATGGTGGCGAACGACCCTGCGGTGCAGTACGCGTTCCGCATGGGGCTGGCTTGGGTGAATGCGCAAGCTGAGCAGACGGGCGGAAAGCGATTTGGGGAGTTGACGCCGGAACAGCAGGCGTCCCTGCTTGAGCCGTTGGGATTCAAAGACAAAGCGCGTCCGGGCCAGGAGACGGGGAGACGATTCTTCCGCGTGATGCGCGAGTACACCGTGACGGGCTTTTATACCAGCGAAATTGGATACAAAGAGCTGGATAATCCGGCGCTGAGATTTTACGCTGAGTCGCCTGAGTGTCCGCACCATGACGATCCAGAGCATGCGCATGTGGCACAGGTTGGTTCCGGATAACAGTCGTTGGTCATTCGTCGTTGGTCGTTCGTCCTTGGCCAACCCCGAAAGAACCTCAAATCCTCGGAAGAGATTAAATATTGGACCAACGACCAAGGACGAACGACCAACGACCCGAAATTAAACCCATGTCAAAACAAATCTACGATGTGATCGTGATTGGAACCGGAGCCGGCGGGGGCATGGCGATCAAAACGCTGTGCGAGGCGGGTCTGAAAGTGTGCGCAATCAACGCCGGACGCAGACTCGATCCCGAGAAGGACTTTCGTTATCACCGCATGCCGTGGGACATGAAGTTTCGCGGGCTCGACGATCCCAAACGGCGCAGTGAATCGTTTGGCTACATGGACAACGAGTACACCAAGGCGGCGTGGGACCACGAGATTCCGTTTACCGTGGCGCCGGGGACGAAATGGATGTGGCCGCGATGCAACGCGGTCGGAGGCAAGACGAACTTCTGGGGACGCAGCTCGGCGCGCTTCGGAGAAATCGATTTGCGGGCGGCGTCGCTCGACGGCTACGACGTGGACTGGCCGGTCACTTACGAAGAGATTAGCCCGTTCTATACCCGCGTGGAAAAGATGATTGGCGTGGCCAGCACGGTGCAGAATCGACCGAGCAATCCGGACGGCTCGTATTTGCCGCCGTTCAAGTTTCGTTGCCTTGACTTCATTCTTGAGGCGGGTTGTAAAAAAGTGGGTGTGCCCTATTTGCCCGATCGTTGCGCGCAGCTGACCCAGCCTCATGAAGGACATCCCGCGTGCCATTTTTGTGGAGAGTGCACCACCGGGTGCGACGTGGGCGCATTTTTCTCGACGCCATATTTCCTGCTGCCCAAGGCGGAGGCGACGAAGAACCTCGACTTGTGCACGAATGCGCTGGCAAAAAATGTTCTGGTCGACGAAAACGGGCAAGCGGCTGGAGTGGCTTACATCGACCGCAAGACCAAGAAGGAAGTCGAGGTGTATGCGCGGGCGGTGGTGGTGGCCGCTTCCTGCATCGAGTCGGCACGCATTATGCTGAACTCGAAGTCGAGGCATTGGCCCGCCGGCATTGCGAATTCCAGCCGACAGTTGGGGCGTAATCTTTGCGATCATCTCTATGGCGAGTCGGCGCGGGGTTATCTGCCGCAGTTGATGGGCCAGCCTAGTTTTCCCGACCACGTGGCCGACAGCACAATTGCCTGGATGCCTCGCTGGCAGAATTTGAAGGATCCGCACGAGGAAAAATTCATTCGCGGATATTCGATTTATCCGGACGGCGGGTGCACCGAGTTTCCGTGGTTTGCCAACGAGCTCGACGGTTTCGGATCGTCGTTCAAGCGCGAGATCAGGCGGCGGTACCCCTCGCCGGTGAGCTTCGGGATTCAAGCGCCTTCGCTGCGCTCGGATACCAATTTTATGGATCTTGATCCGGACGTCAAAGATCCGTACGGGATTCCGGTGGCGCGCATGCATTTCGAGTGGGACGAAAATGTGCTCAAGATGTGGGAGCATTCCAAGCAGGTGTGCGCGGAGGTGTTGCGCGCGGCCGGCGGAGTGCTCGAAGGTTCGGGTCAAGACCCTGAGATTCCAGGCTGGAGCCTGCACGAGACCGGCACGTGCCGCATGGGAAATGATCCGAAGAATTTCGTGACCAATCGCTTTGGGCAAACGCACGATGTGCCGAACCTGTATGTGTGCGACGCCAGCGTATTCCTGAATTGCACCGATAAGACTACAACTATCAGTATTTTGGCGTTCTCATTGCGCACATCCGAACATCTCATCGAGAATTTCCGGCGTGGCGAACATAAGCCCGCGTGATGTGCATGTGCACCGGCCGATGTTAATCGAGCCAGTAGCTGGGAAACCAGTTCCCGCGAATTTCCCGGTTAAGACCTCGATTGTATCGTTCCTTGGCGAGCAGAAGCGTCTCCAAGGTTGCGGGATGATGGACCTTCTTTAGCTGATGCACCTTTCCCATGAGATGGGAAAATCCCCTTTTGAATTTTGCGATGCCATCGGTGGGATCATGGGGATCACCGCCCCCACCTAACACCAAATAAGAAATTCCTTTGCCGGCAGCCCAGGCCACCATCTTGTCCATTAAGTATGTGTGGGCATTGGTCCCTAATAGATTCAGCGCACTGCCTGAGTATTGATACCAGAGGCATGTTTTATCATCGAGGAATATGGAGGACGAAACCACTTCTCCCTGCGCATAAGATTCGACCAGCAATGCTCGGCCTTTCAATGCATCGAACAGCTTGCGAAAGAATGGTTCTTTGTGAACGTACATGCTTCGCGTTTCATTCCGTTGTTGCGTCCATTCATAAAGGCGGACGAACGTTGCCAGGTGATGATCGTCGGGTTCCACAATGCTCCACGACGCGCCGTCGCGTGCGCCCTTTTGAGCAGCCCATCTGTGACCTTTGCGGTACTGCTTGCGAGCCGCTTCGTAACCATTTTTAAGATCGACATAGAGAATATCGCTGACGGGAATAAGTTCTTGAATGCGCGACAATGTCTCTGAGTGTTCATAGAGCGGGTGAAGACGAACAAATTCAGTGACTACGTGATTGTCGGCGCAGAATTGATCAAGCGCCTCACGGTAGCGTCGTAGCAGTTGGGGTTGATCGGCGTCTTGGGAAACAACGATCGGTCCGTTGTAGATCGGATTGGCCAAGTCGATCGGACGATATGGGAACCCTCCGGCAATGCTTTCATAAAATGGCAAGGATGCGACATCCTTGATGGCGGTAACATCGAAGGCAACACCAAGATCATCCTGATAGAGCAGCATCACTGGCGAACTTCCTTCCGCGCGATGTAAGCCGCAATATTCAGGCGTATAGAAAATGCCGGCGTTCGATGTCGAAAGGACGGAGAGCCAGCGCGAGTCTGCGGGAGTGATGACTTCAAAAGGCATTCAGGATTCGACGGCTCCAGAGTTTCGTTGCGTGTCTCGTTCAGGATCTCGTTCGCGAATCACGTCAGTCAATTATCGGGGGAATCATTTCGGCCGTCGCGGGAGCGGGTTGCTCTGACGTGGCGGCGAGGCTCTCGCCGTCTCTTCCTTCAGAGCTTGCGGCCAAGTTCTTCC
>Ga0209006_10005958_pt1 | contig 11071 bp, 10 predicted proteins | sample JacPin_JW_Ref_O2_FD_188567 | JGI IMG/M metagenome (GOLD analysis project Ga0209006, IMG submission 188567) | Forest soil microbial communities from Algoma, Ontario, Canada - Jack Pine, Ontario site 1_JW_Ref_O2 (SPAdes) (version 2) | ecosystem: Environmental > Terrestrial > Soil > Boreal... | reverse complement strand
TCAGTACGGCCTGGACCAGCCGGTGCCCGTGCAGTACCTGCGCTACCTGTGGGACGTGCTGCAGGGCAACCTGGGGATCTCCGAGCAGTCCCACCGCCCGGTGCTGGCTGACCTGGAGGAGTACGTGCCGGCCACGATCGAGCTGGCCCTGTTCGCGATCGTGGCCTCGCTGGTGGTCGGCGTGGGCCTGGGCATCGTCGCCGCCGCGTTCCGGGACCGCTGGCCGGACCACGTGATCCGGGTGATCAGCCTGGCCGGCGTGTCGATGCCGGTCTTCTACATCGCCCTGGTCGCGTTCTACCTGCTGTTCTACCGGCTCGGCTGGCTGCCGGGCGGGGGCCGGCTCGAGCCCGCCCAGGTCGCGCCGACCCACCTGACCGGCCTGTACACGGTGGACGCGCTGGTGCACGGGCAGTGGGAGCTGCTGTGGTCGGCCATCCGCCACCTGGTCCTGCCCGGCCTGGTCCTCGCCATCTACACCATCGGCATGCTGACCCGGTTCACCCGGGCCTCGATGCTGGAGATCATGGGCAACGACTACGTGCGGGCGGCCCGGCTCAAGGGGCTGCCCGAGCACGTGGTCATCCTGCGGCACGTGCTGCGGCCCGCGCTGATCTCGGTGATCACCGTCGCCGGGCTCGCCTTCGCCAACCTGCTGTCGGGAACGGTGCTGGTAGAGAACATCTTCGCCTGGCCAGGCATCGGCCAGTACGCGTACCACAGCGCGGTCAACCTCGACCTGCCCGCCATCATGGGCGTGTCACTGTTCATCGCGCTGGTCTACATCGTGCTCAACCTCGTCGTCGACCTGCTGTACGGCGTCATCGACCCGCGGATCAGGCTGTCATGACCCAGTTGCCGCTTCCCCCGGACCTGCCGCTGCCCTCGGCCACCCCGAGCCTGGACGCGGAGGTGCTGCGCCGCCGCCGCTGGCTCCGGGTTCCCGCGCCGTGGCGGCAGCCGCTGGCCGCGGTCGGGGTCGTGGTGGTCGGCGCGTGGGTGGTGATCGCGGTCTTCGCCCCGCTGATCGGCCCGGACAACCCCCTGGCACAGAACTACGGCATCTTGGCCGCGCCGTCGTCGGCGCACTGGTTCGGCACCGACGAGCTGGGCCGCGACGTGCTGTCGCGGGTGCTGTCCGGCGCCCGGATCACGCTGCCGCTGTCGGTGCTGCTGGTCGTGCTGGCGATGGCTATCGGGGCGGTGATCGGCGCGCTGGCCGGGTTCTTCGGCGGCTGGGTCGACAACGCGCTGATGCGGCTGGCCGACCTGTTCTTCGCGTTCCCCGGCATCATCTTGGCGATGGCGGTCGCCGCGGCGCTCGGCCCGCAGCTGCGCAACGCGGTGATCGCGGTCGTCGCCGTGTCCTGGCCGTCCTACGCGCGGCTGGTCCGCTCCCTGATCCTGGCGGCCAGGAACGCCCCCTATGTGATCGCGTCGCGGATGCTCGGGGCGTCGGGCTGGCGGGTCATGCTCACCGAGATCCGGCCCAACATCTCCGGCCCGGTGCTCGTGCTTGGCGCACTCGACATCGGCAACGCGGTGCTGCTGCTGTCCGGCCTGTCGTTCCTCGGCCTCGGCGCGCAGCCGCCCACCGCCGAGTGGGGCGCCATGGTCGCCGAGGGCACGCTGAACTTCAACGACTGGTGGGTCGGCACGTTCCCCGGCCTGGCCATCTTGACGGTGGTGCTCGCCTTCAACTTCATCGGCGACGCGCTGCGCGATGCGCTCGACCCGCGCACGGCCCGGGCGGTGCGGCTGTCATGAGCGCCCTGCTCGAGGTGGAGAACCTCACCGTTGCGCTGCCGACCCGCGCCGGGTACCGCAACGCGGTCGATGACCTGTCGCTGTCCGTGGGCCTGGGCGAGGTGGTGGGCATCGCCGGGGAGAGCGGCAGCGGCAAGACGATGACCGCCCTGTCCCTGTTCGGGCTGCTGCCGAACGGGGCCCGGGTGACCGGGTCAGCCCGCCTGGACGGCACCGACCTGCTGGCGCTGCGCGGCCGGCAGCTGCGAGCGTTCCGCGGCCGGCAGGTCGCCATGGTCTCCCAGGACCCGTCGGCGTCGCTGCACCCCATCTTGACGATCGGCACCCAGCTCACCGAGCACATGCGCTACCACCTGGGCGTGTCCAAGTCCGAGGCGCACACCCGGGCGGCGGAACTGCTTGACACGGTGCGCATCCCCGACCCGGAGAAGGCGCTGGGCTCCTACCCGGGGCAGTTCTCCGGCGGCATGCGGCAGCGGATCGCGATCGCCATCGCGCTGGCCGCCGAGCCCCGGCTGCTGGTGGCCGACGAGCCGACCACCGCGCTCGACGTCACGGTCCAGGCCGGGATCTTGCGGCTGCTTGACCGGCTCTGCCGGGAACGTGACCTGTCGGTGATCGTCATCACCCACGACCTCGGGGTGATGTCCGCCCTCGCCCGCAGGCTCTACGTCATGTACGCGGGGCGGCTGTCCGAGGCCGGGGATACCTCAAGGCTGCTGACCCGCCCGCGCCACCCGTACACCCGGGGGCTGCTCGACGCGCTGCCGCATCCCGAGGCGGGCCAGGCCGCGCTGGTCCCGATCGGCGGCACCCCCCCGTCGCTCGGCGCCGTCCCCGGCGGCTGCCCGTTCCATCCCCGCTGCGCCTACGCGCAGGCCTCCTGCAAGGAAACCCGGCCGGAGGCCGTCCAGGCCAGCGGGGAAACCGTCCCGCACCTGCTCGCCTGCCCGCCCGACCCGCTGCGGGAGGTGGTGTCATGACGACCGAACCGGTGCTGGCGCTGTCGGGCGCGGCGGTAGAGTACCGCCGCAGCGGCCAGCGGGTCCGCGCGCTGGACGGCGTCGACCTGACGGTGGCCCGCGGTGAGATCGTCGGGCTGGTCGGCGAGTCCGGCTGCGGCAAGTCGACCCTGGCCCGGGCCGCCGTCGGCCTGGTGCCGCTGGCCGGCGGCACGGTCACCTTTGAGGGACAGCCGGTGGAGCCGCTCGGCCTGCGCCGCCGTCCCGGCCGGCTGCGCGGCCTGCAGATGGTGTTCCAGGACCCGTACGAGTCACTGAACCCGCGCCGCCGGGTGGGGGACCTGATCGCCGACGGGGTGATACTTGGCGGCGGCAGCCGCGGCGACGGGCGGGCCCGCGCCACCGAGCTGCTTGAGCGGGTCGGCCTGCCGGCCACGGCGGCCGACGGGTACCCGCATGAGTTCAGCGGCGGGCAGCGGCAGCGGATCGCGATCGCCCGCACCCTGGCGGCCCGGCCGTCCTGCCTGATCGCCGACGAGCCGATCAGCGCCCTGGACGCATCGGCCCAGGCGCAGGTGGCCAACGTGCTGACCGTCCTGGTCCGGGAGGAAGGCATCGGCCTGCTGCTGGTCTCCCACGACCTGTCGGTCGTCCGGCAGGTCGCCGACCGGGTGGCGGTCATGTACCTAGGGCGGATCGTGGAAGTCGGTGACACCGCCGCCGTCTGGTCCAGTCCCCGCCACCCTTACACCGAGGCCCTGGTGGCAGCGATCCCGCGCGCCGACGGCGGCGGGATACTGCCCGCCGACCTGCCCGGCGACGTACCCGACCCGGCCAGCCCGCCGTCCGGCTGCCGCTTCCACCCGCGCTGCCCCGTCGCCCGCGACGACTGCGCCGTCATCGAGCAGCACCTGGTCACCGTGGCCGGCCGCGAGGTCGCCTGTCACGTCCGCGCCCCGCTGCCCGACGGACCCGGCGCCCCGGGGGAACCGGGAGCCACGTCGTTATGTGGCTGGTCAACGCGCACGTCGTCGACGTGCTGTCCGGCGACGTGCTGCCCGCCCGCGCGGTCGAGACCGCCCCCGACGGCACTATCGCCCAGGTCACCGCCAGCGCTCCGCCTGGCCTGCCGGACGGGCAGGTGACCGACGTGGCGGGCCGCTGGCTGCTGCCCGGGCTGATCTCCTGTCACACCCACCTGTCGGTGGTGTTCCCGTTCTCCGACACCGACGAGGCGGAGAACCCGGCGCTCACCGCCTACCGGTCCGCCGCCCGGGCCACGGCGGCACTGCAGGCCGGGATCACCACGATCCGCTGCGTGCACGAGCAGAACCGCGCCGACCTGCTGCTGCGCGAGGCGGCGGTGCGCGGCTGGATCAGCGCGCCGCGCATCCTCGGGGCCGGCCGCGCGGTCTCGGTCCGCGGCGGCCACGGCGCGGGGTCCGGCTGCGCGTACGCCAGCGGCGAGGACGAGTTCCACGCGGCTGCCCTGGCCGAGCTCGGCGCGGGCGCCGACCATGTGAAGATCTTCATCAACGGCGGCCTGGCCAGCGCGGGCGAGCGGGTCGAGCGCCCGGAGATGACCGACGGCGAGATCCGCGGCGCGGTGCGCGCCGCTGGTCACCACGACACCTACGTCGTCGCCCACTCGGGTGAGTCGGCCGCGATCAGGCAGGCCCTGGCCCAGGGGGTGCGCTGCTTCGAGCACGCCTACCGGCTCGACGACGACACCGCCGCCCTGCTCGCCCGGCGCGGCGCCTACGTCACCCCGACCCTGTGCGTCACCCGCTCGCAGTCGTGGATGCGGGCCAACGGGTTCGCCGAGCACACCATCGCCAACGCGGCCAGCGCGGCCGACGAGCACCTGGCCAGCATCCAGCGCGCCATCCGGGCCGGGGTCACCCTGCTCAACGGCACCGACTACCCGCCGGGCGACCTGGTGGACGGGGTCCCCGTCGCGGTCCACGAGCTGCTGCTGATGGCCGGCGCCGGGCTGAGCCCGCTGCGGGCCCTGCAGTCGGTGTCAGTGAACGGGGCCGCATTGCTTGGCATCGGGGCGCACGTCGGCCAGGTGCGGCCCGGCTACGCCGCCGACCTGATCGCCGTCGGCGCCAACCCCCTGGCCGACATCACCGCGCTGCGCGACATCAGCCTGGTCGTGCAGGCCGGCCGGGTCATCCGCGACAGCCGCGCCGCCGCTGGCGCCGCCCGGTGACCGGCACCCGGCGGTACACCGACTCATCCGGGTGGCAGGAGCAGGCAGGCTACAGCCGCGCCGTGCGGCGGGGCCAGGTCATCACGGTCAGCGGCACCACCGCCACCGGTCCGGACGGCGCTGCGCTGTGCCCGGGCGACACACTCGGTCAGGCGCGGGTCTGCCTGCAGCGGGTACTCGCGGCGGTGGCCGCGCTCGGCGGGCAGCCCGACGACGTGGTGCGCACGGTGGTCTACCTGGCGCCAGGCGCTAGCTGGGAGGAAGCCGCCCAGGCGCATCGCGAGGCGCTCGGACAGGTCGCGCCCGCCAGCACGATGCTGTATGTCGCCCAGCTCATCGGTGACGGGTTCTGCGTGGAGGTAGAGGCGATGGCGGTGGTCGGCGAGTGAGGTTCTCCGTCCGGGTGAACAACGACCTGAGCGTGGCGGAACTGACCTCGCTCGCGGTCGCGGCGGAGGCCGCCGGGTTCGACCAGGTGTGGGTGTCCAATGACCTGTTCCTGCGTTCCGCCCCTGTGCTCGCCGCCACCCTCGCCGCCCGCACCAGCCGGATCGCCCTGGGCATCGGCGTGATGAACCCGTACTCGGTGCACCCCGCCGAGTTGGCGATGATGGCCGCCACGCTGCAGGAGGCTAGCGGCGGCCGGTTCCTGCTCGGGATCGGGGCCGGCGCCGAGCAGTTCCTCGGCTGGGCGGGGATACCGCGGACCGCACCGCTAGCCACTACCACGGCGGCGGTGGCTACTGTGCGTGCGCTGCTCGGCCATCATGACGTCGACCGCGGACTGCTGCCGGCCTGGGCACGGGAGCACGCGGACGCGGCGCTGAAGTTCCCGCTAGCCCGTCCCGTCCCCGTGTACGTGGGGGCGATGGGCCCGCGGATGCTGGCGATGGCCGGGGCGCACGCCGACGGGGCGCTGCCCCTGCTCTACCCGCCCGAGCGGTTCGCCGCCGCCCGTGCGAGCGTGCTGGCCGGCGCGGCGCCCGCCGGCCGCGAGGTTGACCTGCCGGCCTGCTTCTGGGTCTCGCTGTCCGCCGACCCCAGCCGGGCACGGGACGCGCTGGCGGAGAAACTCGCCTACTACGGCCCCTCGTTCTCCGCGCCGATGCTCGCCGAGGCCGGCCTGGCGCCGGCCGATTTCGACCAGGCAGCCCGCCTCGCGCACACCGGGCAGCAGGCCGCCGCGCTCATCGACGACCGGATGCTGTCACTCGGCATCGCCGGGGATGCCACCGAGGTGATCGCCCGGTGCCGCGTCCTGCACACGATCGGGGCGCGGCACCTGTCGTTCGGCCCGCCGCTCGGGCCCGACCCGGTGGCGGCGATCGGCCTGCTGGGCAGCCAGGTGCTGCCCGCACTGCGAGATCTTCCCGAACGGCCCGAGGCTGATCCCGTGCCAGCACACGTGGGGCCGGGCATCAGGTGAGCGCTTCCGACTGTGCTTCCGAGGGTGGCTCCGAGCCGCGCACCGACATGGCCCTGCACGACCTGCGGGTCACGGTGGAGTCCATCGCAGGCCGGGCGGTCTGCGGGCTGCAGGTGGGCGACTACTTCGAGGTGACGATGAGTTCACGGGTCACGGTCCCGCGTCATTTCTGCCTGTACGCGCTAGCCGCGGTGCTGCCGCTGCTGCCGGCCAAGCAACGGGACCTGCCCGCCGCTGACTGGCTGGCGCGCGACAGCCTCGTCGCCTGCCCCGACCCGGATGAACGGCTGGTCATGCGGATCACCCGGACGGGCCGGCGCGAACTGCGTTCTGACGACCTCACCTGAGCGGCGTGCTGCATGGATGCCGAGTTCGGAATCGCCTTCCAGACCGACAAGCCGCCGGGCGCCTACGGCCCGCTCGCCGCCGCGGCAGAGGCCCACGGCTTCGATGTGGTCAGCGTCTTCGCTGACCTGCTCTACCAGCCGCCGCTGCCGGCGCTGCTTGAGATGGCCCGGGCCACCAGCCGGGTTCGGCTCGGCGCGGCCTGCTTTAACCCCTACACCCTGCACCCGTACGAGATCGCCGGGCAGGTCGCGGCGCTCGATGCCGCCTCCGCGGGCCGGGCATACCTGGGCCTGGCACGCGGCGCCTGGCTTGGCGCGATCGGCATCACGCAGTCCCGGCCGCTGCGACGGTTGCGCGAGGCCGCCGCGGTGGCCCGTGCCCTGCTGGCCGGCGACGAGACCGGGTTCGCCGGGCAGGAGTTCAGGCTGGAGCCCGGCACCCGGCTACGCGCCGCGCCGCCGTCCCGCGTCCCGCCGCTGCTGCTCGGCGCGTGGGGGCCGCGCGGAACCGCCCTGGCCGGACAGATCGCCGATGAACTCAAGGTGGGCGGCACCGCCAGCCCGGCGGTCATCGCGCAGGCCCGGCAGCGGGTCACCGCAGCCAGCTTGGCCGCCGGACGGGTGCCGGGCGGCGTCCGTGTCGTCGCCGGCGCGGTCACCGTGGTCGCCGAAGACGGTGCCACCGCGCGCCGGCGAGCCCGATCGGAGGTGGCCATGTACCTCGCGGTCGTCGCCCCGCTCGACACTACGGCCGGGCTGCCGGACGGGCTCGTCTCCTCGATCGCCGAACTCGTGGCGACCGGGAATGACGCCGCCGCGGGTGCCCTGATCCCGGACGAAGTGCTGGACCGGTTCGCGTTCAGCGGGACACCCGAGCATGTCGCCGCACAAGCCCGCGCCGTCATTAAGGCGGGCGCGGGCCGCATTGACTTCGGCACCCCGCACGGCCTGACCGACGCCGATGGCGTCAGGCTGCTCGGCACCCGGGTCCTGCCGCTGCTGCGGGAGTAGGTTTGCCCGATGGATGAATTGCCGCCCGCCAGCACCTGGGCCACGCCGTCGAACACGAACTCGCGGCGCGCCGCCGACGCACCGGTACAGCCGGGCGGGCCGCTCGTGCCGGCCGAGTCCGCTTCGCCGCAGCTAGGCGATGAGCTGTTCGCCCGCTTCGTGGCCTACGGTACGCCGCAGGAGACCCGCCTGGGTGACGTGCTGTTCAAGCCAGGTGACGTGGACGTCGACCTGATCGTGGTCGCTCAGGGTTCGGTTGACGTTGTCCGGACGGAGACCGCTGACGTACCCGCCGAGACCGTGGCCAAGGTCCGTGCTGGCGGTTTCGTCGGCGAGCTGAACCTGCTGACCGGGCAAAATGTCTACCTCCTGTGCAGGGTCCGGGAGGCAGGCACGGTCTACCGGATAACACCGGAGCGACTGCGCCAGCTCATGGCGAACGATGGCGAGCTCTCGGACATCATCTTCAGGGCGCTGATCGCACGCCGGGAGCTGCTGCAGCGCAGCACCAGCGCACGGGCCGTGGAGATCGTCGGCAATCCAAGGTCGGCCGCCGGCCTGGGCTTGCGGACCTACGCCGCCCGCCAGCGCCTGATCCACGTGTGGTTCGATGCCGGCAGCCCGGCGGGCGAGGCACTGATGGGGTCCTCCGGGCTAACCGAGGACGACCTGCCCGCCGTCGTTCTGCCCGACGTGACGCTGAAACGGGCGACCCCGGGCACGCTGGGCCAGCAGCTGAACCTCAGCTACCACCGCTCCTCCAAGAAGCCCGTCGACGTGACCATCGTCGGCGCCGGGCCGGCCGGACTCGCCGCCGCCGTCTACGGCGCGTCGGAAGGCCTGGACACGGTCCTGCTAGACGCCACCGCCGCGGGCGGGCAGGCCGCGGCCAGCTCCCGGATCGAGAACTACCTCGGTTTCCCGTTCGGCCTCTCCGGCGCCGACCTGACCGGCCGCGCCGTCCTTCAGGCGCTGAAGTTCGGCGCCCAGCTGGCCAGCCCCTGTCAGGCGGTCAAACTCGACACGGACCGGAACGGCGGCCGGCTACGGCTGCACCTGCCCGAGGGTGAATTCATCGACAGCAAGGCGGTCATCATCGCGACCGGCGCACGCTACCGCGCGCTGCCACTGGAACGCTGGCCCGACTTCGAGGGCGCCGGGATCTACTACGCGGCGACCGAACTGGAAGCGCGCGGGTGCGTCGGCAGCCCGGTCACGGTTATTGGCGGAGCGAACTCCGCAGGCCAGGCCGCGCTTTACCTGGCCGGCCGTGGCAGTGACGTGTCGCTCGTCGTCCGCGGCCCGGACATCGCGGCCGAGATGTCCGCCTACCTCGTCGACCGGCTGCTCGTGCATCCGCGGGTAACGGTGCAGTGCCGTAGCGAGGTCACCCGGCTGGACGGCACCGACTTCCTCGCGGAGATCAACATCACCGACCGCGCCACCGATGCCACGCGGACCCAGCAGTGCGCGGGGCTGTTCTGCTTTATCGGCGCCGAGCCGGCTACAAGCTGGCTGACCGGAATCGCCACCGAGGACGACGGCTTTATCCGGACCGATGTCCAGCTGAACAACACTGACCTCGGACCAGCCTGGGCTGACCTGGGGCGGACGCCGCTTCCGTTCGAGACCAATGTTCCCGGTGTGTTCGCCGTCGGCGACGTCCGCTCCGGCTCGATGAAGCGGGTGGCTGCGGCTACCGGCGAAGGCGCCAGCTCGATCGCCTCAGTGCATAAGGCCATCGGCGGGATATCTACGGAGTGACGAGATCGGTCAGCGCCGCGTCCGCATTCGGCGGGGTGTGCACCCGCGAGGCGATGACCCCCGCGACCAGGCACGCCGCGGCACCGGTCAGCAGGGCGGCCCGCGCCCCCGCGCCCGAAATGATCGCTCCGGTGATGATGCTGCCCACCGGGGTCGTTCCCATGTAGACGTACACCCACAGCGCCATGATCCGCCCGCGGTAGGCCGGAGACGAGTGCAACTGCAGCGTGGTTGAGCACAGCGTTACGAACGAGAAGGCGGCCGCCCCGGTCGCCAGTAGCGTCAAGCACGCGACGGCGACATCCGGCGCTCCGGCGGTCGCGGCCAGGAAGGCACCGAACGCGAGCGCGGCAGCGGTCAGGTACTGGCGGCGGGGGTGATGGATGAAGCCAACGCCGAGCGAGCCGGCGACCGAGCCGATGCTGAGCATCGTGGACAACAGCCCGTAGGTCCCGCCGTTGCCATGGAACGTTTGATCGGCCAGCACGGGCAAGATGACCTGGAAATTGAAGGCAAGCAACCCGACCAGCGCCATCATGACGAGCGGCAGCCACAGCTGCTGGCGGCTGGCCGCGTACCGCAAGCCCTCACGGACGCCGCCGGCCGCGCGCCGCCCTCGCGCGCCGTCCCGCAGCGGACGCACCATCACTAGCGCGACGATCACGGCCACGTAGGACAGCGCGTTAGCCGCGAAACACACAGTCGTGCCGATCGTCACGATCAGTACGCCTGCGACGGCGGGGCCGACAACCCGGGCGCTGTTCATGACGACGCCGTTGAGGCTGACCGCGCTTGACAGGTCCTCCGGCATCACCAGTGAAGCGAAGAATGCCTGCCGGGCGGGGGAATCGACGATCTGCACGACACCGCCGGCCACGCTGATCGCGACGATCGCCGCAACGGACGCCTTCCCGGCGACCGCCAGTGCCCACAGCAGGCCGGCCAGCACACCGTAGGCCGTCTGGGTGCCGATAAGCAGCCTGCGCAGGTTGACACGGTCGGCGATCGTCCCGCCCCACGGGCCGAACAGCAGCGACGGTACGCCGCCCGCGGCCAGCACCAGGCCCAGTTCCGCGGCTGAGCCGGTGAGCCGCAGGATCAGCCAGCCGATGGCGGTCTGCTGCACGAACGTTCCGCTGGCCGAAGCGACCTGACCCGCGAAGTACAGCCGGAACGGCCGCGAACGCAGCGCGCGGAACGTCCCCCGTCTGCTGCTGGCCCGAGCATGATCACCTGGCGACGTTTCGGTCGGCGCACCTTGCGCCACCGGCTGAGGGCTTTCGTCCTCGACGTCGGGCGCGGCCTCGGGCACGACTCTCAACCCATCGCGGTCCATAACGCTCCCGCCGCTGTTAGCGATCAGGCCCTTAACTCTAGTGTCCGGGCTCTAATGCCGAAATGGCGGCGCCAGCGCTGGCGCAGGCCGGCCGGCGACGGTGGCGGCCGGGCAGATCCTCGGAGGACCTGGTTACGACGCGCTGATCGCCTTCACGGCCGCCGAGCACAATGCCACTCTCCTGAGCCTCGACCAGCGGGCCGCGGCGACCTACGAGACCGTCGGCGCCCAAGTAGACCAACT